>MTLD01000498.1_pt4 | contig 85568 bp, 64 predicted proteins | sample 1982471 | NCBI WGS metagenome assembly MTLD01 (sample SAMN05712604, study PRJNA340218) | biofilm metagenome | isolation source: sample SPM anode biofilm adapted to -50 mV | place: USA | collected 2012-02-03
CCCCGCCGCTAGTAAAATATGGCAGGCCGTCGCCACGTCCGCAGCCCAAAGAGCCGCCAAGGTCAAACCGGAAATCACCGGATCCAAGCTCATAATCATGTAAGGCAGCGCCAAGGTCGCCTTCATCTCCGGATGCGCCGCCCGGGCGGCCACGCCCATAATGGCGCAGGCAAAACCAATGGGGAACATCAGCAGAGCGCCCCAAAGAAAGCCCTTTTTCGCCGCAGCGCCGTCTTTAGCCGCACAAGCTACTTGTACCGGTCCCTGGGCTGTAATAGCCTGGGTCATCATCACCACGAACCAACCGATAACCGTAGCCAAACCCAAACCGCCTACAGGACCGAACCAATCGACGCCCGGCGGCAGCGAAGCGGCAATAGCGCCAATACCGCCCTGATTATTAACAATAGTGATTGTGCTGATCAGCACGCCTACATAAATCAAAGAAACGCTGAGAATGTTGGACAATCCAGACGACCACAGCCCGCCCAGAATGGTCGTGCCAATAAAGACCGCCGCACTGGTAACCATGCCTCCTTGGAAGGAAAAAATATCCGGCAGCAACGAAGACAAAATAGCGCCGCCTGCCAAATATTGCAGCGACGTAATAACCAGCTGAATGGTCAGCATGCCCAAGACAGCAATGACCCGGCCTTTTTTATCGTAATACCGTTCAAACAGTTCGGGAACCGTAGTGCAGTTAAGCTCCCGATATTTTTTAGCCGCTACAAAGGCCATCATCACAGCGCCAGCCGCCCAGGCGCCATTATACCAACCGGCGGCAATGCCCGATTGGAAGGCGTTCTCCGCCACGCCGATGGTAGCCGCCGCGCCAATCGCCGTGCCGGCGATATTCGCCGCCACCAAAGGCGTAGTCAATTTACGTCCGGCAAACAAAAAGCCGCTGCTGTTGCCAGCCCGCCGCTTTACGTAAATACTAATAGCAAATAAAACACAAATATACAATACTATGATCCAAAATTGAATTGTCATCCTACCCATCCTACCTTTCTACACGTTCAACTACCTGCTATTCTTGCTGAAGCTTCTCCGCAAGATCACCTTAGTGAATCTTACCAGAACCTTCCCTACCGATGCCGCCGCGCAGCATCACTACACTACCCAATTATGATAGCAGTGCCGGGTTTGCTCTGTCAACCGCCAAACCCGGCACGAATACGGCCTTACCTCGCTACTCAGGCTGCCTAGAGAGCTTAGCGACTACAGCATCACCCACTTCCTGCGTCTTGCCGCTGCCGCCCAAGTCCGGCGTTAAGCAAGCCTTCTCCTGGAGCACATCCTCAATCGCCTGCAGCACGCGCCGCCCCCACTCTTCGTGGCCGAAAAAGTCCAGCATCTGGCTGACTGACCATATGGAAGCCAGAGGATTAGCAATGCTGCGTCCGGCAATATCCGGAGCGGAACCATGGATAGGCTCAAACATGGACGGATACGCCCGCTCTGGATTTAGATTTGCCCCTGCCGCTAGGCCCATGCCGCCGGTAATGGCAGCGCCCAGATCGGTCAAAATATCGCCGAACAAATTGGACGTCACAACGACCTGAAAACGCCCCGGATCTTTGACAAAGAACATGCTGGCTGCGTCAACCAAGTACGAATAAGTTTTTACCTCCGGATACTCCCTGCCCACTTCCGCAAAAACCTGATCCCAAAAAACCATGGAATAATTCAAAGCGTTGCCCTTACTGATACTGGTAAGAGTCTTGCCGGTCTTGCGAGCCAATTCATAGGCATAACGAATCACGCGCTCCGTTCCTTTGCGCGAAAATACGCCGGTCTGCAACACCACTTCCTCCGGCTTGCCCTTAAACAGCCAGTCGCCAGCACCAGCGTATTCGCCCTCGCTGTTTTCGCGCACTACCAGCATATCGATTTCTCCTGCCTTTACCCCTGCCAGAGGGCAAGGCGCGCCCTGCAAAAGCTGTATCGGACGCAAATTAATATACTGATCAAAGCCTTTGCGAATTTTGAGCAGCAAATCCCACAGAGAAATATGATCCGGAACTCCCGGAAAGCCCACGGCTCCAAGATAAATAGCGTCAAAAGCAGCGAGGCGCTCCATCCCGTCTTCATCCATCATTTTCCCGTGCTTCAAATAATACTCACAGCCCCAGGGGAAGGTTTCAAATTCAAAAGAGAAGGTCCCGTCCAGCGCAGCCACCGCTTGGAGCACCTTAATTCCTTCCGCTAGAACCTCCGGCCCGACACCATCCCCGGGAATCACCGCAATTTTGTAAGTTGTCATGCTGCTCACTCCTTCTTTATTTCCGACGCAACTACTGCGAAAAACGCGTTACACACCAAACAAATGCGCTACTAGTCCGGGCAGTTGCTTGAACGACTTCACTTCGAAGCTGCCGCACATTTCACTGCCGTCACAGCCCCGTTTAAATTGTATCGTCTTCATACCCGCCCGCATAGCCGGAATAAGATTCTTATGGCGGTCATCAATAAAGACGCTGTTCTCCGGCCTGCACTGCAGCCGCCGCAACAGCAGCTCGTAAATAGCCTTGTCCGGCTTACGCAGCCCGACATCGCCGCTAATGACAATTTCCTCGAAGTATTGGTTTAAATCATATTTTTTCCGCAAATACGCCGACCATTCGCTAACATCATTGGACAACAAAGCCAAATGGTACTCCTTTTGCAGTTTTTGGGCCACTGCCGAAAAATCCGCATCCAGCGTCAGCTGGCTTTCCAGGTAGTCTTGCTCAATCTGCGGATAGTTCTCTCCCAATCCCAGCGCTTCCCAAAAAGCGCGAGAAGATAATTTCCCCAAGCTGGCTTCTAAATAGGCCTGGTTAATTTCTTCGCAGCTGAGGGACGGTGCAAACTGCTTTACATATGGTACCAGCAATTCATTGGTATCATCGCCAACGGTAAAGATGACTCCCATGACGTCAAAAACAAGCCATTCTCTCATTTCTTCCGCCTCCTTGGCTTATTCTATTATTCTTGGAGATGGCAAATTCCTGCCTTCAATAGTTGAAAACCAGTTGTCAGCTCTGCCGCTCCCAGAGTACTGAAACAAATCGGCAGCAACGGCTGCTTATATTGATAGCCAGGCAGATAGGCACGGTCCGGCTCTTTGATGCACAAAGAAGTTGAACGCAAAAATTCTACCACCCTTCGCATTTTTGCTTGATCCTTTACTTCTAAGCATGCAAAAAAGCCATTTTCAGGCACATGCCAAACTGCATTTTCTCCAAATTGCTCTTGCACCAATCGTCGCAAAAGGCGACACTTTTCAGCATAAAAGCGGCGAATCTTTATGCGATGCTCTTGATGCATGCCGCAACGAAAATAAATTTCCAAAGCGCCTTGCGATAATACTGACGCCCCTAAATCAGCCCAATGCTTAGCATTCGCAAATTCTTGCGCCAACTTTCGCGGCAGCACCGCCGCGCCCAGCCGCAAACCCGGCAGCAGTGTTTTAGAAAAGCTGCGCAAATAGATAATCCGATCTTCCATGTCTTCATAAAACAAAGAGGATTCAAAACGTTTCCCTGCCAAATCCCCTAAATAGTCATCTTCGATAATAAATACATCATATCGTTTAGCCAGCCTCACCAATGTTTTGCGCTCCTGTCGATTTAGCGAGGTTCCTAAAGGATGTTGAAACCGCGGGCATGTATAGAAATAACGCACGCGTCTGCTAAAAAAAATCTCTTCCAACTTATCCATTTCTAAGCCCTGCATCGTACGATTTACACCTACTGCACAGAATTTTTGCATGCGCAAAACTCCCAGTATCCCGGCATAGGTTGGCTGCTCCACTACAAAAAGATCTTTCTCCGCAGAAAACGGAAGCAAACTCAAAAGCTGCAGCGCCTGCTGTGTTCCGGCTGTAATAAATAACTGCTCGTCACCACAATATACCTGTTCCTCAGCCAACCATTCTCGCACAATTTGGCGCAGTCCAGGCAACCCCTGCGTTGCTTCATAGGTAAACAAGGAGCGCTCATATCGTTTCACCGCCTGATTCAAGCAACTCTGAAACTCCCTATAGGGAATCATTCTGTAATCAGGCGCCGCTGTAGCCATGTCAATAGCCTGCCGCGCCAACGACGCCGTCGAAAAATCCACCACTGCAAAATAGCCTTTGTGCGGCACAGCGTACACCCGATTGTGCAGCATTAATTCTCGATAAGCCCGCAATACAGTGTCTCTAGTGCATTGAAATCGCTCCGCCAGCTCACGTACAGAAGGTAATGGCCGACGTCCTCGCCGGTCTTTTTCTATTCTCATTTCAATATACTTTGCCACTTCTTCGTATTTAAAAGCCAAACCTAATCCTCCATCTGTTCCCTGACAGCTCGCATTCCTTCTTGTTGCAGCAGACTTGTCGTCCCCCTTATGATATAGATAAGGAGATACACAAATTCCTTCGAAGCTGCGCAGCCTCGTATAAGCAAAAAGGAGTGACACCTATGTTTGTAGTCTTACTGCATTATAAACAGCCCGTGGAAAAAATCGAACAAGCGCTAGAGGCACATTGCCGCTTTCTCGAAGATGGCTTTGCAAAAAAGAAATTCATTGCTGCAGGCCGAAAAAAGCCGCGCACCGGCGGTGTTATTCTTTGCCAAGCAGATACCCAACAAGAAGTAGAAACTCTCTTAGCCAACGATCCATTTCAAACACAAAATCTAGCTGACTATGAAATCATTGAGTTTGAGGCCAACTGTTACAACAACGACTGGCAGCCTTTTCCCAAAGCATAACCGCACCAATAATTCCACAACGATAAATTACTTCTTTGTCTACATGAAAATACCTCCCGGCACAACCGGGAGGTATTTTCATTCTGCTTATTTGCGCCACGTAAGTTTGCGCGTCAATTTTACAACAACCACATAGAGCACGGGAATCAAGAATACACCCAGCATAGTTGCCGCCAGCATGCCTCCGACAACCGCCGTACCCATGGCGTTTCTAGCTCCAGCGCCTGCACCGGTGGCAATCATCAAAGGAACGCAACCTAGAATGAACGCCATGGACGTCATCAAAATCGGCCGCAAACGAAGCTTCGCCGCTTCAATGGCCGCCTCTACCGGATCAACGCCCTTGTCCACGCGCACCTTGGCAAACTCTACAATCAAAATCGCGTTCTTGGCTGCTAAACCAATCAACATGACCAACCCGATCTGCATATAGATACTGTTTTCCAAACCGCGCGCCCATTGGAACAGGCCGGAGCCGAAAATCGCCGTAGGCACCGAAAGCAGTACCGCAAAAGGAATGCTCCAGCTCTCGTACAACGCCGCCAAGCACAGGAATGCAAACAAGATGGCCGCTCCAAAGACATAACCAGCACGACCGCCGGACAGTTTTTCGTCGCGGCTTTGATCAGCCCATTCATAGCTGTACGTATTGGGCAAGGTTTCCGTAGCCACTTCCTCTAAGGCAGTCATTGCTTGTCCACTGCTGTACCCCGGCGCCGGACTGGCGCCAATTTGAATGGCTCGGTTGCCATTGAAGCGCTTAATCGCCGTGGGACCGCTGATAGGCACCGGTTTGACCAACGTAGCCAATGGCACCATGGCGTTCGTATTGCTGCGCACAAAGAAGTAGCGAATGTCGTTCGCATCGGAGCGATACTGCGGCTCCGCCTGCATAACCACTTTCCAAGTACGACCAAAACGAGTAAAGTCATTAACCTGCAAACCGCCGAGAAAAGCCTGCAGCGTACTAAACACATCATCCACCTTCACGCCCAGCTTCTCAGCTTTTTCCCGGTCTACTTCATAACGGAACGCCGGCGTATCGCTACGGAACGTAGAATATACGCCAGTCAATTCCGGACGCTTTCGCGCCTCGCCAAGGAACTTTTTCGAAACATCCGCCATTTCTTCCACATTGCCGCCGCCACGATCCTGCAGCATAAAGGTCATAGCGCCAGTAGAGCCGCCGCCTGGCAAAGCCGGCGCGTTGAAGGCCATAATCGTAGCTTCAGGAATACGCGCGGTTTTCATGTAAACTTGGCGAATAATACTATCTACATAGCGTGCTTTATCCGGACGTTCGCTCCAAGTATCCAACGCCACAACCAACAAGGCGGCGTTAGGCTTTAAAGCGCCCGCAAGAATATCATAACCAGCAATAACCAGGGTATCCTTTACCCCGGGAATGCCTTTCACAATCTCGGCCACATCATAGCCAACCTGACGGGTCCGATTCATAGAGGCCGCTTCCGGCAGACTAATGGTAGCCATGAAATACCCTTGGTCTTCATTCGGTACAAAAGTCGTCGGCAACATCTTGAAGAAAGTCAATGCTAAAACAACAATTACCAACAATCCGGCTAAGCAAATTTTACTATACCGAATAAAATTACGTACCGTTTTCCCATAGCGACCGGTCATCGCGTCAAATTTTTCATTGAACGCCTCAAAGAAGCGTCCCAAACGCCCTTCGTGGGCATTGGGATCATGCGGCTTAAGGATAAGCGAGCACAAAGCCGGCGTCAGCGTCAAGGCTACTAACGCCGAAAGGCCCATTGACACCGCAATAGTCAAAGCAAACTGTTTGTACAACACTCCGGCGGTCCCGCCAAAGAAAGCAACCGGTATAAATACGGAAGCCAACACAAAGGCAATCGCCACAACCGGTCCGGACACTTCCTCCATAGCCCGATACGCCGCGTCTTTCGGTGACATGCCATTATGGCGCATATGATGTTCTACCGCTTCTACCACAACAATGGCATCGTCAACAACCAAGCCGATGGCCAATACCATAGCAAACATCGTCAAAGTATTGATGTTAAAGCCGAGAAGAATAAACGCCCCGAAAGTACCAATCAAGGATACCGGCACCGCCAGCATCGGTATCAGCGTAGCTCGCCAGCTTTGCAAAAAGATAAATACAATCAGCAACACCAGCAGCAATGCTTCGACAAAGGTCTTGACCACTTCGATCATCGATTCATCAATGAAGCGGGTATTATCCGAAACAATATAGTATTCCAAATCTGTCGGGAACCGTTTGGAGTTGGTCTCCAGTACCTTCTTAACCTCGGTAACCGTATCCAGCGCATTCGCGTCCGGAGTTAATTGGATAGCCAACGTCACTGAATCGCGCTGGTTCAAATCACTAGTAAAGTGGTAATCTTTCGCCGCCAGCTCCACGCGAGCCACATCGCTGACTCGCACAAAGGAGCCGTCTGGCTTGGCTCGGACAATAATATTAGAAAACTGGCTTTCTTCCTGCAATTGTCCTTGAACCCTTGCGGAGTACTGGAATTCCTGCCCTTTAGGAGAAGGGAGCTGACCAATCGTACCAGCCGGCGCCTGGACGTTTTGCTCTTTAATCGCATCGCCCACATCATCAGCAGTAATGCCAAGACGGGCCATCTTATCCGGCTGCAGCCAAACGCGCATGCCAAACTCAGGGCCATATTCATTGACATTACCCACGCCTTTTACGCGTTTCAAGTCATCCACCAAGTAAATATTCGCGTAGTTTTTCAAAAACAATGAATCGTAGGTGTTTTTGGGCGACCATAAGGAAAGATACATAACCGTATCCGGCGATTGCTTCTGTACGGTGATCCCGGAATTCTGCACTGCAGCCGGAATCTTCGCCGTCGCCTGGGCCACGCGGTTTTGCACCTGCACGGTCGCCATATCCGGGTTAACGCCTAACTCAAATTTAACATTCAATGAATATTGGCCGTTATCGTCACTAGTGGAACGCATGTCCACCATGTTTTCCACGCCATTGACCTGCTGCTCAATAGCTTGACCCACGGCCTGCTCCACAACTTCCGCATTCGCGCCGACATAGCTGGCGCTGACATTGACCACCGGAGCCGTTATCTGCGGATACTGCGCAATAGGCAGCTGCGTAATGGAAACAAGTCCGGCAATTGTAATGAAAATCGATAGAACGATAGCAAAAATCGGTCTATCAATAAAGAACTTGGCCATCAAGCCACCTCCTTATTTCTGATTTGCGTCGGCCAAGTCCGCAAGAGTAATTGTCTGCACATCCACCGGCGTACCTGGCTGTGCTTTTTGGAATCCTTCTACAACCACTACATCCTGCTCAGTCAGGCCTTCATCCACCATCCAAAGTTTTTGACCGATACGCGCCCCCATCTTCACAGGACGCATTTCCGCTTTGCCCTCTGCATTCACAACAGTAAGGAAAGTTTTACCTAATATTTCCTGCACTGCCCGCTGCGGTACAAGGAGTGCGCCTTGACGCATTTCCGCAACAGCAACTACCCGCGCAAACATACCCGGAACCAGCATGCGGTTGGGGTTAGCAAACAATGCTTTAATGGTCAAGGCGCCTGTATCGGATCCCAAACCACGGTCAATTTGGTCTACCGTTCCTTCTAATGGATATTCGCTGCCATCGCTTAGAATTAGGCGCAGCTTACGTTCCGTCGTCGCAGCGCCGCCGCCCATGCGCATGAATTTCAAGTAATCGTTTTCACCAATGCTAAAGCGCACCCGCACCGGATCAGTAGAAGAAATCGTCGCCAGCACCGTCGAGCCGGCAGTAGCGTAGTTGCCGATACTTAAATCTTTCGTATCGATACGTCCATCAAAAGGAGACACAATCGTCGTATCATTCACATCGTTGTTGGCTTTTTGCAAAAGAGCCCGCTGCGCATCCACTTGAGCCGCCGCTTGGCGTTCTTCCGCTACTGCATTATCAAGTACCTGTTGAGCAATAGCTTGCTGTTCAGCAAGCTGCTCATAACGGGCCACATCACGCCGTGTCCGGCTCAAAGCAGCTTGCGCCTGCGCCAGTTGCGCCTGTACATTCAAAGAGTTAGCCTCATACTGACGCCGATCAATGACAAACAAGGGCTGACCGCGATACACGGTAGTACCGCCATCCACCAGTTTTTCAATAATATTCCCGCTTACCTGCGCCTTAATCTGCACTTCCTGCTTGGCTTCCACTTCCCCTACGAACTCATAGGAAACCGGCGTATCTTGCTTGATCACCTTCATGGCCTTTACAGCCACTGCCTGCCCTTGCGGCGCCTGCTGTTTGCCGTTGCATCCTGCCAGCAGCAAGCCGCTCAGCAAAAGTGCCATAACACAAGCCATTCTTTTCTTTCCTGCGGAATTACCCCATGGTTTAAATAGCATAGATAAATGCCTCCGTTTCTTTTTCTTTACAATTAATAAAGTTATGTAAACACGATACATTATTGTTTTATATGGATTACCTATTAATATGACTACTTATTCTTTACTTGCTAAAAAATACCTTTAAGAAACTACTGTTTTTTTTGGACTAACCAGTCAGTTTCGGTATTATACAGTATAACTTGTTTTCAATAAACACACAATCTATTTTTTAGGTCCTACTAAGAATACTCGTTCAACCTTGAAAATTGGATACATTCTATTCTTTCCATCATGTTGCTTGACTTTATTTTTATTATCTCGTATACTTTGGTTACAAACTTAACTTATTTTGTAACCTTTGTCAACACAAGAGAGGAAGTCATGTTATGAAAGAGCAACTTATGAAAGCCGCTCATTTTGTCTTATCCGAGAAAGGCCTCCACTTCACAATGAGTGATATCGCCGCAGCTGCTAAAACCAGTCGAAAAACCGTATATCATTATTTTCAAAACCGTGATCATTTATTAGAAACTGTTATTCAAGAATCTCTCTCCTCACTGCTAGATCAAACAAATTCTCTTTTGCAACAGATGGATTTAGATGCAAAAGAAAAGCTCGTACGCTTTTTTCAACTCAAACCCCTTGACTCTGGAAATACGGAATGGATTGCCATCGATTTAGCAGACTTAAAACCTTACTGTTGGGAAAAAGTTTTACATTTCCAACAACAACGTCTCCTGTTAATGCAAAATTTATTAGAACAAGGTATCCAAGACGGCTTATTTCGTCCCTGCGACACAAAAATCACTGCCGCTATCATCCTGCGATCTTACTTAGACCTTCACCGCAGCCCTTTTTGGCGTCAAGAACAAATTACAAAAGAAGAGGCGTTCCCCGCCTTCATTGACTTTTTCTTGCACGGCGTCTGCGCCGTTTCCCAATAATATTATCATTTTCAGTTGAAAAGGAGGTATCCATGCGAGTCATCCCTGTATTTCCTGTTATCTATCAGTTCCAAAATCAACAAAAAAATCCTTCGTCACCTCGGCAAAACACTTCAGCCAAACCTAGTGCTATTTCCAACTCCACTTCTTCATTTGCCGATATGTTTCACCAAATTCTGCACACTTCAAAAAACAACTAATCCTTTATCACATTTTTTAAAACAAGGAGGTCCTTAATGAATAGAAAATGGTTGTATAAATACTTATTTTTAGCCCTAACATTTGCGTTCTCCTGGTCTGTTGCTCTACCAGAAGCCCACGCAGGAGTAATCAATGGAACACCGACGAAAATCCGTGCCTACGAAGAAAACCGTAAAATCCGCTTTGAATCTCGAATACCTAACATCAACGTCAGCGTACGCAAAATTGACATTATCAAAGGAATGACTAAAATTGGAAAAACGCGAACCATCATTGACATTGAACGCGATGGCTTGCTAATAGATATTGATAAGAAAGTCGGCGCCACATTGGATCGTGTCGGCCACGGTTTATACATCCAAACAGCTACTTTCAATATGTTCATTACCGAAAAAGAACTCGATAATGTAAAAAAAATGCGAGAATAGCAATCTTTTATTGACTCTTCATTCCACAGATAGATTGCTATAATTAGGCGGTGTCTTCACTAATCCAGACGTATCTCCTGTTTTTCACAACTTACTATGTACTGTAACGCCTCGTTTTCTTTTTCCAGCATGTTCTAGTTAAAGAAAACGAGGTATTGTTTTTGAACATTAAAATTTGAAAATTCATTTTTTATGCAGGAAATACTTTCTTCATAAAAGAAATATTTAAACATGTTCCGTGTTATCACTAACTGCAGGGAACGCACTGTTATCTCTACAAGGTTTGAGCGCTTCGGCTCCTCAACCATCCTAAAGAATTACTGCTATTTTCCCACTATGCATTTCTAGCTCTAACTACACAATCACTATAAAACGTCTATCTTGAAAAATTACAAAGAGGAGGAAATGAGCATGCTTGAAGGATTATGGTCAGTTGAATTCGAAGCAGCTACAGGCTATGTCGGAGCAGGAGTCGTGGTCTTTGAAACTAGAAAGGTTTTCGGTGGCAGCGATAAATTACTATCTCGGTAACTATAACGCTGCAAGAGACGGAAAAATAACAATCGAAACGGAAATCATCCATTACTCTGGAGACAAAACATCCCCCTTCGGAAATCTTGATCGCTATCATGCAATTTGGGAGGGTTATTTATCCGGAGAAACTTCCATTTTCAAAGGACACTTACAGCATGATCCTCTTGTTCAAATTAATATTAGACTCATCAAACGAGCCGAACTTCCTTAATACGCCTACTACCCTACTATGTTTTAAGGGAGGAATCGTTGATGGCATGGATTTATTTGGTTATTGCGGGATTGTTCGAGATCGGCTGGCCTCTCGGTTTAAAAATGGCCCAAACCATGGAAGGAAAACAATTCACAGGCCTTGCCATCGCTGTAATCGCAATGGGACTTAGCGGTTTTTTCCTATTCACGGCACAAAAAGACATTCCCATGGGCACAGCCTATGCCGTCTGGACCGGCATAGGAGCTGCAGGTACATTTATATTGGGGATTATATTATATAATGATCCCATCGGGATTTTACGGATTGCGTCTGTACTCCTAATTATTGCCGGCGTCATCGGTTTGAAATTAGCACATTAAACCTTCGTTTCTTTATGTCCGATACTGACACTCTCAAACTAGCGTACACTCGCCAATAATAAACAGGCTTGCAGCCTATTCGACTGCAAGCCTGTTCGATTTCCATTTTCCTATTAGCAGCGTCCGGCTATGCGAGGCGCTTCCAGTCGCGCTGCCACAGGGCAGTCTTTACCCAAAAGCGGTCGTACGTATTCCAGAAACGCGGGAGTAATGTCATTGCCGGCTTCATTAATAAAGGAATCCGACATATAACGCGTCTTACCTGCCAACTCAACTAATGGGGTCAAGCGATATGCCGTTGCATAATCACCCACCCGGTGAATCGTTACAGAGCCGTTCATTTCTTGTCCAAAGGCCGCAAATTGAACCGCTTTCTCGCCGGCTTCCCGCGCTTCCGCTGCATCTACCGGCGAAACACACCCCAAGAAGGAGCGTTGCAAGTAACCGAAGGTGTCACAACGCACGCGCGAAACACCCAGTCCTTCTTTAAGCTTTTTCGACAAGCAGTCCCCTAGCGCACCAGTTCCGGACAGAGTAGCATTACCGTGTGCATCCCGCTCCACCTCGTCAACCAAGCTTAACAGCAGCGGTTGCCCGGATGCGTCACAAATCCCTTCCGATACAGCCACTACACAAAACCCGTATTGCTCATGTACGCGCCGTACATCCGCTAAGAAAGACTCTAATGAAAACGAGCGTTCCGGCAGATATAGCAAATGCGGACCATCGCCTTCATAGCGCCGGGCCGCAGCCGCAGCCGCTGTCAAAAACCCAGCATGCCGCCCCATGACAATACCGACATATACGCCGCCCAAGGCTCTCATATCCAGCGTCAAGCCCGCGAAGGCCTGTGCTACAAAGCGAGCTGCCGATGCATAACCAGGAGTATGATCGGTAACAAGCAAATCGTTGTCAATCGTCTTAGGCACATGAATGGCTTTGAGCGGATACTTTTCTCGCGCCGCCTCTTCACTGATAATCAGCAGCGCATCTGACGAATCATTGCCCCCTATATAGAAGAAATAACGAATATCATGGGCTTTCATAACAGCAAACATCTTCTTGCAAAAATCCGCTTTAGGCTTTACACGCGTAGAACCCAAGGCTGCCGAAGGAGTTGCCGCTACCGCTTCCAAATTGGCCTCTGTTACTTGCGTCAAATCGACAAATTCTTCTTTCGCTACGCCTTCCACACCATGCAGTGCCCCGTAAATACGGCTTTCCGGACTTAACCGCCGCACTTCCCGGACAATGCCGGCCAGACTTTGGTTGATTACCGCCGTCGGTCCGCCGCCCTGCGCAATCAACACATTGCCCTTCATCGTCATAACCTCACTCCTTTAACTCTATACTCTGAAGACTATACCAGCCCCGCTGGCGCAAAACAAGCGCCTCTTTCTCTTCTCCATCCCTCCAGACCATCTCTGCGGCTTATTTGTCTCCCCCTACAACTATTCACTTCTATTAAGTAACGTTTTTCATGGCTGCATCTTGCTAAAATGTATTTTTTGTACTACATTGGTGAAGTTAAGGTTTCACTTGTTCTTTTTGTTCATATTTTAAAATAAAAGGAGAGAAACAACAATGAATACACGCAATGGTATGTTTGGTGAATTTGGAGGGCAGTACGTACCCGACTTTTTACTGCCCGCCTTGGAAGAAGTAGCGGCGGCTTATGAAAAGATCCGCCAGACAGAAGCGTTTCAAACAGAGTTCGCCCAATATCTGCGCCAATATGTCGGCCGTCCTTCGTTATTGTATGCCGCGGAAAACCTCTCGCGTCATCTTGGCGGCGCCACGATCTATCTCAAGCGTGAAGACTTAAACCATACGGGCTCCCATAAAATCAACAATGCCATCGGCCAGGCCCTCTTGGCCCGCAGCATGGGTAAAAAGCACTTAATCGCCGAAACCGGCGCCGGCCAGCACGGCGTAGCTACCGCTACCGTCGCTGCTTTATTCGGCATGCAATGCACTGTTTTCATGGGTGAAGAAGACGTAGCACGTCAAGAATTAAACGTATTTCGCATGCGCGCCCTCGGCGCTGAAGTAGTATCCGTCACCCGTGGCACGCGCACCCTCAAAGACGCTGTCGATGCAGCATTGGAATATTGGGTAGAGCATTTGAACGATACTTTTTATCTTTTAGGCTCCGCCGTCGGTCCGCATCCATATCCTTTGATGGTTCGCGACTTTCAGGAAATCATCGGCCGCGAAGCTCGCCAGCAAATGCTAGAAACCGCAGGCCGCCTGCCAGACAGCATCGTCGCCTGCGTCGGCGGAGGCAGCAACGCCATCGGTCTTTTTGCCGCTTTCTTGGAAGATACTTCCGTGAAAATCTACGGCGCTGAAGCTGCCGGCAAAGGCGTAAACACGCCCGACCACGCCGCCACGCTTACCTTGGGACGCCCCGGCGTCCTGCACGGCTTCCGCAGCTATGTCCTGCAAGATGAAAAAGACGAAGTCCTGCCGGTCTACTCCATTTCCGCCGGCCTAGATTATCCCGGCGTCGGACCGGAACACGCCCATCTTAAAGATATCGGCCGCGTCAAATACCAGGCCGTCACCGACCAGGAAGCTCTGGATGCTTTCTTCCTCCTGAGCCGCACCGAAGGCATCATCCCGGCCCTGGAAAGTTCCCATGCCCTCGCGTTGGCCTGCAAGCTCGCTAAAGAATACGGCCCAGAGCATCTGCTTCTTGTAAATCTCTCCGGCCGCGGCGACAAAGACGCCGCCCAAGTAGCCGCCATCACAGGGATGTAATAAGATTGAACAAGAGAATCGGAGAACCGGAGGGCCCTCAGGAGAAACACGAAGCAATTTATATGAACAATCTATAGGGAGCCTGTGATTTAATGAGCGCTCCGCCGAGGGGAAGAATGTTTTCGCCAGGCAAGAAAGAAAATATAATTTAAACCACTAGGAGGAACTGCTGATTTATTGAGCACGCTGCCACACTGAGAAATTTTTTCGTTTGGCTAGAAAAGGGGACCGAGGGAATAGCGGCGCTATTTCGAGGTTGCCTTTTCACAGTCAGGCGGAAAAAGAGCCAGCGTGGCATGGGCTCATAAGTCAGCAGCTTCTCAACTAAGGAAGCGCCAGGCCGTCTCGGAAACGATGATGTCCTGGCGCGGTATTTTTTCCAAATCAAAAAGACCAACAATTTCTTGCGGCTTCGCCGCTTCCAACGAGGGAAGCAAACCGGCCAGCCACGCCAATAAGCCAATAATCTTCTCCGCTCTTACGCCACGTTCCCGCAAGACGGCCACAGCCAAAGCTCCATGTCGCTTGGACAGTCGTACGCCTTCCTCATCCACTAAAAGAGGCACATGCGAGAACGAGGGCGCATCATAGCCCAACAAGCGATACAAATACAGCTGCCTCGGCGTAGAGGAAAGCAAATCCGCACCGCGCAGCACATGGGTAATGCCCATCAGCGCATCATCCACCACAACGGCCAACTGATACGCATGGACGCCATCAGAACGACGAACGACAAAGTCGCCGCACTCTTGGCGTAAGTTTTGCCGTACGAAACCATATACGCCGTCTTCAAAAACAATCTCTTCCGCCGGTACTTTCAACCGCAATGACGGCTTCCTCGCAAGCTTATTCTCTGCTACACCGCCAGAGCAAGTTCCTGAATAAATGCGTTCGCCATCTTCACCATGCGGCGCAGACGCCGCCAACTCCGCTCGCGTGCAATAGCAAGGATAGACCAGATGCTGCTCCTGCAAACGCTGCAGCGCCGCTTCGTACAAATCACGGCGCGCATCTTGCGCATAAGGTCCATAAACGCCGCCCAAGCCGCCGCCTTCATCCCAATCAAGGCCCAACCAATGCAAATCCGCCTCTAAGCCCTGCACATACTCCTCTCGGGAGCGATCAGGGTCCAAATCTTCCATACGCAACACCAGTTGCCCTTTTCCTGCGCGCACTTGAAGCCACGCCAGAAGTGCCGTCCACGCATTGCCCAGATGCATTTTCCCTGTAGGGCTGGGGGCAAAACGCCCCCTCATTTTTTTTGACAAAACAGTTTCTCCTCATCATGCTATTTATTGAAAGAAAAGATTCGCGCCATTACTAACGCAATCCTGCTGCTTAGTAAGAAAAACCGCTGCGCGGTCCTTTGAAAGAGAACGGCACACAGAGTAACAGAGGTAACAGAGAAAGGCCAGCAGAGTAATGCGAGGGAATGAACGAGCCTGCGGCTGCCGTTTACCCAGAAGCTCCCAGCCCTTGATAACCCTAGATTTTTCAGCCGTAAAAACTTATAGATTCTGGTATAGCAAGAAAAACCGGAGCAACGCAAACCAATTGCGCTGCTCCGGTTTTTCAACTTACGTCTCAAGATGTCTGGAAGGTCGCCAGGCGACTTGTGAGCCGCTCAGAAAGACGAGCCATTTCGTCGGCTTCTGTCACTAATTCGTTAGCGGTTGCAACTTGCTGTTGCACTTGTCCCGCTACACGTACCACATCCTCCTCTGTACCTTCTGACGAAGCGGATAATTCTTCCGCCGCCAAGGAAATCTGTTGCACCGACCGGTTGACCGTCCCTACAGAAGAAGCCATTTGCTGTACCGCGCCAGATACTCGATCCAGCCTTTCTACAATACGAGCAAACTCACTTTGCGCTTCTTTGGACAAATCAACCCCTTGATAAATATCAGCGTTCACACCATGCACTGCAGCTTGCATCTGTTGCGCATGTTCCGCCGCTTCCGCCAGCTGGCGAATAATGGACTCAGAAAAACCTTTTGTCTGTTCCGCCAGTTTCCGCACTTCTTCCGCTACCACGGCAAAGCCCCGCCCGGCCTCGCCAGCCCGAGCCGATTCAATGGAAGCGTTGAGCGCCAACAAATTGGTCTGATTGGCAATGGAGCTGATGGTCTGCACCGCTTGGTTGATCATCTGCAGCGTCTGCACCAACTCCCCTGTAGAACACTCTGTCTGCCCGGCTTTTTCCTGAACCAAGTCAATATTTTCCACAACCTGCTTAAGAAGAGACTGACCCGTATGCGCCCGTTCCCTCACATGCTGCGTGGCTTCCCCTGTTTCCACAGACATAGCGTCGATCTGCTGCACTTCGGCGCTGATTTCCTGGAGACTGCCGCCAATTTGCTGGATGGAGCGCCCTTCTTCCTTAGTCACCGCCGCCAAGCGAGACGAAAATCGTTCAATATCCTGAGACGTTTCCTGATTTCCCTCCGCAATTCCTCTCACCGTCACCGCCGCTCGATTCAACCGTTCTCCTGCAGACTGCGTACGAACCACCATTTCCTGCAGTGACGTTACCATATCATCAAACGCCATGCCGACTTTGGCCAGTTCGTCCTGCCCTTCCATGCCAGCTCGGGCTGTCAAATTTCCTGACTGCAATTCGTCAGAAGCCGTCGCCAGCCGCTCCAAGCCGAAGGCTAACGAACGATAGACCAGCCCAATCATCAGCGCTGCCAGTACCAATAAGACAAGTGCTGACAAAAGCACTTTATACTTATGACTGCTCATGGTATCCATACGTACATCCAGCAACCGCAGCAATTCGCTGTTGGCTTGGAGCAACAAGGCTGCATCCGCCGCCTTGGCCGCCGTCGCCGCCTGTCGCAGCGCCGCGAAGTCCGCCGCAGGTACGTTTTGCAGTTCTCCTTTAGCTAAAAGAGCATTCAACCGGTCTAAAAGCTGTTTTTCTTTTTGCTGCTGCACCAAAAGCTTCTCTTCCAGAACTTGACGTGTCAGCGCATTTTCCCGAAACGCCACTTGCAAGCCGCCTTGCATGGTTTCGGAAAGATTTTGGATATTCCCTAGCGTCATAGCTAGTTCAATGCGTTCTTCCACTGTAATCTGCCGCGTTAGCTCTAGTTTTTGGACTTGCAACAATAGATCGGTTTTACGCACAAGCAAGGTTGGCAGCTTCGTAATAACCGTATCCATCGTATAATAACTGTCCAAGTCTGGATCCAAAATCAAGTTAGATCCATCCCCCACTTGAGCGATTAGTTTAACCATGGCGCGTCCTGATTCATGGCCGCGCTTCAAGTCTAATGCGTTTTTCAATTCCTGCAAAGGCAGATCGGTCTTAAAGTCTTTACCTAACCGGCCATCCACCACCAGCATTTTTCCAAACAAAGACTGTACTTTAGCAGCATCATTGGCCCCTTCCAGTTCCACCAATAATTGTACCGCCGTCTGGCAATATTCCGCCCCGCCTTGTTCCTGCGCGGAAAAATCTAGATTTTTATCAATTTCCTGCACTAGAAAATAAGCCAGCATCGCCACAGGCAGCAATACTAAAACCATCAGCAGAGTAAACTTGCTGCGAAACCGCAGCCGGTTTAGCAACTTTCTCATATTCTTTGCTCCTTTTTTATTACTTTGACGCATTTTAGTCACTCTCAAAAACACATCTTTCATTTTACGGTGAACACATCAAGAACTCAATGTCGGTTTTTGGACATTTGTCGGTATTTCGTCCTTTGAATTATACATTTTTGTTTCAAAATAACTTTTCACTCTTGACTCGCACATAAACCCATGGTATTCTCTTTATAAATTAAATACTTGTTATACCGCTTATCAAGAGAGGCTGAGGGACTGGCCCGATGACGCCCGGCAACCGGCAGGAAACTGCAGTGGTGCCAATTCCAGCAGGCTAGCCGCCTGGGAGATAAGGGGAGGGCATTTGTTTGCACCCCTTTTCTCTGTAGAGAAAAGGATTTTTTATTTTACGGACATTGACAGGAGGTGCCGTCATGGAGCAAAAGGAATTTATTTTTTCACCCGAACAAATCCATAGTCAAGAAGAGCATGTGTTGGTGTTTTTGAGTGACGGCTCGGTGGTCACTTGCACCAGCCGCAGCGGCGACAGCTCTTTTCTTCCAACAAGCCTGACCTAACAGAAGCAATACTTTCCAACTTCATAATGTAAGTTCTCTTATCAAGAGAGGCTGAGGGACTGGCCCGATGACGCCCGGCAACCGGCAGGAAACTGTATTGGTGCCAATTCCAGCAGGCAATGCGCCTGAAAGATGAGAGACGTACGGCAGGCCCGTTCGTCTCGGGGCCTGTTTTTTTATTTTCCGGAGGTGACCTTCATGAATCCAAGCGCTTCGCAACCTCCCTATGAGCCGATCTCGCAGGAAGAGGAAATCGTTATCGTCATCCGCGGCGGCTGCATTGTCAGCTTTACGAAACGTGTAATAGAAAGAAAATAGTATAGCAAGGAGTGACTATCATGCATATTTCTTCACAGCTTGTTCAAATCGGCAGCAAAACGGATCCTCGCACAGGCGCGTTGAGCACCCCCATTTACCAGACCGCGTCCTTTCGCCACCCTGCTTTGGGAGAAAGCACCGGCTATGATTACACCCGCAGCGGCAACCCTACAAGGCAGGCCCTCGAAGAAGGTTTGGCCCGCCTTGAGGGAGGCGCCGGCGCCTGTGCTTTTTCTTCCGGCCTGGCGGCTATCACTACACTTTTAATGCTGTATCAGCAAGGCGATCATTTAATTGTCGTCGAAGACTGTTACGGCGGCACCTATCGCCTTTTTGAACAGGTGCTGTCGCGCTTTGGCCTGACTGCTTCCTACGTTGACGCCACCACCCTTGATGCCATCGGCCAGGCCTTGCGCCCGGAAACGAAAGCCGTCTTCATTGAAACCCCTACCAATCCCCTCTTGCGCATTGTCGATGTGCGGGCCTTAGCTTCGTTTTGTCGCAGTAATAAACTGCAGCTTATTGTAGACAATACCTTTTTGACGCCCTACTTCCAGCGTCCCTTGGAGCTTGGCGCCGACCTTGTCGTACATAGCGGCACCAAGTATCTTGCAGGACACAACGATTTGCTTTGCGGCGTCATCGTCGCTAAAGAACCGGAATTGGCAGCAAAAGTAAAGTTTCTGCAAAATGCTACCGGCGCTATTCTCAGTCCCAGCGATAGCTGGCTGCTCATCCGCAGCTTGAAAACACTGGCGCTGCGCATGGAAAAACACAACGCGAATGCGCTTGCTATTTCTCGGTGGCTGCTAGAACACCCAAAAGTCAGCCGCGTATTCTATCCCGGACTGCCGCTGCACAACGGCCATACGATTCACGAGAATCAAGCCAGCGGCTACGGCGGCATGGTGTCTTTTGAAGTAAATGCCCCGGCTTTGGTACCCCAGGTATTGGCTAAAGTCCAGCTCATCCAATTTGCCGAAAGCTTGGGAGGCGTTGAAACGCTGATTACCTTCCCCTCCGTGCAAACCCATGCAGACATTCCCGCCGCCGACCGTGAACGCCTTGGCATCTCTGACTGCTTGCTGCGTCTGTCCGTCGGCATCGAAGACGCCGACGACCTCATCACAGACTTAGGTCAGGCCTTGGGTTAAAGAACCTCGATAACGAACAAGAGAACTGGCGTAACTGAGGGTACAATAGAGGATTACGAAGGCACTATTAAATAAAACAAAGGCGCCGCTGCTTTCATGAGCACTCCGCTAAACTAAGGAGTTTTTTCGCCAGACGAGAAAGAAAACGCAGGCATAGCGGCGCTATACCGAGGCTTTCTGACGATGTCCGGCGGAAAAAGAACTAGTTTAGCGCGAGATGCGAGTAAAGCAACGGTGCCTTCAAGGAGGACTTATACATGCATGATTTTGCTACCCGCCTGCTGGCTCCCGGCCTGCCAGCTAACGAACGCCTCGGGGCCAGCAGTGTCCCTGTGTTTCAAACTTCCACTTTCGACCAGCGTTATGAAGAAAGCGCGCCTTTTGAGTACTCCCGCAGCGGCAATCCTACGCGTCAAGCGCTGGAAACAGTAGCCGCCGACCTAGAAGGAGGCAGCCAGGCTTTTGCTTTCGCTTCGGGCATCGCCGCCGTCAGCGCCTCGCTGCTGCTCTTTTCGCAGGGCGATCACATCCTGGCCGCCAGAGACATTTATGGCGGCACGCACCGCGTGTTAACCCGCCTCTGCCCGCGTTGGGGCATCGAGCATTCCTTCATCGACCCCAATGACCAGGCACAGTTGGAAGCGTCTTTGCGCCCCACTACCAAAGCTCTTTATTTAGAAACCCCTTCCAATCCGCTGCTGGCGATCACCGACCTAAAAGCCGCTTGCTCCTGGGCGAAAAAGCATGAGCTGCTGGTCATTGTCGACAACACCTTTATGACCCCTTTCTTGCAGCGTCCACTAGAGCTGGGCGCCGATATTGTTGTGCACTCGGCCACCAAATTTATCGCGGGGCACAGCGATGTCATCGCCGGCTTAGTCATTGTTAAAGACAAGGCACTGGCCAAAGATGTCTACCTTTTGCAAAACGGTCTGGGCGCTGTGCTGGGCCCGCAGGACAGCTGGCTGACCTTGCGCGGCCTGCGCACGCTGCAGGTCCGCCTAGAAGCCGCGCAAAAATCGGCCGCTTATATCGCTGCTGAACTGCAAGGCTGGTCGGAAATAAAAGCTGTCTATTACCCCGGTTTAGCCGCTCACCCTGGCCGCAGCATTCATAAAGGACAAGCTGATGGCCCCGGCGCCGTGCTTTCTTTTGATTTGGTAAACTTCAAACTAACTCAACTCCTCTTAGCCCAAGTGAAACTGCCAGCCGTTGCGGTCAGCCTTGGCGGCGTAGAAAGCATTCTCTCCCATCCTGCCACCATGTCCCACGCCGCCATCCCCGCAGCGGAACGACAAAAGCTGGGCATTGCGGATTCCTTGGTTCGTCTGTCCGTAGGTTTGGAAAGTCCAGACGATTTACTGCAAGATTTACGTCAAGCCCTCCAAGCACGCTAGGCAAACCAATTACAAGTTCAGACCAATACGCTCTAACTGCTGCTGCAGGGAGCACCAGGATCGCTGCGCGAAAATAGTGCGGATCCCTTGGCTTTTAGCTTGCTCTTTAATATGTTTGGCTGTACCGTGATTAACGAAGTCCACCAGCACCACGACCAAAGAGGTATCGCGAGAAATTTCAAAGCGTTTACGGTCCGCCGTTTTCCGGCCACAGATGTGCTCAACCTCTTTAATCCCGTAGCTTTCCAGGTGTTTGCGCATATTTCCCAAATGATCAGCGCCTACAATCATTACCGACATGTCATCTCCTCCTTTTCGCGTGGCACTAGAAAACCAAACTAAAAAAGACCGGCAAACAGGCGCTTCCGCGCTCTATCTGCCGGTCTTCCGCTTTCAGATCAACCGTTATCGTCTTGTCTTACACTTTCACTTTAAGCTATCGTTTACTGCCGGGCAGCAGCAAAGCCGCGCTCCAAATCCGCCAAGAGATCTTCTACATCTTCAATCCCAATCGAAAGGCGGATCATATCATCCGGCGCTCCTGCGGCAGCACGCTCTGCGGCGTTTAGCTGGGAATGAGTCGTACTGGCAGGATGAATAACCAATGATTTTGCATCGCCCACATTGGCCAACAAGGAGAAAAGCTGCAGCGAATCAATGAACGCTTTGCCTTCCTTCAAGCCGCCTTTGATGCCAAAAGTCAAGATAGCTCCAGCGCCTTTAGGCAGGTATTTTTTCGCCAATTCATGCTGCGAATCCCCTTCCAGCCCCGGATAGTTAACCCAGGAAACTTGCGGATGCTTTGCCAGGTATTGCGCCACTTGCAGTGCATTGTCCGCATGACGGCGCAAGCGCAGATGAATCGTTTCCAGACCTTGCAGAAATAGAAAACTATTGAATGGGCTGACGGTAGCGCCCAAGTCACGCAAAACCTGCACGCGCAAGCGCAAAATAAATGCAAGGGGCGTTAACTCCCCAAGATCTTTAGTATAGCTTAGGCCGTTATAGCTGGGGTCCGGCTCGCTCAAGTTGGGGAATTTACCATTGTCCCAGTTGAATTTACCACTGTCGATCACGATGCCTCCCATGGAAGTTCCGTGACCGCCGATAAACTTGGTAGCCGAATGAATAACAATATCCGCGCCAAACCGGATAGGCTGCAGCAAATAAGGAGCAAAAGTATTGTCGACAATCAGCGGAATGCCGTTTTCATGGGCAATGGCCGCTACCGCTTCAATATCCAAGACATTAATCTGCGGATTGCCGATAGTTTCTGCATAAATCGCCTTGGTATTCGGGCCAATGGCTTTGCGAAAATTCTCCGGATCGCTGGAGTCGACAAAATTTACATTTACGCCTAATTTGGGCAGCGTATGGGCAAACATATTGTGCGTGCCGCCATACAGACTTGACGAACTTACAATGTCATCTCCCGCCTGGGCGATGTTCAAGATAGCACCGCTGATAGCCGCATGGCCGGAAGCAAAAGCAACGGCAGCCGCACCTTCTTCCAGGATCGCCACCCGTTTTTCAAAAACATCAGTTGTCGGATTCATAATCCGCGTATAAATATTGCCAGACTCCTTCAAGCCAAACAAATTCGCTGCATGCTCACTGTCACGAAATACATAGGCTGTCGTCTGATAAATTGGCACCGCCCGCGAACCGGTGGCCGGATCCGGTTCCTGCCCCCCATGGACCATCAACGTATCTGGCCGCAAATCTGTTGGCAAACTCATGAAACAACACTCCTTTTCATTATCACAATGTCTCTAAGTCATACGGCGTATCTTGGTACACATAATAATTAAGCCAGTTGGCGAAAAGCAAGTGCGCCGCGCTGCGCCAGGTTACCAGCGGCTTCTGCGCCGGATCGTCCTGGGGATAATAGTTGCGGGGCACCGCAATGTCCAGCCCTTTGGCAACGTCTCGTTCATACTCCTTATGCAAGGTCAGCGCGTCGTATTCCACATGACCCGTCAAAAAGATCTGCCGTCCCGTAGCATCCGCTACAAGATAGACCCCAGATTCCGTCGATTCCGCCAAAATACGAAGCCCGCTCACCTGCTCCAGCGACTGCCTACAGCTATCGGTATGCCGCGAATGAGGTACGTAAAAAACATCGTCTAAGCCGCGCAACAGCGGTTCTCGTTCCGTAGCCACGCAACGATGCGGAAAGACGCCGAACATCTTAGCCGGCAGATCCACTTTCGGCACGCCATAGTGATGGTACAGCCCTGCCTGCGCTCCCCAGCAAATGTGCATGGTCGAATATACATGGCTCTTTGACCATTCCATGATTTCACAAAGCTCCGGCCAATACGCCACTTCCTCAAAAGGCATCTGCTCCACCGGGGCGCCGGTGATGATCATGCCGTCATATTTGCGATTTTTTACATCTTGAAAGGTTTCATAGAATTTAACCAGATGCTCCTGAGAGGTATTGCTAGGTTCATAGGATGCCGTATACAGCAAATCAATTTCCACCTGGAGCGGCGTATTCCCTAACAAGCGCAGCAACTGCGTTTCCGTGATGATTTTCGTCGGCATCAGATTGAGCAGCAACAGCTTCAGCGGGCGAATATCCTGCGAATACGCCCGGTCTTCATCCATAATAAAAATATTTTCGCCTTCCAATACGCTGCGCGCCGGCAGGCGGTTGGGAATCTTAATCGGCATAGTATCATCCTCCGTGCAAAAAAAAGGTCAGAAAAGCAGTGCTTTTCCGACCTTCAGTACTTCTGATCAGTCAACTTAAACATTAGTTACAAATTATCATGATTTTCATTCCATGTCAAGATTAAACGACAACCTTAGCCTAAGAATATCAACTTTCCGCTTCGCTCCGACTGCCCCAAGTCCCTTGCAAACCATGAATGGCCACCAGGCCCAGATCCGGCTCCCGATCCAGATCCAGATACATCCCTGCCGGCAGTTCAATCAACGGGCGAGGGCTCAACGAATGTGAAAATTGACGAATCACGCCTTCCCTTCCATCATTCAACACAACCGTTGCCCCTAAAAGTAAATCCTTAAGGCGATCCGCCATTTTCATGCAAACAGCAGGATTAAAGCGTTCAAACATGCCTTGCAGCAATTCTTCCAACGCCTCCAGCGGCGAATGAGCTTCGCGGTAAGGACGAGGCGAAACCATAGCGTCATATACATCCGCCACCGCAACCAGCTGAGCCAACGGCGAAATTTCATCGCCCTTCAGCCCTTCCGGATAACCACTGCCGTCAAGACGTTCATGATGGTGCAACGCCGCCCGGCAAACCCGATCCGGCACGCTAATTCCTAATAACAATTGGTAGCTGTGAAACGGATGGCAATGCATCACATGCTGTTCATGCGCCAAAAGCGCATCCTGCTTCTCTAAAATGTGCTCCGGCACTCGGCTTTTCCCCATATCATGAAGCAATCCAGCCATTACGGCGTCACGCACCATCGTTTCGTCCAAGTTTTGCCACAACGCCAACAAACCGCATAAAAGTCCTACATTTAAACTATGATGCAAGAAAGACTCCCGCCCCTGTCCAGACATGCTTAAAAGCGAAAAAATATCGGGTTGGTGCAACACCACCATCGTCTCTTCCGCCAACACGTTCAATTGCTCTTTTTCGACCAGCCCACCATAGCGCAACTGCTGAAATACGCCCTCCATCCTCCCCAGCAAGCTTTGATAGGTTTCACGGAACAACGTTTGCATGGCGAAATTCGGATCGTTTGCAGCTGGAACATAAACCACCAGCGCCGCTTCTCCTCGCAAGCGCAATAGTTCTAAAATCCGGTCCGTCAGCAAGGCTCCTTCCGCCAAAAAAGCGGTTTTTTCGCCTTCTAGGCAGATCGGCTCCGCCACAGCCATTCCTGGCTGCACTTCTTGTAAAGAAAGTCGGATTTTCTTCCTATCCGCCATACTATTCCCTCCAATTTACGCTTTTTTCAAAGATAACTCCAAGCTATCATAGCCAGCTACAGGCGTCAATACGGATTTTAGCCTCAACTTTGACCCTTTTCTTTCTTTTGTTCACTTTATCAAAAAAAGTATCTTCTTATCAAAATTCGACATTGTTTTTTTCATTTTAACTGCTAAAATGAAATTAAAAAGATACAAAGTTCGGAGGTTTCTATGACCACTTCCATCGGTGCGCAAATCAAGGAACTTCGCCGCCGCCGCGGCCTCACACTTCGAGAGGTGGCGCAAAAAACAGGCTTGTCTACAGGTTTTCTCTCCCAACTAGAACGGGATCTCACTGATATTGCCGTAGATTCTTTACGCAAAATCGCCGTAGCCCTTGATGTAGAACCCGGCTTATTTTTCAACAGCCCCCTTCTCGGAAAAAAGCGCTTGCTGCGCAGCTACGAACGCCAAACCGCCCAAATTGAACCAGGCCGCTTCATCCATTACCATCTCACCAATCAAGCCGAACCTAAGGCCATGCTGCCTCGCCTTGTAGAACTTCTTCCATTAAATAAAGAAGAAAACATTCTGCCCTACAGCCATGACGGCGAGGAATTCATCTACGTTTTAGAAGGCGTGCTGACCCTTGTTCTTGACGGTGAACGCCAAGAGCTCTGCCCCGGCGACTCCGCCCATTACCCTTCTTCCTTGCCGCACAACTGGGGCAATCTTACCAACAAATGCGTCCGCTTTCTCGTCGTCAGCCACCCGAACCCCCATTAGGGAAAGGAAAAACAAGAGTAGAGGGAGTAAAGGGAGTAAAGGGAGGGCTCGAAGAGGGTTACGGCGGCGTCATTGTATTTGAGACTTTTATTGAAGCAAGGCGGTCCGCAGGATGAAAAGATGTCTACGACGGATCACAGTTTCGCCTGTTTGAGCATAGCGAGTTAAGAAACTGCCGTCTTAGACAGCTTTTTCAAGGCGCGCGCAAATCTTGTCTCAAATACAATGCCGCCGCCAGTAAAAGTTATGTTCTGCGGGAGCGTTCATTAAACCAGTAGCTCCTTAATTTAGAAACGACCAAAAGCCGGAGGTTCCTATGTTACTATTTCAAATTCAACGCTTCTGCATCCACGACGGTCCGGGCATTCGCACAACCTTCTTTTTCAAAGGCTGTCCGCTGCGCTGTCTGTGGTGCCACAATCCAGAAAGCCAAGCATTTCTACCCCAACTGCTGCATGACGCAGAAAAATGCATTACCTGCGGATATTGCGAGAATGTCTGCCCTAACCAAGCGACACCGCTCGGACAACTGCAAAGAAGCAGCTGCCAAGCTTGCGGCCTCTGCTGTGAAGAATGTCTGGGAGACGCCCGCCACTTGGCAGGCCGCCAGTACTCCTTGGCAGAGGCGTTGCAGCTGGCCCTGCGGGACGAAGCGTTTTACGCCTCCTCCGGCGGCGGCATTACTTTATCTGGCGGCGAACCGCTGGCGCAGCCGGAGGCAGCCCTCGCTTTAGCCAAAGCCGCCAACGCTCGCGGTCTTTCCGTCACCGTCGACACCTGCGGTCACGTGCCTTTCGAGCATCTTGCGGCCATTCTTCCCTATACGCAGCTCTTTCTTTACGATTTGAAGCATCCAGACGATACCGAGCACCAATGCCTTACAGGCGTCGGCAACAAACTCATCTTGGAGAATCTGAGAAAACTGTCAGAAGCAGGCGCTTCTCTCTCGCTACGTCTGCCCCTTGTGGCTGGACTCAATGACCGTTCCCAAGACCTTGCAGCCTGGCTGCCGCTGTTTAAAACCATTCAGCCGCAGCGCATCCATTTGCTTCCTTATCATAGCATTGGCGGCTCCAAGGCCGGCCGCCTTGGCTATCCTGTTTTCCAGGGTCAGCCCCCCTCAACTCCTACCCTGGAACATTGGCTTACTACCATTCAGAACGCCGGCCATCCGGTGCAACAAGGAGGATAATACAATGAAACAAGAACGAGGCATGAACGAACGTATCCGCTCCCTGAGAAAAGAAAGCACCACCGCCGAACCTCGGCTTTCCCTGGAACGCAGCCGCTTGGTTACCGAAGCCTACGAAAAATACGAAGGCCGCGTTCCGACCCCCATGCTGCGCGCGCTGACGCTGCAGCAAATTATGCTGCACAAAACCCTCTACCTGGGACCCGGCGAGCTGTTGGTAGGCGAAAAAGCAGAAGCGCCCCAGCAAGCGCCTTCTTTTCCCGAGCTTTGCTGCCACACCGAAGACGATCTCACCGTCATGGACCAACGAGAAATTGTGTATTTCCGCGTTGGCGAGGACGAAAAAAAGCTGCAAAAAGAACGAATTATTCCGTTTTGGAAAAACCGCGCCTTGCGCGGCAAGATCTTGGATTCTCTGCCGCAGGAATGGCACGATTGTTATGAAGCCGGCCTCTTCACAGAGTTTATGGAGCAGCGCGGTCCTGGGCACACCGTTGCCGACGGCAAAATGTACCAAAGCGGCCTTTTGGATGTCCAGAAACGAATTGATACCGCCTTGGCCGCACTAGACCCGCTGACCGATTCTTCCTATCTAGATAAAAAAGCGCAGCTCACAGGGATGCGCATTGCCTGCGACGCCATGATGCTCTATGCCGCCCGCTATGCCGCCTTGGCACAGGAGCTGGCGGAAAAAGAAAGCGATCCGCAGCGAAAAAGCGAGTTACAAACCATTGCTGCCAACTGCCTTACCGTCCCGGCGCATGCGCCGCAAACGTTCCATCAGGCGCTGCAGATGTATTGGTTTATGCACATCGGTGTAACGACAGAAATCAATCCCTGGGACGCTTACAGCCCTGGCCGCCTAGATCAGCACCTGATTCCCTTTTATCGTAAAGACCTGGCCGAAGGACGCCTGACGCGCGAACAAGCCAAAGAACTGCTGCAATGCTTCTGGATTAAATTCAATAATCAGCCCGCTCCTCCCAAAGTAGGCATTACCCTCAAAGAAAGCGGCACCTACACGGACTTTGCCAATCTCAACACCGGCGGCATCACTCCCGATGGCAACGACGGCGTTAACGAAGTCTCCTATTTGATTTTGGAAACGATGGACGAGATGCGCCTGCTGCAGCCTAGTTCCAATGTGCAGATCAGCCGCCGCACGCCGCAGGATTTCCTCAAAAAAGCCTGCGCCATTTCCCGCCAGGGCTGGGGACAGCCTGCTTTTTACAACACTGAAAGCATTGTGCAAGAACTGCTTAACGCCGGCAAATCTCTGGAAGACGCACGCCAAGGCGGCTCTAGCGGTTGCGTGGAAACAGGCGCTTTCGGCAAGGAAGCCTATATCCTAACCGGCTATCTCAATCTCCCCAAAATCCTGGAGCTCACCCTCTTCAACGGCATTGATCCTATGACCGGCAAACGTCTAGGACCGGCAACCGGCGAAGCGACTTCCTTCAGCGACTTTGACTCTTTCTATCAAGCCTATGAAAAGCAGTTGCGCTACATGACAGACATCAAAGTAAAAGGCAATCAAATCATCGAAGGCCTCTATGCCCGCTATATGCCTGTGCCCCTTCTCTCCTGCCTTGTAGACGACTGCATCGCCAACGGCCAGGACTACAACGCAGGCGGCGCTCGCTACAACACCAGCTATATCCAAGGCGTCGGTATTGGCACTCTTACCGACAGCCTTGCCGCTATCAACACCTTGGTATACAAAGAGAACAAATTCACCCTCCCCGAACTGGTTGCGGCCCTGCAAGATAATTTTAACGGCCACCTGCGCCTGCACCACTTAGTACGGGAAAAAGCGCCCCGCTACGGCAACGACGACGATGCCGCCGACGACCTGATGCAGCGAGCCTTTCGTTCGTTCCATGATGAAGTTACCGGCCGCCCTAATGGCCGCGGCGGCAACTACCGCGTCAATATGCTGCCCACCACCTGCCATGTGTATTTTGGCTCCGTCCTCGGCGCCAGCCCCAACGGACGTTTAGCGCACAAACCGGTATCTGAAGGCATCTCGCCCGAAAAAAGCGCTGACCGCCTAGGGCCTACCGCTGTCATTCGCTCAGCCGCCAAAATGGATCAGCTTCTCACCGGCGGCACGCTGCTCAATCAGAAGTTCAACCCTGCCGCCGTTGCAGGCGAAGCAGGCCTTGAGCACATGGCCGCTCTTGTGCGCGCCTATTTCTCCCTAGACGGTCATCACATTCAGTTCAACGTCATTGACCGGTCAACGCTCTTAGCCGCCCAAGAACACCCGGAAGACTACAAAGATCTTATCGTCCGCGTCGCCGGCTACAGCGATCACTTCCACAATCTCAGCCGGGAGCTGCAGGATGAAATCATCGAACGCACAGAACAAACGATTGGCTAAAAACATACAACATAAAATTAGACCGCTAAATCTATAGATTTAGCGGTCTAATTTTATGTTGACGCCATGCAGACGTCAATCCATTTTCCCTTGAAGCTTCTCTGCCAACAACCACTGTCTGGCAAAGGCGACCGCCTGGGCCGTCAGCATTTCGCATGCATGCGAAGGTCCGTCTTCCGGAAAGCCCTGCGGGCGCAGCTTCCGGCACAGCAAGCTGCCAAAACGAGCTTCAAAGGCAGCCGCAAAATCCCGGCAGCGTAACGAGATTTCTTCTGCCGACTCCTTCGACATAGCTCCTTGCAAACCAAGAAAGACCAGCATTCCCTCTACCAAGCCGCACTGCGCTCCATAGCCGCCAGCGCCATGAAGCCCGGCCATCGCCTCCGCCCATAGGGCTGGCAAGGACAGCTGCGCCGCTTCGCATTGCAGAACCAATTGCGTCCGAGCGCAATTCCAATCGTTCTGCCAATAGCACTGGTGTACACGCTCACATGCCCATTGTTGCACCGCATCCGCCATCTCAAATTCCTCCCAGCCGCAGTAGTCCCATCACGCCAAGGCCTGCGGCCATCGTCCATACGGCCTGGCTGGTACGCCACGCTACCCAAGCAGCCGCTGCGCCTGCCACAAGATAGCTGTTATGCCAAGACACATCGAGCTGTCCTTGGGGCAAAAGCAAAGCCGGCACTACCAGCGCCGCCAAAATACCGGTAGGCACCTGCGCCGTCCAACGTTCCAACCCCTTCGGCAAACCGGTTAAACGCAAGAGCAGAAAACTTCCTACCCGCGTAGCATACGTAGCGCCTGCCATAACTAAAATGATCAGCCAATATTCTTCACGCATTGTGCTTCTCTCCTTCCAGACAGCCGCCCACAAACGCTGCCGCTACCGTAGCCAAGAGCAAATACCATTTCCCAGGCAAATACAGCGAACCCACTACAGAAATAACGGCTCCTGTCAGCGCCGCCGCCAAGCCCGGCTTGTGACGCAAACGCGGCATCAGCATAGCTAAGAAGGTAGCCGGCATGACAATATCCAGACCCCAGGCCAAAGGATCTCCCAGCTGGCTGCCTACCGCTACGCCTAAAGCCGTAGAAATAGCCCATGTACAGTAGCCAGCGGCATTGCTTCCCCATTGATAGGCCGGCTGGTAGCCATGCGTGGCAATACGGCTTACGGTCACCGCATAGGTTTCATCTGCCATGCCAAAGGCCAGCAGCGCCTGCTGCCAAAAAGGAAGCTTTAATACATGAGGTGCAATGGACGCCCCCATTAACAAATGACGCAAATTGACAAGGAGTGTAGTTAAGCCTAGTACGCTCCAAGACACTACCCCCTGGCCCAGCAGCAAAATAGCAAAAAACTGCGCCGCTCCCGCAAAAACCAACAACGACATGCCCATGGTTTCTGCCGGCGTCAGTCCGGCGCTCAGCGCCAGCATGCCAAAAGTAAGGCCAAACGGAAACACGCCCAGCATCAACGGCGCCGTATCTTTCATGCCCAGACAAAATTCTTTTCGCCAGGCACTATCAACGCATTCTAGCATCATTTTTCCTCCTGATTTTGCATTTTGTATTTTCTTGTATTTGCATCTTACCAAGGAGGATTTAAATTGGAAATAGCCAATTTAAGATATTCAAAGAAATCTCTGGCTTTTTTCAGGAGGAACAGAAAATGGACTTAACCAATTTTTTACAAACTCAATTACAGCCCCCGTCTTCTCTGCCGCTTTATAAACAATTGTCCCTGGCGCTGACCAAAGCCATTGAAACCGGCCAGCTTCGCAACGGGCAACGCCTGCCGCCGGAACGACGTCTAGCAGAAGACCTACGTCTCAGCCGCACTACCATTGTCAATGCGTACCGCCTCCTGGAACAAAACGGCAGCGTATCTTCGCGCATTGGCAGCGGCACCTATATCGGCGAAGACGCCGCTTCCGTCCCCCTGCCGCCGATGCCTTGGAACCAGCTCTTACTGCCGCATTTGAGTAGTCCCCTTTCCTCAATTTTGCGCAGTCTTTTGGCCATTCCCGCTGCTGCTGACAGCATTTCCCTAGCCGCCGGCATGCCGGATCCTGCGCTATACCCCCTAGATATGCTGCAGCAGCTACAGCAACCGGTTCCCGCCTCCGAACTTGGCTATCTGCCGATCGAAGGATATGCGCCCTTACGTCAGGAGCTGGCGGCTTGGCTAGCAAACCGCCAGCTTCACTTAGACGCGGAGGATCTCATGATTCTTAGCGGCTCTCAGCAAGGTCTGTATCTTCTCTGCAAATGTTTTATCTCCCCCGGCGACAGCATTGTCGTCGAATCACCAACCTATTTGGGAGCCATCCAAGTCTTCCAGGCGGCCGGCGCACGCCTGCTCACTCTCCCCGGTCCCTTGAACAGCCAGTCGCTGCCTTTCTTGGAGGACTACCTTGTCCGCTACCGCCCCAAGCTATTCTATCTGGGCTCGTCCTTCCAAAATCCTACCGGCCGCAGTCCCGACGCCTCAGTATGCCAAAAGTTTCTAGACTTGGCCGCCAAGTATCATCTGGTCATTGTAGAAGACGACGCCTACGGTCATCTACACTACGAAACGCCCGCCCCGCAGCCTTTAAAAAGCCGCGACCACTACGGCGGCGTTTTGTATCTAGGATCTGCCTCCAAAATCTTTTTCCCCGGTTTGCGTACCGGCTGGCTGGCAGCGCCGCGGGAAGTACTCAATCGCCTGGCTGAAGAAAAACAGTACGCCGATCTGCACAGCAACAATCTGGCGCAGCTGTGTTTGGCAGAATATATGCGCTCCGGCAAAGCCGACACTCATTTGCGCCACATCCGCACTCACTACCAGCGCCGCCGCGATGCATTAGCGCAAGCGCTTAAACGTCATTGCAGCGCAGATCTTGCTTTTGAGCTGCCCCTCGGCGGTTTCTATCTTTGGTGCCGCCTCAAAGGGGAAGGCTCCGCCCAGGCGCTTTTATACGAAGCCGCCCGTCAAGGGGTCTCCTTTGTTCCAGGCGAAGCCTTTTACGCCGACCGTGCCGGTACGGATTATTTCCGGCTGTGCTTTGCTACTCATGACGAAGCCGCTATGGAAATTGCCGCCCAGCGCCTAGGCCAAGCCTTGCGCAATCTGCGCAAGCACCCGCGCCGCCATACCATCCCCGCTTTTCGCTCCGGCCAACCAATCCTTTAACTAGGGAGCCAATTATCTAAGGATTGAACAAGAGAATCGGCGACGGCGCTGGATGCGCCTAGGGTCGGTTGCGCCATGGATGGCATAGCAACCGACATCCACTAAAGGGTACGAAGGAGTGGAAAGGAACTCAGAGGAACAGAGAAAAGCCAGAGGAGTAATGTGAGGGAACGAATGAGGCTATGGTGGCCGTGACTGTATTTGAGACTTTTTTGGAGCAAAACGGTCCGTAGGACGCAAAAGCAGGAGACGGCGGAGAAAAGTTCCGTATGTCTGAGCGTCAGCGAGTTCGCGGGACTGCCGCCGCCTCCTGCTTTTGTGAGTCGCGCGGAAATCTTGTCTCAAATACAGTTATGCCGCCATTTATACCGAAGCGCCTAGCCCTTGATAACTCCAGGTTTTTCATCCGTAAAAACTTATAAGTTCTAGTATATCAAATAAAGAGCTGCGGCAAGACTTATAAACAAGTCAGCCACAGCTCTTTATTTGTTTCAATTATATATCAGAACCACGTCGCGCAGCCCTCCTGCGTACCCTCCGGTCACTCCCTCTACTCTTGTTCAACGCCTCGTAACTTCGTATCTTTTTTACGCCAATAGAAGGCGCTTCTTGCCCGACTCCTGCCAGCTATAGACCTTCATCCGACCAGATACGCCCTGAGTCGTAAATACACCTTGAAATGCTTTGATGCCATCCACGCTTGCACTGACAGACCCCACAGCCACAACCAGCTGACCATCCTGCAGCGTTACAGCCAAGGGACTCTTGCGGGAAACCGCAGACACCGGTACCTGCCACAACGTCTGCTGGCGATGTGGCAGCCACGCCTCGACATAACCGCCGTCAAAGCGAAGCTGCAGCCAAATCGGCCCCCGCTCCGTATCCAGATACATCGTCAAAACCGAACCGCTTTCCACACTGCGCAAATCATACAATTCCAATTTCCCAGAAGCAGGCGCTTCTAAAAAAGCATAATCCAGCGGCTCCATGGTTGCAGCAGCAGCCACACTCATCTCTTGTTCTTCCTGCAGCACTGCTTGCGCAGAGGCAACCGGCAAAAGCAAAAGACTCGCTGCTAACCCCAAACAAAGCCCTACCGTCTTTCTCATTCGTACTTCCTTCCTTACTCAACCAACCGTTTCTTACGCGCTAAAACCTGGCCCAAACCTTGCCATCTTTACCATTTTATGCGTCACCGTCGGTCGGCGTCAAGGAAAATACTGCACTCTACCCCCTGCGTTATTTCACCTCAACCACCTGTCCGCCAGTGAGTTCCTGCAATTGCTGGCTTGTCACGCGAAATACCGCAAAAGGCGAACCTGCCGCCGCCCAAAGTTCGGCGTATTGAAAAAGGTCTTCGTCCAGCAGGCACGGAATCTCCTCTATATGCCCTACCGGCGGAATGCCTCCAATGGCAAAGCCGGTATGTTCCAATACATAGTCCGCATCCGGCTTGCGCAGGGCCTCGCCAAAATACTTGGCTACTTTGCGTTCGTTAATGCGGTTAGCGCCGCTGGCTATCACCAAAAACGGCATACCGCTCTTTTTCCCCTGAAAAACAATGGACTTGGCAATCTGCCCTACCTCGCAACCAATCGCCGCAGCCGCCTCCGCCGCTGTCCGCGTCGTTTCTTCCATATTCCGCACCTGCAACGGCAGCCCGGACGCTTCCAATACTTGCCGCACTCTGCCAACACTTGTCTTTTCTTCCATAAGAAAACCCTCCCTATCTCTCACCACACACAAACCATTACAATAATGTTATTATATCACAAGTATTTTTCATTTTTGTTATTTTATTTGAAGCATTTGCTTCCTCTTCCTTCTTTCTCCCAAAAATCATTCACTTCCCAATTGCGATATGATACAATGGCCTAATGAAGTTATTGTTAGATAGGAAGCCGCCACTTTGTGGTTTCTTAAAAGAAGGAGTTTTAGTATGGAACTGCTTAAAGAACGCATTCGCAAGGAAGGCCTGGTTCTAGAAAACCGCATTTTAAAAGTCGATTCGTTCCTCAACCAGCAAATTGATCCTGTTTTGATGATGGAGCTAGGCGAAGAATTCGCCAGGCGCTTCGCCAACGAAGGCGTACAGCGCATTTTCACTATAGAAGCCTCCGGCATCGCCATTGCTCTGCCTACGGCGCTGCGCATGGGCGTCCCTTTGGTATTCGCCCGCAAAATACGCTCTACCACCATGAATGATCAGGTATATGCTACCCAAGTCCATTCTTACACTAGAAATCTCACTAGTGATGTCATTGTATCTAAACGCTTCCTGCCGCCTGGCGAGCGCGTCTTGATTATCGATGATTTTCTGGCTAACGGAGAAGCTGCTTTAGGTTTGGCCGAGCTGGTACGCCAAGCAGGCAGCAAAGTTGTCGGCATCGGTATTGCCATTGAAAAATCCTTTCAACCCGGCGCCGCCAAAATCAAAAACGCCGGCTACCGTCTGGAATCGCTGGCCCGTATTGCCGACTTCAAATCTGGCCAGGTTCGCTTTGTAGGTGAAGAACCGTCGCCGGATGTTTCAATTTAAAAGAACAGAGCAAAGATTACGAAATACAAAATTTGAACAAGAGTACGACAGTGCCGGATGCACTTAGGGTCGGTTGCGCCATGGACGGCACAGCAACCGACGTCTTCTGGCTTTTTAATCGGAGGGTACGACTGAGGGTACGAAATTCACATATTAATTTTATTAAAAACGCGGGACTTTGCCAAAGCAACAAAGCCCCGCGTTTTATGTTATAAAGCAGTTTATAGATACTTGTTTTGACCGGCTTCCAACTCTTTCTCCTCTGAGGAAACGCCATTGAGAAGCAAATTGAGCACAATAGCGGCGATGCTGCCGGCGGTAATACCGCTATGCAAAATAACTTGAGCCCAGGCCGGGAAGTTGTGATAGAAATTCGGCACCGCCAACGTAATCATGCCCACGCCCAGACTGACGGCAACAACCATAATGTTCTGCGTACCGTCAAACTCAACCCGTGACAAGGTTTTCATCCCGCTGGCCGCAACCATGCCGAACATGGCAATACCTGCGCCGCCCAGAACTGGCAAGGGAATGGCGGCAATCACCGCAGCCAGTTTGGGCACGAGGCCCAAAAGAATCAGAATAACTCCGGCAGCGGTAACCACAAAGCGGCTTTTGACCCTCGTCAATGCTACCAAGCCTACGTTCTGCGCGAAGGCCGTATAGGGAAAGGAGTTGAAAATACCGCCCAGAATCGTGGAGAAGCCATCCGCCCGCAAGCAGCGGCTCAAATCCTCTTTAGTAATCTTCTTGTCGACAATTTCGCCTACGGCGATACAGTCGCCAGTCGTCTCCGTCATAACCACCAGCATGACCAGCACCATAGCGGCAATAGAGGCCGCATCAAAAGTAGGATAGCCGAAAGCAAAAGGGGTAGTAATTCCCAGCCAGGAAGCATCGCCTACTTTGGAAAAATTGACCATGTCGAAAAAGCTGGCTAAGATCGTACCGCACAATAAACCTAAGAGCACTGCAATGTTGCTGATAAATCCTTTGAAAAAGCGGTAAAAGAAAAGAACCAACGCCAAGGTCACCAACGCCAGCAAGATATAAGCCGCGCTGGCAAAGTCCTTAGCCGCCGGATTGCCGCCGCCAGCCCAGCGCACCGCCACCGGCATCAGCGTCACGCCGATAATCGTAATGATCGTCCCCGTCACCACCGGCGGGAAGAAGCGCAAAAGGGAGCTGAAATAAGGAGCGGCGAGATACGTTATAATCCCGGCCACAATAATCGAGCCGTAAATACCGGTCAGTCCGTGCGCTTGGCCGATTAAAATCATGGGCGTCACGGCGGCAAAAGTCACTCCCTGGATCATGGGAATTTTCACGCCCATATTCCCAAAGCCGACAGTTTGGATAATGGTGGCAATGCCGCAGGTAAACAGATCGGCGTTAATCAGATAAATTAATTGCTCGCTGCTCAATCCCAAAGCATTCGCCACAATGAGAGGAACCGCCACTGCCCCGGCGTACATAGCCAGCACGTGCTGCAGCCCGTACACAAACAATTTGCTCAGCGGCAGCATCTCGTTAACAGGATGGGTTTTTTCCATGGTTCAGCCTCGTTTCTTGGTTAGTAATGCGTTCAACACTTTTTCCGGCGTCAAGGGCAGCTGCGTCAGCTGCACGCCGGTAGCGTTGAAGACGGCATGGGCAATCGCCGGCGCTGGCGTGTTAATGACCGCCTCGCCGATGGACTTAGCGCCGAAAGGACCTGTCGGTTCGTAGCTAGGCTCAAAGGCCACCCGCACGTTTCCCACATCCTTGCGGCAAGGAATCTTATATTGCATAAAATTACAGGTTTCCAAACGCCCTTGCCCAGTATAGCGCACTTCTTCATAGAGCGCCATGCCAATCCCCTGGACAACGCCCCCCTCAGTCTGTACGCGGGCCAAAGCCGGATTGATCACCGTGCCGCAATCGACAACGGCCACAAAATCGATAGGCGTCACCTTGCCGGTAGCCTTGTCAATTTCCACTTCCGCAAAGCCCGCCACAAAGGGCGGCGGCGACGTGGGACTGCCGTAAGTGCCCTGCCCTGTCAATTGCTGACATCCCGCGCCTAAAGCCATCCGTTCCGCCAGCTTGGCCACGGTCAATCGCCTCTTGCCATCCTCACTCCAAAACTTCACGCCGTCGAAAGAAATTTGAGCCCCGTCTGCTTCCAATAATTTAGCCGCCTGTTCCAGCATCTTGCCGCGCAATTCCTCCGCCGCCAGCTTAACCGCCATACCAGTCACATAGGTAGTACTGGAAGCGTACGAACCGGGATCAAAAGGAGACACATCCGTATCGGCGGCATGGACAATCAAATGCTCCAGATTGGTTTCCAGAACCTCCGCCGCCATCTGAGCCAGAATGGTGTCGCTTCCCGTACCCATATCAGTTGAGCCAATAAGCAGCGTATAGTTTCCGTCGTCATTAAGGCGGATTTCCGCAGACGCCGTATCAATGCCGGCAATGCCGGAGCCCTGCATCGTTACCGCCATGCCTACAGCGCGCAGGGTGTCTCCCAAATCGCGTACCGGATATTTTTCTTCCCAACCGATGAGTTTCTTGCCGGTAGCAATGCATTGGTCCAGCGTCGAACTAGCCAGCACCTTGCCCTTATAGATAGGGGAATAATCCCCTTGGCGAATCAGATTTTTTTGCCGCAGCTCCACCGGGTCCATTTTTAGTCTGGCCGCCAGCAGATTGACCGCCGACTCTTGGGCGAAGGTCCCCTGCGTCGCCCCATAGCCGCGCAACGCGCCGCCAGGCAGCTTGTTCGTATACACAACCTGTCCCATAAAACGAACCGCCTTGGCTTTGTGGTACATCGGCAGCGTTTTCTCGCCTACCACGGAAAAGGTGGTAGGCGCATGCTCGCCGTAAGCGCCGCCGTCGGAAAGCCCTTGAATATCCACCGCCCGAATGGTTCCCTCTTCATCCGCCCCCAGGCGCACGGTTAAGCGCATGGCATGGCGGCTGTTCGTACAACTGAACGTTTCTGTGCGGCTGTAAACAATAATCGCCGCCTTGCCGGTACGTTTGGTCACCGCCGCCACGAACATCTCCACCGCTCCGGTCTGCTTGCCGCCAAAGCCGCCGCCAATGCGAGGCTTGATGACACGAATGCGACTGGCTGGCATTTCCAAGGCTCTTGCCATTTGCCGCCGCACATGAAACGGAATCTGCGTCGAGCTCACAATGGTCAGCCGTCCTGCATGATCCAGGTAGCTGTAAGCGCGATACGTCTCCATCATGCCATGAGCCTGCGCCTGGGTATAGTAGGTTTCCTCCACCACTACCGGACATTGGGCCAGCTCCGCTTCTACATCACCGTATTCGTTTTTGTGGGTACAAATAATATTTTTCTCTTTCCCCATGCCGATGGGAAAGTTGCAAAGCACATTATCTTCCGGATGCACGACACTGGCATGTCCGGCTGCAGTTTCAAAGTCCAATACCGGCTCCAGCACTTCATATTCCACGCGAATGAGCTGCAGCGCCTTTTCTGCTGTTTTTTCGTCCACTGCCGCCACTATGGCTACGGCATCGCCCACATAACGTACATATTCGTCCAAAATACGCCGATCATAGGGAGACGGTTCCGGATAGGACTGTCCTGCCAAGGTAAAGCGCTCCTGCGGCACGTCCTGATGCGTCAAGACACAGGCCACGCCGGGAACCTTTAGGGCCAAGGAAACATCCACCTGGCGCAGGCGCGCAAAAGCATGAGGGCTGTGCAGCACCTTAACCACCAGCGCCTGAGACGGCGCCAGATCCTCTGTATATACCGGCTGCCCTGTCGCGATAGGCAGCGCATCAATCTTAGGCAGGCTTTGTCCGACCACTTTCATCGCGTTCCACCTCCCAGATAGATTTTAACCGCCCGCAGCTGCCCCATATAGCCGGTGCAGCGACACAAGTTGCCTGTCAAGTAATGAAGAATTTCTTCCTCTGACGGCTGCGAAAGCTCCCGCTTCATGGCCAGCACGGTCATAATGAATCCGGGACTGCAGAAACCGCATTGCTCCGCGCCTTCGGCGGCGAGGACTTTAGCGAAAGCTTCCGCTTCTTCGCGCACGCCTTCTAAGGTAGTGATTTCCTTCCCTGCCGCCCGGAAGGCCGGCACAGTACAAGAAAGAACCGGCTTGCCCTCAAGCCAGACCGTGCAAAGGCCGCAACAGGACGTATCACAGCCCTTGCGTACGCTCAAATAGCCCTCTTGGCGCAGCACGTCTGCCAAAGAAGCATCCGCCTCTAGCTGCCAAATCGTTTTATGCCCATTAATAATCGTCTCTATTTGCATGCCAGCACCTCCTTGACAGCTCGAACTGTCAGCGCTTCACAAAGTTGACGCCGATACGCTTCGCTGGCGCGATTGTTTCCGGCAAAAGATAATTCTGCCGCCGCCAAGCGCGCCGCCTCTTCCGGCGCAACGCCAGCATCCAAAGCAGCAGCCGCCTGTATCGCCAGCGCTGCACGTCCCGGTCGGGCGCCGACGGCAATTTTCCAAACGCCGTCTGTTTCGGCTACTGCCACGTTGAGCAACGGAAAATCGCTGCACGATGTGCGCATCTGCTGGTAAGACGCGCGGCAGGCGCCTTTAGGAATCACTACCTGCGTAAGAATATCCTTTTGCGGCGGCTGCTCCATAAACTGTACTAGCGGCACAATACCGCCCTTGTACAAATGAACCGACGCCTCCAGCACCAACAGCGCCGGCAGCAAATCGGAAAAGCCAAAACGTCCAAACACAGAACCACCTACAGTGACACTGTGCCGAAACTGCACGCCAATAATATGACTCACTGCCTGCGGCGCCACGCCGCACCCAAGTTGGCGCATAGAAAGACTCGTTTCCAAATCACGCAAGGATGCCATCGCCCCTAAGCGCACTTCTTCCTCATTTGCTTCTATATAATTCAACTCACAAGCAGACAAGTCCACCGCCGTGCCCCGTTTTGCCGACCCCAGGCGCAAAAAAGCGCCGCCGCCCAGAAGGAAATTGTTCTTTTGCGCCGTCAGTATTTCGTAAGCTTCCGCCAACGACTGCGGCTGTGCCAGCTTCTGAAAAGTAAGCATACTATCCCTCCTGTTTATCAACCTAGAAAACAAGTTCTCTTCTAGGAAAATTGTACCACAAGGCCACTGCCTGGAAAACAGGCAAAAGCCATCAAGTCTTCTTTGCAACAAAGAGTTTCTGTTTGTTTTACAATTATGTGTTTTTCCTGCTATACTTTAAGCATAAGAAACACAGAAACGAGCGTGCCCAAATGGAGCTTTTCATTGCCAGACAACCGATTTTTGACATCCACAAAAATGTTGTCGCCTACGAACTGCTTTTTCGCAGCCCCGGAGCCGTAACGGCCACCCACACGGATGACACTGCGGCAACACGCGCCGTCCTCTCTAATGCCTTTTTGATGATGGGCATCGACTCTCTGACCGACGGCAAAAAAGCCTTTGTCAACTTTGACGGCGCCACCCTTCTTGATCAGGTCCCTAGGCTGCTGCCTGCGGCAATTCTCATCGTGGAAATCTTGGAAACAGTCGAACCGACGCCAGAAGTGATCAATGCCTGTGTCTTATTAAAAAAAGCTGGCTATACTTTAGCGTTAGATGACTTTGAGCCCGCCGAAGCTCAAGTTCCCCTCATCTTATTGGCGGACATTATCAAAGTCGACTTTCGCAACCCCAACAGCCTGCAAGGCCGCCGTTTCGCCGAACGTCTCGCCCCTGGACGCATTCGCTACTTAGCGGAAAAGGTCGAAACAGAAGCTGAATTCCGCCAGGCTCTAGCGGACGGATACACTCTATTCCAAGGCTATTTTTTCAGCCGCCCCGCCATTCTTTCTCAAAAAAGCATCCCTGTCAATCATATGCATTATTTGCAACTCTTAAACCAGCTTTATACCGCCGATTTTGATGTGGATCGTTTTGAGCAGCTCATCAAGCGAGACCTCTCCCTGTCGCTGCAGTTTCTTAAGTATATAAATTCCGCTTTTTTCGGTTTCCGCGTGCCGGTGCAATCCATCCGCCATGCCGCCGCCCTTTTAGGACAGCAAGGCTTGGCCAAATGGATTTCTCTTGTAGCCTTGCGCAACTTAGCGCAAGAGCAGCCGCCGGAACTTCTGCGCACAGCCGTAGTACGCGCTCGCTTCAGCGAGCTTTTGATTCAGCACCGCCCGCATCCTGGCATCCCTCAGGATCATTTTTTTCTAGTAGGTCTATTTTCTCTACTGGAAGCGTTTTTGCAAAAGCCCTTAGCCGACGTCCTTGAACAACTTCCTCTGGCCCGTTCTGTTAAAGACGCCTTGGCCGGCCGGCCCAACCCGCTGCGCCAAGTTCTCGATCTGGTTATCGCTTATGAGCAAGGCAATTGGGAGCAAGTTCTCGCCGTAGGCGAAGCTCTGCAATTGCCGCACGAAGCCATTGTTAACGCTTATTTTGACGCCTTGCTTTGGGAAAAAGAATTTATCGCCATGTCGAACGTGTGAGGATCGCTTATGGAAATTCGTCATTTAGAATGTTTCCTGAAAATTGTTCGCCTCGGCAGCTTTAGCAAAGCTGCCAAAGTGCTGCACATCAGCCAGCCTGCAGCTAGTAAAATGATTCACGCCATGGAACAGGAACTGGGTCTGCCCGTTCTTTACCGCCAGAACCGTAATCTGACACTAACCGATATCGGCCAAGCTGTATTTGAACGCGCCCAACCGATTGTCGCCTTGTTTCACGGGTTGCATGCCGAACTGGAGGATGTAGCGCAAGCCCGCAAAGGCCGCTTGCGCATCGGCTTGCCGCCAATCGCCAGCTCCAGCGTCTTTCCACAAGTGCTGGGCGAGTTTAGCCGTCTCTATCCAGACATTTCCGTCAATCTCTACGAGTTCGGCTCTAAAACCATCGAAAAAGAAGTCTATGACGGAATGCTGGATCTTGGGGTTATCTGTTCTCCCTCCGATAACTCCGAATTTTCTACGTTATCCTTTATTAAAGACCCCTTGCAGGTCATCGTAGCTCCCAGCCATCCATTGAGCGAGCGCACCTTACTTTCCTTCGCAGACCTCGCCCAGGAGCAGTTCATTATGTACCGTGAAGATTTCAGTCTTCATGACGCTATTGCCAACCGTTGTCTCCAGGCCGGTTTCGAGGTTCGCTGCGCCTATGAAACATCCCAGCGAGAATTCATGACCCAACTGGTGGCTTCCGGCCTGGGCATTGCCCTCTTGCCTCAAGCCATTTGCGCCACCCTGTCTCCTCAACAATTGCGCGCCATTCCCATGACAGACCCAGTGTATTTGGAATTGGGCGCCATCTGGCGGCGCAACCGCTACTTGTCCTTCGCCGCCCGTTCTTGGTTAGACTTTACCAAGGAAAAACTGGCTCCGAAAAACATCAAATAGCCTATCTCCAAAAAGAAAAGACTAACAGAGACGCGCTCTATTAGTCTTTTCTTTTATCATAATTCTTTTTTTCTAAATTTCTCTTCACAGGAAGCCTCTAATTTAATGAGCGCTCCGCGACGGCGCTGGATGCGGTTAGGGTCGGTTGCGCTAGGATTGCATGGCAACCGACGTCCATTGTTTTTTAGTCAAACGAGGAAGAAACCGCAGGCATAGTGGAGCTATGCCGAGAATTTCTGACGCTGTCTGACAAATAAAAGAACCGTTTTGGCGTGAGATGCGAATAAATTAGAGGCTTCCTGACTTAGGCCGCACTCGGCTGGTCGGCGTAGCTGTCAGCGGGTCTTCCGGCCAATAATGCTTCGGATACCGTCCAGCCAGCTCCTTGCGCACCGCAAAATAGCCGTTCCGCCAAAAGCTGGCCAAATCGCGCGTCACCTGCACCGGCCGCTGCGCCGGAGACAAAAGTTGCAGCGTCAACGGCACTCGCCCCTCTGCCAAACAGGGTGCTTCCTGCCAGCCGAAGACTTCCTGCAGCTTGACGGCCACAAAAGGGGCTGCCGCATCTTGGTAATCAATCACTACGCTTCGCCCCGACGGCATTCGCACCGCCGCCGGCGCCCATTCCTCTAAAGAGCGCTGCAAATCCCAAGGGACTAGCGTCAATAAAGCTTGGTGTAAGTCCAAACGCTGCAAAGCGCAGCCATCCGGCTCCGGCCCCAAAAACGGTTCCAGCCATTCGTCTGTCCGCGCCAAAAGGGCTTTTTCGCTTACATCCGGCCATTTTTGCGCATCCCAATAGTGAACAAACGCCAGTCGCTGCCGCAGCTGCTGCGCCGCCGGCGTCCAGTTAAGCAGCTTCGCCAGCCCCTCGCTCTGCAACACCGCTTTTAGAACTTGGCGCACTTGCGCCGACGTTGGCGCTGTCGGCGCTTCCTTCAGCACCAATGCGCCCAGGCATTCCTTTTCCCGAGCGCAAATTTTTCGCGTCGCGGCATCCCAAAAAGCGTGGCTTTCTTGGCGTATTTGCCCGGCTAACACACGCCTCACCTCATGTATCTCCACCGCAACAGCCTGAAAGATGCGACCCTCTCTGCCGCTATCATCCACTTCTACCGCCACTACATAGGTCGCCCACGTCAAAGGATGTCCTTTAGAAAGATAAGCGCCGCGTCCATTGCCCAACAAAAACTTACCGTCCCCGCGGTTTTGTCCCAAACGCTCCGGAAAAGCCAACGCCAAAAGAAGGCCGCATTGCTCCGGTTTTACACTTTCACCGCGGGGCACACCGGCGGCCCGTGCATAGCGGGCCGCCGCCCGCCAGACAAGGCGTTGCCCGGCTAGAGGATTCTTTTCGTGCTGAGCTGCTTCCGCCACCACCGCCGTTACATCCGCCTGCGCGATTTCTCCTTCCGTCAAAAGAGCCGCAAGCAAACACGCGGTTGCTCCTAAAGACAGCTCTGTCCCTCGGAGCACCATGTGCGCCAGACGCGGCGGCAGGCTCAGCAAAGCCAGACGGCGACCATAAGCGGTCACCGCGCCAGCAGCATCCAGCGCCCCTAGTCCTTCCAGCAGCTGCCGCCCCTGCGCAAAGGCTTCCGCCGGCGGTTCGTCAAGCCACGCTAATTCCCTCGGTTCTTTAACGCCCCAAAGCGCCAACTCCAGCGCCAGCGCCGCCAAATCGCTTTCCAGAAGTTCCGGTGTCCGTTCCGCTATAAACAAGGCTTCTTCACGCTCATTCCACAGGCAATAGCAGCTTCCCGGAGCCAGCCGTCCCGCGCGGCCTCGTCGCTGCAGCGCCGCATCAGCCGTAACCTGCACCGTTTCCAGCCGTGTCAAGCCGCTGCGCAGCGAAAAACGCGGCACCCGCATGCGGCCGCTGTCGACAACCACCCGGACGCCTTCCACGGTCAAGCTGGTTTCCGCCAAAGACGTAGCCAGTACGACTTTACGGCTTCCCCGAGGCGCAGGCAGCAATGCTTCATCCTGCGCCGATCCGGACAACCGCCCATATAACGGCAGCACCTTAACCTCTGCCGCAAGACCTGTAAGCAAAGCGGTCGTGCGCCGAATTTCAGGAGCTCCCGGCAAAAACACCAGTACATCCCCTGCTTCTTGCGCCAGCGCCTTGCGGACAACTTCAGCCACATTCTCTTCTATAGTCAGCTTATCCTGACGTCCCACGCGCTGCACAGCAACAGAAAACAGCCGGCCCTCGCTGACAATAACTGGCGCTTGCCCTAAAAGAGCCGCCACCTTTTGCGCCGCCAGCGTTGCCGACATCACCACCAAGCGCAAATCTTCCCGCAAGACAGCCTGACTTTGCAGACAAAAAGCCAAACCTACATCCGCCTGCAAACTACGCTCATGAAATTCATCAAATACAACAGCGCCAACCCCAGGCAGGGAAGCATCTTCCTGCAGCATCCGCGTCAAGACGCCTTCGGTAATCACTTCCAGCCGCGTTTTGGCGCTGACCCGGCTGTCATGGCGCATGCGCCAGCCCACCGTTTCCCCAGGCTCCTCTCCCAAAAGGCGCGCCATCTGCCTAGCCGCCGCTCGCGCCGCCAAACGTCTCGGCTCCAGCAACAACAATCGTTGGCCGCGCAGCCATGGCTCCTCTAGTAAAGCCAGCGGCACCCTGGTCGTCTTGCCAGCGCCAGGAGGCGCCACAAGGACAGCCCGGGTTTGCCGCCGCAGCACTTCCTGCAGTTGCGGCAGCACTTCGTCAATTGGCAAGGTGTCCCTTTTCCCCTTCATTGGCCAGTTGTCCTCTCCACTACGTTCTTGCCCGCAACGCTTTAACTCGCTTCCAGATTTCTCTATCGCTGCGCTCAGGCGCCTTACGTTCCAACTCGGCCATCACATCGGCCACATAGGCTGTCCGGCGCATGCCCACCAAGACGGCGCTTACCCCCTGCGCTGACCGCAAAGCCCGCAGCGCCAAATGACGCAGATGAGGCGCTTCTCCCCAGGACGAGTTAAGCTGCGCCGCGTCTTCATAAAACCGCCGCGCCGCCGCCCGCCCTTCTGCGTCATATACGTCTTCATCCAAGCGAACCAAATCGCCTTCTTGAATGGCGTTTAAAGGCCGGTTGATCAACACGCCCAAATCCAAGGCAGCGGCATACTCTAGCAGCGTCCGCTCCTGAGGCCACGCTGGCAGCATTGCCGCCGCCGGTTCCAAGAGGTTGCACGGAAATTGAATAAAGCCAAAATGATGCCCTGCACCGCCGGCCAAAGAAGCCGCTTGCCATAGTTCGTCCAACGGCGTCTGCTGCGGATCGCCTGCAGGCCTCGGAAAGGTGTTGGAGCTGACTCCATACCAAGCAATACGCCCTTGCTGCACTGCTTTTTCCAGCCAAGAAACAGCTTGCCGCAGGCGGCGCACATACTCCGTCCGCGCCGCCGCAGCGTCGCCGCCTTGCTGCAGAGCCCATAAAAGATAGTATTCCGGATTGTGCAGCAAAAAACCATCCAAGCAGCTTATCTGCAGCCGCTGCAGACTGAGCTCCAGCTGTTCCTCTAAAAAGTCCGGATGAATGCAATGTTCCAAGGTCGGCGCATAAGGAACTACCTCCTGAAAATCATTGCCTGCCTGCTGCCGTTCTTGGCGCAGCCGAAGATTGCTGTTTTGCAAGTAACCGACTTTAGAAATAAGCACCACTTCGTCCCGACGCACAGCGCCAGTGTGAACCATTTCCGTCAGCACTTCGCCAATGAGACGCTCTGAGCCTCCATCTGCGTAGTTGGCGCTAGTATCAATGAGGTTAATACCGCTTTGCAACGCCGCCCGCAAGGCCTCTTTATGCGCTGCCACCGCCGCATCTACCCGATAACTGCCAAAACCAGCCTGACTAACCCACAAGGCGCTGCGTCCCAGACGGCGATACCGTCCTTCCCCGTTGCGAGCAGCTAACGCCCGTGTTGCTTCGCTAGCAGCTCTGCCAGACAACCTTTGCATCCTAAACGCCTCCTTTATTTTCGCCTTGCGAAATCAACGAAATTAGTTTATCAACATCCGCCTCTGTCGCTTAGGCATCCAGTGATTCTCCGCATAGGCAAAGAAGGAAAGCCTTCGTTACCATGCAAAGGCTTTCCTTCTTTAAATTTTCACCTAAGAATTTTTGGAAGCGCTCTCGTCTTCCTCCGTAATTGGCGGCAAGCATCGCACCAATACCCGGGTGATCCGCGAGCCGTCGCATTCTTCCACCGTAAAGATATATCCGTCTTCCTGTACGGTCTGTCCCACCCGCGGCGGAATTTCCACGCGCGAATACAACCAGCCGCCCAAGGTATCAACATCTTCCGATTCCAGATGCGCCCCCAGGGCGTCGTTGACTTCATCCAAAATCAGTCGACCGTCTACAGAGAACAAGTCTTCGCCGCGCATTTCAATGGCTGGGCGTTCCTCGTCAAACTCGTCTTGAATTTCACCCACGATTTCTTCCAAAATGTCTTCAACCGTCACAAGACCGGCAGTACCGCCATACTCGTCCACCACAATCGCCAGCTGCAGCTTCTTCCGCTGCAGCAGGCGCAGCAAATCGCTTAACGGCATAGACTCTGGCACCGACAACACCTGTCGCATCATATCCCGCAGCGCAGGCTGCTCCTGTCTGGCTACCGCCTGGAGCATATCCTTGATATGCACAAAACCCACGATATGATCTTTGTCCGGATCGCATACCGGATACCTTGTCAGCTTTTCTTCCACCGCCGTATCCAAGCTGATAGCGAAATCGTCCTGCAGATACAAGCACACCATATCCGTACGCGGCACCATGACGTCGCGCACATTGCGCTCGGCAAAATCAAAAATATTATCGACAAAGGTCAGCTCGGTCCGATCAATATATCCTTGCCGATGGCTTTCTTCCATCAAAATACGAATTTCTTCTTCCGTGTGAGCCGCATCCTGCTCGTTCGCCAGGGAAATGCCGCCCAGGCGCAAAAGTGCATTAGCCGTAGAATTCAAAGCCCAAATAAAAGGGTACATCAAGCGATAAAACGCGCGCAAAGGCCAGGCCACCAACAACGTTACGCTTTCCGCCTTTTGGATGGCCAGCGATTTAGGCGCCAGCTCGCCAATAATAATGTGGAGCGCCGTAATAAAAGAAAAAGCTAAACCAAAAGAAATAGTATGAATGGCTGCGGTCGGCAAACCGAGCTCTGTCAACACCGGCGTGATCATCGAAGCCACCGCCGGTTCTCCCACCCAGCCAAGTCCCAGAGAAGCCAAGGTAATCCCCAGCTGACACGCGGACAAATAGGCATCCAAATGATCTACCAGCTGCCTGGCCATCTTCGCCTGCCCATTGCCCTCCTGCAGCAGCGTATCAAGGCGCGTACTGCGCACCTTGACCATAGCAAACTCCGCGGCCACAAAAAAACCATTCAAAAACACCAAAAACAAAACCAACAGCAAATTCCCGATAAACGACGCAGGGTCCAACCCTTCCCCAGCCCTCGTCGACTTACGCCAACGACGGCATAGGTTCACCTCCTTGATATTCCATATTTTTTATTACCAAATATTATACCATGTCTAACCGAAATAAGAAATAGACATAACAGCCGCAAAGAAGCCAGCCTACAGCGCCTTGCGCCTCAGGCTGGCTTTCTCTCGCAATATCATGCTGCTTTACGCTGTGTTCCGTTCTCAAGCCGACTTACTGAGCGTCGCCGGTACAAGACCGGTACGCCGCAACACAGGCATCACTTTGATGGAAGTCACTGCGATCAGAACGCTTAAAATGAAGTCAGCCGTGATGTACGGTAGGAATCCAGCCGCCAAAGCGCCCTGCATGGACATGGATTTACCCAGATAAAAATTAACGATTCCATAGAGATAGAGCACGCCAGCTGCATACAACACAGTCAGTCCAGCCAAAAGAGCCAGCATGGTGGGAACTAAGCGCAGCTTTTCCTGGCGCTCCGTCAACAGCCCCACCACATACGCGCAAGCGATAAAACCAAGAAGATAGCCAAAGGTCGGCTGCAATACATACGAAGGTCCGCCGCCTTTAGTGAAAATAGGAATACCGATCAAGCCAATCCCTACATATAAAAGCTGCGCATACAAACCTTTTTTTGAACCCAGCATCACGCCGGAATACGCGCAAAACAGATATTGCAGCGTAAAAGGAACCAGCGGCGTAGGAATTTGGATAAACGCGCCAATAGCCGTCAATGCCGCAAACAAGGCAATCAAGATTTGTTCCCGCAAAGCTAATTTCATACTAACTCCCCCCGGATATGCATACTTTTTCTTGTATCATAGCACACTGGGAAAGTTTCGTAAACATCGTCAAGCAAATTGGTTAACGTTCAGTCCGACCATATTGCTCGCACAATTCCGCCAACCAGACCGCCTGGCGTTCGCCAAGCGCTCCCGGCGACAAACGCCAGCTCCAGTTGCCTTTCGCCACGCCGGGCACATTCATGCGTCCCTCACGCCCCAAGCCTAGCACGTCCTGTACCGGCAAAATAGTTACATCCCCGTCACAAGCATAGGCATAACGAACTAATGCCCGCACAACCGCTTCTACGCCTCCGCCCCGAACCTGCAGCAAGCGAGCAATGTCCGAAGCCAGCCCCGGGTCTTGGCGGGCCAGCGTTTCAAACCAGGAACGACTTGTATCATTATCATGGGTGCCTGTGTAAACAATTGTATTGCGCGACACCAACGGGTTTTTGACTCCTTCTTCCGTCTGGCGAAAGGCAAACTGCAGCACCGCCATGCCAGGCAGCGAAAACGCTTCTTTTAAAGCATCCACTTCCGGCGTAATAATTCCCAAGTCTTCCGCAACAAGAGGCAGTACGCCTTCTTCTTGACGCAATGCCGCCAGCAAGGAGGCGCCCGGTCCCGGCTGCCAACGCCCGGACACCGCCGTTTCAGCTGTCGCCGGTACATCCCAGTAGGCTTCGATTCCCCGAAAATGATCCAGTCGAACCCAGTCTGTCAATTCCAGCACCACTTCCAAGCGCCGGCGCCACCAGCGATAGTTTTGCTGTTCCATGGCCTTCCAATCATAAAGAGGGTTTCCCCAAAGCTGCCCGTCCTTGCTGAAATAATCCGGCGGTACACCGGCTACGCCGACAGGCTCCCCCTCTCCATCCAGCAGAAAATATTGCTGCCGACTCCACACATCGCTGCTGTCATGAGCTACATACAACGGCAAGTCGCCCAAAAGCTTTACGCCTTGTTTGTTAGCGTATTCCCGCAAGCGCCGGGCCTGCTTAAAAAAGAGATACTGTTCGAACTGATACAGGTCAATGGCCGCCCCTTCTTGGCGCCGCAATTCATCCAGGGCTACCGGCCGTCTCTCGCGCAGCCCTTGCGGCCATTGCGTCCAAGGAAGTCCCTTGTAGCGATTCTTAGCCGCCCGAAATAAAGCGTAATCCTTCAGCCAGTCTCCCTGACACTGGCAAAACGTCTCATAGTCCGGTGCAGCCGCCCATTCCGGCTGCAACCGTTCAAAAGCCCGCCGCACCAACTGTTCTTTATAAGCCGTAACAGCTTCCCAATCATAAACGCCGACATTCCCTTTAGGAAGCGGCTCCAAATCTGCCGATATCAGCCAGCCATCAGCCACTAAATCATCTGGCGATAGCAACGCCACGTTGCCTGCAAAAGCGGACAACGCTTGATAGGGCGAACCGCAGCTGGCCGGTCCCGGCTGATTGAGGGGCAGCAGCTGCCACCAAGACTGGCCGGCGCGCGCCAAAAAGTCAACAAACTTTCTCGCTTCCGCTCCCAAATCACCGCCGCCGTACGGCCCAGGCAAGGAGGTAGGATGCAGCAGCAGTCCCGCGCTGCGCGGCAGCACCGAAGCCTCTTCGCGTTGCAACACCACACCGGACAAAGGTGGCAGACGCAAGATCACCACGCCGTCCCGGGCAGCTACCGGCTGCTGTGTTTCATCCACTAACGACACAAAGCGCCCCTTGAAGCGAACTTCATCGGTCACCGTCAGCCAGCGTTCCTCCGTCTCGTGGCGGTTGACAGCTACCAGCAGCACTTCCTCTTCCCCTTGGCCGCCTAAGGCATCTTGTCCGTTCTCGATCGTGCGCAAAAAGGCCAGTACATCCTCTTGGCCGCATTCTAAAGGCAGCCAAAAACCGCGACGCAGCGCAGCATGGCTCTGACGCAGATGAATCAAGGCGCGATGCCAAGCCAGTAATTCCTCATCCTCACGACCCCAGGGAAAAGTCCCCCGGTTGAAAGGATCGCGATACCCTTCCACGCCCGCCTCATCGCCGTAATAGACGCTGGGCACGCCCGGAAAAGTCATCTGCCACAAGACTAAAATGCGATAGCGCTGCAATGCCAAAAGGCGCTGTTCTTCAGGCAAGCGATAAAAAGCTCGCTCTTTTTCACTCAGCGACTCTCCAGGCGGGGCTTCGCCCAATTCCGTCAAAATACGCGGCACATCGTGACTGCCGACTAAGTTCATAGCGCCATAAAAATGGGGCGTCGGATAGTTTTCCTGCAAGGAACGCAACACATTCAACGTGCGATCTGCCGTCGCCCGCCCCAAGAAGAACTCCAGCAAGACTTTGCGAAAAGGATAGTTCATGGTGGAATCCAGTTCGTCCCCCAGCAAATATCGGCGCATTTGCCCATAGCTCTCCTTGCGCGAGGCATCCTCCCACACTTCGCCGATCAGAACCGCCTCCGGGTCTTCTTCCTTTAGCACCCGATAAAACTCTTCCAAAAAAGCGTCTGGCAATTCATCCACCACATCCAGCCGCCAGCCTTTGACGCCGCAGCGCAGCCAATGCCGCAAAACGCTGTCGTCACCGCGGATAATAAAATCCAGATAGCTTTCGTTAACCTCGTCCACATTAGGCATTGTACCGATGCCCCACCAAGCTTCATACTCTTCCGGATAGTCTTTGAAGCGATACCAGGGATAGTACGGAGATTCCTTGGACTGATAAGCGCCGACGCCGGGAAAACGCCCTTCCTTGTTAAAATATACGCTATCACTGCCGGTGTGGCTAAATACGCCGTCCAGAATCACGTGCATGCCTAAGGCTTTCGCCTGCTTGCAGAGCCGTACCAAATCCTTCGTTTCTCCTAACATCGGATCAATTTGATGATAGTCCGCCACGTCATAACGGTGATTGCTTGCCGATAAAAAGACCGGATTCAGGTAGAGAATGGTCACTCCCAAATCCGCCAAATAGGACAATTTGCTGCAAATACCTTCCAAATTGCCCCCAAAGAAATCATACGCTACCATATGGCCTGTATCCACATCCCGCACATAAAACGGCACATCCTCCCAATGAGCGTGCAAAAGGCTTCCCGGCTGCGCGCCGCGGATCTCGCCTTGTTCATGGCCGTTGCAGAAACGATCCGGGAAAATTTGATAGATGACGCCGTCAGTCAACCAAGACGGGGCCACTTGCTGCTGATGCACCGTAATCTGCCAAGAACGAGGCCCTGCCTGCGAACGACGATAACCAAGCCCGCCCAGACCGTCTTCACTGGCGCCATAATACCAAACTGTTCCATTCATTTCCTCGGCAATAAAATGATACCAAAGCCAGCCCGGTTCCGCCGGCGTTTCGTATTCCACCTGCCAGCAGCCTGCGCCGACATCCTCCAGCGGTACCAACCGTTCCCCCTGCCCTTGCAGCCACAACCGCAGGGTGACTTTGCGCAGCGTTTCCGCCGGCGGCGTCTGAAAAGCCAGACGTACTTTGGCGCCGCAGCAAACAGCGCCAAAAGGCTGGCGAAATTCGCTTCGCCAGCTATGATGATACATCCAAGCGGCTGCAGTTTGTTCATTACCAGCCATGATCTCAGCCTCGTTTCTCCCGCTTATTTTTAAGGAACCACTGATTCTAGCAACTCTCTCGCCAAGGCGGCCACAGCATGCTGCGCCGGACGGAGTGTTTCCGAAATCAGTGGTTCCCTGCTAAATCGCCTATACTTCTTTACAGTAGCTCTACCGCAGCAAGTTGCGATACACTTCCACGTATTTTTTAGCCGATGCGCCCCAGCTATAATCGCAGTTCATAGCATTACGCACAATTTTTTCCCAAACAGGCTTGTCGTAAAAATAGTTCAACGCCCGCTTGATCGTATACAGCATGTCATGAGCGTTGTAATTGGCAAAGGTAAAGCCATTCCCTCTCCCGGTGTATTTATTAAAGGAAAACACGGTATCCTTCAGTCCCCCTGTTTCGCGGGCGATCGGAATGGCGCCGTAGCGCAAGGCGATCATCTGCCCAATGCCGCAAGGCTCAAACTGAGACGGCATCAAAAACAGGTCCGCCGCAGCATAAATCTGCCTAGCCAAGGTCTCGTCAAAGAAAATGTTCACAGACACTTTATTCGGATGATCCCAGGCCATTTGCTGGAACATTTTTTCGTACTGCGCATCGCCGGTTCCCAACACCACTACTTGCAAGTCTTCGCCAGCAACCAATTCTCCTAGAATATGTCCAATTAGATCCAAGCCTTTAGGAGCTACCAGCCGAGATACAATCGCGACAAGAGGCACATCCCGCCGTACAGGCAGACCCAGCCGATCCTGCAAACGTGCTTTGTTTTCGCGTCTTGCCAGCAGATGGTCTGCATCGTAATTTACAAACACATGGGCGTCTTTCTGCGGATCGTAGCTGGCATAGTCAATCCCATTCACAATCCCTTCCAAATTCTCCTGGCGTTGCCGCAGCAATCCGTCCAGCCCTTCGCCGTAATAAGCCTGCTGAATTTCCTCGGCATAGCTGCAGCTGACCGTGGAAATGCGGTCCGCATAAACAAGAGCGCCTTTCATCAAATTGACGGCTTGATTGAATTCCAAAGCTTCGTCATAGACATCCTCGCCCAAGCCCAAGATATCGCCAAGAATTTCGCGACCGAAAACGCCTTGATAACGCAGGTTATGAATGGTGAAGAGCGTCTTCATGCCTTGATAAAAAGCCTCATCCCGATACAGACTGCGCAGGTACACCACCGCCAGTGCTGCATGCCAGTCGTGACAATGCAGCACATCCGGCTGAAAATCTAAAACAGGCAGCATTTCCAGCACCGCCCGCGCAAACCAAGCAAAGCGCTCTGCATCGTCAAAATACCCATAAAGCCCCGGGCGTTTGAAATAATACTCATTATCTAAAAAATAGAAGGTAACGCCTTGATATACTAGTTTCTTCACGCCGCAATACTGCTGTCGCCAGGACACCGGCACGCTCAGCTCCGCCACCAATTCCATCTGCGAAACAAACTCTTGCGGAATATCCTCATATAAAGGCAGCACCACCCGCACATCCACCTTATGTTTGTGCAGTTCCTGGGGCAGCGAACCAATAACATCCGCCAAGCCCCCTGTTTTGATAAACGGAACCGCCTCAGAGGCAACGCAAAGCACTTTCATCATCGTTTACACCTTCCTTCCCTTGCGAATGACAACAGGATGATTTTCTTCTCCCTTGAGCGTTTTCCCTGCAGAAACATTTACATTTTTGTCACACACTACATAATCAAGACGAGAATTCTCGCCAATTACGCCTTTTTGCATAACAATGCTATTGCGCACAACCGCGCCTTTGGCTACGGAAACGCCACGGAAAAGAATGGAGTTCTCCACAACGCCGTCAATATAGCAGCCGTTAGCAACCATAGAGTTGGTAACCTGGGCGGCTTCTGTATACTGAGCCGGCGGCTCGTCTTTGACCTTGGTGTAAATATTGCCGCAGCGTCCAAACAAATCCTGCCAAATGGGCGGCTTCAACAGCTCCATGGAATGCTGAAAATAGGTGGAAACCGAATTGACCCGAGCCACATAGCCGTCATACATCCAGCCGAACATATCCAGCTCGTTGAGATTGCTGATCAGGCAGTGTTTAACAAAATCATAGCCGCCTCGCGACGAAGTCGCCTCAATCAATTCGATCAACAGCTCCCGCTCCAGCAAAAACATGCCTAAAGCCATACGCTCTTCCGAAGCCGCACCGCCGGATACATGCATGTCCCAGATGCGACCGCAATGATCCATCTCCAGCATTAGCGCCCCGTTGCAATCATGATCCTTGCAGTTGCGCTTACTATACACCACAGTTACATCCGCATGACAGCTTTGGTGATATTCCAATACAGGGCGGAAATCAATATTGCAAACCGCCTCCGACCCGGCGATAACTACATATTTCTGCCGGCTAAAGCGCAAATATTCCAGGTTGGCGTGGAAATTTTCCACATCCCCTCGATACGCCATATAACGTGGATACGTAGCATAGGCTGGCGGCAAAAGAGCCAGTCCCTCCCGTTTACGGGCTAAATCCCACTCCTTGCCGGAACGAAGATGATCCACTACGGAGCGGTATTTATGTCCCAACAGCACCCCTACATTGCCGACACCGGAATTCACTATATTGGAAAGAGCAAAATCAATCAACCGATACCGCCCGGCGAAGGGAATGGCTCCTAACGGTCGGTTGTGGGTCAGCTCACTGACCAAGTCATCCATCTCATTCAGATTGATGATTGCCATCAAGTCCATTATTTCCCCTCCCTTCCGGCCAACGCGCACGCCAGTTCCGTATAGCAAGACAGCGTCTTATCGACTACGGTTTCCGCCGGCAACTTGAGCTTCTCCGCAATAACGACGATATCCCGCCGCCCTTTCGCATTCACAGGGGTGCCAATGCGGCAATTGTCCCCCAAGCGAACCTGACGGCCAACTACGGCTTTTTCCACGCGACACCCAGCGCCAATATACACGCCAGGCATGAGAATGGAATCTCGTACTATGGCGCCTTTCTCGATTACTACATTGGGGAAAACCACCGAATGCTCCACTTCGCCAAAAATCTGGCAGCCTTCGTTAATGCAAGAACGCTTCACCTTGGCGTTCGGTCCCAGATAGTGCGGCGGTCGCGCCGGATTGACCGAGTAAATGCGCCAATCGGTGTCAAACAAATCCAACGATGGCTTTTCCTCCAGCAAATCCATATTCGCCTGCCAATAGCTTTCCACTGTACCAACGTCTTTCCAATACCCTTCAAAGGCATACGCCATCAAGCGCTTGCGTCCTTTAAGCATAGCCGGAATGACGTTTTTGCCGAAATCATGGCACGAGTCAGCCAGTTCCGCATCTTCTTGCAAATAGCGCCGCAAGACCGCCCACGAGAAAATATAGATACCCATGGAAGCCAAATTACTTTTCGGTTCCTTAGGCTTTTCTGCAAATTCAACAATACGAGCGTTTTCATCGGTCGACATAATGCCAAAGCGACTAGCATCTTCCCAAGGAACCGGAATTACCGCAATGGTCACATCCGCCTGCTCCTCTTTATGAAAGGCCAGCATTTTCGCATAGTTCATCTTATAAATATGGTCGCCCGATAGGATCAGCACATACTCTGGATTCATCTGCTCCAAAAAGTTTAAATTCTGATAAATGGCGTCTGCGGTTCCTTTGTACCATTGGCCGCCTTCTTCGCTCATATAAGGCGGCAAAACGAAGACGCCTCCATCGCGCCGGTCCAAGTCCCAATCGCTGCCAATACCGATATAAGCATTGAGCGCCAACGGCTTGTACTGCGTCAACACGCCCACCGTATCAATACCGGAATTATGGCAATTACTAAGAGTGAAATCGATGATCCGATATTTCCCTCCAAAGGGTACTGCTGGTTTGGCAATCTGCTTCGTCAAATTTCCCAGACGCGTGCCCTGGCCCCCTGCCAGGAGCATGGCGACACACTCTCTTCTAGACATAGCCATTCCCCCTCGTATCCTCGGTCGTTTCTTGCTCTTCTTTAACTGTATGGAGCCGTAAATATACTGTCGCCAAAGGCGGTAGGCGCAATGCCAATGAACACTCCTGGCTATGCCAGGGTATCGGTTCCGAGCGCAATACGCCGTTGCCTTGGCCGGAGCCTCCGAAACATTCTGCATCGGTATTGAATACTTCGTGGTATTCTCCCGGCGCAGGAACGCCGATGCGATAGCCTTCGTGCACCACCGGGGTAAAATTGCAAACCACGAGAACCGTTCCCCCTTGACGATCCCGCCGCAAAAACGAAATTACGCTGTGTTCGTAATCCTGGCAGTCCAGCCAAGAAAAGCCGTCCCAATCATCGTCATTTTCCCAAAAAGCAGCGTGTTGACGATAAAAGCGGTTCAATTCCCGTACGCAGTGATGCACCGCCTGATGCTGAGGATAATCGAGCAAATGCCAGTCTAGACTGTCGTCATGCTTCCACTCGATAAACTGGCCAAACTCGCAGCCCATAAAAAGCAGCTTCTTCCCGGGATGCGCCAGCCAATACGCATAGAAGGCACGAAGATTAGCGAATTTTTGCCAATAATCGCCAGGCATTTTATTTAAGAGCGACTTTTTCCCGTGCACCACCTCGTCATGAGACAAAGGCAGTACGAAATTCTCCGTAAAAGCGTACATCAAGGAAAACGTCAGTAAATTATGGTACCATTTGCGATGAATCGGATCCAGCTCCATATAACGGAGCATGTCATTCATCCAGCCCATATTCCATTTAAAGTTGAACCCCAGACCGCCGCAATCCGTAGGCCAGGAAACCATGGGCCAAGAGGTCGATTCCTCGGCCATCATCAGGGTCTGCGGATACTCCCGAAACACCGTTTCATTGGTCTGCCTCAAAAGCGCCATGCCCTCGAGATTGCCGTTGCCGCCGTAGCGATTCGGCCGCCATTGCCCTTTCTTGCGCCCGTAATCCAGGTACAAAATATTGGCTACCGCATCCGCTCGCAGGCCGTCGATATGATAGACATCCAGCCAAAAAAGGGCGTTGGAAATCAAAAAGCTTTTGACCTCTGGTCGTCCATAATCAAAATTGCAGGTGCCCCAACCTTCATTTTCACCCTGCATCGGATCCGGGTGCTCATAAAGAGGCGTACCGTCAAAACACCGTAAGCCATGGCCGTCGCGGCAAAAATGCCCCGGCACCCAGTCCATGATGACCCCAAGTCCTTGCTGGTGGCAGCAATCCACAAAATACATAAAGTCCTGCGGCGTTCCATAACGGCTGGTCACCGCAAAGAAGCCGGTAATCTGATACCCCCAAGAGCCGTCAAAGGGATGCTCCGCCAACGGCAGCAGCTCGATATGAGTATAGCCCATTTCCGCCGCATACGGCACCAGCTGCTCCGCCAGTTCCCGGTACGTCAGCGGTCGCCCCTCCGGCGCGCGGCGCCAAGAACCCAAGTGAACCTCATAAATGAGCACTGGCGATTCATAAATATTGTGCTGTTTTTTCTGCTTTTGCCAAGGTTCATCCTGCCATTCGTAGCCGCCAAGTTCCCACACCACCGAAGCTGACTTGGGCGGCGTCTCCGCATGGACGGCATAAGGGTCGCTTTTTTCCAGCACTTCGCCGTTAGCGGCATGGATAACATACTTATAAGCCATGCCCGCGCGAGCTTGCGGCACAAAAAGCTGCCATACTCCTGAGCGAGGATGGAACTTCATCGCATGATGCTGGCCTTCCCAGGCGTTGAAATCCCCTACCAACTGCACCAATTTGGCATGCGGCGCCCATAAGGCAAAGCGCACCCCATCCACACCGTCTTGTTTGAGGCAATGCGCTCCCAACATTTTATAGGCGCGATACTGCGTTCCTTCATTGAATAGATAGAGATTGTCTTTGGATAAAGGCGAAGGTGTCATACACGCCCTCCTTTCCCATTCTGCTCTTGCTACGATCCTTGCAGTATTTCCACCGGACGAATTTTCCAGATCGCTTTGGCGTATTCATCAATGGTGCGATCGCTGGAAAACACGCCGGACATGGCAATGTTCATCAAACTGCGACGCAGCCACCCCTCGCGGTCGCGATAAGCAGTATCCAGGCGCTGCTGCGCCGCCGCATAGGCGTCAAAATCACGCAGCACAAAGAACTGGTCATTATGCCCCAAAAGCAAATCTATCAACAGCTTGTACGAATCCCCGCCGTCATAAACGCCTCTCATAATCTGATCAATAACTTGTCGAACTCGAGCGTCGCTGTTGTAAATATCCCAGGCGTTATAGCCTCCTTGGGCGTAATACTGAAAGACTTCCTCCGCCTTCAAGCCAAAGATGAAAATATTTTCGTCGCCTACTTCCTCGGCGATTTCTACATTGGCTCCGTCCAACGTACCGATGGTGACCGCCCCGTTCATCATGAACTTCATATTTCCGGTACCGGACGCTTCCTTACTAGCTGTAGAAATTTGCTCGCTCACATCGGCGGCCGGAAACACCTTTTCTCCCAAAGAAACCGAATAATTTTCCAGAAATACGATCTTCAGCTTGCCATCGATGCGCTGATCGCTGTTGACCTTGTCCGCCACTTCATTAATCAGCTTAATTACTTGTTTTGCCGTATTGTAGCTGGGCGCCGCCTTGCCGCCAAAGAAAAAGGTCCGCGGCACCATGTCCAAATCCGGATTCTCCTGCAATTGGTTATAAAGATGGATTACATGAAGAATATTCAGTGTCTGCCGTTTATAGGCGTGAATTCGTTTAATGTGCACATCGTAAATAGACTCCGGATCAATGGATATGCCGTACTGGCGTTTCACAAAGTCAGCCAAATCCAGCTTATTGGCCCTTTTCACCCGGTCCAGTTCCGCCAGCAGCCCTGCGTCATGCCGTTTATGCGCCAGCCGCCCCAAATCCGTAGGGTGATAGATCCACGAATCGCCGATGGTTTCCGTAAGCAAGTTAGAAAGACGCGGATTGGCTTTAAGCAGCCAGCGACGATGCGTAATGCCGTTCGTCTTGTTGTTGAACTTATGGGGTGTTTCCTTCCAAAAGTCATGAAAAAGATGTTGCTTTAATATATCTGTATGAATGGCCGCCACGCCGTTGATGCTGTAGCTGCCAAGCACCGCCAATCTTGCCATATGCACCATGCCGTCGGCAATAATCGCCATGCGCCTAATTTTTTCATCATCGTTCGGAAAACGGTCTAAAAGGCGCGCACAGTAGCGGCGGTTGATTTCCTCCACAATCTGATACACCCTGGGCAGCAACGTTGCAAACATATCCACCGGCCAGCTTTCTAAGGCTTCCGGCAAAATCGTATGGTTAGTATAAGACACCGTACGAATGGTTATATCCCAGGCTTCATTCCAACCCATGCCTTCTTCATCCATTAAAAGACGCATCAGTTCCGGAATGGCTACGGCAGGATGCGTATCATTAATATGCACCGCCACCTTGTCCGGCAAAAGATGCAGATCCAAATACTTGCGCTTAAACCGCCGCAGAATGCTCTGCAAACCAGCACAGACAAAGAAGTACTGCTGTTTTAAGCGTAAAAGACGTCCCTCGTAAAAGGTATCCTCCGGATACAAAATCTTGGAGATCGCCTCTACCTGCTGCTGATATTGCACCGCCTGCAGATAGTCGCCGCGGTTAAAGCTGGTCAAATCAAATTCGCTTTGCAGCGGCTCCGCGTTCCACAAACGCAGGGTGTTAACCGTATTGTTGTCATAACCGATAACAGGCACGTCATAAGGAACCGCCAAGACAGCCTGAGCATCCTGATGCACTACCCGCATATGCCCGTCTTGCTCGATCATTTCAATGCGGCCGCCAAAGCGCACCGTCACCGCCTTGTCCGCTTTGCGGTATTCCCATACATAGCGATCCTTAAGCCAATGATCCGGCAGTTCTACCTGATAGTTGTCGACAATTTTTTGTTCAAACAAACCATAGCGGTAGCGAATGCCATTGCCATGCCCCGGCAAACCCATGGCCGCCAGCGAATCTAAAAAGCAGGCAGCCAAACGCCCCAGGCCGCCATTTCCCAAGCCAGCGTCCCGTTCCACTTCCAACAATTCTTGAAGGTCGGTCCCCGCTTCCTTCAAGGCCGCTTCACACACATCACGAATGCCCAGATTGATAAGATTGAGCTCCATAAGACGTCCCAGAAGAAATTCAATAGAAAAATAGTAAACTTGCTTCTCGCCGCGATCCGAATATTGCTGATTTGTCTGGATCCAGTTCGAGCTAATGTAATCCCGGACCACCATGCCCAAGGCCATATATTTTTCGCTTGGCAAGGCCTCGTCAATACTTTTCCCGTATAAAGACTGCACACGGGTTACAAAATTCTTGCGGAATATTTCTTTGGAGCTTTGTTGTTCAATGTCAGATTTCATATTCACGCGTCTCTCCCTTCCTGACTATCAGTCTTACCGTCTCACTACCGCCTGCTGCTTTCTTTTTTTCAATACCGCCGCAGCGCCTCCAGATATCGTTCCATCAATTCTTCCTGGGAAACGCCGTAGGCAGCGGCCTCACTTTCTGCAATCGTCATAATACGTCGCTCATTATAATAGATATAAAACTGAGTTCCGTCACTGTCCGGCACATACCGTTCCGGCGAAAAGCCCACGCTGCTCCGAGCCCGATAAATGGCGCCCGCAGCGGCAAAAGCCCGAAACACAGGTTCCTGTCCATCAACAGCAGTTTTAAAGGGAGGCAGGCTCCAAGCTCCATCCTTCACCTGCTTGGCGCCTTCGTCCACAAAAGGACGCACACCGGCCTCCCGGGCATAACCCAGCACTTTTTCCACCCGCGAATTCGCCTCGGGATGACTGGAAAATAGATCCGGGTGATAATTTTGATTCGTATTCGCCAATTTGCGCAGGCCCATGGCCATGCCATACGGATTGTAGCCAGCCTTAAAGGAATGTACAAATCCCAATTGATCCGCTTCCCGTTCGTCATCCCGGCTATATCCGGCCATTAACACCTGATACGCCAAACTCTGCAACGGCACCCCTCGATCACCGAATAGGATGCTGAAAAGCAGGCCCATGCCCAAGCTTTTTTCCATCTGCTTCACGCTGTGCCGTTTGACAACATGCCCTACTTCATGCCCGATAACGCCAGCTAATTCATCGTCATCCGGCATCAGATCGACTAAGCCCTTAAATACATAGATAAAACCGCCAGGCACAGCCAGAGCGTTCACTTCTTTGGAATTTAAAACCTTAAACGTATACGGAAGATCTTGCCGTTCCGATACTTTCACCAGACTCATGCCTATTTTTTGGATGCGCTCTTGCAGCTGCGCGTCGTCTACAAGACCGTATTTTTTCTCCAATTCTTTCGCTACATCGCGGCCCATAGAAATTTCCTGGTCCTTGCTGATTAGCCCCGCTTCCGCCGTCGACTGCCAGAATCCGGCCATAAACAACAAAGCCAGGCATACAAAAACGATCCGTTTTAAAAGCTCACGCACGCAAAATCGTCCCCCTTGTCCCCTTCAAACCGGCACATCATCTTGCCTGTCTTACTTTTTTCCATAAATTACAAACCGTTTCTTAATGCTTAAAATAAATATTCCGTTTTCTTTGGCGTAAATCCTTCTTACGGCCTCTGTTTCATTATAATTTTATCCTGCAGCGATTTTTCTTGCCAACAGCAGGTACTTATATGTTATAATTAGCGTATGCTATTTGTAGTATTAAACATCTTTTTCGTTTATCGTCTACGCCATTCGCCTATACAAATGGCATTAAACACGTTCAATAAATAGAATTACAAGGCAGGTGAGTACCATCGAATTATCGGCACGTCAACGCACCATTCTGGAATGGGTCAAAGAAAACGGACCCTTGAGCAGCAAAGAGCTGGCTGATCGCCTGCAAGTCAGCCGCGCCGCTTTGCGTGCGGATCTGGCGGTTCTGACCATGTCCGGTCTGCTGGAAGCCCGCCCCCGGGTAGGCTACTACTACAGCGGCAAAGACGAAAAGGACATTATCGCCGGCATGCTCAGCCCCTTGCGCGTCAAGGACGCCCATTCCATCTCCGTAGCAGTTCGGGAAAAAACCTCAGTCTATGATGTCATTGTCAAAATGTTCATTGAAGACGTGGGCACCATGTTTATTGTCTCTCAAGAAGGCTTCCTCGAAGGCGTGGTTTCGCGTAAAGATTTGCTAAAAACCGCCTTGGGACAGCGCAAACTGGAAGACTTGCCTATCAGCGTAATCATGACTCGCATGCCCAACATTATTGTGACCACGCCGGAAGAGTCCGTGCTCCGGGCTGCGCAGAAGCTGCTGACACATCAAGTCGACTCCCTGCCGGTAGTCATCATAGAAAACACGCCGGACGGAGAACGTTACCGCCTGCTTGGCCGCTTCACCAAGTCCAACATCACAAGGCTGTTTGTACAAATGGGCAGCCGCTCATAAAGGAGGTTTCTTCATGACTCATTCCGGTAAGTCCGCGCATCCCGCCGTTCTCTACTTGCTTTCCGACTCAGTCGGCGAAACGGCGGAAGTCGTCACCAAAGCCGCTTGCAGCCAATTTGACGCCGGTCATGTCGAATTGCGCCGCATGCCGTATCTGGCTTCTGTTTACCAAGTAGAGGAAGCCTTGCAGGAAGCTGCAGCCACTGCCAACGCCGCCGTGATTTACACTTTGGTTAGTCCCAATTTACGTAAAGCCCTGAAAATCAAGGCTGCGAAATTGAATTTAACTTGTGTGGACGTAATGGGCCCTGTTGTTGACGCTCTCACGCAAATCAGCGGTCTGGACCCGCGCAATGAGCCCGGCAGTTTGCGCAAAATCGACGAAGCGTACTTTAATCGTATTGAAGCCATTGAATTCGCCGTCAAATTCGACGACGGCAAAGAGCCGCGCGGCCTGTTGCGAGCCGACATCGTCGTCACCGGCGTATCGCGCACCTCCAAAACCCCTTTGTGCATGTATCTGGCGCACAAAGGACTTAAAGCCGCGAACCTACCGCTGGTTCCGGAAGTGACCGTACCGCAGGAGCTCTTTCAAGTGCCGGCGAACAAAGCGGTCGGCCTCACTATTAAAGCGGATCATCTCTATGAAATACGCCGGGAACGCCTGCGCACCATGGGACTGGCGCAAACGGCGGAATACGCAAACTATGACCGCATTCTCGAAGAAATTGAGTACGCCGTGCGCATTATGCGCAAAATCGGCTGCCCGATTATTGACGTCACCAATAAAGCCACCGAAGAAACCGCTGCCAAAGTATTAGAATATTACCGGAAGGGAGCCGAATTACGATGAAAAAATATGTATACCTTTTTACGGAGGGAAGCGCTGAAATGCGCTCGCTCTTAGGGGGAAAAGGCGCCAACTTAGCCGAAATGACCAATCTGGGTCTGCCGGTGCCTCCTGGCTTCACCATCAGCACCGAAGGCTGCCGCGAATACTACGCGCAAGGCGCTAAACTCCCTGCAGGCATGGAAGAGGAAGTATCGCGTCAATTAGCCGTCTTGGAAGAACAAACCGGCAAACGTTTCGGAGACGCCGCCAATCCGCTTTTGGTATCGGTTCGTTCCGGCGCCGTCTTCTCCATGCCCGGCATGATGGATACTATCTTAAACCTCGGCCTGAACAGCAACACCGTCGTCGGCCTAGCCGCCGCTACAGGTAATGAGCGTTTCGCCTACGACTCCTACCGCCGGTTTATCCAGATGTTCTCCGACGTCGTTCTTGACATCCACAAATACGAATTCGAACAACTTCTTGATGACGTCAAGGAAGAGCAAGGCGTTCGTTTTGACCAAGATCTCAGCGCCGACTCCCTCAAAGAAGTCATCCGGCAATACAAAAAGCTAGTCCACGAACACAGCGGACGCTACTTCCCGGAAGAGCCCAAAGAACAGCTCTTCATGGCCCTTACCGCCGTTTTTCGCTCTTGGAATAACGACCGGGCCATCGTCTACCGCAATCTGAACAAAATCGACCACGATCTGGGTACGGCCGTCAATATCCAGTCTATGGTTTTCGGCAATATGGGCAATGACTCCGGCACCGGCGTCGCCTTCAGCCGCAACCCCTCGACCGGCGAAAACAAGCTCTACGGCGAGTACTTAATGAATGCCCAAGGCGAAGACGTCGTCGCCGGCATTCGGACCCCCCAAAGCATTGAAAAGCTGGCGGACGACATGCCGCATGTCTATGAGCAGTTCTGTCAAATCGTCAAGACTTTGGAAACGCACTACAAAAACATGCAGGATATCGAGTTCACCATCGAAAAAGGCAAGCTTTATATGCTGCAAACCCGCAACGGCAAACGCACTGCCGCCGCTGCCGTCAAAGTGGCTCACGATTTAGTGCAAGAAGGCCTGGTAAGCACCGCCGATGCGCTCTTGATGGTGGAACCAACGCAAATCGGCCAGCTGCTCCACCGCCAGATTGACAGCTCCGCCAAACTCGACGTCCTGGCGCAAGGTCTGCCAGCCTCACCGGGCGCCGCTTCAGGAGCGATCGTCTTTGACGCGGACGAAGCAGAACTTTTGGGACGCCAAGGCAAAAAAGTACTCTTAGTACGCACCGAAACCACTCCTGATGACATTCACGGCATCGTCATGGCCCAGGGCATTCTAACCAGCCGCGGCGGCATGACCAGCCACGCCGCTGTTGTAGCCCGCGGCATGGGAAAACCTTGCGTTTGCGGCTGTGAAGCCGCCCGTATCGATTATAACGCCAAGACCTTGACCATCGGCAATTTGACCCTAAAAGAAGGCGATCTCCTCTCTATTGACGGCGCCACTGGCCGGGTCATCAGCGGTTCCATCCCCCTCCAAGAGCCTGAACTCTCGCCGGAATACTTGACTCTTTTGGCTTGGGCCGATGAATACCGTCGCCTGGATGTCCGCGCCAATGCCGACACCCCTGAAGACGCCGCCAAAGCCCGTTCCTTCGGCGCAACCGGTATCGGCCTGGTCCGCACGGAGCACATGTTCATGGCTCAAGACCGCCTGCCCTACGTACAGCAGATGATTCTCGCCGAGACGCTAGAGGCGCGCGAAGACGCCTTGACGCATTTGCTGCCCATGCAGGAAAATGACTTCTACGGCATTTTAAAAGCCATGGAAGGCTATCCGGTCTGCATACGCCTGCTCGATCCGCCGCTGCATGAGTTCTTGCCCAGTCTGGAAGAACTATTAGTGGAAACGACACGGCTGCGCACCCTCGGTAATGACCCGCAAACATTGGCGCAAAAAGAACTGCTCCTCAAAAAAGTCCGTCACCTGCACGAATTCAACCCCATGCTGGGACATCGCGGCTGCCGTTTGGGCATTACGTACCCCGAAGTATACGAGATGCAGATCCGGGCCATTATGAACGCCGCCGCCAGACTGACCAAAGAAGGCCTCACTGCACTCCCTGAAGTAGAAATCCCGCTCACCATCAGCCGGGAGGAAATGGATTTCTTCAAAGAGCGCATTGACCGCATCGCTCAAGAAGTCATGGCAGAGCGCCAGGTACAGTTCCACTATACCGCCGGCACCATGATCGAGCTGCCCCGGGCCGCCTTGCTGGCGGACGAACTGGCCGCCAGCGCGCAATTCTTTAGCTTCGGCACCAACGACCTGACCCAAACCTGCCTGGGTTTCAGCCGCGACGACGCGGAAGGCAAATTCCTGCCTCATTATTTAGAGCAGAAGATCCTCAAAGCCAATCCCTTTGTCGAACTGGACCGTCAAGGCGTCGGCAAACTCATGCGCCTGGCTGTCGCCGGCGGCCGCGCCACACGTCCGGAGCTTTTGATCGGCATCTGCGGCGAACATGGCGGCGACCCCAGCTCTATCCAGTTTTGTCATGAAATCGGCTTGGACTTTGTCAGCTGCTCTCCCTACCGCGTGCCCGTAGCCCGCCTGGCTGCAGCGCAGGCGGCGCTGAGCGACGGCGAAGTATTGGGAACTCGCTAAGGCAGAGGTTTTTCGATGAAAAGGCTGCTGATGAATACAATATAACATCCTCTCTATATTGACATTGCTCTCTGTCGGGTGTACTATAGAAGTAAGAAGAGGGCCGTTTGGTCAACGAGTCATAGGTGAGTCAGAGAGTCGCAAGTGGATCAAAGAGTCATAAGTGGGGCAAGGTAAGATCGGATAGCCCACTTCAACATCTCATCCGAAGAGTTCTGTATCCTGAGCGACTGAGTTAGTCGTCATGCCAACAGAAGGGATGAGATCACAGAGTGGCATGAGTTGGGAGCAGGAACGAGCGTTGTTCTTGGAAAGAACGTTGTCAGCAAAACGCTGATAGCGCTTCTGAAACCAGCTGCAATCAGGATGATAAAAGGAGAATCGCAACACACGGTTGCGATTCTCCTTTTTTTACTTTGCTCCCGCATTCGTCAGGATCGTAATCATATCCTTATTTTTTTCCTGTTTCGCCAGGGAAAGAGCTGTAACATTGTTTTTAGCTTTCTTATTCACATCAGCGCCCTGCGCCAAAAGCTCCTTGGTATTTTCAAGATTATTGTTAAGCACGGCCATCATTAAGGCCGTAAGTCCTGTGCCTGCATCTATCGCTTGAATATCCGGTTTCTTCGCCAGCAGCAGCCGCACGATCTCTGTATCCTTTTCCGCCGCCGCCATCATCAGCGGTGTTGCCTCAAACCCTTTAGAAGCAAAACGCGCATTCACGTCCGCCCCTTTATCCAACAAAAACTTTACTGTCTCCTGCTTGTCTTTGTCTTTCCCGCCCCCGAGAATCGCAGCAAACAGCGGCGTTAAGTCTCCTTTATCTTTGCTTTTACTATTTACGTCAGCTCCTTTTTCAACCAAAAACTTAACCATTTCCAAATTACCCGTCGCCGCAGCGGTTACCAAAGGAGTGCCATTAGCAGTTGTAACATTGGGGTTCATCCCTGCTTCAATAAACAGCTCCACAACATCCTTCTTTTGATCCTCTACCGCTTTTACAAAGCTCTGCTCATTATATTGAATTTTTTTATCGGCTAACTCTTTCTTCGCATCTTCCGGGCTTTTTGAACATCCCGCAAGCAATACTGCCATTGAAAGCAAACCCACCATGAATAAACGCATCATCATAATTTTCATCCTCCATTTTTTTGATCTCACCATCAAGTAACCCGCTGGCTTCACCCATCTGCTCATCTCATTTTCCCCTCAAGCCGACTCAACCAGCAGCATCACTTTGCTTCCATTTCGTATAGCCCTGAACCACTTCATACTCTTCAATAGGCCAAACTATTTTTGCATTCGTAATTCTAAAAGTATGAGCAGCCTCGCTATGAGGGTCAATCATCTTTTCAAAATTTCGAAACGTTCCCTTCACGGTCCCTGTATAGCCAGCCCCAATGTCAGCTCTCATGGTAGCGGCAAGGTTTAGCTCGTAAAAATAGTTGATATATTTATCCGTATGATTTGTAAAATACCCTTCGATAACAAGTACATTTTTGGGGGCGCCTTGCCCATCCAGCTCATAATACAAATCCGTCGTTGTCCAAACGACCCTTTCCGCGGCCTCCACCCGCTCCGCCCCTAAAAATGAGGCCCCTATGCATACAGCTACACATACTAACACTACTTTCATCCATTTTTCCATGCTCATGCCTCCTTGCTTTCTGCTTTCAAAAACTCCCACTACTACCATTGTACAGGGCATTGAGCTTAACCGATATCACCCGACGGGTGATATCCCCCTCCTTAAATCCCCTCTCGCCTGGTCTTATTTTTAAAAAGGACCGCAACTCTTGAATTTACCAAGAGAGCAGCCTTATTTCGCTATTGCCGCAGCGTTAGAAAACCGCACCAATTGCTAAAAGCATTCTTAATTTTCGTTAGCCCGCTTTTTTGTCCACACGAAAAGGCTTTAAGCGAGAAAGAACAAGCTCGGAAATTAAATAGCAGATCACCAAAGCAAAAAAGCAAGCAAGTACATATTTTATACCTACGGGCAGCGGATATTCACGAATCACTAATATGCTCAACATTAAAACAGGTTGGTGAATAAAATAAATTGCATAAGAATTCCCCGCTAGTTTACGCAATAGATTCGTGGTGTAATTCATTCGTTGATGAAATAACGCGATCAATCCTAATACAGCTGCCAAACAGAAAAACCCATACAATAAATCATTGCCAAGCATCACTACCGTCAGTTCTCGCTTAGACCAGAAGACCATTCTATAACGAGCATAGATACCGCCCAATAAAACAGCCATTGGCAGCCAAAATTTCACATTCGGCATATAACCGCAAGAAGTAAACCACTGCTTACGGTACGCATAAACGCCTAACGCAAAGTAGAAAACATAAAAAGTGCAGCGTGTCGGTTGAAACATGAGCAGATTAGGCAGCATAATCCAGGTAAAATCAGCAATGAACTGTTTTGCACCAAAAAAGGCCATACTTGTCGCCAACCCAAATCCTGCGATAAATTTTCCAGATGGCAACGCAGGCTGACTCTCAATGCATTCCAGCGGTTTATAAAAACGCAAGATAAGCGATAATCCTAAAAAGAAGACGGTCAACACACCCAAAAACCATAAATGAGCATGTTGACGCGCCAGACCAAAAAAGATATTCCACCAATAATCTAGATACGCCGGCGGCGTATCAAAACGGCTTAAAAAATAAATATAGTTCACAGCCGGCGCTAAAAACAGAATCCCCATAAAATAGGGAATAACAATCCTTACTACTTTGCTCCGCCAAAAAGCGACTTGGCCGGTTCGCAGCAAAGAGCGAACGCCAAAAAATCCCGCAAGAAAAAACAACGTCGGCATGACAAAGACATCACTAATGGTCACAACGACATTAAAGAGAACGCTATTTTGCGTATCAACCACATAATACCATTGCGGCCCCCGAACCATATAGGCCAAAGCTCCATGATAAGCTAAAACCAAGATAATAATAAAAGATCGCAAATGATCTAAAAAATACATTCGCGGCGCCAAAACTTCTTGCCTGTCCGGACTTGGCTTTGTCGTATTTAACAATCCAGTTCGCCTCCTTTGCAGTTTATTGCATTACGAGCGCCTCAGGGAAAGTTGCCTACGCTCGCAGCCTTTCGACTTGCAACAAACTCCTTAGTTCCTTTCTCTCCTTTTTCATTCGCTCCTTTGAAATTTTAATATTATATTGTATTTATTTCCAGCAACGCCCTTTGCCTCTAATTCTTTTAAACGCAAAAAAGATCTGCACAAGATTACTCGCACAGATCTTTTCAAAATTTTCGTTTTCAGCATCTACCTGCATTAGCATAACCGCTTTATCGATGACCCAAAAGCCTGTTTCTTAGATCTTAAAGGCCCCCACTAATTTGTTTAACTCTTCCGCTACGTTCGCTAATTCCGTTGCCGCACGGGACATTTGATCAATTCCTTGGCTGGTGTCGGTAGTCCCCTTGGCAATTTCTTCCGCCCCATCGGCGCTTTGCGTGATTGTTGTCGCAACCGACTCAATGGCTTTATTGACTTCATTTACTTCTTGCACGATCTGCTTCATGCGATCTCCAATTCCTGTTGTTACCGAAAGGAAGCTATCCGCGTCTTTCTTATACTGTTGACCAATGTCAACAAAGGCTGCGTAGTCTTTCTTCACGGTCCCGTCAATGAACTGCAGCATATCATTGCCGTTATTCACTAACACTTCGATAGCCGCTTCCACTTGCTGCGTCAGGCCTTGAATATTCCCCACTACACGAGCGGATTCTTCAGCCAACTTGCGCACTTCCTCCGCAACAACAGCAAAGCCGCGCCCTTGCTCTCCAGCTCTGGCCGCTTCAATCGCTGCATTAAGAGCCAAAAGATTCGTCTGTCCCGCAATCGCGGCAATGGACGAGGCCATTGTCGAAATTTCATTAACAATTTTAGCGTCATCAATTGCTTTTGTTACACGCGCACTAATCCCGTCGTACATTGCGTTCGCCGTATCACTCGAATTTCTGGCGTCTTGCTGCAAATTAAGCGCTTGTTGTTCAACCGCTTTCGCTACTTTAGAGCCTTCATCGGCTATTTGCGCTACCTGATGAACATTAGCTCCCATGTTTTCAGAAGAAGCGGTAACTTCTTCCGTCGAAGCCGACACGGTTTCTAGGCCCGCTGAAATTTCTTCGGTTGACGCCGCAATCTGCTGCATAGTAGCCGAATTATCCTGCGCCACCCCCACCATTTCTTGAGATGCCGCATTCAAGTGATGCGCCGTTTTACTTACTTGACCAAGAAGCGCCTTTAATTGGTCAATCATGGTGTTGAAGGAAGCTGCTAAATGTCCGATCTCGTCTTGACTTTCCACTTTTACGTATTGAGTCAAATCCCCTCTCGCAACCGTTTGCGCAACCGCCGCAAGCTCATTGACGGGTCGTGCAATACGCCGCGCTGCAAAAAAGCCGATAGCCAAACCTAATATAGTTGCCAAAATGCCGGCAAAGATAGCTGCATTCTTTGCCGAGCTTGCATTTTCCTCTGCGGTTGTAAGGATGTCACTCATCTGCTTATTCCGCATTTCCTGATATGCGTCAAATTTATCCGAAAGAGTCGTAGCTAGCGGCTTCATTTCATGCGTCATCACCAAGGTTGCCTCATCCATCTTTCCAGCTTGCACTAATGGAATGAACTTCGTATCTGCAATATCAAAATACTGATTACTCAAGGTTTTAAGCTCATTAGACACTCTCTTTCCCTCGGCTGTATAGGACACATTAATCAACTCGTCTAAGGCTTTTCGATTTGTTTCTGATTTTTTCTTATAATCATTGACCAATTGTGGGTCTTTCGTAATAAAGAAACCTCGCAAATCACCAATAATTTCACCAAGATTTGCATTAACTTCCGTCGTTTTCAATAATCGCGGCAGATACTTTCCCCTCACCTCAGAAGTAAGCTTAGCAGAATCGTCTACTTTCCAAGCGGTATAGGAAAACCCGGCTGAAGATACCAATAAAACAAGCAAGAAATAGGCAATCATTTTAGCAGTCAAATTCATTTTCACAATAGGTCTCCTCCCGTTTAATAACTTCTTTTCTTTGCCTTAAAAGAACTTTCATCGCCTTCAAGGCGCCTGTTGCCCCTTCTTTTCCAAAACAGTAATGCGTTCTTGCAAATTCGCAATTTCTTTGGTGAATACTTCAAACATATTGCGCTGCACATCTGCCTGCTCTGTTAAAATCGCAATGACCGCCTGGAGCATTGGCTGCGGTTCTCTTCGTTTCTGTCTTTCTGCTAGCAACTCGCCTTGCGGAGCAATATTTTTTTCTAACGCTTGCTCAATCTCTTCCATTTTTAACCCGCTAGACTCCATAAACTTAAATTTACGAAGAATTTCCGGAACGCTTTCAGAAACCAAGCGCCCGTTCTCAAGCGTCGCTTCCGGCGCTAGCTTTAAGAAAGCATTCAAGTAACGCCTTGCCTCTAGCGGCGTCACTTGGGCTTGTTCATATGCTTCACTTTTCGAAATCCATGCTCCGTAAGTCCCCACATCATACGCCTCCTATTTTTTGATATTTTTGCAAAAGCTCGATCGCATCATCCTCTCGCATAGGCTTGCTAAAGTAATATCCTTGAATGCATTCGCACCCGTATTGTTTTAAATACTCTAACTGTTCTTTGGTTTCAACTCCTTCCGCCACTACATTCATATTGTTGTCGCTGGCCATGCGAATAATAGTTCCAATCACTTTCGCTCCTGCAACATCTTCTTCAATCATGGCCACAAACGATTTATCGATCTTTAAGGTTCGAAAAGGAAACCGCCTTAGATAGGTTAACGAGGAAAATCCAGTTCCAAAGTCATCCAACGATAAATGAACTCCCCACTCTTTTAACGCATTCAATTTAGAGAGCGCGTCTTCAAAGGACGCAATCATCAAGCTTTCCGTCACTTCCAGTTCCAATTGCTCTGGTTGAATTCCCGCTTCGCTAACTGCGTTTCGAACTACGTCGACAAAATCGCCTGCCGCAAGTTGCTTTACGGAAACATTTACCGAAACCCGTATGCCTTGCAACCCCAAATCAGCCAAGCGCGATGCAAAACGACAAGATTTTTGCATCGCCCATTTACCTATGGAATAAATGAAACCGGCTTGTTCGGCCACCGGAATAAATTTTGTTGGCGGAATACTTCCATACCTTGCGCTTTCCCACCGCAGAAGCGCTTCCACGCCCAAAATGGATTCTTCGCCAATATGATACTGGGGCTGATACTCAAGATACATCTCTCCTTTTTTCAAGGCTCCCCTGAGTCCTTCTTGAAGTCTAGCTCGTTCATTCACCGACTCCAGCAACTGCGGGGAAAACCGTTTCCACCTATTTTTCCCGTCAGCTTTTGCTGCATACATAGCAATATCAGCAAATTTCAAGATATCTTCTACGGTATCTCCATCTTTCGGGTAGCAAGCGATCCCAATACTTGCAGTTACGTAAAAAAAAGCTCCTTCATGTTCTTGCTCCATTGATATGGAAGAAAGAAGCTCCTGCGCTATTTTTTCTACCGCAGTAAATGGAAATACTTCTGGCAACACCACCATAAATTCATCGCCTCCAACCCGACTCACGAAGGCGTCCGGCCCTAATGCCCCGACAATTCTCTTTCCACAGGTTTCAATAATATGATCCCCCGTAGAATGTCCATAGTTATCATTGATAAATTTAATTTCATCTAAGTCGACTAAAAAAACGCTTCCTGCCTTTTCCCTAGGTTCTGATACAGCTAGCTCATAAGACAGTTTTTCACATAGACTCCTGCGATTAGGAAGTCCTGTTAAAAAGTCATAGTAAGCCATCTGCAAGATGACTTCTTTTTGCCGCTCACTCTCTTTTTCATATTCTTCTCGCTCTGTAATATCCTGATTGACCCCATACGCTTTGAATAATTCCCCATTCTCCCCTACAATCGTTCTCCGCCGCACGAGAACCGTTCTAATGGCCCCATCTCTTCTCACAATCCGATGCTTAACATCTTCCGCTAGATTTTCATTGCCTGTTAGCAAATTATCTTTTTCTTTTTCAAACACCCAAGCATCCTTATAGTAAACAAAATTTCTAACGTAACTATCAAAACTCATAATGCGTCCTTCCGCCGCTACACTGGTTCCATAGATTGCATAGAAATCATCCCCAAAAAGAAAGCTATCGGTTTCGGCATTATATTCCCATGGTCCAAATTGCACTAAGCTTGCCGCCGCTAATAGCATTTGACTTCGCAGCAGCAAGCCATCCTTATTCAGTTTATTTTTTCGCTCCAAACACATCGGCCTTCGAATCTCTTGTATGACCACTATATAGTACGGTTTCTTTCTCAATTCAAAGCGTCGAGCATGTATTTTTGTCAAAATGAGATCCCCTGTTTTATTACAAAAAACGGCGTCGAAATCCGTCACCTCTCGCCCTTCGACAAGAAGCTTCAGTATCGCCGCCCGTTCCTCCGGATTACTCCAAAGTTTAAGTTCCAAGGTCGTTTTTCCTAACGTTTCGCCCAATGAATACCCCGTCAAATCAGAAAAATGACGATTGATTATTTCAATCCGCCCATCCCCGCGCACCACCATCGCAGCGTCGGAAAACATTTGCCAAATGAGATTAGAAATAACGTCAAGAATGGGAGTCATTCCACAATTATTTTCTTTACCTTTTTTCATCTGTACCACTCCTTTGCCACATTAAGTATTAAAGGAAGTTCGTTCTAAATTGCAGTTATGTTATTATAACAAACATAATCCACACAGTTTATATCTTGAAAAGATACGTTTTGCAAAGAACAACTTCGCTGTTTTTTCCATTTTTTACTTCTTTTTCAGCATCTTCTCCAACAACATCCTTTCAAGATAAAACAAAGCACAAAACATATCTTTTGCAGATATGTTTTGTGCTTTGTTTGCGCTCTTTAACAAGCGAAAAGTTTCTTTAAATGGAATGCCATTTTTAAACGCATTTTTGTTTCTGCGTCTTCTAAGGATACTCCTAAAATTTTTTCGATTTTTTTCTTCCGCATTTCCGCTGTCTTGTGATGAATGAACACTTTCCGCGAAGTCTCCAAAAGGCTATCCGCCTCCAAAAACACTTCCAGCATCTTTAAATATTCTTCTCTTTTATTCCCTCTATAATTCAACAAACTCCCCAGTGCTTGATGGACATAATTCGTCACCAATCGTTTATCTTTAACATCAAAAAACAGTTTATATAGCTCTACTTCTTCAAAGTGGAAGATCATGCGTTCTGGCCACAGTTTCTTCCCAATCTTAACTGCCATCCTGCAGTCCGCAATTCGATCTTTCAGTTCTCCTAAACATTCAAAAAAAGATGCTGCTCCAATCAAGACTTGTACCTCAGGAATTGCTTCTTCTAAAACACGCGCAACCGAAGTGGCAAGTTCTTGCTTAATGCCCCTTAGTTCCTCTTCATCAATCAGTACAGCCCCTATAATACAAACCGTATTTTCTTGCTTCCAGCACACCCAGTCCTTATTTTTTTCAACGATGGCAAGTACGCTCACGATCTTATCATATTGATCTTCAACAAAATTTATAGCATCTACTTCCAGCACAACACAAAGTAACTTTTCATTCCTCAATAAGCTTACGCCTTGATTCTGGAGTATTTTTCGACCTTGCTTAATCGCTGCTGTATCACCAGCGATAACGGCTCCGAACACCTTGTCTCGCTTTTCTCTTTCTCTAGCATGATAAAAAATGGTCCTTTGTTCCTCTTTCTCGCTCATATCTCTACATACAAATGAAAAAAAGCTGTTTATACCATTAATATATCGGTATCCTCGAATTTCAAACCATGTTTTAACGCCTTCTTTACTTTGAAGCTCCAAGGCGGTTACTCCATTCCCCCTGCGATTTACTTCTCGAAAAAAGCTATGCAATTTTTCTTCCATCCCTCTTGCACAAACATCAAAAAGAGACATCTCTTTCACTTTAGACGGCTCATATCCGAGTTTTCGATAAAAATAGTCATTCACAAATACAATGTTCGCTTTACAACATCCCTGCCATTGTAAAAGTAAGATTATATCGTCGATGCTATCCGCCAATATTTCGTAAAACTCATTTTGTTTCATAAGTTGCGCTTCTTTGGTTTTTGTGACAGAAAAATCATAGCACACCCCGATATATTCGACAGACTCTTCAGAGTCGGATATTTTTTTCCCTTCTAGCTTCATCCATCGGAGTAGCCCTTCTGTATCATTCACGCGAAATTCATGTTCAAAAGCATCCATCTTTTGTGCAGCTACCATTTCCATTTCTTCTTTTACTCTCCATCGATCACTCTCGTACATTAACGCCAACCATTCAGTGACCGTTTTAAGATCTTTAAAAGAGCTTGCGGCAATTACACTTTCGCATTCAGAAGATACCTCAAACAGACTATTGTCAAACCAACTTTTTACAGAAGTATCATTCTTTTCTATTCGCCACCGCCAAACAAACTGCTTGCTAATTTGGAGCGCCATTTTCCATTGCGACAATTTAGTTTTAAGTATTTTTCCACGTGTTATATACTCGGTTATATTTTCAGAAAAAGTTACTACATACCCCTTTTGCGGCGAGCAAATCGAAGTCCGATACCAGACATCCTTTCCACAATAGGAATGCTCAATCGTAATGCTTTTACCGCATTGCTCCGCTTCACGAAACAGACGCAGCCAGTCTGCCGAATGTTTGCTTGGATCCGGAAAAACAGAATACAGCGTGTTTCCGCTCAAATCTTTTAACGAATACCCCGTTTCCCGTTCATATGCAGGGTTCAAATCAATATACTCAAAATCAATTACTTGTTCGTTCTCATCAAAAATAAGCTTATGCAGCGCAAAAATAATTTGCGTAGAATTGAAAACCTGCTTATAAAACGCTTCATTTTTCATATGAGCCAACTGTGCGGCTTCAAGCTCTTTTTTTAACATCACCTGTTTAGTTGCATCTCTTCCTAAAATAATAACCCCATCAACCTCATCTTCAGTTTTAAAAATTGGCAAAATGGAAAATTCCATATAGCGAATTCCAATCCGAGAAGAGATAGGTCCTGACAAAATTTTATTTTTCTTTTTTTCTCTCATTATTTTATCAATATCATCTATTTTAGCTTGTAAATACTCTATAATTACACTTTCTTCGAGTATGTTGGTTGTTGAAATGCCATCCGATGCAAAATCGGAATAATCACTCCAAAAGCTACTATTATATGTAACATTCTGAAATTTATCAAGCACAAGCAAGCAGGGAGTAATCATTGTTTCAATTGCCTCTCCTTCATTCGCTTTCTTATAGAACTCGATTTGCTGCTGCATTAATGCTTTGACTGTTTGAAAACCATTCACAATCTCTTCCATACCTACGACTCCTCTGTTAGTTCATTTTACCTAAACCGCTTAAACTTATTACCCAAGTGATATTTCCATCACGAAACACCATCTTTGGGAAACAATACGCGCACTTTTAATTTTCAGAAATCAAACCGCGTATAAAAAATACACTTACGTAGAATATGTAAGCGTAGCAAATGAGCATATATTGAAATACTCTACATGATGAAATCGATCTTGTACCACATCAAAGATTAAGTTTTTTTATCTAATTTCTATATTTTCCTAATAAATACCTTTCAAATCATGCAATTTAACACCATACTACCCAATGACGTTATTACGCAGCCGTTCGATATGATACAATACTTCTAGGCTGCTCTTCATCCTGCTTTGAACGTAATGCGCTCAATAAAATAAAGAGAGGCAAGCATTTTCCCACATTTTCAAAGAGAGGAGTTTTTATTTTGAACAACCTGAACGAAATCATCAGCCAAAATGTAATTCGTTTGCGCAAAGAAAAAAATTTCAGTTTTGACAAACTTGCCGAGTCTTCCGGGGTTAGCAAAGCCCTTCTCTGCCAAATCGAACGCGGCGATTCCAACCCAACCATTAATACCCTTTGGAAAATCGCGGTTGGCCTAGGAGTTGCTCTAGGTGACTTATTGGAAACTCATGAATATCCTCTTGAAATTGTACGTAAAAAATCAAAGACGCCACTCATCGACAACGAAGCCGGCTTGCGTTTATGGCCTGTCTTTTCGAATTCCTTTTCTCCTGTTGGCATTTTTATTGCCGAGCTTGACTCGATGCACACACACGATTCCACTCCCCACGACGCCTATTCTAATGAATACGTCTTTGTAATAGAAGGAGCCTTAATTGTAACTATCAATGGCCGTTCTTCCCATTTATCACAAGGCGACACTCTCTTCTTTCGAGCCGACCAGCCGCATCATTACTACAACCCAGCTTCGACCACTACCCACTTCCAATGTATTTACCATCGGAAATAACAGTCTCATACCTTCGCCGCCCCACGCTTGCTTGCAAGCAAAAAAAGGCTGTCCCCCTTTAAAACAAAGGGAGCAGCCTTTTCTTCATTATCAATGCACTATAATCTTCTCTAACTCTATAAATTATACTTGGAATTTGCCTACGGCTTCCCTTAGTTCCATCGCCAGCTTGGCAAGTTCCTGACTGGAAGAAGCAATCTCTTCCATTGACGCCGATTGCTCCTCTGTTGCAGCCGATACCGTTTGGGCTTCCCCTGACGCTTTCTCGCTTAGTTCGTCAATGGTTTCCACCGAACGAACAATGCGCTCGCTTCCTGTGGCCACTTGCTCAATGGCCTTTGATATATCGCCCACCGCATTAGACACCTGCCCCACTAGCTCGGTAATCTCCCTGAAGGCAGTTCCCGAATCGGCAACAACTTCCGCCCCGATTTTTACTTCCTTGGTGCCGTCGCTCATAGCCCTTACCGCTTCTTCCGTGTCTCCTTGAATCTCATTAATCAACATGGCGATTTTCTTAGCCGCCTCTTGGGACTGCTCCGCCAAAGTTCTGACTTCATCCGCTACAACCGCAAAACCACGTCCTTGCTCTCCGGCGCGAGCCGCTTCAATCGCAGCATTCAGCGCCAAAAGATTCGTTTGAGCGGCAATCCCGGAAATGGTATCAACAATTTGTCCAATTTCCCGGGAGCGCTCGCCAAGCTTAGCCACGACATCCGCAGATTTAGTCACGGTTTGCTCAATTTGAGACATTTGCGATACTGCTTTTTCTACCGACAGATTTCCGACTTTTGCCTTATCCGCCGCCTGCAGCGATTGCCTGGACACTTGCAGCGAATTAGCCGCGATCTGTTGAATGTCCCCTGACATTTGCTCGACTACTTGCGACGTTTCTTCCACGCTGGCAAGCTGTTCTTCCGCCCCTTTCGCAACCTCAGTGATGGTAATGGCAACTTGGTTGGCCGCCTGAGCCGATTGATCGGCGCTTGCAGTCAATTGCTCCGAGGAAGCCGCTACCTGCTCCGCTGACACATGAATCTGATTCATTAGCGCTCGGATTGTGGAGCGCACTTCAATTAACGCATCTGCTAGTTGACCGAATTCGTCTTTGGAAACGAAAGTGCGCGGTTTTTTGCGAAAATCTCCATTAGCCAACTCTCGGCTAAAAGCCAGCATGACATTGATTGGATTGATAATCAACTTTGAAATATAGATCCCAATCAAGGCCAACAGTAACAACGCCGTTGCTTGAATCCCGAGAATCATCTTCTTAACGGCTGCAAATTCCGCATCATTGGCCTTGTTAAGTTCATCCGCTTTTTGGGCGTTATACTCGGTCAAGGCTACCAATTCTTTATTCGCTTCGTTCAATGTCTTTTTCACACGCTGCTCATACATAGTATAAGCCTCGGCGTTTTTATTTTGCATGGCCAGCCTAATGACGTCTTCCCGCGCCTGCCGGTACGCTTGCAGGGTATCCTTTACTTTAGTTAAGGCACTTACTTCTCTTTCATCCAGCTTTGTTTGTTCGTATTTGTTCAAGTTTTCATTAAATAGGGCTGCCCGTTTATCCAGATCCGCTTTCAGCTCAATATGACGTTTGTCATCGGTAGTCATCATCATTTCCAATAAATTCGCCTGAACGCCTCTAATTTGGCTGCGATTTTCATTCAGCCATTTTATAGACAAAAGTCTGTTTTGATACATATCAGTCATATCTTCATTTGCTTTCAACAAATAATGATATCCTGTATAGCCTACAATGCCCACAAAAAACGCAGCCACGCAGACAAGAATCCCCAACTTCAAACTCACTTTAAGATTCGAAAAAAATTTCACCGTTAAAACCCCTTCCAGAACCATACTTATTACCGTGTTAACTGGAACGCAGCAAATACAATGTCTTATTTTATGTAATTTTAATGATCCAAAGAAATACGTGAAAAACAAAACAGTTGCCATGGTTAACTACGTTCCAAAAGCCGCCTACTTTGTTCTATTTCCCACGCTTATATAACACCTTCTTCGACCAAAAACCTTGTTCTTTCATTATAATGGGATAAATCTTTAAATATAATATAACACCGCCTTGATACATTGTAAACTTGCATAACCCTTTTCCAGGTAAGAATTTTGTGTAATTTTGTGATTTTTCACCCTCCAAGAACACCTGTGGTGGATAACCGCAAAAAAGAAGAACCGCAGCCTCTGTGCTACAGTTCTTCTCCTATAATTCTTAATCATGCCCTTGTACTATAATGTGCAGACAGCTTGCCGCAAGTTCGCACAAGCCGCACCTAAACCGTAAATTTTGCGATTACGCTCTGCAATTCCTCGGCCATCTTCGCCAACGCCTGACTGGACACTGCTATTTGTTCCATAGAGGCCGCCTGTTCTTCCACGGCAGCTGAAACAAGCTGCGTTTGCCCTGCGGTTTCCTTACTGATACGGTATATTTCTTTTTCAGTACTTACGATTTGCTGGCTTTCTGAAGCCATCTGTTGAATTGCTGTTGAAATTTCCTGTATTTGCTGGGAAACAGCACCGATTAGCGACGTAATCTCCTGAAAAGCCTGCCCAGCTTTATTCACTACCTCAGCCCCAACCTTCACCTCATGCGTTCCTGCATGCATAACGAGCACCGCATTGTCGGTTTCCGCCTGCACTTGCGCAATCAACTCGGCGATTTGTTTGGCCGCCTTTTGGGATTGTTCCGCTAACTTGCGCACTTCTTCAGCAACCACCGCAAATCCTCTGCCTTGTTCGCCCGCCCGCGCCGCCTCAATCGCCGCATTCAACGCTAACAGATTCGTTTGTCCGGCAATCCCCGAAATAGCATCAACAATTTGTCCAATTTCTTTCGAGCGTTCCCCAAGAGTGGCCACAACTTGCGCCGAGCCGGAAACCGACTTTTCAATGCTCAGCATCTGCTGAATAGCCGCCTCTACGGCTTTATCGCCTTGCGTAGCGGCGTTATTTGTCTTTTCCGCCATGCCTAGCATAGCGTTAGACTTTGCCGCAATATGTTGTATCCCTGCAGAGGTTTGCTCAATAATCACAACTGCAGACTCAATGGAGCTTGCTTGGCTTTTTGTCCCCTGGGCAACATCGTTAATCGTACCCGCCACATGGGTAATCGCTTGCGCCGATTGATCCGCACTTGCCGTAAGTTCTTCGGCCGAAGCCGCCACCTGCTCAGACGTCTGCGCAATTTGCCGCACAAGAAAACCAATCTTCTGAACCATCTCATTCATCGACTTCCCTAATACACCCACTTCATCCGCTGACTTAATGTCAATCTTTACTGTCAAATCCCCAGTTGCCACTGCCTCAGCCGCCCTGGCCAGTTTCTCGATAGGGCTAGCGAGCTTACGCGACGCATAATAGATAATACTAGCAGCAAGCAGCACTTCGATCGCTACGAAGCCTCCTAAGTGTTTAATGAAGCTGGCAATCATCGCTTCATAAGGAGCTGCCGGTACACCTACAAAGATCATGCCAATGACCTTGCCCCCGGCATCACGTATTGGTTCGTATATGGTTTGGTTTTCTACACCAACAACCTGCGCTTTCCCCAGAAAGATTTGGTTGTTTGTTAAAACCGCATTGCTTACTTCTGCAGCCGCTTTCGTCCCTGTACCCTTTTTCCCATCAGCTCCGCTGACAGTAGTAGCGATTCGCGTGTCTCCCAGAAAAATGGTCACGCTATCACCGGTCATCTCTTTGATCTCATCCAAAATAGCAAGATCATGAATTACTGTATTGCCTTTGACTAATTTGCCATCCTGCATGGCCCAGGCGCCCGGGAGCTGCTTGTCTAAAATTGTCTTAGTAACATTTAGGTCTGAATGAAGCTTTTCATAGGAAGCCGCTGTAACTTTGTCCTGCATGTTATAAACGGCATAAAGAGAAATAGCGCTTGTACTCGCAATAATAATAAGCGAAAACATAGCAACCAACTTCCAGCTAAGCTTTCTGAAAACAAACATATTGTTCATTCTCCTCTCATCAGACTGCCTCTTACTGAGTCCAGCCGCGGAAATACATTTTAATTACCAGAATTCTCTTTGCATTCTTAGTAAATTTCTCCATATTTTTACAATTTCCTGCAATAAAGCTAAGCCGTCCGAGCCGATATTCTTGCTTTTTAGAATATTAGCCTGTTCTTGAGCTTAACCCCAAAGAAGCCGTGAGCGTTGGCGTCGCAGCCAAACGTTCACGGCTTCTTTGGGGTTTTAGGCCTTACATTTCCACGTTCCGTTCATCCTCATCAGTCTTTACTAAATCTGAAATTTTGAAACTTCCTTTTGCAGTTCCTGCGCTAATGACGACAAGGTCTGGCTAGCGGACGCAATTTCCTCCATGGAAGCCAATTGTTCTTCTGTCGCAGCAGATACGCTCTGCGCTTCAGCAGACGAAGATTTACTCAGCCCATCGATCAGCTTAACCGTTTCCACAATTTGCTGACTTCCGCTTGCCATCTGCTGAATGGCTGCTGAGATTTCCATGATTTGACCGGAAACATCCGATACCAACTTCACAATTTCTTGGAAGGCATCTCCGGCAACACTAACCACTTCCGCCCCTGTTTTGACTTCGCGCGTGCCCTCATTCATGGCCGAGACCGCTTTGCCGGTATCTCCTTGAATTTCTCCAATCATGCTGGCAATTCGTCCAGCCGCTTCTTGTGATTGCTCTGCAAGTTTACGAACCTCTTCCGCCACGACAGCAAAGCCGCGCCCTTGTTCTCCGGCGCGCGCCGCTTCAATGGCCGCATTAAGGGCCAGAAGGTTTGTCTGTCCGGCAATACCGGAAATGGTATCCACAATCTGTCCAATTTCTTTGGACCGCTCGCCCAGTTTTACTACCACATTTGCCGAAGCATTGACCGTTTCTTCAACTCGCGCCATTTGCGCGACTGCTTTTCCAACAGAAGCGCCCCCTTCTTTGGCTTTGCCAGCCGCCTGCGCGGATTGCTCCGCCACAAGATTCGTGTTCACTGCCACTTGCTGAATGCTCGCTGACATCTGAGACACCACTTCAGACGCTTCGTTCGCCGCTACAAGCTGCTTATTCGCTCCGTTAGCTACATCGGTAATTGAGGCAGCCACTTGATTGGCAGCCTGAGCTGATTGTTCCGAGCTGGCAGTCAGTTCTTCCGAGGAAGCGGCCACATGCTCCGTCGATTCGCTGACATGTTGCAGAATGCCGCGCAGATTGTTGCGCATATTAACTAGCGCATCAGCCACTTGACCAATTTCGTCTTTTCTGAGGACTTTGCGCGGCTTGTCGCGAAAATCGCCGGCAGCCAATTCCCCGCAAAAAGCAACCATAAGCTGTAATGGATGAGAAATCATTTTGTTAATCATCCAACCGAAGAAGCCCAATAGGATACAAGCAACCAAAATACAGCCTACTAAAATCTGTATGGCTTTCGCTTCGGCAGCTTGTATATCGGCGTTCATCTGCTCCGATAGTTTCTGGATATGTACCGTATAATCGCGCACACTGCTGACATATTCGTTCGCCCGTGGCTCCAGCGTTGCCGCATATAACGCATAGGCTTCGGCGTTTTTATTTTGCAAAGCCAGCTCTAATACCGGCCCTCGAGCGGCGCGATATTTTTGTTGGGCCTGTTCCATTTTAGCAAGCAATTCATCTGCTTTAGCGTCCAAATGCATTTGCTTTAAGCTGTCCATATTTTGGTTGATTCCTTGAGCTCGCTCCTCCATCGCTTTCTTCAGTTCACGGTTTTTCGCCTCATCCGTTGTAAGCATCAATTCCAGCACATTTCCATTAGCCGTTCTAAGAAACGAGGCTATTTCAACGGACAGCCGAACCGGGATCAGCCTTTTTTCATACATAACCGCTATATCTTTACTTGCTTGATTGAGATAGTAATAGCCGGTAAACCCTACAATACCCAAGGATAAAAAGGCCACAAGAATCAGAACTCCTAGTTTCATGCTCACTTTCATATTTGTCAGTGCGTTCATTTCCTCAACTCCTATTAAAATCTATAATTCTTGCTACAAGAACGTCATACTCCTTCTTTCAGCTTCGTTTGGATACTCTGTAAAAACATCTTCTCTCGCATAAATATTTCGGCCTCCTTCGCACTTTAAGTTTATTGACAGCTAGACCGCGTCAGCGGCCAAACTCCAAAAACATCATCACCAAAGCCCAGAACGCTCTAGAAACAACGCTCATCTTCTTAATAAAATGCATTAACTGTTCAATTTTAGGCTTAAAGTCCCCGTCTTCTAGCTATTAAGTTTTATTGTTTTCTAATATTTCAGAACAATTATTTTAATATAATATACCATCGCACTGGCTAAATGTAAATATTCTCTACATTCTGTCATATAAGATTTTTTCTGATCTAGACCACCCTTCCGCTCTCACGCTGACATTACTCCCTGTGCTGGTTCTACCTGATAACGCCACCTCATCTTCAGCACACTTACGCACACAGCGAAAGGATGGCTACCCCTACGTTCAAGGGGTGCTACCATCCTTTCGCTGTTGCCAATATAAGTTTTTACCTTTACTGAAGGACTTCCTTCGGCACATCCTCTACAGAAAAAAAGACCTCCGGGTTTTAAAATAATAATTAAACAATCCTCAAGTTTCGCCACGCCATCCACATAGTTGCCCTTCCCGTTCTTATACTATTCTTCAACCCTGCCAGAGCATTTGCGACGTTTCGCAAATTTTACGTTGATTGGAGGATAGCCGTTCTGCATCATGGGACTATTTCATCTACGCCATTTGCCTGCGAGCCAAGTTAGCAAACAAACCATTTTGAGCCATTAGTTTCTCGTAGGCCCCCGACTCTACAAGCTCGCCTTGATCCAATACATAAATACAATCCGCGTTGATTACCGTGCTAAGTCGATGCGCTACAACAATCCGTGTCGCGTTCAGCCGTTCAAGGCTCTCCGCTACCATCGCCTGTGTGCGATTATCCAAAGCGCTTGTGGCCTCATCAAATAGAATCAGGCGCGGCTGATGTACGATGGCTCTGGCAATTAATATCCGTTGCCGTTGCCCGCCTGAAATATTAGAACCGCCCTCGCTAATTACCGTATGCATCCCCATCGGCATCGCCTCAATATCTTCAGCCAGCCCTACCATTTTCGCCGCCTGCCACGCATCATGGATTGTCAATGGTAACGACCCGATAATATTAGACAGAATATCGCCGGCCATCAGTTGGCTGTTTTGCAGCACTACCCCCATCTGGGACCGCACCGAAGCCACGTTTACCTCCGCCAAATCCTGACCATCGTAGTAAATAGAACCTATCTCGGTTTTTTCAAAGCCCAGCAAAAGACGCAGCAACGTGGATTTGCCACTGCCAGACGCCCCTACAATGGCGACAAATTGCCCCGGACGTATATTTATAGATACATTGCGCAATACTAGCGGCAGATCCGCTTCATACCGGAATGAAACATTACTGATTTCAACCCAGCCGCTTAGTAGACCAACCTCGGCTTTATCCTCGACCACTTCCGGTTCAGTCTCCAATATCGGACGAAGATAACGTACAATTAAGTTCGCAAAAGAGAAA
>MTLD01000358.1_pt3 | contig 85497 bp, 90 predicted proteins | sample 1982471 | NCBI WGS metagenome assembly MTLD01 (sample SAMN05712604, study PRJNA340218) | biofilm metagenome | isolation source: sample SPM anode biofilm adapted to -50 mV | place: USA | collected 2012-02-03
CCTTCTCTGTCAAGTTTTTACCATCTTATTTTTAATCAATCATATTTTTATCATTTAACGATTATATACAATTGCTTTATATTATTATTTTAACATAATTTGCATAATTTTTAAATAAATATAATAGAAACACCTAAAAAAGCACACTCTCATTTATCTGAAAGTGTGCTTTTTTATTAATGATTAGCGCTTTACTTAGCTGCTGCGTAAAGCTCGTTGACTTTATCCCAGTTAACAAGTTCAAAGAATGCTGCGATGTAGTCAGGGCGAACATTGTGGTATTTAAGGTAGTAAGCGTGTTCCCAAACATCCAAACCAAGTACAGGTGTTTCACCATCTGTAATCGGATTGTCTTGGTTTGCTGTTGATATCACTTTAAGTTCACCATTAGCATCTACTACCAACCATGCCCAGCCGCTACCGAAACGACCTGTTGCAGCTGTTTTGAAAGTTTCTTTGAAAGCATCAAAGTCACCAAATTTAGCGACAATAGCTTCTCCGATGGCACCAGTTGGTACACCACCAGCATTTGGTGCCAAGATTTCCCAGAAGAAACTATGGTTGACATGACCACCACCGTTGTTTTGAACAGCAGTACGGATATCATCAGGAACTGAAGCCAAATCTTTCACAAGTTCAAATGCTGATTTATCAGCCAATTCAGGATGTTTATCAATTGCAGCGTTCAAGTTAGCAACGTAAGTTGCATGGTGTTTGTCATGGTGCAATTTCATCGTTGCTTCATCGAAAAATGGTTCAAGTGCATCGTATGCGTAAGGTAGTTCTGGAAGTGTGTGTGCCATGTTGGTACCTCTTTCTTTAATTCTCTGATTGATGAGTTATGTTATACCTTCATTCTACCTCAAAACATAAGATAGCGCCAATATTTAGATTGAAAATTTTTGCTTATTAAGACTGTTAAAATAACATAAGAGAAAGACATTTCATCTTGCATTTTTAAACGATTTTAGGCTGCTATTTTACTGTTCCTTGCCTTCAAGGACTATGTCCTGAGCTGTAATATCACTACCAAAGAAATCTTTCAAGGTTGCAGCATAATCTTTGGCAAAAAAGCTATCTTCTCCAAGTTTTTCAAGTTCCTGATTTGTCCAGTCAAGCAAGGATTGATTCCCTTTTTTGATTCCCGGGTTAATCGTTGAGACGTCACCTAGTTCTTTAATACCAACTTTGAACTCTGGATTTTCTTTAACCCAAGCATACAAGTAACTATTATCATCTGCAATTGCATCCGCACGACCATCTTTCAGAGCTTGAAATTGTTGTGTTTTAGATTCGTACTTTTCAAGTATCACATCTGGTTGTTTGCTTGTAAAATAGGCTTCTGCTGTAGTCCCTTTATTAACAATGATTTTTTTACCTTTAAGCTGTGAGACTTCTGTAATAGGCTTTTCTTTAAGACTTGCCACTCCGATTGCGACTTTCATGTAGGGACTAGCAAAATCAATCACTTTTTCACGTTCAGGTGTTTTAGTAAAATTAGCAAGGACTAAGTCAACTTTATTAGACTTGAGGGCATCCACACGTTCTTCCGCATTGACAATGACATATTTCACCTTAACGCCTAAATCTTTTGCAATTTGATTGCCGAGATAGACATCATAGCCCTGATTCTTACCGTCAGCATCCAAATACCCATAAGGTGATAAGTCGCCAAATACTGCGATTTTAATTTCACCACGTTTTTTAATAGCATCGACACTTGAGGGATTCTTATCCTTCGTAGCATTGTCTTTTTTGTCTCCAGATGTATCACACGCAGCAAGCGAAAGAGATACGCCTGCAACTGCTAAAATACCGACTGCTTTTTTCCAAATTTTCATAATCTGATTCTCCATTTAAGATGTTGAGGCTCAAGGAGCCGAAACTCAATTTATATATTTTTATTAATAGGCTAAACTAGATAAAAATTGTTTAACACGAGGGTTATCTTCTGTTGTAAAGAAAGCTTCTGCATTTGTCTCTACGAGAATTTGACCTGTGTCCATAAAGATAATACGGTCAGCGACTTGTCTGGCGAAATTCATCTCATGTGTGACAATCAACATGGTCATGCCTTCTGAAGCCAGCCCTTGAATCACGCTTAGGACTTCTCTCACCATTTCTGGGTCAAGAGAGGCTGTCACTTCATCAAAAAGTAAAACTTGTGGCTGCATGATAAGGCTCCTGACAATGGCTACTCGTTGTTTTTGACCTCCTGATAATTCACGGGGATAGCTTTCAGCCTTATCAGCTAGTCCAATCCGTTCCAAAAGGGCAATGGCTTCTGATGTGACTGCTGTTTTTTCACGTTTCTGAACTTTTAGGGGGCCTAATAAAATATTATCTAGCACGGTTAAATTTGGAAAGAGGTCATAGGACTGAAACACCATCCCAATCTCTGGCCTAATTTTCTGCCAAGCTAGCTCATTAAGTTCTAAAGTTCTATCGTTGAAACTAATTTCTCCACTGTCAATTGTCTCTAAACCATTGAGCGTACGAAGTAGCGTGGATTTGCCACTGCCGGAGGGACCTAGTAAAACGAGTACTTCCCCCTTGTCAATGGTTAGCGATACGCCTTTTAGTATGTCGTTTTTGCCGAATTTTTTATGAATATTCTGAGCTTCTAAAACACTCATGTGCGTGCCTTCCTTTCTAGGCGTTTAGCTAGTACTGATAAGGGCCAACAGAGGATAAAGTACAGGAAAAAAATGAAACCATAGACCCACAGCGAGGCTGTCGGAATTTTAATCGTGTAATTTTCTATGACTTGTTGGCCTACTTTAATCATTTCTGGGACGCCAATTATCAAAAGAATAGAGGTCGTTTTAATGACGCGTGTTACAAGATTCAGGGTTGCAGGAATTACAAGTGGTAAACCTTGAGGGAAATAAATATAGCGGTACTGTTGTCTTTTAGACAAACCAAGCGCACGTCCTGCATCGATTTGTGCTTTCGGAATGCTAATCAAAGCTGACCTAACGATATCACTCATTTCGGAGGAAATCCAAAGGACGAAGACGAGTACAGAAACTGTGAACTGGCTGATATCCGAATTTAAAGCTTCTGGTAGGATGTAGTAAAAAACAAACAGTAAAACCAGTAAGGGCATCATCCGAAAAATTTCCAAATATATCTTGAAAATCAATTTAATCACTCTTGAATTTGAGGTTCTGAGTATGCCAAATAGCACACCTAGTAGTAGACCAATAACCAGAGAAACAACTGAGATTTTAGCAGCTAACCACATACCACCCAAAATTCGGGACAAGTTGTTACCATCAAAAAAGATATTAAGACCCGAAGATGCCATGGCGAACTCTCCTTTCGATATAACTGATAATGAGTGACAAAGGCATTAAAATGACCGCATAAGAAATAACCAACATCAGTAAGTATTCTCGAGTCAAGTAATACATACCAATCAAATCCCGTGTCACATTGGTCAAATCCATAATCGCAATAGCTGAAAATACCGACGTTTCTTTCAGCAAGAAGAGCGTATTCGCACCAACAGCTGGGACACTATTGGCAAATCCTTGCGGAAAAATAATGAAACGTGCCAATTGTACTCTTGTCAACCCAAGCGCACGACCACTTTCCACTTGAATCCTTGCAACTGATTCAATCCCTCCTCGAAAAGCTTCACTCATATAACCACCACCTAGAAAGGCTAACCCGATAATGCCAACTGTTTCTTTTTCTAGTTGAATGCCAATACGTGGCAAGCCATAATATAAGAAAAAGAGTTGAATCAATAAAGGTGTATTACGTGATATTTCTGTATAGGCACTGGCAATTTGCCGAAAAATTGGTAATCTAAAATAGATAACAAAACTCGAAATCAAACCAATAATTAAAGCAAGTGCAACACCAATGCTTGCAAGTTTTAACGTGACGCCCATTGCATGTATATACTGTGGTAAAGCTTCGGACATCATTTGACTAGCCATATTCTCTCCTTAAACAGCATCATATTTTTACCATATTTCTCTTACCATTTTAACGCTGAATCAATGACTTAGTCTTAAAAATAGCAAAAGGTCGTGATTAGGATTTCCTATCACGACCTTTTGCTATTTAACGCAAGTAATTCTTAACTCATTTCAAAGCTTCTACAGACGGTGTGTAATCGCCACCGTAAAATTTATCAGACAGTTCTTTTAAAGTGCCATCTTCCGATAAAGTTTTAATGGCTTTATCCATTTCACCTTTAAGTTTTTCTTGTGTGTCATCCAAGATGTAGTATTCATAGGTTTTAAATGTCGGATACTCTTTCAAATCAGGAATGTTGCTAGCAACTGTGACACCATGTGTCTTAGCTAAGTTTTCCGCTGCTGATTTTGAGGCGAATAGGAAGTCAATTTGACCCGACTCAACCGCAGCCAAACGGTCAGCTAGTGAGCGTTCTGAATAAGTCACTTCAATTTTTTTATCTGGGTATTTCTTATTCCAGGCTTCAAAAATAGCACCATAGTTAGTTCCTGCAGGAATCTCTGTTTTTTTACCAATTAAATCTTTAATTGATGTGTAATTATTTTTCGTGCTTGAAAAGATAGCATTGACATTTTCAGAAATCGGATAAGTAAATAAATATTTCTTTTCCCGTTCAGGTGTTTTGCCAAAGTTATTGGCACCAATTTGACTACGGCCTGCATCTAAATCCGTTAAAATTGCTTCATCGGATACAATTTTATAGTTGAATTTGTAATCAGGCAATTTTTTATCAATGGCTTTCAACACCTCAATATCAAAACCTGTCAAGGTATTGCCATCTTTATAAGCATAAGGCTTAGAGTCTGCTGTTTGCGCCACTGTAATTGTTGTCGCTTTTTTAGATATATCCGCCGCATCCTTATTTGACTTACCACACGCTGCCAAAAATGCAACACTTAGTAAGCCGACAGCAGCAAGCGCTGCTACTTTTTTAAATCTCATAATCAAAAATCCCCTTTTCAAATTGATAAACCTCATTTTACCATAAAAATCATAAAGGACTGCTTTTAAAAACTGTATGACGACTTTTAAAAAAGAAATGACCAATTTTGATCATTTCCTTTATAAATCATGATAGCTTTGATAGAGTTCCTGACGAACCAAACCACGTATTTTTGCAACCTTTTTAATAGCTGCATTAGGTTTTTCACCAGTTTGAATCAAGGCCTCAACAGCCTCTAAATCTGTTAAATCAGATGTTTCATCCTGTTTGGCCCCATCAGACCCACTCACAATAATTAAACATTCACCCTTAATTGGATGCCTCTCTAACGATGCCAAAACTTCAGAAATACGACCACGTCGATATTCTTCGAAAAGCTTCGTCAATTCCCGCACAAAAGCCACCTCACGGTCACCGTAAACAGCCAATAAATTAGTCAGCGTTGCAGCCACTCGATGAGGCGACTCATAAAATATCTGACTTTCTGGATAAGCCTTTTTTTCGGTTAAAAAAGCGACTTGTTCTGACTTTTTACGTGGTAAAAACCCGTAAAAAATATGGGGTTGTGGCGCGATACCAGAGGCAATCAAGGCTGTAATCCCCGCACTTGCACCCGGCAGAGCAACGACATCAATCCCCTCAGAGATACAGGCTAAAACCAAGTCATGTCCTGGATCAGAAATCGAGGGTAAACCTGCATCAGAAACCTGAGCAATAGCTTTACCAGATGCTAAAAATTGCACCATTTTCGAAAGCTTCAAACCACTATTATGCTCATGAAAACTCTCTTGCGGTGTCTCAATCTCAAAATGATTGAGCAATTTTTGTGTATTTCGCGTATCTTCCGAGGCAATCAAATCAACTGTTTTCAAAATTTCGACCGCTCGAAAAGTCATGTCGTCCAAATTACCGATTGGTGTCGGCACGAGATACAGCGTCCCAGCTGATTTTGCACCCTTAAAACTTTGCTGAAAATTCATCATCTATATAAAATCTCCGCGCAATACAGACACGTCTCCCCTGGTTCCAAACGCTGACCATAAAAATCCCGACAAACATGAAAACCATCTTCGTAAATTTCTTGCAAATTTGACATAGGTACTTTTTTGGTCAATTTTTCATTCTTGTTTTCTGGACTATGTGGCTCTGAAAATTCAGTCAAACGGTCACGCAATCGCGCATTTTCCAAGCGTAGGCTTGTATTCTCTGTTAATAATTTTTGATAGTTGGTTTTAATATCACTGACTTGCGTGAGTGTTGCTACCAAACCTTCTTCAAGTTCAGATAGATGCTCAAAGAAAGACATTTTATCTGTCATCAAACCACCTCAATTTCTGAAACGTCATAATCCTGAATCTGATTATCCAACCGTGCCTTGACTGTATTAGATAAGATATTCAGACCGATTACCCGTGCTTGACCATCAACCGTCTTGATTGTATCTCCAAAATCCGGGAATTTTTTCCGTGCCTGACGGTAAAAATCATCTTCATAACTCAAGCAACACATTAAACGGCCACATAGACCATTTAACTTGCTCTGATTGAGCGATAAAACCTGATTCTTAGCCATCTTAATACTGACGTTGGGAAATTCACCCATAAATTCTGAACAGCAAAGAGGACGTCCGCAAGGACCAATGCCGCCAAATGTTTTGGCAACATCTCGTGAGCCAATTTGACGCAATTCAATCCGAGTTTTAAAACTACTGGCTAAATCTTTTAAAAGCGCTCTAAAATCCACCCGATGTTCAGCCGTAAAGCTGATATATAATCGTTTGTAGTCAAGCGTATACTTGACTTCTATGACTTTCATATCAAGACTGTGATCTTGCACCAAACGCTTCACTGTTATCTTAGCAGCATCAGAATCCTGGGCAACCTTTTCAGCTAATTCAAAGTCTAGAGCATTAGCTTGAGAAACGATATAGCCATCACTTAATAGCTCAGGCGAAACCTTACGTACAATACGTCCCATCACCTTATATTTTTCAGTTTTAATCACTACAGTGTCAGCAATCTCATAATGACTATTACTTGAAACAAAAAGATTGTCCTCACCATGTGTCAATTTGATTTCGTAATTCATAATTTTCTTTCTTAATGCCCCAAAGCATTGTTAAATCATAAAATAAGAAACAACTACCTAGTCGTTCACCTTATCCTAAAATAATTTTTTCAATACTGGCTTGAAAATTCACATTTGCACGCCAGTATTTTTGCGCCGTAAACACATTTTGCGCCCATTTAGGTTGGCGTCTTTTGACAAAAAAGATGGCAAGGATATTGAATGCCAAGCCTTGCAATCTTTTATCTTTAAACAAAGGCGCTAGCTGCATGATTTGCAGCAAAGCTTCATCAGCATCACTAGCCAAGGTCTTAGTGAATTTATCTAATTGCTTGACACTCTCTAAAAAAACCTTATCCGCTGCCAACGCTTCAGCCTCAGGCAAAGATGTCACAACCTCTGAAATGATACTAGCATCTGTCTTGAGTGTCCCTTTTTGCTCCAAATAGTTTTGAATCAACTGAGATTGACTTGGAAAAGTAATGATTTGGGCACGCGACTTAATGGTTTCAAGCACCATGTTCTCAGATGCTGTTAAAAGAAAGATGTACATTTCAGACTCTGGCTCCTCGATAGACTTGAGTAAAGCATTAGCGGCATTTACATGAAGTTTTTCAGCCCCATCTATAATCACAACTTGGCGATTCGTTTCAAAACCAGACTGTGAAAAAGTAAGTAATAACTCTCGGATTTGTTGCGTTTTAATCGTTTGCCCATCAGGACTTACAAGATGTAAATCCGTAAAGTCGTTAGCCGCAACAAGCCGACATTCTCGACACTGACCACAAGGTAGCCCATCTTTCAGGTCACCACAAAAGCGAGACTGAGCTAACCAGATTGCCATTTCCATAGCACCAAAGCCACCTGAAAACAAGAAAGCATGATGTAACTTGTTGTGCTTTAATACTTGAGAAAAACGAGCAAAAAGTTCAGGTTGTAATTCAGAAATGACCATCAAAAATCTCCGGGAACCTTATTTGTAAAGTGGATAATGTCGCTGCCACAACTTGATCAATCGCTTGTGAGGCATCTATCGTCACAATACGTTTAGGATTAGCTTTAGCAATGGCTTGATAACCAGCACGTACTTTTTGATGCATCTCTTGCGCTTCTAAATCAAGACGGTTAACTTCACGATCACCTGACATAACACGTGAAAGGCCAATCTCTGTATCAACATCAAAATACAGGGTCAAGTCTGGCAAGAGACCATCCGTTGCAAAATTGTTAATTGTTTCAACATCCGCTACGTCAATCCCACGCGCATAGCCTTGATAGGCCACTGATGAATCAATGAACCGATCAATGATAACGATTTTGCCTTCAGCTAAGGCGGGGCGTACTTTTTCATTCAGATGTTGTCTACGTGCAGCAGCAAATAAGAGCAACTCTGTCTTACCATCAATCGCAGTGTTTTCAGGTGCCAGTATAATTTCGCGAATACTCTCTGCAATCCGAATACCACCTGGTTCACGCGTCGTTAAAATATCAACGCCCATTTGTGTCAGTATCGGTAAAATTTGATGTAATATCGTTGTTTTTCCAGCGCCCTCAGGCCCCTCCAACGTGATTAAAATTCCTTTGCTCATGGTTTAAATTATATCATTTTTTTGCCAAAATTTGGGGCAAATCCGTGATATTGATTAACCCAATCACATCTACTGGGCGCACTTTATTATAGTCCGTTACCTTGGTAATCAGTAATACGACAGATTTTTGCCCGAGTTTCATTTCGTCAAGCAGTATTTTTTCCGCTTCAAAAATTGAGGCTGACGCTGGGATAAACCTCACAATTGCTTGCGATTGAGCTAACATATCTGACACTGACGGTTTTTTTGATAACGTTAATGCATGGACTAAGGCATTTGCCGTGATGATTTTACGCATGACAAATTTACCATTTCGAATGACTGGAAACTGTGTATGATGGTGGCGCTTAATCAAATCCATCACGGTATCAAAATCAGCAAATTCTGGCACAAAGATTACCTCTGATGCAAAGAGCTGGCCAACTGTTATCGGTTTAGTCAGGACCTCATAAACGTGTTGAATCAGTGTCACGACTTCTGGTTGAATGACAAAATAGTTGTTCGATAGCTTATGTTGCATCATGTTACGTAAATTATTAAACAATTCAAAGTCCATTGCATACTCACGCGCTCCGGGCATATAGGCCATGATGGCATCTGTTAGCTGGGACATCGGCATATATTTACCTGTTTTATTGAATTTTTTGTTGGCAAAAGCCTCTATTTTTTTATAAATTGCTATAAATTGTTCATTCAATGTGTTAGGTGTCGACTCTAGTTCCGACGGCATTTGTTTTTCTGTCATATAAAAAAGAACCTCTCGGTTCCATTTTAACATTATTCAAGTGAATTCGCCCAAGATTTCTGGAGCTTGCGTGATAATTGTGAAATCGCAAAATTGATAACGAAATAAATTAAAGCCACAAAGCCATAAATCATGAAAACTTGGCCAACTTGGAAATACTGCCCCATGAGAATCTGTGAATTACCGAATAACTCTTGTAAAGCAATAACTGAGTATAAAAACGAGGTATCCTTAATGACCGTCACAAACTGTGAAATAATGGCGGGCAACATTTTACGAACAGCTTGAGGCAACACGATATAAGTCAAAATCTGAGCATCTGAAAATCCTTGTGACTTACCAGCTTCAGTTTGACCTTCTGGCACACCATTCAAACCACCACGGATAATCTCCGCAAGGGCAGCTGTCGTAAAGACCGTAAAGGAAATAATACCCGCTGGCACTGACTTGACTTGGAAAATCAAGAAAACTACAAAAATCCATAACAGATTGGGGACATTTCTAACCACCTCAATATAGACACTCGCAATCAATTTGAAAAATGGATTTTTACCATTACGCATAACTGCTAATAATGTCCCAAGAATCGTTGAAAGAAAGATAGAAATAAAGGCGATAAAAAGTGTCAAGCTTAAACCTTGAAAGAGAAATCGAATATTGGTCGCCGTGAAAACCTGCGCCGCTTCTTGTGCTAAACTCATATGTCATATCCTCTCTTTCTAGCCGACACTATAGGCATTTTTATTTTTTTCTTCCATGCGACGCGCCAGAGTTGCAAGCGGGAAACATAGAGCAAAATAAAGCACACCAACTCCAACAAAGGCTGGAATATAGTTAACATTCATTGACGACCACGATTTAGCCGTAAACATAAGGTCAGCCCCTGAGATAATCGCAACTGTCGACGTATTTTTAATCAAGTTGACCACCTGATTCGTCAATGGCGGATAAATCATCCGAATAGCTTGGGGCAAAATAATCAAGCGCATGGTCCCACCGTATGTGAAACCTTGTGATTCTGCAGCCTCAGTCTGACCTTTAGGAACTCCTTCAATACCAGAGCGGATAACCTCTGCGATATAGGCACCATGATATAGACCGACACAAATAATGGCTGTCCAAAATGCGGAAATAACTAAATCTTTATTTAGAAGTGGAAAACCATAATAGACCACAACAAATTGAATCAATAAAGGCGTATTTTGATACACCTCAACATACACTCGACTGATGCCACGTAAAATCTTATTTCGTGTGGCAGATAGCGAGCCGAATACCACACCTAATATCATGGCGAGTAGTAAAGCACCAATAGAAATCTCCAACGTATAGAGAAAACCATTTGCAAATTGACCAAAATCAGCAAAGAATGCCTGCCAACGTTCTAAAGCAAAAGGACTCATATTACACCTTTCTTTAATAAAAAAGCATTAAGCATGCTTTTTAATGTTCTAACCCATAATACTATCACACTTCAAACATCACTTATTTAGCGGTTGCATCTTTCAAATCATATTTATCAGTCATTTTTTTAAGCTCACCGTTTGCTTTTAGTGTCTTAATTTCTTTATCAAGATAGTCTGCTAATTCAGTGTTTGATTTTTTAGTTGCAATCCCGTATTCTTGACTGGCAAAGCCATCTCCCATAATTTCAGTCTCACTATCAACGTAGCCTGACAAAATTGATTTATCAACTGAGAAAGCATCAATACGACCTGATGTTAAAGCAGTTTTCAAAGTTGGATAATCAGACAACTCAGAATATTTGAAAGAGAGACCTTTTTCTTTACCCAATTTTTCAAGTTCAGTCTTAGTAGAGGCAGACTGTGCTACACCAATTGTTTTACCATCTAAATCATTAACTGACTTAAAGCCTGAGGCTTTATTCACTAAGAAGCCAATCTCATCTGTAAAGTAAGGTTTTGTAAAGTTATATGACTTTTGACGTTCAGGCGTAATCGTGAACGTAGCAATAACAGCATCAACTTGTTTATTATCAAGCAAAGGGCCACGTGTTTGAGCAGTAACTGGTACAAATTCAGCGGTCACACCAAGATCTTTAGCAATTTTTTTAGCTAAATCAATTTCAACACCTGTAAATTTATTTGTCTTAGGATCTTTATAACCAAAGTTAGGCACATCTTGTTTGACACCGATCACAATCTTGCCCTTTGATTTAATGTTATCTGTCGCAGATTTAGAACTGTCATCTTTTGATGCACCACATGCTGCCAATGTGACAGCAGCAAAAACGGTTGCGAGCATTGCTAATAGTTTAATTGATTTTTTCATTATAATTCTCCCTTTTATCCCTTTTTTATTGGATTAAGTGACTTGTCTTGTATGACCTTTTAAAAGAACAAATCTCAAGTCTAATGGTTAATAATTTTACTCAGGAACTGTTTGGCGCGTGGTTCTTGTGGATTGTCAAAGAAACCAGCAACATCTGTCGTATCTTCTAACACTTCACCTGCATCCATGAAAATAATACGGTCAGCAACAGAACGTGCAAAGCCCATTTCATGTGTGACGACAATCATGTTCATACCTTCTTTAGCAAGACCTTGCATAACAGATAAAACATCACCAATTGTTTCTGGATCGAGTGCTGACGTTGGCTCATCAAATAATAAGAGCTTAGGATTCATAGCTAAACCACGTGCAATCGCAACCCGTTGCTTTTGACCACCTGACAATTGACCTGGAAAGGCATCTTTTTTATCCCACATATTCACAAACTTCAAATATTTTTCAGCGGTGACAGTCGCATCACGCAATTCGCGTTTGAGAACTTTTGTTGGTGCTAATGTAACATTTTCTAGCACGGTTTTGTGAGGATAAAGATTAAAATGCTGGAAAACCATGCCAACTTCTTTTCGAAGTTCAACGAGATCTTTTTTTGTCGCATGATCAACATGGTGACCATTCACGATCAATTCCCCAGATTCAATCCCTTCTAAAGCATTGATTGTTCGAATCAAGGTCGATTTCCCAGAACCAGAAGGGCCTAATAACACCACGACTTGTCCTTCTTCAATCTCTAAATTGATATCTTTCAGAGCATGATAATCGCCGTAATATTTCTGGACATTTTTAAACGCTATAAGCGGCATTTGAGACTCCTCATCTATCTATATTTTAGTTGTTTTTTGCTATACTCTGTGATTTTATAAAATCGGCAATGAGATAACATGTCACAACTTATAACATGTGACTATTTTACCACTTAATTTCTGAATTGTCAAACAATTCTATTCATAAATTCCTCAAAAGCAATCGCACTATAGCCTCTTTTGATTGCTGAAATGATTAAAAAACGTTATAATAAAAGTAATAATGGAGAAATTATATATGAAAAAAATTCTTGTTGTTGATGACGAAAAGCCAATTTCAGATATTGTCAAATTCAATCTGACGAAAGAGGGCTACGAGGTCTTGACTGCTTTTGATGGTGAGGAGGCACTTGAAATTTTCGCTGCTGAACAGCCCGACCTCATTTTACTTGATTTAATGTTACCCCAAAAAGACGGTCTTGAAGTGGCACGCGAAATTCGAAAGTCTTCAGAAGTACCGATTATCATGGTTTCTGCCAAAGACAGTGAATTTGATAAAGTGATTGGTTTAGAGTTAGGTGCGGACGACTATGTCACCAAGCCTTTTTCAAACCGCGAACTTTTAGCTCGCGTCAAAGCTAATTTACGCCGTTCCAATGTAGCGGCTGAGACGACATCAGCTAATGCTGATAAAAAAGAAATCCGGATTGGTAACATTACCATTGCGCCAGAGAAATATGCGGCTTACAAAAATGATAAACATATTGACTTGACACACCGCGAGTTTGAACTTTTGCACTATTTGGCCCAACATGTCGGTGAAGTCATGACGCGCGAGCACTTGCTTGAGACGGTTTGGGGTTATGATTATTTCGGCGATGTTCGCACAGTTGATGTAACAATTCGTCGGTTACGTGAAAAAGTTGAAGATACACCAAGCCGACCTGAGTACGTTGCGACACGCCGCGGTGTCGGTTATTATTTGAGTAATCCTAATGAAAAATAAACTCCCTTTTACAAGCACTATTTTATTTAAAGCGGTAATCTCACATTTACTGCTTTTTTCAGCTTTATTTGTTTGGAATGCGCATGGTTTTCTGACACGTGAAGCATCTTTTGTGCGGTTTAGTGTTTTTTACCTCAGCTCACTTCTGCTATTGGTCTGGTTTGCAACACGAATTTCCATTGGTTTAAATCAGATTTCTGATCAAATTGATGACTTCACCGAGCAAAAATATACTGTCAGGAAACAAATTCCCGGTCATACCGAAATCAATCAGCTCTATGATAAAGTCGTTAATCTCGGCGAGAAAACTGAGCATGCGCAAGAAAGACTAGAGTCTTCTAGTACCCGACTGAACGGTATCCTGACTTACATGACGGACGGCGTCATCGCCACAGATCGCCGCGGTAAAATCGTCCTCGCTAACACAGCAGCCCTAGAATATCTTAATGTCTCAGAAAAAAATCTTCTTTCTCGCAAAATCATTGATGCGCTTGATATTGCCTCTAACTATACCTTCCGAGATTTGCTTGAGAGTGAGCCTGAGATTATTATCGACTCCGAAAACGCCATGGGTGAATTTACGACACTACGCATTAAATTTGCTCTTTTCCGCCGGGAATCAGGGTTCATTTCTGGGGTCGTTGCTGTTTTACACGACGTCACTGAACAAGAAAAAAATGAGCGAGAAAGACGTTTGTTTGTTTCTAACGTGTCACATGAGTTGCGGACACCTCTAACCTCTGTTAAATCTTATCTGGAAGCGCTTGATGAAGGTGCTATCAATGACCCAGACATTGCTCCAGGCTTTATCAAAGTATCACTAAAGGAAACGGATCGAATGATTCGTATGATTCAAGATTTAGTGACCTTATCTCGTATGGACTCTGATACGATTGCCCTTGAAAAAGAAGTGATAAATTTCATCGCCTTTCTTCATTATCAACTCAATCGTTTTGACCAAATTGTCGGCAATAGTGATGAAAATGAAAAGCAGTTTAAGATTGTCCGTCAAATCCCACTACAACCAATTTGGATGGAAATTGATACCGATAAAATGGGGCAAGTCATTGATAATCTGATGAATAATGCTATCAAATATAGCCCTGCTGGTGGTCAGATTACTGTCAGTTTGGAGCAGACTAATACGCAAGTTCTCTTGCGCATTTCTGATGAAGGGCTTGGCATACCTAAAAAAGATCTCCCTAAAATTTTCGACCGTTTCTATCGTGTTGATAAAGCACGTAGCCGCGAACAAGGCGGTACTGGACTTGGTCTTGCAATCGTTCGTGACATCGTGAAGATGCACAATGGTTTCGTTTGGGCAAAGTCCGACGGCGAAACCGGTACAACTTTCACTGTCGTTCTCCCTTATGCACCACTTGAGGATGAGACTGATTCAGAGGTAGACGATTGGACTGGATTGACAGGCTAGTCTGTCCTATACAAAACAAACAAAAAAACTACCATGATTCTTAGAAACACGTGAATCATGGTAGTCTACTTTTAGCAAGGATACGAAATTGACAAAAGAAAATGGATTTAAATACAGTATATTAGCCAGCGGTTCAACTGGTAATGTTACTTATATCGAAACGCCAGAGCGTAAAATTTTAGTTGATGCTGGACTTTCCGGCAAAAAAATTGAAGGTCTCATGAATGAAATCGGCAGAAGTTTAAGGGATGTCGATAGCCTACTTGTAACACATGAACATAAGGATCACGTGGCAGGGCTAGGTGTGCTTGCCCGCAAGTATAAAATGAATCTCTATGCTAATGAGCTAACTTGGCAAGCCATTGGGGATGCCTGTGGCAAGATTGATACGACTCAAAAACATATTTTTGAAATGGGCAAAATGCTAACATTTGGTGATATTGATATCGAAAGTTTTGGGGTTAGTCATGATGCTGCTGCGCCTCAATTTTACAAATTTATGAAAGATGGTAAAAGCTTTGTCATGTTAACAGACACTGGCTATGTGAGTGATCGGATGAGGGGAACAATCGAGAATGCAGATGCTTACCTGATGGAATCTAATCACGATGTCGAAATTCTGCGGATGGGTAACTACCCTTGGCGGTTAAAACAACGGATTCTTTCAGATCACGGCCATTTGTCAAATGAAGATGGGGCAAGTACAGCGCTCTCTGTCATCGGGACGCAAACTAAGAAAATTTTGTTGGGTCACCGTAGTCAGGAAAATAATCTGAAAGAACTGGCTCATATGACGATGGAGAATACTTTGATACAGCATGACATCGATGCCAAAAACGATGTACAAGTTTTAGATACGAGTCACGTTGAAGCGAGTCCTCTGTATCATATCTAATTTTCTAAGATGATTGATACCAAATAAAAAAACTCATCCAAAGATGAGATTAGATGAAGACTGAAATTGCTGCTGCAACTGCTGCAAATACAGTTAAAATTAGCATCAACCAGACAATGAGCATGACAACTTTTTGAAAAGTTGTTTTTTGTTGTTTTTTATAAGCCATACACAAATTCTACCGCAAAATGCGATGTTTTTCAAGCACTTAGTTAAGAGATAAATGATATAATAAGTTTATCAAAATCTCTCCTAAAATTAAAAAGCGCGAACATCAATTCATTTTAATGCAGACTTTAATATCAGAGTGTATTTAGATAATACTAGAAAAAGAGGCGATTATGGAAGGTAATAAAATCAACGGAAAGACAGTCACTGAGTCAGAATTATTAGCGCTCGGCTATCGGAAGTATTATTCTGACGACCTAGATATTTTCTACAATAAAGCTATTTGTGCTCATGTGGGTAATTGTGTTCGCGGAGACTCCAATGTCTTTGAGGTAGGCCGTAGACCTTGGATTATCACAAGCAATGCTGCTTCTGTTGAACAATGTATCACTGTCATTAACTCTTGTCCAAGTGGTGCTTTAAAATGGCTCTACCACAGTCAAGATGACTTAATCAAGAAGGAAATTGCCATGCCAAACTTTACATTTGAGGATCAAGGGGATCAAATTGTTTTGATCAACGCGGACACGCAGCAACAAGCAGGCGAAATTGCCTTTATGGAAGCGGAAGATACCCTTATCATCGTACATACTGGTGTTAATCCTGAATTTCGGGGCAACGGATTGGCCGAACAACTTGTCGCTAAAGTTGTTGAAAAAGCTCGGCGTGAAGATAAAAAAATCTTCCCAATCTGCCCCTTTGCCCAAAAGGAATTTAAAGCCAAACCAGAATATTCAGATGTTTTACGTCAGGATGTTTAAAACCGAACTTTAAAAGTGTCACCTATTAACGATAAGAGTTTGCTTTGATATTTTCACAGTAAGCTTTTTTGATACTTTGATAGCTGATTAAATTCATTAAGAAAAGACCTACCAATATGGTAGGCCTTTCTTTTATATTTACCGATTTGATTAAGCTTTGTTTCAAACAATTTCTTTGAAATTGTTCTGGGCACAATCAAAGATTGTTTCGCAGAATAAGGCTTAAGCTTTGTTTGCTGAACCGAAAACGTCGATACGTTCTTCAACTGCTGCTTGAACTGCGTCAATACCTGGTTTAAGGAATTTACGTGGGTCAAACAATTTTTTAGCTTCGTAGTCAGCTTCGTTAGCATCATAGTCACGTGCAAATTGACGAGTTGCTGCTGCAAAAGCTTGTTGTGATTCAGTGTTAACGTTAACTTTAGCAACACCCATTTTGATTGCTTCGCGAATTTGGTCATCAGGGATACCAGAACCACCGTGAAGAACGATTGGGAAACCAGGAACAGCTTCAGTCAATTTTTTAAGGTGATCCAAGTCAAGACCAGTCCAGTTAGCTGGGTAAGGACCGTGGATGTTACCGATACCAGCTGCAAGGAAGTCAATACCTGTTTTAACCATTTCAACTGCATCTTCGATTGGTGCTAATTCACCAGAACCGATGATACCATCTTCTTCACCACCGATAGTCCCAACTTCAGCTTCGACTGAGATACCTTTAGCATGAGCAAGCTCAACGATTTCTTTAGTTTTTTCAAGGTTTTCAGCGATTGGAAGGTGTGAACCGTCAAACATCAATGATGTGTAACCAACTTCAATAACTTCTTTAGCGTCTTCATAATGACCGTGGTCAAGGTGAATTGCAACTGGTACAGTGATGTTCATTGATTCCACAAGGTTTTCAATGATGTATTTAGCTGTTTTGTAACCACCCATGTATTTACCAGCGCCCATAGACGTTTGGATAAGTACTGGAGCTTGTTTAGCTTGAGCTGCACGCAAGATAGCTTGTGTCCACTCCAAGTTGTTTGTATTGAATCCACCGATTGCGTAGCCATTTTCACGAGCTGCTGCAACGAATTTTTCTGCTGAAACGATTGCCATTTCTTAAGTTCCTCCAAAATTTATTTAACGTGTTAATTATACCACTTTGTGAAGGATTATTCTAGTTTTTAGTGGATTTATTTTATTTTATTCAATTTTTACCACTTATTTACTGAAAATTACAGATAAATTTACAACATTTTTACTCTAGCAAAAAAACTTACGCATCCCATTAACTATCTGGCATCGTAAGTTTTATTGTCTTTATTTTATTTCATTTCGATTAATAAATCTTGTGTAGCAATTGCTTCTGCTGCCTTCACATTAATTCTCTTAATTTCACCATCGAATGGCGCCTCGATAGTTGTTTCCATCTTCATCGCTTCTGTTACCATGAGTGGCTGCCCTTTAACAACTTTCTCATCTGGTTTGACAAGGACTGTCACAACTGAACCAGGCATCGTCGCACCGATATGGTGCGGATTAGACGGCTCTGCTTTCTCTTTGACAATCGCTGTTGATTTAATCGACGTATCCTTGACAATTACCTCACGGCGTTGACCATTGAGGTTAAAGAAGAGCGTTCTGTTACCTTCACTATCAGGCTCAGAAATGCTATCCAAATGAATCAGTAAAACCTTACCTTTTTCGATTTCAACCGAAATCTTTTCACCTACACGCATCCCGTTAAAGAAGGTCGGTGTATCAAGTAACGTCACACTACCAAATTCATTTTGCATTTTTTGGTAATCAAGAAAGACTTGCGGATAAAGAATATAACTCAAGACCTCATGCTGACCAGGTTCATAGCCTAACTTCTCAGTCAACTCAGGAACCACATCATCAAAATTAACCGGTGCTGCGTGCAAACCAGGACGATCTGTGATAAAAGGTTTATCCTTTAGAATAATTTTCTGTAATTTTTCTGGGAAACCACCAACAGGTTGACCTAAATCACCTGCGAAGAAACTGATCACCGACTCAGGGAAACTGAGCGTGTCACCTTTTTCGTAGATATCTTCCTCAGTGAGGTCATTTTGCACCATAAAGAGTGCCATATCGCCAACAACTTTAGAAGAAGGTGTCACCTTGATAATATCACCAAACATCATATTAACCGTATGATACATCGCCTTCACTTCGTCGAAGCGTAAGCCCAAACCAACAGCCGTTGCTTGTGATTGGAGGTTAGTATATTGACCACCAGGCATTTCATGCGAGTAAACTTCTGTTTGCGGACTTGTTAAGCCTTTTTCGAATGGCGCATAGAATTTACGAACATCTTCCCAATAATGATTGATTTGTGTCGCATTATCAATATCCAATTCAGGTGCCCGTTTACCATTTTCCAAAGCATAATAAAGCGATGACATACTTGGTTGGCTCGTTCCTGATGACATGGCTGCAGTCGCCACATCAACAATATCAACACCTGCCGTTACCGCTGCAGAACAAGTAATAATCCCATTACCGGAAGTATCATGCGTATGCAAATGCAACGGAATATCAACCGTTTCTTTCAATTCTGAAATCAAACGATAAGCCGCTTGCGGTTTAAGAATCCCCGCCATATCTTTGATAGCTAAAATATGCGCACCCGTCGCCTCAAGCTCTTTAGCTAAATCTTTGTAGTATTTGATGTTATATTTTTGACGATTATTGTCTAAAATGTCACCCGTATAACACATAGTCGCTTCAACAATTTTACCCGTATCACGAACAGCCTGAATTGATTTTTCCATCTGAGGTAACCAGTTAAGCGAATCAAAGACACGAAAAACATCAATTCCTTCTTGCGCCGCAATCCTAATGAACTCCTGAATAACATTATCCGGATAATTTTGGTAACCGACCGCATTTGACCCACGAAAGAGCATTTGGAACATGGTATTTGGCATTAATTTGCGAAGTTGACGCAGACGATACCATGGACTTTCATTCAGAAAACGATAAGCCACATCAAAGGTTGCCCCACCCCACATCTCAGCAGAAAATAGATTTGGTAAGCCTTGATCCACTGCTGATGCGACTTGTTTCATATCTTGTAAGCGCACACGAGTTGCCAAAAGACTTTGATGGGCATCTCGGAAAGTTGTATCCGTCAACAGCACTTCCTTACGAGATTTGACAAAATCAACAACGGCACCAGCACCTTGCGTATCTAGGATATTCTTAGTCGTCAACGTATCGATTTTCTTCACTTTTGGATAGCGTGTTTCATCGAAATATGGCTTAACCTTCTGATCAATCCCAGGGAAACCATTGACTGTGATATTAGCGATGTATTTCATCGTCTTGTTACCACGGTCTCTCAAACGTGGTAAATTAAAGAGTTCCGGTGTACTATCAATAAAGGTCGTCTTGGCATCTCCCGAAATAAATTCTGGGTGATTCAGGACATTTCTCAAGAATGGGATATTCGTTTTAACACCACGGATTCGGAATTCTCGTAGACAGCGGTCCATCTTACGAACTGCTTCCTTGAAATCAGTCGCATTCGTAATCACTTTAACAAGTAAGCTATCAAAGTATGGTGTTACTTCATAACCAGAATAGGCATTTCCGACATCAAGACGGACACCAAAACCACCTGGTGAGCGATACGTATCAATTTTACCTGTATCAGGTAGGAAATTATTTTCAGGATCTTCCGTCGTAATCCGACATTGAATAGCAGAACCTATTAATGGTATTTTATCTTGTTCAGGAATCTTCACATCTTTATGAAGGTCAGCACCTTCAGAGATTAAAATCTGAGCTTGTACGATGTCAATACCTGTGACAACCTCTGTAATCGTGTGCTCAACCTGAACACGTGGATTTACTTCGATGAAATAAAATTCGTTGTCCTTCACCAAAAATTCAACAGTTCCGGCATTGACATACCCCACATGTTGACAGAGTTTAACTGCTGCATCACAAATACGTTGACGCAAGTCATCAGCCATACCAACGCTCGGTGCAACTTCAATTACCTTTTGATTCCGACGTTGAACAGAACAGTCACGTTCATATAAATGCACCACATTACCATGAGCATCACCAAGGATTTGAACTTCGATATGTTTCGGATTAGTAATATATTTTTCGACATAAATTTCATCAGAACCAAAAGCTGATTTAGCTTCTGATGCAGCACGTGCATAACCGTCACGCGCCTCAGATTCATTATGCGCAACACGCATCCCACGACCGCCACCACCAAGGGCAGCTTTAATCATGACTGGATAGCCAAAAGTGCGACCAAATTCGAGAGCACCTTCTAAGTCTACTGGACCTTCAGTTCCTGGAATAGAGCCAACACCAGCTGCAATAGAAGCCTCTTTGGCCTTGATTTTATCACCAAAAATATCTAGATGATGCAAAGTTGGTCCAACAAAAATCAAACCAGCTGCTTCAACCTTACGCGCGAAGTCAATGTTTTCTGATAACAGACCATAGCCTGGGTGGACAGCCTCAGCACCGGATTCAAGTGCAATACGCACGATATCATCAATATCAAGGTAAGCATCAATCGGTTTCTTGCCAGTACCTACTTGGTAAGCTTCATCGGCTTTAAAACGGTGAACAGAATACTCATCTTCTTTTGCATAAATCGCTACGGTTGAGATACCCAACTCGTTACAAGCACGGAAGACACGGATAGCAATTTCGCCACGGTTAGCAACTAGTAGTTTTTTCATATATAAAACCTTTCAATTTTTTACAGAAACAAAAGTTATCTTTAAAGACTGTGAGTTCACGGTCTAGAAAAGTTGTCGCATTAAAATTCAAAAATACCTGGAATGGGCACTTGCATGATTAATTATCACGCAAAGCGTTTGGCGAGAGCTCAGAAAAATCGTATTTAGCAGTCATTTCCGCTAGCTCTCGCCGTTTTTCATCTGCGGAAATATTGAGTATAAAGCCTATTCCAACGGATAGGGTTAGCAGCGAATTCCCACCCTGACTCAGGAAAGGGAAGGTCACCCCAGTAGAGGGAATCAAACCTGAAATGCCGCCGATATTAACCAAAACCTGTGAAAAGAGAATGGTTCCTACACCAATTGATAGCATACTATTAAATGGGTTCTTAGCTCGAATACCGACAATAAAAATACGCATGATCAAGAAGAAAATGATCCCTAGGATAATAATCCCACCAATCAAACCTAACTCCTCAATCACAATCGCAAAGATGAAGTCAGTATGCGCCTCTGGCAAATACCCTTTCTTCTCAATTGAATTACCTAAGCCACGACCGAACCAACCACCATTTGAAATCGCATAATAACCGTTAATGAGTTGGTGTCCTGAATCGCCTGTATCCTGAAATGGATTGGCAAAGGCGATGAATCGCTTGTTCACATAGGCAATTGAGCCAAAGAAACTTGGAATGATATTACCACCCGTAATTTTGAGTAGAGCTAAAATAGCAAGGGTCAAGGAACCAAAAATCTTCAGAAAACCAGTCCCCCAACGATATGAAATACCGCTAGCCATAATAACCGCAGCTGACGGAATCATAATAAGTAAGGCATTCCCCATATCTGGCATAATGACAACAGCACCAATCATTACCAACAGCCAAAATCGCCAACCACTGAGGAAGTTAACCCAGAATTGATTTCTATCAAAAAGGGCATTGATGTCATAGGTCTGAATTTTTTCTTGTTTACTAGCAAAGGTAGCAGATAGAAACCAGACAGATACAAATTTTAAGTATTCTGCCGGCTGGATACTCCCGATACCAGGGATAATAATCCAACCATGTGCGCCATTTACTGTTGGCACCAAAAATCTAGCAATAAATAGCAAGACAAGCATGACAGGAATTAAAATCCCAAACCAATTACGACTTCTCAATTTATCAACCTTGATGCGGTAAATGACCACAATCATGATTAATGAAAAGGCAAAGAAAATGGTCTGATTTCGAAAGAGCTGATAAGGTGGCAAACCAAGCTCTATTTGATGAGGAACAGTAGCTGAGAAAACCATAATCAGGCCTAGCACCGACAAAATCAAATAGGGGATAAGTATTGAGTAATTTAAAAAGTGTCTTTTTTTGAGTTCTTTCATAGTCATATTATTGAGTTATTCACTCAACTGTTATCCTTTAATTAGGCAGAGTCTAGCAGTCATCTTGAATAACTACTAGGCAGTGCTTAGTAATAGCTACTAACCAAAACATGAAAGTAAATCATCTTCAAGATGGGATGACTTCATTGTCAGTTGACTATTATTTACAGTGATTAAGATACATTATATCATTTTTTTAAATAAAAAAAAGAAAGTAGTTGAAATTTTCTAACAACTTTCTATTAATGTTCGGTTTATATCTCTTCACGAACTGATTTTTAAACTTATTTTGTCATATCGTTCAGGTTTCGATATGCATGATCACTTTACGATCTTTTGGACAATATTTTAATACCTGAACTTTATCTGGATGTGTCGCTTTATTTTTGGATGAAATATAATTTTGCTGACCACATTTCGTACATTTGAGGTTGATTTTAACTCGCAATGTCTCTTACCCCTAGTAATTTTCTAAAATTGAATAGCGACCAGATCAGGTTAAATAAAACAAAACAGCTCGTCGTCAAGAAAACAGCGCGGTAACTGATATAGCCTGCAACAGCACTTCCTAAAAGCGGACCAGCTACTTGACCAAAGTTTGTAAACATTTGGTTAAAACTAAAAATTCTTGAGATACCTTCTGGTGGTGTAATTTTCGAAAGTAAGGAATTAACTGATGGCATCAAAGCACCTGAGCCAAATCCTAGCATGAAACGTAAAATACCGAGTTGCAATGGTGTCTTAACAAATGCCATTGGCAGATAAATCAAAAAGCTATAAATCAAGCCAATGATGATCAAACGATGGCTACCAATTCTATCACCGATTCTACCCAAGAATCCAGATGACATCATGGCTGATAAGCCAACTGAAGACACGATGAATCCTGAAATCATCATCACATTACCAGAGTGACCATTAAGCTCTCGAATATATAGTGTTAGGATAGGTGCAACAGATTGCACCGTCAGTTGTAAGATAAAACTGGTGATGAATAAGCCAAGTAAAATTTGGCGATTGCTTACACGGGCAAAAACTTCTTTTGTCGGTAACAAATCATGTTTTTCAACGGGTATAAAATCTTCCTTTACTAAAAAGATAGTCAACAAGGTGACAAGTAATAAGACAGCACCTGTGATCAAGAAAACATTTTCCATGCCTACTGCTTGGGCTAAAAAGCCACCGATAGAAGGACCGATTAGGACACCCGCAACCATACCCGTGGACAAGGTACCTAGGGCATAGCCGCTTTTTTCTCTGGGTACTTGGCTGGCAATCAAGGCTGTCGAATTTGGGATGTACCCTGCAAATAAACCATTCAACAATCGCATGACTAAGAGCCACCAAACGTTTGGTACAAAAGCCAAGGCACCCATGGTGAAGGTCATCACAACAGATGCTCGCACCATCATCACGCGTCGACCGCGTTGATCAGCCAGTCGTCCCCATATTGGGGCAACAAGTCCACTCGCCAAGGCACTTACTGCTACCGAAAGTCCTGCAAATATGGCAACATCACTGCCTCTTGCGCCTAATTTTTCTACATATAGAGGCATAAACGGCATGACGAGTGAAATACTCGCCGCCGTGAAAAACGTTCCTAACCATGCAATAAATAAATTTCGTTTCCAATTGATTTTTATAATCTTTACTTCCTTCTAAAGTTGATGTTAATTGAAATTGATGCATCAACTCAAATATATTATGATATGATTATCTCAAAAGTGATAATTTTTCCAAGTTCAAAGCGCTGCAAAAAACGAACACCGTCAGTTGACAGTACCCGCTAGATCTCGCTTATTAAACTTGCTAATTGATTTTCCAGTACCTCTATTGTATCATAATTTTCGATAACTCGGGTCGCTAAACTACGTTTCTCATCAATAGGCATTTGTGCTTTGATGCGTAACAGAGCCTCTGATTCAGACAAATCATTCCGTTCCATGAGGCGTTTAAGTTGGACATTTTGGGGTGCATAGACAAGCCAAATCTCATCAAATCCTGTATATGCTTTTTCAAATAACAGTGGAATATCCATAAAAACGAGATCAGACTGACTACTCGCACAACGTTTGAAAAGTTCTGTACGAATAATCTCATCCTGTACAGTTGATAATTTAGCACGCGCTTGTGAATCAGAGAATATCAAAGCGCCAAACTTGGCACGATCCAAATCACCATTTTCCAAAAAATAAGCCTCTCCAAACGTGTCACGAATGGCAATATATAAGGCTCCGCCTACTTCTTGTAACTCTCTTACAACAGCATCCGCATCAATCACCTCATAACCATGTGCCCGCAAATATGAGGTAACAACCGACTTGCCGGTAGCTATGCCACCTGTTATCCCGATTACTTTTTTCATGTTACTATTCTACTATTATATATCATTACAAGTCAATAGACCTCAACAATGTTGATATATAAGCATTCTTAAATTTTACTAACTCAATAAACCTCATTCAATTTCAATCAAGGGCTAGTTAAAAGGCTAGTTAAAAGTTGTTAAATTATTGTCAGGCAAGTGGCTGTGTACCAACGATACACGGCTTTTTTTATGTCAACATTTGTCAACGCAAGGGATTGTTAAAACGTGCCTATTTTGATGATAATTTTTAAGCGCGTGATAGTCCAATATTATCAATCTTGAAAGACACCAAAGATATGTCAATAATACCGTAAGCAATGGCAAAATTTAACAGCGCCACACGTAAATTATCGTTGTATCTGCTAATTCCATACCCAGATAACTCAGCAAGTTGCCACTGGGTTAGTTTATCAGCTATCATGTATTTATTTTTCAAGTATTCATTATTCTCTACCCTCTCAACTGCCAGCTCTATCTTCTCTACCTTTTCGCCTAGTTCTAGGTATCTAATAAGCTCAGGGCTTTCATTGCTTGTGCGTGCTACTTTTGATGTAGAGACACCGCCAAAATGTTGCGTGCGTGCTTGTGGTACTGATAACGTATAGACTTTTTTAAGTTGGCGATAACTGCTTAATACTCGTCTAGCTTGTTTTAAAATATTGTCGCGTTCTTCTTTGCTTATATCCAATAATTCAAACATTTATATACCTTTCTCTTTCTGATTTTACATAATTATATTATACCATTTTCTAGCTATCATCACGCGCACTATCGCATTTATCCATAGCGTGCATATCTAAGGCAATTTAAGGTGCTATTTAACGTTTTAGATAGTCTCACGGTAAATTATGAGGGTATCCACTAACAAGGCTTAAAACGCTTAATAATGGCTTGTGTAATGTCGTCAATAAATAGCTAAACCGACAAAATGTAGGGTATGATAAAAATGTAGTATTTTATAAGATATCCAAAACATCTTTAACCTTTATATTAATAAGAAGGGAAAGAAATTTATCAAGATACAAAAAAACTCACCGTTATAGTGAGATTATTTAGAACTCAATTTATCGATATACTATAGTTAACACGAAAAGGATTGTACTCATCTCGTTCTAACTTACCTTCCTTTTGCAAACGTCCCATAACAATACTTGGATGAATTCCTATTTCTTCAGAAAAGGTTTGAATAGAAGCAGTTGTATAATTACCAGCTTTTAAAAATCTTGAATACTTTTCTGGTGGTATCAAGAAATCTCGTGCAAATGAATCTGCTTTATCTTCTTTTGCATTATATGAATCTTTATCCTCATGATTTGAATAAAAGTCATTATTTAAAATATGCCCCAGCTCATGGAATAAAGAAAACCAAAATATATCTAAACTTTTATTTCTATCAGTCATGAGTAGCAAAACACTACCATTTTGAAATTTCTTAGTTGCACCATTTAAGCTGGCATTTTTTAATTTAGGCATTCCACACAATACGATACCACATTCTAAAAACTTTTCCTTTAGTTCTGGGTAAAATTTATTTGGATTTTGTAAAGTCATTTTTCTAACTTCAGGAAGTAGCTTATTTAACTTACCTTTATCTAGTTTATTATCTGTCATATTTTTAGATTGATTAATAGCTAGTTCAAGAACTACATTAGAGTTAACTACATTTTTTTCTTCTGAAAAACCTTTTGTATTGCGGTAGCTGACCGCATTATTAAACTCAGTAAGGTATGTAAGATTTGCCATTTGTAAGATTTTTCTAAGTTCTGCTATTTTTTCTTTTATAGTATATCGTTTATTTCCTACAAACTTATGCTTCTTAAAATAATCAAAGTCAATCATTTTACAGATACTTTCTTCATCTTGATTTTGGCGTTCTTCTATCTCAATTACCTTGATATCATACTTGTTTTGTAAACTTAACCAAGTTGAAAGACTTACACCAGTCATACGAGAAAGTTTATTAGCAGTATCTTTACTAATTGACTCTTCCCCGTTTACAAGTTTACTTATAGTTTTAGGAGAAACTCCTAGCCTTTCCGCAAATTCTTTTTGAGTGATATTTGAATCCTCAATAATATCTTCTATATAAGATCCCGGGTGAAAAGCAATTAGATCTTTATAAATCGTTTCATTATTACTCATAGTGGTTACTTACCTCCTCTATTTGTATTATTTTAATTGAATCAGGTTTTGAAAAAATAAACTCATTATCAGATTGATCAAAACAAACTATCAATCTATACGAATCCTTTCTCCCGTTAATATCTAAAGCGTATTGTCCCTTTCTTTTACCTTTCAATGCATGGAAATTGTAAGGAGTAAAAGCAGTAACTTCCGACAAACTATCAGCAATTTCAATGAAATTTATTAATCTATGTAGCTTCCTAGCTACTATATCAGAAAAATCTTTCTGAGCTTGTTTTAATAACGTACACTGTTTTTGTGTCTTTCTATCATTGTACTGTACCTGCATCAATACCTCCAAGCATTTCATCCTAAAGGAATGAAATTACCTTTTAGGTAATTTCATTATACAACATAAAGAACGTATTGTAAATATCGTCTTATCACTAATTTTCTTGGTATTTTTAAAGTCATAAGGTTTCACACCTAAATTCTTCTTTTTAAGGTGGTCTAAATATCTAGTTACAATCACAAAAAAAGACAAAGATGTAGACCAATATGCCTAGATTGCACTAAAAGCCCTGCCATTGACTGACAGAACTTTTATAACTACTTATTACGATAATCTCGCATATATTTCTTCATGTATTCGGGGTTATTTCCTTGCCATTCCTTACGCTCAGATTTACGCTTTTCTTTACGACACTCAGGGCTACAATAACGTGAATTTGCGGTCTTAGGATTGAATAACTTACCACATATTTGGCAATTTTTGGCTTTCAAATTTTTTTAACTTCTCCTGTTAAACGCATAGGCACACGAAAATATGTGCAGTGACTGCTGAACTCCGCTTGCATGAGAGGGTGGGGGTGGTATGCCCCCCACTTAGAACTTAACGAACTTATTCAGATTAATATAAAATATTTACTATATAAATAAATTTTACAAAAATATTTTTTTATTTATTTTTATTTATTACAAACCTTTTAGTAAGTTGCTCCATGCTTGATTGATTCCGTCTTTCTTGTCGGAGCTGACTCCGTGCTTGCTTTCATATTCAGATTCAATCTGTTGCATAGCTTTTTGTTTAGCGGATTCAATTTCTTTATCACGCTTTAACTTATTCTCGTTATAATTTCTTTCGGCAACTTGCTTCGTAAGTCTTTTTATTTCATCAGCTTCAGCGTTCGCTTTATCTCTCATCTTGTCAAAGTATTCTTTACTCTGCTGTCTGTTAGTCTCTTCTCGCTCCTTACGTTCAATCTCAGCACGTTTATAGGTTTCAGTAACCCAGTTGCCTGTAAATTGTTGACCGTTGTCCTTGCTTGTTTCTGTCATAATATTCCCCCTTTTATTCTACTGTCATCTCATCAAGAAATGTATTGCCTAGATATTTACCAAGGTAAACACTTCTTACTGTATTGTTATTGCGGTATTCCTTAGTTTGAGTTACTACAAACCCATTAGCTGCTTTCAAACAATCAGCGTCTTTATAGATGTCATACTGGGCGATATTTAATAACTCATCAGCTTTAATGAATACTGCATTTGATTCCTCTGACAATGCTTTTAACTCGGCTAATAGTTTCGCACCTTTGATGTTTAACTCATCTTGTGCCATATCGGCAGCCTTTTCAATCTCTGAAATAAGTTGATTATACTCAACCTTAGGCACTAACGGCGTATTTTTTAGTTTATCTAATTGCTTTTGATATAACTCAATAGCATGTTGAGATGCCCAAATATCATCTTTAGCTTTGTTGAATGCTTCAAGGTCTGCGGTTTCCTCTGAGGTTGCCAGATTTTCATTAGCAATCTTTAACGCTCGCTCTGCTTTAGAGATGTTATCCTCGTACTTATTAATGCCTGCTAAATTATCATTTTTCATGGCCAATAGCTTAGTTTCAATTTCTTCAAATGCTTTCATTGTGATGTCTCCTTTTAAAATTCAGTTAGTGTCTGTTTATATGGTGTAAGGTTGTCGGTTCATGGTGGTCGGCTCTGTGCTGTAGTGTTTAACTTGATATATCGCTCTATCATCTATGCCCCCGCTGGTTCAATATAAGTTACATTATTTAAGATGATAATTTTTCCAGACTCTGTTATAAGTGGCTCGGGTTCATTATCTGGATTAGTAGCATTCAAATCATGTAAGGCATAATCTAATTGCTGTTGGTTAACTGCTTCCATAATGCTACCACCACCTATAAAGTGGAATATATAAGACTTAATTTTTTCCATTGTTTTCATTCTCCTAATTCAATACCAATTAATTCAGCGATACGTTGTAAGCCGTTCATGTTCATGTCTGCTAAATCTTGCTGTCTAATGACTGTACCGTCTGTGTATGTTGGTACATGGTTAGGGTCGCTCGTGAACATACTGTCATTGATTGCGTATAGTTCTTCTAGTTCGTCAGCTACTGTCACAACGCTTTTAGGTTCGTCTTGTTCTTCCTCGTCTAGCTCGATTTCATCAGTTACAAACTGAGAATTTTCCAGCTCGTCAGTATCTGAACCAGTCCAATGACCTTTTAGCTTTTTAATTTCAGCCATGTTTTTGTCATACTCAGCTTGGGCGCTTTCCGTTACTTTATCATCAGGCGCAACATTTACGTTTTTATTTACAATAATTGTGCCGTCTTTCAATTCAACAACTTTATTCTTGCGTTCTTCCTCGTCTAGCTGTCGCAAGTCTAAATAATTATCCAGTTCAATGTCGCCATGTTGATAATGTTCAAACATATCAAGGTCAATGTCTAAAGTATCGCATAGACACCCTAGAGACTCGTTAAAATGTTCATAACGTTCTTCCGCTGTCAAATGTGGGTATAGATTACTGAATAGTTTAGCGATAACATTCAAAGCGCCAGCCAGTTTTAAATGTGTTTCAGTTTCTGCGTTCATTGTTTCAATTTTTGTGTTAGTCATGTTGATTTCTCCGTTTTCTAATTTTTATCCAGTACATAATAACTTCAAAATACTTGTACCACTTGTACCGACTCCGTAAAGCATTGATATTAAAGGGTTTGTGGGTTCTCTTTCTCTAACATCACCCGTACCATTGTTGTACCAGACTTGTACCATTTATAGAGTGGTACAAGCGTGGTACAGGTATGGTACAAGTAAATTTAGAAACACATATGCTTTAAACCCTTGATATATATAGCTTTATCACTAATGGTACAGATGGTACAACTTTTTCTAACTTATAGTAGGGGCATACAATTATTTATTGATTTTCATTCCAAAATAAGTGAATATACCTCCAAATCCTGCTACCATTTTCTCGAGTATTCTTTTTATAAATACCCATTTTTTCAAGTTGTTTAGTAAATTTAGGTTGTGATAGTTTCTTGATACTTTCCTTAAAACAAAAATTCTCGTACATTTCATAAGTTGTTCTTGATGATCCACCTGAGTTTCTAGTTTTATCTATACAACATTCTTCTTCAATAAATCTCAAAACATGGTTAGAATCTTTCAGCCATTTATCTTTGACCTCTCGCATCCTATCAGATACAGTCAACTCTTTTCGTTCTAAAGCAGACTTGAACATATTCATACTATACAAAGCAAGTAATGGTATCTCGGATTCAATAGCCTTTAAATCGTGTCTCTGTTTAAAAGCATCATCTATAATGCAACCGAATGGAACAACATATAATCGTCTCTCAAAACCCAATGTAAAGTCATTAAAGGCTGGTAACTCATTAGCACTAAATATCAATTTCGCAAAGTTGACAAACATAAAGGCATCTTTACCCTTTTGTTCGGCTGATAATCTATCCCCACCAGTCAAAGCCTTTAGTACACCAGTTGACTTAATGAACTCTGAATCAACATCCGCAAATATATTGGCTAACTTCTGAAATAGATTGCTACTTGCAAAACGATTCTGTGCATTGCCTAAATCCTGTAAGGTCACATTACTAATATTTTCGTGGCATAATACCTTAGTGAGATACTCTAAAAACGTTGACTTCCCATTAGCCCCAGTACCTTGTAATATTGTGATGGTCTGAAAAGGTGCATAACTCCGATAGAAGCAATAGCCTATCATCTCTAGTAAGTATTTAACGCTATCACTATCACCAGTCAAATCTTTTAACCATTCTATCGTCTTAATTGGTACTTCTTTAGTATCTGGATCAATAGAATAGTTGTGACTTTGCATAATATAGTCTTTAATATCGTGTGGTTTCATTTGATTGGTATTCAAATTATAAGTACCATTCTTGAAATTCACTAGATAAGGTTTACTATGGTTAAAAGGATTGTCTTTCATCTTTTCATCAAAGATTTTAATCATGATAAATTTCTTAGTCTCAGACAATTTTTGTTGTGACCATTTCCCAACGGTTTCTAGTTTTTTAGTGATATAACCATCTAAGTAATCTCCTAGACTATCCATCCGCCATGCCCCAGTTGTTTTGTCAAACCTTGCCCCATAAGATAGTTCATTAGATCGTATCATAGGAACTTCTTTCATGATTTCATAACCCAAGAGAGAAGCGTTTATTTTTAAGTTACCTTTTTCATCATACCCAGCCCATTTGGGTATCTCATCATCTTGTCGGGCTTTTGGTGTATTTTTTGCTAGTTCAATTAATTTATCTGATGCCATTTATCCCTTTCTATACCATCTTAAAAACGCTTTTCCATATTTTGGTCAATTCATCATCATCAAGTGGCGGACTTGTTCTGTTATTGAAAACAAGTAACAAATCCATGCAGACACTAGGGTCTAGGCCAATCTTGCGCCAATAATGTAATACCTTGTTAGTATCAGTATTTCGTTTACCCTCGGTAGCGCCATGATTGAATAGTTCCCACATTTCGGCACTATAGGTGCGTTTACCTATTTTTGATGCTACTTGCCGTTTAGGTGGCCTGTGGATCATATCAATTAACCAGTCGGGGCAATCAGCAACACTTGCGAGGGTGTCCTCTTTGTTAAAAGGCTGATATAAGCCGTCTAGTCGTTCGCTTGGGTAGATAGGTGTAAATGATGTCTTAATCTCCACACCGTCCGTCAACTCGCTTACAATAGGCTTAGAGAAAGTCTCGGGCGGTACTTTAAAAAAGATATGTACCCCTGCGCCTGTCGGTGTCTTTTCAACATAAGTATTTAACGGTCTACCCTGATTATATTCTTGCCATATCAGATTAAAGGCTTTTACTCCATTCTGGCCATCTTTATGTTGGTCTAGATCGATACAGATTAAATTACTGTTCCTAAGATTAATCAGAATATTTCTGTTAGGGATTTCATCAAACCAAGCATTTACTAAATCTTTATTGAGAGTGCCTTCAGCAGTTCCCTTAATTATTGCTCGCTCGCTTTTACCGACTGGATAACCAGCGATTACATGGATACCGTGATTGATACAGAATAAGGCTTGCTCTTTTGGTGTCATAATTCAACCTCTAAATCTTTTAATTTCATTTCTTACCTCTCAATTCATGCCTTGCCTGACAAAAATATGCTTATTTTTTAAAGTTGCCTAGTATTTTGATAGTAGTTTCAAGACTTGAAAGCCTTAAAAGGTGCTTGATATAGTCTTGATAATTAGAATAGTTTTGTGGGTTATGTAATGCCTTGGCTAACTCTGTATCCATTTCATTTGAATATTGCCAGCCATGAATTAAAGTATTGATACCGTCATATAGGATAATCATTTCTTTAGATGTCATGCTCATCATGTTGTCGTATTCATGCCCTAACTGCTCGTTTATGAGGTTTACCGCATGGGTTAGATTATGAACGGCTAGTGACTGTTTTCCCTTGTATAGCTTTAATACGGCTCTTTCACGGGCTATCATGTCCATAGTATCAGCGAACAACTCAGCCTGTACCTCATCAGCCTTTTTCTTTTGTCTCGCTTGCTTAAATTTATTCATGTTTTGGTCTCCTTAATCAGCTAGGACGATAAACTTACAAATATCATCAATCAAATAATAGATAAGTGATGTCTTATATTTTGGTTTATATCGTTCTAGTCCATTGTTCTCAAACTTTGTCATGGTATTGTCTGTTATATCTAGGTCATTCATGACTTGCTGTTTAGAGATATAAGGTAAAACTCTCTCAGTCGCTCTCAGTTTTGCTTGTAGCTTGTCGTATTCATTCACGCGCCTAATAACATCCTCAGCAATTAAACGGCTTGTGAGTGTGGTTAATGGGTCAAATTCACTCATGCACTTACCTCACTTTTGCGTTTAGCGATAACTTCAGCAACTCCACGGTATAAAGTGTCTGAGTCTATGCCAATCTCATTTGATAAACAATGAATATCATCAGCATTTATTAAATCAAAGGCATTAACTTTTTTATCTCGCTGGGCTTGTCGTTGCTCTCTGACACCTCTAGCATATCCTGACCAATATAATTCTATGCCAACTAAAACCGAATGACCTGAGTTCATATCATTATTGTTGGCTCCTTCATAAGCACTTAAGAAAAGACCATCACAAACGCTGTGACCATAGCTAGTTTTACTATCTCGCTTGGCTTGTTTATTTACAATGTAACCTTTCGGCACCTTAAACCTTAATGGTAGCCCACATTTATTAACCATCATTTTTTTCTTATCAGTTGAAATGATAACAGTTTGTTTTAGATTTTTAATTTTGATTGTCATGTTGTGTTTTCCCTCTCATTATGATAGAATGAAAGCATATAAACCACACTTTGATGTGGAAAAATGCTGTGTTTTTAAAAGTCTCTACTTTGGTCGGTGAGGACTTTTTTTGTTGCAATATTTTTGAAAAGTTCATAGTTTTAGACATCTCTGTCTGGCGTCAACAACTCATCTATTGATATTTTTAGAAAAGTAGCTATTTTTAGTAAAGTTTTCATATCAGGGTTGCCCGTTCTTTCATAATAAAAATTTGTCAGAGCAGTTTTTGATAATCCAGTACCTTTATGAACATCTGAAACCTTCAACCTCTTTTTTGCCAAAATTACACTGAAATTGTTCTCCATTTTTCTCCTTTCCGGACTTTTTATGTCCTTTATAAATTATATAATACCAGACATTTTTTGTATTGTCAACGATTTTTTGTTTTAAAAAGGACTTTTTTTGTACCGATGACTGTTTTTTTGTGATATAATCAATTTTATAAAGAGGAAACTACTATATGAATAAATTAAAAGAACTAAGAAAACTTCACAATGTATCACAAGAAGAACTATCAAAAAAACTATCGGTCACTGAAAAAACCATATCTCGTTGGGAAAATGAAAAAACTCAAATTAAACCTGATAAAGCACAAAAACTAGCCGAATATTTTAATGTATCTGTTGCCTACCTTTTAGGATATATTGATACACCAAAAGAAGAAATAATGACCTTTGATTCCGGCGAAGAGTTTATGAAAGAATGGAAAAGATCATCGAATACACCAGCCGAAAGTACGGGAATCGCTTTAACATACGGAAAAGGTAACGAATTAAAAAATATTGAGGTTAAAAAAATATCACTAAAAGATAGTTATAAAAACATAGCTATGAATCTTGCAAGTTCTCTCAGTGATACCAATAACGAAAAATGGTTAGAGTATGGGAATCTTCTACTGAATTCTGAAAATGAACAAAAAAACTCTACCAATAAATAGTAGATACAGCAATCGAACGCAGAAGTTTAACGTCAGCACAACGAATTGACATCATCTTACGCAGTAGTGATTTGATTGATGAGATTGTTTTTCAAGCAAAGTCTAATCAAGGAAAACGCAACGACTTAACTTCTGCATCCAAGGATTTAGAAGTTGAGAACAAAAGTACAACTAAACGGATATCTGAATTAGCAAACACAAGCACAGCAACTGTTCAGCGTATGAAAAAGGTTAAAAAAGAGTCTCCAGAACTGTATGAACAAGTCGTAAAAGGCGAGAAAACAATTAGAGGTGCTTACAATGAATTACCTACAACGGTCACACCTAAAAAGAGTTCTGAGTATCCAAGTCATCAAAAGTAGTTTTTAAAAAATACTATAAATGTGTATAGCTCCCTAGACTGTTACGGTCTACCATACACCGACTATTACAATGCACTAGACGTATTAAACAAAGCCTGTGGGTTGGAGTTGGCTAGTTAGTGCTGTACTAATTGAAAAAATAAAAAAAGACTTATCAAGTCAATTTATAATTAAGAAAGGTTTCAACTATGACAAAAACAAGAAAAGAAAAAACTAATATACTTAAAGAACGTTTTGATATTGCCGTTGGCGGACTAGAACAAGGATTTTCTGTCATTACAGATAAAAAAACAGGGGTGCAATACTTAGCTGTAAATAATAGTGGTATTTCCGTAATAGTTGACAAAGACGGAAAACCTTTGCTATCTGAGCCAGAAATAAATAGCGGTAATGGCGCCCCCTCTCCTTTCTAGCTCATACTATCCACCTAGTAAGGCTTTGGCTAGGTAGTTGCTTAATTATATGCTATCAATTGCAATCTTATAGACGTTTGAATGTACCTAATTAGGAGAATAGAATCATGAAACTTGCTTTATTTATTGACAATTTGTATCCAAAAATAATGTTTGTATTTTCAATATTATCAGTCATTTTTTTCGCAATATCTATCTATCTTTATACAAAGTTACCAGCTATAATTCCTATACATTTCGATATAAATTTTAAGGCAGATAATTGGGGAGGAAAAGCTAATATTTTTATCCTAGGGGTTATTCCTGCCTTATTATGTACAATCTTTTCTAAGAAATTAATATTCACTAAGGAACCATTACTTAGTATACGTGTCTTGATAGAGGTATTCGTTATGTTCGTGTTATCGCTACTAACCGTAGCCTTGCTTATTGTCTTTGGTATCTATTTTAAAATGATATAAAATAAAAAAGCACATAGGCGCGTGATGTCATAAATAAAAAGCACACTCTCAAAACTGAGAATGTACCGTAAAGCTATATTTAAAAGGCTTATAGCAAATCGTTATAAGCTAAAAATATCTGTATTCGTTCACTTTTGTACCAATTTTCAGGAGGATAACTATGAATAAAAATAATCATAGTAAAATTGATTATGACAAAAAGTTAAAAAATGCTATTGATAAACAATACAAAATAATACTAATTGAATCTGGTAATAATATGACTATAAACTCTGGTAAACTATCTTTTGCCCATTATATAATTTTCTCTATTCCGTTGTACTTGTTTCTTATATGGCTTATTGTGTTTTATTTTACTTTTTCATAATAACAATAAAGAAAATAAATCACTAAAATTTACTTAACTTGTGATAAATAAAAATATTCATTTCTTACCTCTCAATTTGTGTCTTGCCTGACAATAGAACGGAGCAAAAGAAAATGAATATAAAAAAAATCACAAAAAAAGACGGTACAGTTAAGTACCGCACTAATGTATATCTTGGTATTGATAGCCTTACTGGTAAAAAAGTACAGACTACTGCCACCGCAACCACTCGCAAAATGTGCGAGATTAAAGCCAATCAAGCTATAAACAATTTTATCAAAAACGGCTCAACTGTTGCAAGGGAAAAAGTTGTCTTTACTGATTTTAATGAGTTGGCTATGAGTTGGTTTGATAGTTATAAGCTGACTGTTAAGCTCAACACAATAAGAGTGGCGGATAATTATTTAAAGGTCTATATCTTGCCCGCTCTCGGCTCGTATAAAGTCGAAAAAATAAACTCGGTGCTTTTGCAGGGCATTGTTAATCATTGGGCTAAGAATGCCAATACTAGCCCAATAACCAACGGTAGACGAGAAAAGGGAAAATGTCGTAGTTATAAGTTACTGCTTAATTATATCAAGCGTATTTTAGACTATGCTATGCAACTTGGTGCGATTGAAAGCAATCCAGCTATAAATGTGATACCGCCTAAACTAAAAAATCGGACTACTAAAAAAATAAAGTATTTTGATAATGATGAGTTAAAAAAATTCTTATCATACCTTGATAGCTTAGACGATACCATAGACAATCAGTTACATGTCACTATGTACCGCTTTCTACTTGCTACTGGTTTGCGTGTTGGCGAGTGCTTAGCTCTTTCTTGGTCTGATATTGATTTTAATAATGAGACGGTATCAGTCTATAAAACTATTGTACAGACAGCAAACAAAACCGAACGCATTCAATCAAGCGCAAAGACTAAAGAAAGCAATAGAGTTGTAAGTCTTGACCGTGAGACTATAACACTTTTGAAATTATGGAAAAATATTCAGAATAAAAAAGTAGTATCGATAAAGGACAGTCTCATATTTTCAAAAAAGGGGCATTCATTCACTTATACCAAAGAATTGACTATATTACAAAGTCATTTTAAAAATGCCAAAGTCTCAAATATAGGCTTTCACGGTTTTAGGCATACTCATGCTAGTTTGCTTATGAATGCCGACGTAAACCCTAAAGAGATACAGTTAAGACTAGGGCATGCCGATTACTCTATTACTATGAACACTTATAGCCATCTTGCCAAAGATAAGAAAAAAGATACCGCCGAAAAATTCAGCAATATCTTAAAAGCATTGTAAAAAAATGCAAGGGATTGTTAAAAGGCTAGTTAAGTGAAATAAAAACAGCTACAACCCTTATAAATAAAGGGTTTACAAGTTTTATTTTTTCATGTTACTATTATAACATTTTTTATTCCTATATTTTTAATTTTCAAACTAAAAGTGCTATAATGTAATTGAAGAACAATATGGAGGAAAGCTATGAAAATCATCAATGTCACTAACAACTACCCTGATCTTGTACGAGAGCAACTTAGAAACACCGATGCTTTGACGGTTGAGGTTTACTCTGCCGGCAACACGACTGTTATCTTTACAAGGGCTCCCAAGCATTATGAACTCATCGTAACGAATAAACACCGTGCAATTCGACCTGATGAACGTGAAGATATTCAAAAGTTTTTCCTCAAAAAAAGACTTGATCAGTCGATTATTGATCACGATTTGGTTTCAATCATTGACGAACCACGACTATTGGAAATTTCCTATCCGATTATCACAAAATAAAAAGCTGCTCATGATTAGCAGCTTTTTTATTTTACTCAGAATTGATTGTCTCAATATTTTAGTGTGTGAACCCCTGTACGCCCTTGCCCTTATCTTTTTGTCTCAAAAATCGTGAATGATCTAATTTGGCAATAGCCCATTTGAAATCTTCCGCAAATTCTTCTGCTACATTCATGCTTAAATCAGCACGCACAACGTAGCGTTGAACCACTATATCAGTTAAATGCTCTGGCAGCGGATAAGCTGGGACTTGCCACCCTCTCATCTGTAACATATCCGCTAATTCGTATAAGGTCCATTCTTGCTCAGATTCATCTTTTAACTTGTAGCAAACAATCGGTAGCTGCTCGCCTGAATTGTAAAGAGTGAACCGACCGGTAGATGCGACAGTCTTTGCTAAGAAACGGGCAACATCATGCGTACGTTGATGAATGGCTTGATATCCGTTGAAACCAAAGCGCATGAAATTATAGAATTGTCCGATGATTGGACTGGCACTCCGAGAAAAATTAATTGCCATGGTCGGCATATCACCTCCCAAGTAGGACACGCTGAAAATCAATTCCTCAGGCAAATATGTTTTATCGCGCCAAACTACCCAACCGATGCCTGGATAGACAAGCCCATACTTATGACCAGACGTATTAATCGAAACGACATTATCGAGCTGGAAATCCCACTTGAGCTCTGGTGACATGAAAGGGGTATACATGCCACCAGATGCGGCATCAACATGAATCGGGATGCTGATTTTTACGTCTCTATTGTAGTCGTTTATTATAGCATCTAGGCCTGCGATGTCGTCATAGCAACCAGTATAGGTGATGCCAAGAATACCTACGACGCCAATTGTATAATCATCAAAGTAGCTAGTAATATTGGAAATATCGAGGCTCATGTTGTCAGCTGTCATCGGTACTTCACGCAGCTCAACATCGAAATAAACGGCAAACTTTTCCCAGCAAACTTGATAACCAGAAGAAATGACCAGGTTAGGTCGTTTACCTAAGATATCAATACCTGCTGCTTTAGCGCGTGCTCGCCAGCGAAACTTCATGGCCATGCCACCTAGCATACATGCTTCCGAGCTACCTATGGTTGAGGTGCCCATATAAGTTTCTTGCTCAGGCGCGTGCCAGAGGTCTGCAATCATGTTGACGCAACGGTTTTCAAGTTCTGCTGTTCGGGGGTATTCGCTTTTATCAATGGCATTTTTCTCCAAGGTCTCACCCATGAGCTTGGTCGCTTCAGGCTCCATATAAGTTTGACAAAAAGTCGCTAAATTTTGTCGTGCTGCGCCTTCATCTAAAAGATCATCTTTAACCAATTGATAAGCAATTCGTGGTTCAATCGGGTGTGTGCCTAATTTGTACTTAGGAACATCACGATCTGATGCGGTTGATCCGAAAATCGGTTGCAAATAAGTAGAGTTTTTGGTTTGATCTTTTTTTCCGTATAACATACCTTACCTCAATTTCTTATATTTCGATAGACTTCAGCAAACGCTTCAAAATCAATTTGTGCTGTTTTTTTCAAATTTTTTAGTTTTTCAGTTGCTGCGATTTTTCTTTGTACTTCTTCTTTTGGTACTTTTGGATAGGGCAAATCATTCAATCCCTTAAAAAGCGCATGTAGTACAAAGCGATATTTTTCCTCTGATGCCCAACCCCAGTTTAGAGAAAAAGGGTAAGAAAAAGCATTGCCTTGATTAATACTTGCAAATAAGTTAGCCTCTATTTCACTTGTGCCATAGCCACAAATGAGATTAGGCACATAGTTACAAGCAAGTTGCATACCTAAACCTGAGCTGCAACCCGTTAAAATAAAATCAACTTCTTTTTCATTTAAAGCATAACCACATCTTATAGCAACATCAATATAATCTACTGTTTGCTCTGTCATTGTCAACGCAATAGCAGTGTGATCATGTGCAATTGCAACATCTTGAATGATATTAAATAACATTTCACGTTTGTCGGATAAAGAACTCGCAACAGCAAAACCGATTTTCATCCTATGCTCCAATCCTATAACTTTGTTTAATTTTAACTCTATATCGGTATTTTATAACCAGTACTTAATATACTTATGATTATAACAGAAATGGTACAAATTTTCTAACATATGTAAAAAAACTCGCATCTATCAAGATTTTCCGTCATTTACTGATTAATTTATAATTTTCAATTCTGTAAATTTTATCTGCTATGCTCTTTAAACGTTCATCGTGACTAGCAATAATTAAAATTTTATCTTCTTTTCTTAGCTTATGGAAAACTGCCAGAACAAATTCAAAATTTTCTAGATCTAGGTTGATTGTTGGTTCATCAGCTGGAATAATAAGTGGCTCTAAAATAAGACTTCTCGAAATAGCAACACGCTGTTTTTGAACGCCAGAGATAGTTTTATTTTTCTATCTTAAACGTCTGCTAATTCAACCTTTTAGCCAATTTTTGCGATTTATCTATTGCAGAATTCTTATCTCTTCTATCTCAATATCGCACCTGTTGCCAGCACCGGCAAAAAATGAAAGAGATTTTCATTTCTTTTTTTACTAAAAAACATTGTTATAAACTTCGTCTGATATTAAACATTTTCATCATTTTTTGTTCAGCATCAATAAATTGAAAAATATAACTTTACCTTATCAACAAAAAAATCTTGCCAAATTCATGGCAAGATTTTTCATATTGTAAGTTAAACGTCCATTGACAAAACTTCGTGGAAGACACGGTGTGTTAATTCATGTTTTTGTTCTTTTGTCAGGTATTTAGTGTTAACGCAGTAGCCAGAGATACGAACGATAACATCTTCACCGTTAAGGATTTTATCTTTAACGTCAGCCAGATCCATAACATTCAAGTTAACATGTTGACCACCATCTTCAAAGTAGCCGTCAAGGACATCGACCAAGTTAGCCACTTGTTCATCACGTGTTTTACCAAGTGCTTTTGGTGAAACCTGTGTTGTCAAAGAGATACCATCATTGGCATGTTTGAACTCAAGTTTTTCAAGTGTACGAAGGTTTTGCAACCAACCACCCTTAGCTTTGTTAGAAGGGTTAGCACCTGGAGAGAAGAATTCAACTTTGCTTGTGTTTGATGTGCCATCTTCGTTCAAGAAAACACCACGGTGAACTGGTGAGTTACCAGTTTGTTTAGAATAAGCCACGTTAGATGTGATGGTCAACAATGACACAGTAGCTTCTGCATCTTTGTGCAATTGATGGCTAGCCAAACGATTATGGTATTCTGCCATCAACCATTTTGCAATGTCATCAGCACGATCATCATCTTCACCATAACGTGGGAAATCACCGATTGTTTCGTAATCGTAGATATAACCATTTTCGTCGCGGATTGGTTTAACAGTTGCGTACTTGATAGCTGACAAAGTATCAACCGTATTAGCGAAACCACAAATACCAAATCCCATGTTAGCACGTTGGTGACTTGGCAAGAATGCCATTTGAACTGCTTCATAGTTATATTTGTCAGTCATGTAGTGAATGATATTCAAAGCATCCACATATGTGTCTGTCAACCAGTCCAATGATTTTTCAAAGTTAGCCTTAACTTCATCAAATTTCAAAACATCAGATTTGATTGGGTCAATGTCGAATACCTTGTAGTCTCGATGCACATCATCATAACCACCATTAATACCCGTCAAGAGAGCTTTCAGTACGTTAACGCGTGCACCAAAGTACTGGATGTTGTGACGCCCTTCTTCATTTTCAGGATCAAGTGGTGACACACAACAAGAGATACATGACATTTCGCCATAACCATCTTCAGCCATTGTTTTAACACCTTCATATTGGATTGAAGAATGTTTGTGGCTCATACTCATACAGTAGCGTTTGAACGCATATGGCAATTCTTTAGCCCAAAGTACAGTCAAGTTTGGTTCAGGAGAGTTACCAACGTTATCTAAAGTGTTCAAGAAACGGTAATCCATTTTTGTCACACGGTGTTGGCCATCGTTACCCACACCAGCCATTGACGTTGTGATGAAAGTTGGGTCACCTGAGTAAAGCGCATCGTATTCTTTCGTCCGTGCAAACTTAACCGTACGCAATTTCAAAACGAAATCATCCACAAATTCTTGGATTTCTGACTCAGTAAATGTCCCACGAGCCAAGTCACGTTCAGCAAAGATATCCAAAACGATTGGCACACGACCAAGAGATGTTGCTGCACCATTAATCACACGACAAGCTGCCATGAAAGCAATGTTAGTCCATTGAATTGCTTCTTTAACGTTTTTAGCAGGTTTGCGAACATCTACCCCGTACAAATCACCAAGTTTCGCCACTTCACCAAGCGCTTGATATTGCATATTGATTTCTTCACGGAGGCGGATTGTTTCTTCATTGATCTCTTTAATCGCATTCCAGTCAGCGAATTTTTCTTTCATCAAGAAATCCGCACCATAAACCGCTAGACGCGTATAAACTCCAATAATACGACCACGTGAGTAAGCATCGGGCAAGCCAGTTACCGTGTGAGCATGGCGCGCACGACGAATATTAGACGTATACGCACGGAAAATTCCGTCATTAACAGTCGTGACATGCTTAGTATAAATCTCATGCATGAGCGGATCAGGCGTGTAACCATGCTCTTTGAGTGCAGTTTCAGCCATCCGAACACCACCTTTAGGCATGAATGACAAGCGGAAAAGCTCAGAATTTTGAAGCCCATAGATTAGTTCATTTTCTTGATCAATGTAACCCGCAGGGATATCAGCAATTGATGCTACACGATCAGTATCCATAGGGAACTGAGACGCTTCATAACGGTCTTTTGTTGACTCGATAATCTCTTTGATTTTTAAAGAACGCTCTGTTGGCCCTGCAAGGAAAGATTCATCTCCATCATAATTTTTGTGGTTAGCTTTTACGAAACGAGAAATACTAACTTTCTCTTTCCAGTCCGTTCCCTTAAATCCTGCCCATGCTTCTTCAAAAACGTTTTCAGTCACTTCTGTTTTCATGTTTTATTATCTCCTGTTATTTGACGAGAAAGGCAACATTCCCTTGTTACCTGTTTTATACTACACTACTATTCTATCATACAGAAAACGGTTACACAAGTTAAAAACGAAGGTTTTATAACTTTCTCTTATGTAACAGATTAATAAATTATTAAATCTGTACCACTTTAAGACAATAAGTGTATTAGTTCACAAAGTGATGTTAAAACATCCGTTTTCGCCACATGATTCGGAAAACAAGCCACGAAATCAATGTCGCTCCCACCACAATCAACCAAAAAGCATAGGAGATATTCTGAAAAGGTAGTTTAACATTCATACCATATAAACCCGCAATAATTGCAGGAATTGTCATGATAAATGTTGCACTTGTCATAATCTTCATAATGATATTCAAGTTATTGGAAACAATATTCGAAAAGAGTTCGCTCAAATTCTCTAGCAATTTCAACTGTATCTCAGTCGTCGTCAAAGCCTGATCCGCCTCAACATAGATATCAAAGATCCGATCCGAGAAACCATTATCTCCACGTTCTCGTAAATATGCCATCAGTTTTTGATAGACTTCAATATTATCCTCAAGCGCGGCCTCAAAGTAAATTAAACTTTTTTGAGCTCGAATAATTTCCATAATTTGTGCATTTTCCTGAGAAAGTGCCAGTTCTTTCTCAATGACTTTCATCCGCTTCTTATACTGAGCCAAATAATTATTAAAAGAGCGCCCAAGTGTTGACATGATCTGAAAAATTAGATCATGTTGGTAGTGTGCCGTATCATACTGATGCGCAAAAATAGACGTCAAATCATAATCGCGGTTCAAGGATAGAATCACGATATTTTTCTCTGTATTAACGATTAAAGAAAAAGGGTAAACATCCGCAGCGTCATCCTCAATACAAGGATACTGCAGTAAAAATAAAAGATTATGGTGATCATCCAGCTCAAACCTGGCATTCTCATCATCATCCAGAATCCCCGCAATATAGTCAAATGGAAAGTCATAAGTAGTCACGAGATGCCCAATCTCTTCTTTCGTCGGCTTGATCACTAGCTTCAAATCAATCGTGTCAGACGACTGAACCAGCATATTTTTTTCTAGTTTATAGTTTGTAATCATAGGACAATTATAACACGTTTCTGTCCTCTTATATACCCCTTATACGCTTTAAAGGTAGTAATTACAAGGGTCTCAACTATTTGAAAAACTCTTACTGATACTTCCCTTGAGAATCAGAGTAATTATATGTCATTGCCCAATAGCTATTCAGCTCTCTCAGTAATATGGCATAGCATTTCTTACAACTATTTATAATATTTATAAATAGATGAACCTCTATTCTAAGCCTAATGATAATTGATCAAACTGATATTCATTTAATATCTAATTTTTCCGAATCTTTATTCTCTTTTTCTTGTAAAATATGATATAATTTATAATATTTGATGAATACACGGAGACATTATGAAAAAGAAGAAGCATTCCTTAAAAAATAAAAGACATTCTCGTCGCAAGAAAAAACATACTCTCTTAAAAATTTTTTCTATTATATTTTTTCTAATCATTATCGCTATTGCTTCCATCACATATGCAACTTATAGAAATATTGAATCAACATTTTCAATGTCATACATGAATTTCCCAAAAACAACTCATGTAGACCTAAAAAAATCTAAACCCTTTACGACACTAATTATTGCAACTGGTAAAAATAATTCTAAAAATATAGCTTACGCCTCCGTTTTAGCTTCAACAAATGCAACTACAAATCAGACTACTTTCATGAACTTTCCAGTCTTTGCCGTAATGCCAAACCAAAAAACAATCACGGACGTCTATAATACTAGTGGAAATAATGGGGTTCTTCAACTAGTTAAGGAGTTACTCAACATATCGGTTAACAAAGTTGTTCAAATTGACGTTAATAAAATGGGATCACTTGTTCAAGCTACGGGTGGAATCACCATGCAAAATCCAAAAACATTCAATGCAAATGGCTATTCGTTTAAACAAGGGAATCTCAATTTGCAAACTTCTGAACAAGCCCAAGCTTATATGACACAAATCGATGATTCCGATCTTGAAGCATCAATCACTCGAATCCAAAATGTGTCGATGGAACTATACGGAAATATTCAAAAAATTGCGCACACAAAGAAAATTCAAAGTTTTAATTACTATCGTGATATTCTCTATGCTTTTTCAAACACAGTTAGAACCAATGTGAATTTTGATGATGCAAAAACCATTGGGATGAATTACAATAAAGCTTTAAGTAATACTAGTAAGCTCAATCTCCATACTACAGATGAAAATGGAGCTAAGATGGTTTCTCAAACAGAATTAGATTCAGTTAAAGCACTTTTTGAAAAAACTCTAAAATAAAAAAGGACCCTAGGGTTCTTTTTTTCTCTCTTATTTCATCACAATATAATCTGGTACTGCCCGATCATCTTGGCTAGCAACAATTATTTTCCCGCTGACTGAGAGTTGACTTGAGCCACCACTATCAAGCATTAACATGTTTTCGAGGTTCAAATTCGACACTGCCTTCATAATATTGTCGTAGCCTGCGTTTGTATCACTTAAAATGGCATAAAGATTATTTTTCTTATCATTCGCAATAAAAATATGAATCTTCCAGTCTACTGAACCATCACTCGGTTGAATTTTGCCATCACGAATAATTGCAGCACCAAAATCATAGGACTGCTGCCCTCCATTTTGAATAACAGTTGCAGCTGGTGTACTTGAATCATAAATTTTGCATGAACCATCTTTGTTAATAACAAAGGCATATTGAACCGTTGTACCTGGACTCCAGTCTTGAATTAATTTTCCATTATTAATTTGAAAACCGGTCACTTGACCTGTCTGCATATTAAAGGCAGAAGCATTCATAATTAGCGCATTAGGATATTTAGCTATGACATCGGCCATTTTCATCCGTTGATCTGTAAGATTGGTTGAGGTTTTTAAGACTTCTGGATTATTAATCCGATAAATGGTGATACCATTCGTAGATAAATCAGTAAATTTATCTAAATTCACCGTTGAGGGAACTTTAACCCATTCTGATGTACTAGCATCATCTTCAAGTGCCATACTGCCAGTGGCTGCTTCTTCCCCTTTTTGTTCAACATAACCGTTCGACGCTGATGTTTTCATCGGTTGATCAGAACTACTCGTCGTTGTTTTATCAGCAGGAGTAAATAATCCTCGCAAGGCATAAGCCGCCACCCCTAAAAGGGCAATAAAAATTAAGATAGGAACAATAATTGCCCAGATATTCATTTTCTTCTTTTTTTGACGTTCCAATTTAACCTCCAAATAATCGTTTAGTCACGACCAAATAAATCTCTTGTGTAAATCTTGATTCTAACATCTTCAAGTTCTTCAGCATAACGATTTGAAACAATTACAATCATTTTAACAATGACATATCTTGTGAACTCTAATTGCTTTTTTTAGTTCTCATTTTTTTCCAAATAAGAACTCCTTCTGTCCATAGAAAGGTATTAAACAATTTGTTCAATACCAAATAGATAGATGCTCCCATCAATATCTGTATGAGCAACGATTGTAAAGTCATTTTTGATAAATAATTTAGACTAAAAACAAACATAAACATAATTCCTCCCGCTAGTATATACTTCCATATACCATGAAAAAGAACTGACAGAGGTATCGCCTCCTTTATACGAAAAATTTGATACGAAACTACCAATAATTCAGAAATCACAAGTGCCACCGCAGCTCCAGCAACGCCAAACGTTGGAATAAAAGCTAAGTTCATAATGACATTACTAAATGCACCAATTAATGCAGATAAGGTAAATATATACGTTTTATTTGTTGCCACTAAATATTGCCCACCAACAATATTAGCTCCTGTTATAAAAATAATGACAGGAGATTGAATTAACATAATTATTCCAACCATTCTGAACTGTGGCCCTAAAAAAAAGGGAGCAAATTTAAGCGATATCGCTGCTAGCCCAAAGGTCGTAGGTATTGCTATACTACTAGCTATATTAAATGTCTTGACAATATTTCTATGCACCCCAGCCACATCTCCTTTTGAAAATAAAAGTGATGTTCTCGGAAGCATTACAACATTCAAAGTACTAACAACAGCTAATGCAGTTTGAATTATTATGTTTGATTGATTAAAAACCCCTAGACTACCAATAGAATCTAGTACCCCTATCATATTCTTATTAACGACTGTATATACTTGAACTGCAATCGTTGGTACAAATAAAGCAAATGACCCATAAAAGTGCCTTCTCATGTTGAGGTTTCGTAGCTGTGGAGGATATATTTCATTTTTTAGATAAAGCCAGAGTATTATATTACTAAATAATGTCCCCAGTGATAGGATAATAATATAAGGAATTAAGTCATCAGAACTGCGTACAAAAAGGAAAATTAATAATATTGTGATAACTTTTATTAAAACATTCCAAGATACAATAATTTTAAAATTTTCTATTCCTCTAAAATACCATGAAATATCAAAAAATACTGACAAAAGTGCAACACCTTGCCACAAAAAAATAACTTCATATTTTTTAAAGAATAGAACAAAGAATAAGAATAAAATACCAGAAATTAGCGTCGTTATGAAACTAATAAAAGTGATACCCCAAAATGCGTTACTTCGTTCTCTCTTTTGGTTTTGATAATAAGCTATTTCTCTAGCCCCATATGTATTAGTTCCAAGAACAGCTAAAATTGTAAAATACTGAACAATTGTTGCCGTTAAAGTATTTAATCCTATTCCTTCAACTCCTAAAATACGTGAAACATAGGGGGTAGTAATTAAGGGAATTAAAATCAAAAGTAATTGATAGCTACCATTCAGCAATAAATTTTTAAATATTCTCAATTACTTACTCCAAAATATATTGTTTTTGATGACTCTGGCGGGAGTTCCACCGATTACACTATTAGCCTGAGATTTAGTTGATGATGTTACGATACTACCTGTTGCTACAACATCACCTTCTCTAAGCACGGCTCCCTTCAATAAATGACAATGAGAGCCAATCCAACAATTATTACCTATGATTACCGGAATTTTCTTTCTACTGACCCAATCCGACATAAGCCCATGTCCATCGTCATCTCTAATTGAAGAATTATAGCCTACTAAAACATCATCGCCAAGAATGATATTTTTACTTACGCAAATAAATACATTGCGAGCTGACTCAAAATTATTACCAACAATTAGTTCCCCACCAGGCTCAACTTTAATGCAAGAACCGCTACTAATTCTTGCAACTCCTTGAAATTTTATAAATCCATCATCAATTTGAAGGCTACTTTCACTGTTTCTACTAGGAGCCTTCCAGCTTTCAAAGCCTAACAGAATTTTGCTTTTCGGATCAATCGTTACCTGACCTTTTTTTGCTTTAACAGCAAACCCAACTGCTACTATCATTGGAAGTTGAAATGCTTTTTTTATTCCAAATAGTTTCCAACATATTAAAAACGATTTAGGAATTGCTATTAACTTACTAAATATTATTTTCATACCTTATCCTCTTCAATATCTTTTTCAGCTTTTTAGAATACATTATATTTAACAGTTCTTTTCGTACTACGACCGATGTAAAAGTAGGGAGGCACCAAATACTTTTAAATAGAATAATAAAAATGATTATATTAATGGTACTTACACTCGATAATAAAAAGTTTGGCATTGAATTTTAAACGTTCAAACAGAGTCCGATTTTTAAGTACATCCTTAGTAATCTTTTTTGCAGCCACATAACAACTGTTATGAGCACTGAATTTTACTTTATTTTTAACTAAAACTCTTGTCCAATCTCTCATAAATGCATAAATAGATTGTTCAATCAATAATTTAATCTCATGGTTTGTAATACTTTCATACCAGTTTATAAAATTCTGAATAACTTTAGACTCTGATTGAGACATTCGCTGCGCATTATTTGATGTTAAAATAGATCCAGGTCTAACACGATAGTAATAGTTAGGTGCATCTGAAGTCGCTACCACACTAGCATTAATATACGAACGCGTTGTAAAATCACCATCTTCAAGTAGAATTCCTTCAGTAAATTCAAGTCTATTTTCTCTTAAAAAAGTGGTTCGATAAAGGCTAGACCAAACAACAAATGAAACATTGTTATTCAAAAAATATCTTAAAGCTTCAGTACCTCTTGAAGGTGAAATATTGAAATCTGTAATCCATCCTTCTGGGATATTCCCATCAAAATTCCGAAAAGATCCACGAACTATATCAGCATTTGTTTCATTAGCTTTATCATAAAGTGTCTCAATAAAACTTGATTTCACTTTATCATCAGAATCTATAAAGCTAATGTACTCACCCAATGCTGCTTTTATCCCTGTATTTCGAGCTGCAGATAGACCTTGATTAACTTGCGAAATTAGCCTTGTACGTTTATCTTTTAATAGATCTTCTATCTTCGCAATCGAATTATCAAGCGTGCCGTCATTCACAATAATTACTTCAATATTTTTATAAGATTGATTAAGAATTGATTCAAGACATTCATGAATATATTTTTCAACATTGTAAACGGGGACAACAATACTTATAAGTGGTTTCATGATAAACCTCGCTTTCTTCATAGTTAACAGATTGAAGCATTTTAGGGAATTGTTTTTTATTACTGCATCACTAATGTAATATAAATTCTAAATTGAATCTATGTTTTTTAGAAATAAAACGTTTACTTGGATACATCATTTCTAAAACTTTTCCAAAACTTTTTTAAAAGAGTTCCAGATTATAATTTCTGGTTTGAGGTAGCCTTTGTAGTATATGCTATTTAAAACTTTCATATTGTTAAGTAGTTTTTTATTATTAACTAACTTTTTAACTTGTTTAATCAACTCTTCACTCGTCTCAAATTCAAGAAAATTTTCATTTACCTTTAAACTTGCTCCAGGTGAGTAATTTAATTTTTCAGTCACTATAGCCTTACTCGCTGCAATATATTCAGCAAATTTCCAACCAATAGATCTATGTAAACCAGTCGTAGTTATACAAATGTCTGATTCCCTCATCAACTTTAAATAATTACTTTTCTTTGTTATCTTCTTTGGTAATACACAATCTGGATAATTAACTAAAGTATCTTTAGTAGCTTTAAAACCAGCGACACAGCTCGAACCATATTCTTTTTTTAACTTTCTGATACAATCTGCTCTAAAATCATCTAATTTTCTATCACCCCAGGTTCTAGTAATAAAAATAATTTTCGGAATATTTTTTGTTTTACTAGGATCTTTTTCGAAGTTTTCCACATACAAGTTTCTTCCCGCTATTCTTCGCTGGATTGATGCTAAAAAATCATGAATATTTTTTGATTGAAAATCTATCTTTGTTAAGGGGTTATTATTACAACTTACAAAATAGTTTAATCCTAAAGGAAATATTTTATCTGGTTCATTTAATAGTTTGTTTTCGCTCTCATTGTAACTTCTTTGAAAATAAAAATCTACTTTTTCAATATAATTATCATACTTTGCTTTTTCTTCCTTTTTATAGAAATAATATCCATCATGTACGTCATAAGCTATGATGATTTCCCTATTCAAAACTACTTCAACTATATGTTCATTGGGCATATTGCATACAGCATTATAGTGTTTTTCAATTATTAAATTATTTATTTTCCCCTCTTGTTTTAGGATTATAAATCCAGTTAAAATCTGCGATATATGTTGTTCTCTTGAGTAAATTTTAATAATTACACTGTCCATTTTTATTACCCTCATATTTTTAAACGTTGCCAGTAAATAATTTCCTGCCCGTATTTTACTAGAATTACTTTGATTTTTTAAAACAATATTCCGCTTTTCTATGATCTATAACTGAATTCCATTATTAAAAGGTACTTACAGAATATAAATTCACACTGATCTACTTGAAAACAAAAAATTTACATACTGGTTTGACTTTTATTGTCTACGCCAATAATTGAAATAATTAAGATGGGTAGTAAAACAATAAATCTAAAAAATGATGTTTCAGTAAAAGCAATTAAAAAATAAATAGCAAGTACTATATAATCTAATTTGCTTTTACTTTTTCTACCCTTAAAAAAAATATAATAAAAACTTATACCGAGAAATATTGAAAATAATATTCCTTTTGCTATCAGTGCTTGTAAATATCCCGTGTCTAACATTGTGAATTTAACGGCACTATTTCCAATTAGATGAATTCCAAAATCATAATAAATTGACTGATAGAGTAAAATTCTACCGGAAAGTAATGAATTTATCGATTCATTTATAGGATATTTTAGCATAAAAATTGAAATGGCTAAAAGTAATAATGGTAATGAAATAACAATCCACTTCAACATTCTACCAGCTTTAGATACTATTCTTTTACCAACTAAAAAACAAACTCCCAGGAGTAAAAATAAAATATAACCTGATGTTCTTGACTTTGTAAGATCAAACACTATTATCGTTGCTAAAATCATTAGCAGTATTTGACTTCTTTTTTGATTACTCAAATATAAAAATGTGATAATTAAGCCTAGAAAGCTCATCATTGTGAGGTTGGGTTGAATAAACCCTAAACTTAGTCTAGTTACACCTTCCCCATTACGCCACATTAACATATCCGACGATTTATTGAATCCTATCAAATAGTAAAGTAATATACTTAGAGAAAAACAAAAACTAGCGGTAATTGCGTAATATTTTAAAAGTATTCGACCATCTATTTTGCTTTTCATAAAAATAAAATAAAAAATCCACATTAAACCCAAGCTAAAATTACTTACATCCCTATTTAAAACCACAAAAGAAGAAGATAACAATAAAGTAATGATCTCATAGATTGAAAAACCTTCTCTTTTTTTTGAAAAGAAGAGATAAAATGAAATAATACTAGTCGCCATTAGAGTGGAGTAAAGAGTTGTGGGTATCAGCCCTGTGTTAGTTAAATAATCTAATATAACAATACCACTAACTAGTATTTTCATTGGTGAAGTAAAATCAACTTTCTCATTCATAATTCTTATTCCCTAATTGTTTCATTTTATCGTAGAGGAAATCTCCTAGCCACCTCCTTAGCATAATCTTAAATCGTATTAACCTATCTTTTTTATCTTTCCAGCTCATATCATAGTGATGAATAGAATATGTGTTCTCAGTTATTTTTAGTCTATTAGTTTCAAGGATCAACGGGCATAAATACTCTGTAGGCAAGACAAGTATAGTTTCTAATTGTTGAAGTTCATTCCTATTTCGTAAGCCATATCTTTTTAACATATTTGTTGTGTAAGTCACACAGGTTATATTGCTCACAAAAGGAATATCGGCATATAAATTAAGGTTATCTTTCACAAATTTATGCTTTGGTTCTGCTCCAAAACCTAATCCAGTATTCACACGACCAGTTGTTTCCATTCCTAAGTACAAGCTATTATCCAATAGTTGATCCAGCGATTTGATAATTTCAACATCTGTATCAAGATAGATTCCACCCTCATGATAAATAATATCAAGTCGTGCCACATCTGTTACAAAAGCATATTTTTTTTCTTGATATGCTTCTTTAACATATTGAATTTTATTTATATCATAATTTTCTTCAGACCATTGTTTAATTTCATAATCTGGGCAAAACTTTTTCCAACTTTCAATACATTTTATTGCTGATTCCGGTAAAGGATTTCCTCCAAACCAACAATAGTGAATTACTTTAGGAATCATATTTTCTCACTTTTCATAACTAATTGATTTATTTCAATATTAAATTTTTTGATAAATTCGTCATTATGGCTATTTATAAAAGTATCATTCATTTCCCGAGACTTTTCAATATCTGTTAATAGGCTCTCAATATCTTCACAAATTATCAATGGGTAGTTTTTATCTCTTACCTGTTTACTCACCCACAATTGATGGTCATTGACATGCTCGCCAAACTTTTCTTGTCGTGGGACGACTACCGGAATTTTCCCTTCTTCTAAAACTTGCATATAAGTAGACGGTCCGCCATGTGTAATCACAACATCTGACTTCTTGAGATAGTCAGCCATCTCGTCATAACCAATAACTTTCTCCCATTTAGTATACTTGGGTTCGTAGGTTGAATAACCAATTTGCATAAAAACTTCTTCTTGAATTTCGCCATCACGGATGAGTTCATCAACTTTTTGAATCAGTCTATTAAAGGGTTGTTCATGAGTTCCAACTGTAATAAAAATCATCAGAAAATACCTCCTAAATTTATAGCTTTAGGATAAACTTTCTTTAATTCTTCCCATTGAACGATAAATTTATCAGTTACCGGGTAAACCAATTTACCTGTTAGAGTTGGTTTATCGATTCGATCAAATATCTCAATATAAACCGTCTTTGAACCAAATAGTTTTCCTAACCAGAAAAATGGTACGGCTACTGCGGCACCACTCGAAATAATCAAATCAGGTTTTTCTTTCCTAAGTATTTTGAAAGCTAAAATAGTGTTTTTTAGTGTGTTTTTTACGTTTCGATTTGTGGGGTAATAACAGGGATAGAATACTTCATCTTTTAATATTGATTGTGCATCTGTTTTATCAAAAGTAACCCAGAATCTATCCTCGTTCTTCCAAAACTTTTTTAACAAGTAAAGGTGTGCCAAATGACCACCGCTTGACCCTACTAATGCAATTTTCATATTAATACGCATCCGATCCGTTTATGATTTGTCCAATTGTGAGTGCAAGAAGTTTGATGTCGTGCTTGATGCTATGGTATTGGAGATAATAGAGTTCCAAATCTGCTCGTTCTGGAAAAAGAACTTTACTTCTGCCATGTGTTGTCCAATAACCTGTAATCCCTGGTTTACACATGAGTAAATAAGGAAGACGTTCCCCATATTCTTCAGCTTCAAAGAGCAAAATTGGTCTTGGACCAACTAATGACATATCCCCTTTAAGCACATTGATAAATTGCGGTAATTCATCAATAGAGTGTTGCCTGATAAATGACCCAATCTTTGTCACACGGGGATCGTTTTCTAATTTATTACCATTGTCATGGTACTTGGACTTAACATCTGGATGAAGTTCCAGGTATTCCTCAGCATTAACAATCATTGTCCTAAATTTCAAAATATAAAAGATTTCACCTTTTTTACCATATCGTTTTTGTTTATAGAGCATCGGTCCATGATCTTTTTTTGAGCAGATTCTATAAGGTACATAGAGTAAAGTTGCTACTATGACAAATAGGAATGAACCTACTAAACTACCTAGAATATCAAGTCCCCTCTTGATCATTCTTTCGCTAAGTGAAAATTTTTTAAACGCTACTAATCTTTCCTCTTCTAATGCATGTGTGTAAACATCCTTAAGAACTTCCATTTTTCACCCCCCTGATAAATTCTCTAAAACAATCCTAAAAATTTCGTTTTTTTAATTCGTGTTGGGCTTCCTTCATAAACGCTTTTATTTAAAATCACTGATTGAGCATTGTCCTTAAACCTTTGTGATAGATCAGATCCATATCTCTCTTCGATAATTTCAAACGCTTCCTTCATCTTAAATGCACGTGAAGTTACATTATGTGCATCCGAGGCGACAAAGTGTGTCAGATGGTTTTCAATAATTTGAAACGTTAATTTCTGTATCTTTTTACCAAAATGACCCGTTATACTTGATGCTGTTATCTGACTAAGCACTCCTTGCTCAATAAAATTAAATAATATCTCTGGATGCTCGATGATTTTAGTATTTCTCTCAGGGTGAACCAAAATAGGTTGAATCCCTTGTAATTGCATATGATAAAAAAGTTCTTTAGCATATTCTGGAACGTGGTTCGAAGGAAATTCAATGAGCATATAATTAGATGTTCCCGCTACGGTCAGTAATTTACCCTGAGCAAAATCTTTCAATAAATCACCATATATTCTAACTTCTTGCCCTGGCAAAATTTGAATTGGTAGGTGATACGCATCAATAAGATCTTGAACTTCCTCAACTTTTTTCAAAATCAATGGAGATTCATTATTAAATTCAGGATTATGATGTGGCGTGGCAGTAATAACTGTAATACCTTCATCAATTGCTGATTTCAGCATTGTTAGAGTATCTCTAGAAGTTTTAGCGCCATCATCTATACCCGACAAAATATGACAATGAATATCAATCATTTTAGCACCTATACCTTAGTTCCTATCACTTAATGTGCAGTTAATTTGTACCAATCATTCTACCCCATAGTAATAGTAAGAATTTGAATCAGACATCTCAGCACCATGTAAGACAACTCCCAAAATATTAGCCTGGACTTGATTAAGTAGCTTTTTGGTTTTCAATAAGCCATCTTTTTTCGTTTGATTAGCTTGAACCACAATTACTACTCCTCCGACATAGTTACTCAAGACCTGAGCGTCTGTCACTAGAGAAAGAGGTGGTGTATCTATTAAGATAACATCGAAAAATTCCGTCACTGATTCAATCAATCTCTTCATTGCAATAGATCCTAATAATTCCGAAGGATTGGGTGGAATTGGCCCAGAACTAATTATAGTAAGGTTTTCGGAAACTCTTGTTCGTTGCTGAGCATCTGTAATTGAAGATTGATTCATTAAAACATTAGTGAGACCTACTCTATTTTGTACCTTAAATGTCAAGTTGACTGTTGGTTTACGAAGGTCAGCATCGATTAACAGTACCTTTTTACCCTGTTGTGCAAAAGTGATTGCTAAATTGGCAATTGTTGTTGACTTACCAGCAGAGGCTTCTGAAGATGTTACCAGAAAACTTTTGATACCTTGATCTATCATTTTAAACTCAATAGTCGTTCGAATTGTTCGGTATTGTTCAGAAATAGGTGATTTAGGGTTCATACTCGTAATCGTGTATCGATTGTCACCTATATTTTTTTTATTTTTAGACATCCTAAACTCCTATCTCTTTTTTCTCTTTGATAATCTACTTAATTCCTGCTCATCGGGTGACATTGATGTGTCGCTATCCAATGTCTCTTTTTTATAATTAGGATTACTAAAATCACTGGTCTGAGCGTACGCTGTCACCCCAAGTACTGATAATCCCAAAGCCTCGATATCTTCTTCTTTATTGATTTTATTATCAAATACTTCTTTTAGCAGAGCTAAAGCTAGGCCTAAAATTAAACCGATAACGATAGATATTGCCAGATAAAGCTTGGGTTTAGGACTAGTCGGTGTTGACTCAACCTTTGCTTTGGATAAGATATTAACATTCGTAACGTTCAATAAATTAGCTGCTTCCATACTAAATATGTTTGCAGTCTCATCTGCAATCTTTTGAGCAACATAAGGATTAGAATATTTAACAGTAAGTGTGATAACTTGTGAATTTGTTAGAGTTGTTGCTGTAACTTGTTTTTGGAAAGCATTACTAGGTAGATTTAAATTACTCTGAACTTTATCAAGAATAACCGGGCTTACAATGACTTGGTTAATTGTATTGGCCATCTGGATATTCCCAGCCACTTGTCCAGCATAGGCTGACGAATTATCTGAATTTGGTAGTTTAACAACAAGTTGAGTTGTTGCTGTGTAAACAGGTGTGGCTATAAAAAAAGTATAAATGCTTCCTAGTACTAACACTACAAAGGTACTAAATAATATTAAGCCTAGTCTTTTACGAATAATGTTAATGATACCTCTTAAGTCAATCGTTTGTTCCTGTGTCTCCTGCATATCTTCTCCTATATTTTATTATTGCGTATTAAAATTTAATTAAACAGCCGTAAAAATAGTTAGTGATTTAATCTCCTCATATCTTAGCACCAGAATTATTCAATATACTTATATATACGCCATCTTTAACTCAATTATTTATTCATATTTTTGTAATTTTATAATCTGGCAGAATTTTTAGTTTTTTAATTTTTCATTTTAATTATATCTAAAAAAAATCTATTAATGCAAGTAGTAATTTATTATTCCAAAACCTAACATGGAGGCAATTTTTCACTTCCATCACCGTTCTATCATCAGGAATGTCCAAGTAAAAAGGATAGACATTCCTATCCTGAAGTTAAACTTGTCATTTTGTATTCCACCTATCATCTTACTTTACTTGATTATTTTTATGGTCAGTTTTGTAAAATTTGAATATCATGTAACCACCATGACTTGTGTATAACACTTTTAAAAAACAAAATGCTATAATTAAATTAATTCAAAATCTTTTTTTGAGAAAAGAATATCACCAGAAATACTTGAAATACCTAGGTTAGAAATCTTAATCCAACAAGCATAAAAGATACTCAATTATTTTTCAGTGTATCAACGGACTATCTATTAATAAAAACAATGTTACATTTATATCAATGATGTGTTCAAAAAAATCACTAGGAAGTTACTCAATATATAAATTCAATTTGCATGATTATACTGATGTCTTAAGGAGGAGATGTGAAATTTTTTTTGATTAAATCTTGGTCAATTACCCGACAGATAACTTTCAGTTTTGCTTTAGTCATCCTGATTGGAAGCGTTCTTTTATCTTTGCCCATTTCCCAATATCAAAATAACTATCATACCACCTATCTTGATAATCTTTTTAATGTCATTTCTATGGTTTGTGTAACAGGGCTTTCAATTGCACCAATTTCAGAAATTTACAACGGCATCGGTCAAACTATTTCAATTATTTTGATGCAGATAGGTGGTCTAGGATTAATTACTTTGATTGCCTTTGGTGTATTTGCTCTTCAAAAAAAAATGAATTTCGCAGGTCATACCCTCTTACAATCTGCACTTAATCGAAAAGATAGTAAAAATCTCAAAGAATATCTATTTTTTGCATATAAAACAACGATAATCATTGAGTCTCTATTTGGGATTATTATCATGACTGATTTTATTCCACGGTTTGGAATAAAACATGGCATTTTTAACAGTATATTTTTAACTGTTTCTGCTTTTTGTAATGCTGGATTTGATAATTTTGGCTCATCAAGTTTAAATGCTTTTGTTTTAAACCCCACCATTAATTTTTCAGTCTCAGCATTAATAATATTTGGCGGGATTGGTTTTGCAGTTTGGGACGATGTCATTGCAAATCTAAAACGACTCTTTTTCTCTAAACCAGTAGGTCATGGTGTTTTTTACAAAAAATTATCCAACCAAACTCGTTTGATACTGCAAACAACAGTTATTATTTTATTTTTAGGTACACTATTAACATGGTACTTAGAGAAAGATAACCCCAAAACAATTAGTAATTATACCTTTCCTCAACAAATAATGGTCAGCTTTTTTCAGACTGTAACTATGCGTACTGCAGGATTTTCAACTATTTCATTTAAAGACACATTCGCACCTACAAATTTCATTTATATGTTTCAAATGATTATTGGTGGGGGACCTGGTGGAACTGCTGGCGGAATTAAAGTAACGACCTTTGCAATTGCTTTTCTTCTTATAAAATCGGAACTCGTTGGGCAATCATTGGTAACTTTTAGTCACCGTGTTATTGCAAGTAAAACAGTTAAACAAACCATATCGGTCTTGCTTTTCTTCTTTACTATTCTTGTTATTGGTTATACCTTATTGTTAAGCTTTGAACCTAACTTAGATCCCTTTTCTTTGCTTTTCGAAACTATTTCGGCTATGAATACTGTTGGCGTTACAATGGATTTGACTTCAAAATTGTCGACACAGGGAAGGATAATCATTATGTTACTGATGTTTATTGGTCGTGTAGGCCCTATAACATTCCTGTTCAGTTTGATTCAAAAGAAGGAAAAGAACATTAATTATGCTGAAACTGATATTTTAGTCGGATAAGGAGATTTTAATATGAAAAAAAAATTGGTGGGAGTTTTAGGTCTAGGAATTTTTGGGCGTGCTGTTGCTAAACAGCTTAGTCAATTTGATCATGATGTCATTGCCGTTGACATGAAAGAAAATATTGTTAATGAATTTGGAAATATTGTCACCAAAGCTGTACTCGGAGATATAACTGATAAAAATTTTCTGTTAGCTGTCGGACTTGACCATTGTGAAACAGTAGTTGTTGCAACTGGGAATAACTTGGAGTCTTCTGTTCTTGCGATTCTTAATTGTAAAAAAATTGGAATTCCTATAATTATAGCCAAAGCCAAGAACAAAATTTATGAAGAAGTATTGTATGGCATTGGTGCAACGGATGTCATTTCTCCTGAAAGAGATTCTGGAAAACAAGTTGCATCAAATATACTTAAACATCATATCGAAAATATCATCTATTTAGAAAATCATGTTTCTATCATTAATTTTAAGATCCCCGAATCTTGGGTAGGGAAAAATTTAGCAGAATTGAGTATCCGTCAAAAATATGAACTAAATATTATCGGCACAAGACTCCATAAAGGAGGTCATTTAAAACTTAATGTTGACCCTAATACCCCTCTACCTCCTAATATCATTTTAGTTGGTATTGCTAATGACCGTACTTTCGAAAAATTTGATTACCTTGGTTATCTCAAATAAATATTTGAAACAATATTTTCATCTAATCTAACATAAAAAGACAAGAAATTATCTTGTCTTAGTAGTACTCCCCATAACTTGGACTAAATATCCAAAATATGGGGAGTTTTATTAAAATATGGCATACATAAAAAAGAATTTCGAGCATAGTTTATCCCGAAATTCTTTTTTATCATCTTATATGAAATATTGGTTCTAATACTATATTTTATGTGTATTAGTCATAGCATTGTTCAAATTAATCTATCACCTATAGATCATTTCTTGATAATCATTTTAATTGCTTGTTCTATTTTAATGTCCTTATCAGACGAGTCATCGAGTAAACAAGACTTAAGATTCTCTGCAACAATGACTCCAATCAAACTATCAAGACTTGAACGAACAGCAGAAAGCTGTGTAATAACATCAACACACTCCCTATCTTCCTCCATCATCCGCAAGATACCTTGAAGTTGACCTGTAGCACGTTTAATTCGATTTTCCATTTTGTTATTATAACTATTCATATAAAAATTATACACTCTTCTTAACTTCCAAACTCAACAATAATCTCTTGAATTGAGCATTTGGTTACAATTCTTCTATTTTTCACTTCTTTTCCAATTTCTTGACTCGTCAGGTTGACATACCTTCAATATTAATAGCAAATGGTGTATTGAAATTTTCATCTACGGTTAGTTTGCAATTTAACCGTAGATTCAGACAACTCCCCAACAAGTCCTTGCAAGATGTGAAAGTATTATCGCCAATATACAATTATTTATATAAATAATTGCATGTTAGCTTCTTCACTGTCTCCAATAAATGTTGCAACACCGCCATACTCTACCCAATCAAAAAGTTCTACTTTATCAATTCCCATAATGTCCATGCTCATAGTACAAGCAACAAATTTTACTCCCAATTGATGAGCTTTTTCAATCATGATAGGTAAAGCATCAACATTTTTTTGTTTCATCACTTCTTTAATCATCGCAGAGCCCATGCCTGCCATGTTCATTTTAGAAATCGGCATTTGATTAGCTTGGCTCGGCAACATTATATCAAAAAGCTTTGCTATACCTTTTTTCTTAATTTTGACATTCTTTTTAAGCAAATTTAAGCCCCAGAAGGTGCAAAAAATGGTTACCTCTTTACCAAATGAAGCTGCACCTGTTGCAATAATCATACTAGCAAGCGCCTTATCGAGATCACCAGAAAAAAGAACAATTGTTGCTCCTTTTGGAGTCGTGGTCATTGTACCTTCAGATATCTTTGATAATGCCTTTAAGACTTCATCGGGATTTTCTTTTCCCTTTAAAACAGTTGCAACAATTTTATTGCCTTCAATTTCGTTTTTGATAACTGTATTACCTGTTGCTTTTGCCCAATTTTCAATATCCGCAGCGAAACCAAAGTCACTCGCCTTAATATTCAAACGTTGACCTAATTCCATTTTGTCGATATTTTCTTTGACCTTTAATATTGGGCCTGGACACTGGAGACCGCAAGCATCAAGTTCTATATCTTCACCATTAAAAGTTTGCGAAGTTTTTGGCTTATCAAGATTTTCAGACTTGAATGTAATATTCCGAAGTTGATATTTACTATTTTTATAAGTTTTATATCCACCATCAAGATTTTTCACTTCAAATCCTTCTTGCATAAGAATTCTTGCTGCATTGTAGCCACGTGCCCCGACTTGACAATACACATATATCGTTTGATCTTTTGGCAATTCGTTGAGACGATCTCGAAGTTGGTTCAATGGTATTTGAATGCCACCTTCAATCAAGCCAGTCGCTAACTCAAAATCTTCCCGCACATCAAGGAAATATGCACCAGCTGCTTTCAAATCCGATATTTCTGACCATTGAAAAGTTGAGACTTTCTCACGCATCATATTATCCGCTGTATACCCTAACATATTGACCGGATCTTTGGCAGATGAATAAGGAGGTGCATAAGATAATTCAATTTTTGCTAAATCTGGTGCTTTCGCGCCAAATTTCATCGCAGTCGCTATTACATCAATACGCTTTTCAACGCCTTCTACCCCGACAGCTTGAGCCCCAAAAATCTTACCATCTTTTCTTCCAAACAAGAGCTTCAGTGCTATGGGAGAAGCACCTGGGTAATATCCTGCGTGTGAATTTGGATGAATATGAATTACTTCATACTCAATCCCTTGACTCTTGAGTAAACGCTCTGAATTGCCTGTTCCCGCTACTGTGAGCTCAAAAACTTTTGCAACAGAAGTCCCTTGCGTTCCTGTATATTCAGCTTCCATTCCGTTGATGACATCTGCTACCAAACGCCCTTGACGGTTTGCAGGCCATGCTAATGGAATATTGGTAGGAAGGCCAGAAACCGCATCTTCAACTTCAATCACATCACCAATAGCATATATATCAGCGTAATTTGTTCTCATTTGCCGGTCAACTTTGATAGCCCCTTTAAAACCAAGCTCAATATTGGCATCTTTTGCAAGTGAATTTTCGGGAACTACACCGATTGATAAAATCGTCATATCGGTATCTAATATTTGTCCATCATTGAGTTCAATTTTCATGCCATTATCATGAAAAGACTTTAACCCATTGTTAAGAAGGAGTTTTACACCATGCATATTAATCTGACTATGGAGCATTTGAGCAAGTTCTATATCAATATTAGGCATGACTTGTGGTGACATTTCCACAAGTTGAACATTAAGTCCAAGTTCAACAAGATTCTCCATCATCTCAAGACCAATAAAACCACCCCCAATAACGGTTGCAGTTTTAATATTAAATTTAGATATATGTGCTTTAATCTTATCCATATCCGGAATATTTCGCAAAGTGAACACATTCTTTGCATTAGAAAGACCTGGAATCTGAGGTATAATTGCTTTTGCACCTGTTGATATAATTAATTTATCAAAGTTTTCTTCATAAGTCTCGCCAGTTTCCTGATTTTTAACAATTACTTTATGATCCTCAGGATGAACTTCTAACACTTCACTGAGTACTCGAATATCAAGGTTATACTGTGCACTCATCCCTTCTGGTGTTTGAAGCAATAAATCCTCTCGTTCTTTAATAACTTTCCCAACATGATAAGGCAAACCACAATTAGCGAAAGAAATATATGGTCCTTTTTCAAAGAGAACTATCTCGTCTTCTTCTGATAATCGACGTAAACGGGTTGCAGCAGTAGCACCACCAGCAACACCACCAATAATTACAATTTTTTTAGACATTTTTTAACTTTCCTATTTAGTTATTTTTAATTTTTTTGTGTTGGTTTTTCTATCAGCTCTTGTGTGGCTTTGCTGTATAGACCGTAAGCACCATCAAGATTTTTTACATCAAAGCCTTCTTGCTTCATAATTCGTTCTGCATTGTAGCTTCGCAATCCTGATTGGCAACTCACAATATAGGATTTTGTTTTATCAAGTTCCCCTAGTCTTGAACGTAATTCATCAAGAGGAATATTTACTGAATGGACAAATTTCCCTCTTGCTATCTCATCAGGGTTTCTAACATCAAGTAATATTTTTCCTTGATGCAATTCTTGTCCAAGCTCATGCCATTGAATGTTGGATGATTGCCCAAGCGCAATATTCATTGCAGCATAGCCAACCATATTGACAGGATCTTTAGCTGAACCAAATGGTGGTGCATAAGTGAACTCTAATTCAGGTAAATCAAAGATTGTCAATCCTGCTTTTATCGCAGTTGAAAGAATGTCTATGCGCTTGTCAATACCTTTTTGACCAACTGCTTGTGCACCATATATTTCGCCATTATCAGGGTTAAATATGAGTTTCAATGTAATTGCACTCGCCCCTGGATAATACCCTGCATGATCATTCGCAGTAATATGAATTGCTTTATAAGTTAAATTTGATAATTGAACTTGACGCTCCGACAAGCCTGTACTTGCAGCCTGTAAATTAAATACACGTACGATTGCTGTACCTTGTGAACCTCTATTTTTAGATGATAATCCCGAAATAATATCAGCTACTTGTCTTCCTTGACGATTTGCTGGACTAGCAAGTGAGATTAATGAATCTTGACCAATTTGATTTTTTACAACAATTGCATCTCCCACTGCATAAATATCTTTGATAGAAGTTTCGTATTGTTCATCAACAACAATACCATCTCGGAACCCGAGTTTAATACCAGCAAGTTTTGCAAGCGATGTTTCGGGCTTAATACCTACTGATAGGATTGTTAAATCTGATACTATCACTTCACCGCTATCAAGTAAAATCTCATTACCCGAAAATTTAACAGCTTCTGCATTCGTCAAAACCTTAACACTATTTTTTGTAAGTTCTTCATTGACAAAAGCTGCCATCTCAGCATCAATCGGTGGTAAGACATGAGGAGCTTTTTCTACAATTGTTACTTGTAATCCACGATTTGCTAGATTTTCAGCCATTTCAAGGCCTATAAAGCCTGCCCCAATAATTGTCGCCTTTTTAGGATTATTCATCTTTATGAACTCAACAATCCTATCAACATCAGGAATATTGCGTAACGTAAAAATGTTTTCAGAGTCATTCAAACCAATAATATCGGGCAAAAATGGTCTTGCTCCAGGAGATAAAATTAATTTGTCATAGCTTTCGATGTATTCTTCTCCTTCTGAAAGGACTGTCACCGTTTTTGTTTCGCTATCAATTTTTACAACTTCAGATTTTTCACGAACATCAATGTTAAATCGTTTTTTCAAGGCGGTAGCCGATTGAACTATGAGTCCTTCACGCTCTTTTATTTCTCCGCTTACATAATAAGGCAAACCACAGTTTGCAAATGAGACATAAGGCCCTTTCTCAAATACAATTATTTCAGCATCTTCATTTAATCGACGCAAACGGGTTGCTGCAGACATCCCACCGGCAACTCCACCGATAATCAAAAATCTCTTTGTCATTTAGTTTACCATTTTTCCCTTCCATGCCATCATGCCACCATTTACATTTACAACATCCAACCCCTTTTTTTTCAAAATTTTATAAGCTCGACGAGATCGCATACCAGACTGACAAATCACTGCAACTCTCACCCCTTTAGGGGCTGTAAATGAGCTAATCTGACCTAAAGGAATGTTTCTAGAGCCTTTGATATGTCCAGAAGCATACTCGCTTGTTTCTCGTACATCAATCAACTGCATCTTTTTCGTTTTCAAAGCTACAGACAAATCAGAAGTTGAGATAGCATCTATTTTCTTAAACCAATTAAACATTAATATTCTAACACTCCTCTGAATGATGATGTTCCGCCTTGAACATTAGTAATAGTTAACCCTTGCATTTCAAGCCATTGACAGACATTTGTTGAACGCGCACCAGATTGACAAATAATGTAGTCTCCTTCTTTTATTTCGCTTACGCGCCCTTCTATTTCACTCATCGGGATATTAATCGCACCTGGAACATGTCCATTACTGTATTCGTAGCCTTCACGCACATCAATCACTCGAATATTCTCCGAAAGCTTAGTTTTAAGTTCTTCTGCTGTTATATTTTTCACCTTACAACCTCCAATATATTTATATACTCATTATATACCCATAAGGGTATATTTGCAACTAATTAGAATCAGTTATAGATTGTCTTATGTTCACTTCAATCTGGCATTATACATTTATGTTACTGACAGATTAAAAATTGACGAAATATAAGGTGCTAAGTTAGCCATGAAGACTCTCCAATAAAATAATGATCCACTTGTTATAACAAAAAAAGAACCCCTAAAGGTTCTTCTTCTCAATTCAAGTCTCTGATATCAGGTTAACTGATTAGAAACGAGATTTATCTTTGATGTTGTAGAATGAATCAAGGCCTTTGTAAACCGCAACTTCACCAAGTTGATCTTCGATACGAAGTAATTGGTTGTATTTAGCAATACGGTCAGTACGTGACAATGAACCAGTTTTGATTTGACCAGCGTTAGTTGCAACAGCGATGTCTGAGATTGTAGAATCTTCAGTTTCACCTGAACGGTGAGATACAACGGCTGTGAAACCAGCTTCTTTAGCCATTTCGATTGCTTCAAAAGTTTCAGTCAAAGTACCGATTTGGTTAACTTTGATAAGAATTGAGTTTGAAGCACCTTCAGCGATACCACGTTTGAGGTAGTCAGTGTTTGTAACGAAGAAGTCGTCACCAACGAGTTGAATTTTGTCACCAAGTGCTTTAGTGAATTCTTTCCAACCTTCCCAGTCGTTTTCGTCAAGACCATCTTCGATAGAGATGATTGGGAATTTAGCTACGAGTTCTTCGTAGTAAGCAATCATGTCTTTCTCAGTTTTAAGTTCCCACTCTTCTTCTGGTTTGTTAGCCAATTTACCGAATTCGTAAACGCCTTTTTCTTTGTTATAGAATTCAGAAGATGCAGCATCCATAGCAAGAACGATATCTTTACCTGGTACATAACCAGCTTTTTCGATTGCTTCGATGATAACTTCGAAACCTTCATCGTTTGATTTCAAGTTAGGTGCGAAACCACCTTCATCACCAACGGCAGTAGAGTATCCTTTAGCTTTAAGGATTGAAGCCAAAGCGTGGAATACTTCTGCACCGTAACGGAGCGCTTCTTTGAAAGTAGGCGCGCCAACAGGCATGATCATGAATTCTTGGAAGTCAATAGAGTTGTCGGCATGTGAACCACCATTGATGATGTTCATCATAGGCGTTGGCAATACTTTAGTATTGAAACCGCCAAGGTAGTGGTAAAGTGGTACTTCAAGGAAGTCAGCAGCAGCACGAGCAGCAGCGATAGACACACCAAGAATAGCGTTAGCGCCTAATTTACCTTTAGTAGGTGTTCCGTCCAAAGCGATCATCGCACGGTCGATAGCTTGTTGGTCACGAACATCGTAACCAATGATAGCTTCAGCGATAACGTTGTTTACGTTGTCAACAGCTTTTTGTACGCCTTTACCAAGGTAGCGAGATTTGTCACCATCACGGAGCTCAACAGCTTCATGTTCACCAGTAGAAGCACCTGAAGGTACCATTCCACGGCCGAATGCACCTGATTCAGTGTAAACTTCTACTTCAATAGTTGGGTTACCGCGTGAGTCGAGGACTTCGCGAGCGTAAACATCAGTAATAATTGACATTTTTGTCTCCTTTAATTTTAAACACCCGATGGCATTTTTTTAATTACCACCTTATATTACCACTATTTTACGGATATTTCAAGAAAAAATACTGTCCCACACCTTTTTTTACAGAAAATTTTCATTTCAAGTGCTTACATATTTAATCTTGAGACATTTATTCTAAATCATAACAAAAAAGCCAACACGATGTGTTGACTTTTTTGTTTATCATACTAATGAGGAGATATTAGTTGGTTTCAATCAGACCAATATTTCCATCTTCGCGACGGTAAACGATGCTTGTCGCACCTGTTTCACCATCTGTAAAGATGAAGAAATCATGGTCGATTAAATCCATTTGAAGCACTGCTTCTTCAGCGTCCATAGGTTTCAAATTGATGTTCTTAGTCCGAACAATTTCAATATTTGCTTCTTCGATTTCTTCTTCTGGTGCCAATTCAACAAAAGTTTCAAAGACTTTACCAGTTGCAATGTGGTTACGTTTCTTTTGCACTTTTGTTTTGTATTTGCGAATTTGACGTTCCAATTTTTCTTGAACCAAATCAACTGAACCATACAACTCTTGAGAGGTATCTTCTGCACGAAGTGTAATGTTTTTAGCTGGAATTGTCACTTCAACTTTTGACGTTTTTTCAGCGTAAACTTTAAGATTAACGTAGGCAGTCAGCTCTTGATTTTCAGTAAAATACTTTTCAAGTTTGCTGATTTTTTCTTCAACGTAGCTGCGGATGCTGTCTGTTACTTCGATGTTTTCACCGCGAATGTTAAATTTAATCATGATAGTCACCTCTTTATCTTTTATATTTTTATTATACCGTGAAAACGGTTTTTTCACAAATATTTTACAATACCTTTTTGACTAATCAGTCACTTTGAAGGTGAGTTCGCCTTTGGAAACACCGACTGAGACTGTATTTCCAGCTTTAATATCTCCTGATAAAATTTTATCAGAAAGTGTATTTTCCAATTTTTTCTCCAAAGCTTTTCTAATTGGCCGAGCGCCATATTCTGGCTCAAAGCCACTTTTGGCGATAAGCTGATAGGCACTCGTTGATAATTTTAAGGTGATATGACGAGCTGCCAAGCGTTTAATCAAAGGCTTAGCCATGATTTTAACGATATCTGATAGTTCCTGTTCAGAAAGTGGGTGGAAGACAATGCTCTCATCGATACGGTTGAGAAACTCTGGGCGATACCGTTTTTTCAACTCTTCCAAAATTCTAGTCTTCATAGCGACGTAGTCGGTAGAGGCGTTTGCCGCCCCAAAACCGACCGTCTTATCATCACGCAGAGAGGTCGCCCCTAAATTACTAGTCATGATAATAATCGTGTTACGGAAGTCGACCTTACGCCCCTTACCGTCCGTGATAAAGCCATCATCAAGGATTTGGAGCAAGAGGTTAAAGACATCAGGGTGAGCTTTCTCTGCCTCATCAAATAAAACGACTGCATAAGGTTTGTTGCGCACTTGCTCAGTTAGCTGACCACCCTCGTCGTAGCCGACATAGCCGGGAGGTGCCCCAACTAGACGACTAGTATTGAATTTTTCCATATATTCGCTCATGTCGATGCGAATCATGCTGTTTTCATCGCCGAAAACGGTCTCTGCCAAGGCTTTTGCAAGCTCTGTTTTTCCAACACCGGTAGGTCCCAAGAACATGAATGAGCCCATTGGCCGTCTATCATCTGAGATGCCTGAACGACTGCGACGAATGGCGCTTGCAACAGCGGTAACGGCTTCGCTTTGTCCGATAACCCGTTTGTGGAGCTCTTTTTCAAGATTTACTAGGCGGGTCATTTCGCTTTTGCTCATCTGTGTGACTGGCACGCCAGTCAAGTTAGAGACAACTGCAAAAACATCAGATTCACTCACGCGCGCGGATTGTGTTTTAACCGTCAATTTTTCACGTTTGGTATCAATTTTTTGCAGGTCTTGATTGATGTTTTTAGCTAGGACAAAATCTTGATTGATAATCGCCTCTTGTAGCTGTTCATCAAGTTGTAAAGCTTTTTTATCTAGCTTGCTTTGCTCAGACAGATTGTTTTTAGCCGAAATTTTAACAGCTGCAGCTGCTTCATCAAGTAAGTCAATAGCTTTATCAGGAAGTCTACGACTTGGCATATAGCGAACACTAAGCTGAACGGCTGCCTTGACAGCATCTGAATCAAACTTGACTTGATGATAGGCTTCAAATTTGCTTTGTAGGCCTTGTAAAATAGCAATAGATGCCTCTGATGATGGTTCTTCAACCGTAACTTTCGCAAAGCGACGTTCCAGCGCTGCATCTTTTTCGATGTATTTTTGATACTCATTAAAAGTCGTTGCACCAATCAGCTGAAACTCGCCACGCGCTAGTGCAGGTTTCATAATATTTGAGGCATCCGTAACAGAATCTGTACCACCACCAGCACCAACAATCGTATGCAATTCGTCAACAAAAACAATCGTTTTTGCGTCTTGACTGACTTCATCGACAATGGCTGTCATGCGGTCCTCAAATTCCCCACGGAATTTCGTGCCGGCAACGACATTAGCGATATTGAGTGACATGAGTCGTACGTCCGCCATGTTGGCAGGAACATTGCCATCAATCATGCGCTGTGCGAGCCCCTCGATAATGGCTGATTTACCAACACCGGGCTCACCAACAAGGACAGGATTATTTTTCGTACGACGACTCAAGATATGAATCACGCGCTCGATTTCCTTATCACGGCCAATCATCGGGTCAATGCGACCTTGTCTGGCATCTTCTGTCACATCACGCGCTACTGAATCAAGGGTCGGTGTGATACTCGTCGCTGAAACACCTGATGCGATGTCACGTTTACCCATTGGTGTAACTGCTTTTTTTGCTATTTTTTTAACATTCATATTGCCAAGCTCAATCAAATCTTTGAGAATTTCAGCAATTTTGATTTTATGAAGTTCCAAGATTTTCTTGGCAACATTGTCATCATCTGTCAACATTACATAGAGTAAATGCTCAGAACCGGTTTCTGCTAGGTGATTTTGCGCTGCAAGTGCATCTGCTTCAAACAACAGCTGCTCTACTTTAGGTGAAAACTGAATGGCTTGCACTGCTTTTGTTTGATCAGGTAATTGATGTTGTTCGATTTCATCAAGCACTGTCTCAATCGTTACATCGTGATCTGTTAAAATGTTTTGGCCAAAACTATCATTGCTTGATAGCATCCCTGCCAGGATGTGTGACGTTTCTGCGTAATCATAACCATTGCCCGCGGCAAAAATGCGAGCTGTTTTGAGGATATCTTCAAGTATGCGTGTATAATTTTGTGTCATTTATCGTTATTTCCTTAGTTTTATGGTTCCAAGAGGCCGGCTTAACCACCCCCTTAGTCCATCTTATCCAGTCGGTGAATCATTGAGGTTAATAAAATGGCGCGTTGTAAGTCTGTCACGACTGGGTGACTCAGCGTTGCAAGCAAGAGATTGCCTTCGCGCTCTGTCACGATTTTTTCGTTAAACATCAACTGCATGAGGTCTTGTGCCATGCTGACGGTCATTTTTTCTGGCATTTTAGCCAAAATGTCCATTAAGAAATCATGCGCATCTGAATATTGAATTCTGACAATTCGAATATAGCCGCCACCGCCACGCTTACTTTCAACTTCAAAGCCTTTTGGCAAGGTAAAGCGTGTCTTAATGACATAGTTAATCTGACTCGGGACAACGCCAAAATGTTCTGCAATTTCTGAACGTCGAATTTCAATTTCTGCTGCCTGAGCAAGTAACTCCTTGAGGTACTTCTCTATCATATCTGATGTGTTTTTCACAATTTCTCCTTTCTGCTATTTTACTGCGTAAAATCTCGAAACTTAACCAACACTATCACTCCGCCTTAGCGGGATCGTCCATTAGAAGTTCTTCTGTGATGTCATGTCCGATATTTTTCTGACCTTGTTTGACCATTGTATCATTTTTTATTTTTTTTTGCTACTTTCAAGTCCTTTAAAACCTATTCTAAAAGGCCTTTAACAATCATTTGATTAGCACGCTTTTTCTTTATTTAGTTTTGCTTTATTTAGTCAGTTATACCTAATAAACACTTGTTAGAAAACATCAACGTGATTGGATGAAATCGGTCATCCCAAACATATTTAAAATGCCATAGACTATCACCTCATACCAATATACGCACAAATTAGTTATAAAATTTAAAAATAATGTTTTCTGAAATAGCCATTGACTAAATTTCAAAAATAGATTACCCTAATGGTAAGAAAAAGCTTGCCACTATTTTAAGAAAGATTCCCGCCATGAGTTTAAGTCAAAATCTAAAAAAACTAAGATTAAGCCATCACTTGAGCCAAATGGAGATCACTAAACACTTCTGCATTTCAAGATCTGCCTACAGCTTTTGGAAAAAGGACATTACTCATCCCAAAAGAGACAATCTTGAAAAATTAGCCAAGCTTTTCCAAGTTGATGTTGCAGACCTCACACAAGACAGCAGAGCAATCTTACTGAACATCTACGACACTTGGCAAGATAAAGTCATAGCCTACTCAAAACAGTAGCAGGCAGAGGAGTTAGATGGTTTAACATGACAAGAGTAGATAGACATTATAGTCAGAAGGAGAAATCATGACAGCTTGGCAAGTGAAGTGGGCAGAACATAAATATTGGGTCATGGCCCGCTCACAACAGCTTTACAATCAAATCAGGGTACTCGCTAAAAACAATGAGTGGACAGATGAGACGACACTCACATTTGATAAATTAATAGACGAGGCTGCACGACAAGCCCCTACGCGTAAAACACTGACAACAGCCTATGAGCACGTTTGGGGATATTTCAAGAAGATAGCAACACCTGAAGAAAAACGTGCTTATCTGCATTTATTGGATGAATTAGAGGTTGATGACGATGGTTTAGGGCCGTTTTTAAAAAGTTTAACATCAAAATATCAGGTGACATATTTAATGCAATCACGATTGATTCATGAGATGCCGGAAAAGAGAAAATTAAAATGAGACTTTGGCACGAAAAGTTGCTGCGCCAATTACCACGACAGCAATTACTAGGGCAACACCGTGAAACGTCAGCACTGAGAGGAAATGGGTGGGGCAAGAAACACGCCACAGTCAATTATGTCTTTGAGCATTCACCTTACAAGCTCTATCAATATCATCTCTTAGTCATGTCTGAGATGACCGCACGTGGTTATCATCCTGATAAAAAATGGTTAGCACCAGATTATCGCGGTCTGAAATGTCCCAAATACGAGACGCTCAAGCCTTGTCCTCAAACAACTCCGATCTATCCCGAGCATAATCAAGCCTATTTAAAGGAGTGTCTGGAAAATCTAGCAAGTAAAGGTATTCTATTATAGTGATTGAAGATTAAACTTAGCACACACAAGCGAAATATACAAAAAGCCATCCGCTAAACCGGATGGTTTTTAATGTGTTCTTATCTCCTAACACTTACTTAGAAGATACTTTGACGATTTTCACTTCCATTTCGCCAACAGGCAATGGAATCATAACTGTATCACCAGTTTTACGGCCGATAAGTGCTGCCGCGATTGGTGATTCATTTGAGATTTTTCCGTTGAAAGGATCCGCTTCGGCAGAACCAACAATTTTGTAAGTTTCTTTTTCGTCTTCGCCAACTTCAACAAAAGTGACTGTTTTACCAAGTGCAACTTCATTGCTTTTCACACCTGCATTGTCAACGATTTCAGCATTACGAATCATTGTCTCTACTGTTGCGATACGACCTTCGACGAATGCTTGTTCATCTTTAGCTGCTTCGTACTCTGAGTTTTCCGATAAGTCACCATAAGAACGTGCAACTTTAATACGTTCAACAACTTCAGCACGTTTCACAAGTTTGAGATTGTCTAATTCTGCTTCTAATTCTTCAAAGCCCTCGCGGGTCATTTGATAGGTTTTTGTATCTGCCATAATCTAAGATGTTGAGTCACTGCTTGTAGATACGTCTAACAATGATGCAATCACGTTAAACGCTATCACGAGCAATGAACCTCATCTCCTTTCCCTCTTTTAAATTTTTTTATTGTGATACTTCTGTATCTGATGTTTTATTGTCTAGCTTGTCATTGACATATTTTTGAACATTCGCATCATGCTCGGCTTGAGTTTCTGAGAAATAAACCTTGCCGGTCGTCACATCTGCTACAAAATACAAGTCATTGTTGTCTGTCGGCTCAACTGCCGCCTTAATCGCAGATAGACTTGGGCTAGTCACTGGACCAGGACCATAACCTTGATGAAGATATAAGTTAAACGGTGAGTCTAACGACGTATTCACAGCGGCATCCTCAGCCAAAGTAGTCTTTTGCCCTAACTTACCTTCTGCATACAGAATCGAAATATTCGAGCCCAAAGTCATGCCAACATTCATTCGATTATAGAAAACTTGCGCGACATTACGTCGGTCAGCATCATTATTGGCTTCTTTTTCAGTCAAGGCTGCGATAGACAATATTTCATTAACCGTTTGATTCTTAGCTTTAATCGTTGCATAGTAAGTCTGGAGATTTTGATTCATCACAGCAATCATCTGTTCAACGACAGATGCCATTGTAGATTTCTTCGTGTACTCATAAGTCGCAGGGAAAAGATAACCCTCCAACTGATATTTAACACCAGAATCACTAGCCGGCAACGACTCGAAAAGCTCCGGATAAGTCGTTTTCATCTTCTCAATGAAAGCCGAATCCGTCACCACTTTCAAGAACTCTTCCTTGGTAAACGGCGTCTTGTCCTTTTCTGATTTCGTCAATACATTATCCGAAATCTTCTCCGCCATTTGGTCAATGGTGTAACCTTCTGGAATCGTTATTTTTCCTAAAACGGGCTCAACAGGTTTCTCTGTCCCACCTACTTGTAAAGTTTTCGCAATCTCCGTTAGTGTCATGCTTGGTGAAAGGTTATAAAACCCTGATTTAAAACCAGTTAAACTTTTCAATTTCGTATAATACTGAAAGGCAGTCGCATTTTTGATAATGTGATTTTTCTCAAGAATTTGACCAATTTCCTTGCTGGCAGCACCGATAGGAATGTCAATTGCCTTTGTAGACTTATCCGTCAAACTATAAGGTTGAATCTCGCTCTTAACATATCTATAGCCTAAAAAACCAGTTGCCCCTCCGACAACAAATAAGACAAGAACGACAATTGCAATAATCTTGCCTGCCAATTTTTTAGATTTTTTCTTGGCTGAACGCGTATAACTTTCTTGCGATTGACGCGAAACCCTTTTAATATTTTTAATTTCTGCTGTATCCTCTTTTAGTGAGTCTTCTTCCCCACGATTAAAAGACGCATTCGACGTTCGACGCTCAGGTGCCCCAAATGCTTTGGAAGAATCAGGCACATCTTGAAACGCTGGATCAAACTCAGACTCAGCCGACAATTCTTTTGATGCACGACTTGCAATCGAACGTGATCTGAACGGACGTTCAGTTTCATCAAATGTCCCATCATGAGTTGATGGATCAGACAAATAATCGGAATCCTGAGAACGATTGGTTGACTTAGGCGTAACTGACGTTTTTTTAGGTGTAGCAAAACCAGTCTCTGATGCGACATCATCGAGAGATTGACTAGCCTCTTCTAATTGGCGGAGAATTTTATCTTTAAACGTCTCTCGCTCAAATTTTTTCGTATCTTTTTCTACCAAATTAACAATCTTCTACTTTCGTAAGACACACTTGACTAGATTTCACTAGATGAGGTGTCATGAGTTATCATTTTAGATTATACACGAAAATCCCTGAAAATCAAGAATTTAATAAAAAATATGGATTTCTCCATTATTTTTTATTGACTAGGTCATCTTCGTCTTCATCTTCATCATCTTCATCGTCTACTTCTTCGATACCATCAACTTCGGCATCATCAATCTCAACTTCTTCAAGTTCGACATCAAAGGCTTCAACCTCGTCTTTTTCGTCATCTGGATTTTCATCGTCATAAGTGGCATCCGCATCAGTGATATTGTCATCATCTTCTGGGTCATCATCACTATAGTCAATGTCAATGCCATCTACTGCAAAAGCATTCACTTTTTTACGTTTTTTCTTAGGACGGTCGCCTTCGTCATCCAACTCATCAAGCGCTACAACTTCTTCATCAATTTCATCAATGGCATACCATGAACGTAAAGCCCAGACATTATTACCAAGTGGGATGAAACTACCATCTGTATTTAATTCTGTATAAAAGCGTGACAGACGGTCGCGAATTTCACTATCTGATTTGCCAAGATAGTCTTGGATTTCGTTGACAAGGACGTTAAAGTCCATTTCCTTGCCTTTTTCTTCCAACATCGCGTGTGCGACTTCAATCATAGAAAGTTCTGACAAATCTTGATTTTCAAATGCTTTAATTTTCAATTTATTATCTCCATCAAACAAAGTATAGGGTTACCTTACGACATCATGTCTAAGATAAGCTATCTAGTTTATCTTGCCCATTTAACTCCAGAAAAGAAACAAAATTTTTGAGCTATTTTTCCAATTCGATCAACGATGAAGTGGCGGAAAATAGTCCAAAATATTTTCTTTCCGTGGTTAATTGAGTATAAGACTATTTTACCATAAGATTAATCTTTTTAGTAATGCATGAGTACTTTATACGCATAATCGCCAATTTTTTCGCGGCCATTGAGGTCATCTAGCTCGATAAGGAAGGCACAACCTGCAACAATTCCACCCATTTGTTCAATCAATTCAATTGTTGCTTTAACTGTACCGCCCGTTGCCAACAAATCATCTACGATTAGAACACGTTGTCCTGGTTTAATGGCATCTGCATGCATCGTTAAAGTATCAAAGCCGTACTCTTTTTCGTACTGTGCTTCAATCACTTCACGTGGCAATTTACCTGGTTTTCTAACAGGTGCAAAGCCTACCCCCAATTCAAAAGCAACTGGACAACCAACGATAAAGCCACGTGCCTCAGGTCCTACAATCATGTCGATTTGTTTATCTTGCGCATATTGCACAATTTCACGAACCGCATAGCTATAAGCATTACCGTCAGCCATTAGAGGCGAGATGTCACGAAATTCAATCCCCTTTTCAGGGTAATCAGGAATCGTTGCAATATAGTTTTTTAAATCCATTTTAGTTCTCTTTCAATTTATGATAAATGTCACTTACAGGCGATAATGCAAAGAAAGCTTGTATTTTGACTAATTCTTGTAGTGCTTGATAAATTTGACTCTCTGAAATCTCACGTTTGGCAGCTGATTGATTGACAGTCATTAGGCCATCTTTAATCGTTACAAATGCCAATTCTTCAAAAATCTGAACCATTTTAATGAGTAAAATGTCAGGGATATTCAGAAATTCAGCTAAGTTTTTAAGTTTATAACGCACATCAAATTCTGGATATTGATAAATCGTCTTATAAAACTTAGCAAACTGGTCACGCGTACCACCACCCGTTAGATAGTAGGCTTGCTTGATTTGATTTTGGAAATAAATCGCTGTAAAGTCCTGTTCAGCAACGATTTTTTCTAACCTAGCTAAGGCTTCAGCATCATTAGGCGTTTCCGCAATCACCAGAACCTCACTCATTATAGCATGATTTTCCGGTTCATTTGTGAAAATAAAGGCATTTTCTGGAATTTGTGTCTGATTTTGCTGATTTCTCAGGTCAATCAACTGGCTGCCTTCAACTCGTGCATCTATAATCATCAACTGAACAGATGTATTACCGTTCCAAGTATTGACTGATAAGGTCACTGCAAGGTCTGGTGCTGTCTGCTCAAAGTCAAGTGCTTCTTGACCATGACCGAAATAAATTGCTTCCAACTGGGTCTTGTCTTGTTGCATTTTTAATTTAAGATGTGCATTTTGTTGCCCCATTGCACGACTTTGAATCACCCGATAATCACTCACCAAAAACTGAGGTTTAGGATTTTCCTGACCGAATGGCGCTAGCTGAGATAGTGATTTAATCGTCTCCAAAGTCATATCAGATAGTGCAATTTTGTCATCCAAAATCAAAGTATTCTTCTCAGACATATCGATTTTATTTTGCTTAATAAAATCAGTGACAGCAGCCTTAATTTCAGGTAGTTTTGCTAACTCAAAGGTCATGCCTGCTGCTTGTGCATGACCTCCGAAAGCAAGCAATAAATCACGATGATGTGTCAAGGCCTCAAAGATATTGAAGGCAGGAATTGAGCGTGCTGAGCCTTTTAAAATGCCATTTTCTTCTGACAACATAACAATCGGCTTACCTGTTTTTTGAAGTAATTGTCCTGCGACAATCCCAAGCACGCCAGGATTCCAACCCGTCTGATAAATAAACTGAACTGGACTATCATCCAACTGACTTTCAGCCTCTTGCATCATCTCAGCCACAATCGCTTTACGCTCAACATTTTTCTGGTCAATCATTTCGGCAATTTGACGGGTCTCATCTTCATCCCAACCTGTCAACAATTCGATAGCGGGATTTGGGTCGTCAATTCGACCGAGGGCATTTAGTCTTGGCGCAATTTGAAAGCCTATCGTTTCTTCAGTGATATCGCTTGATTCAATCCCTGCTACTTTGAGCAAGGCTTCAAGACCAACACGTTCAGTATTCTTCAGAATTTCTAAACCAAATTTGACTAAAATTCGATTTTCATCTTTGAGTGACATCATATCTGCAATCGTGCCAATTGCAGCTAAGTCGAGCATTTCTGATGGGATATATTCCAAGAGCGCACAGGCGACCTTAAAAGCCACGCCACAGCCTGCTAGGTCTTTAAATGGATAATGCCCATCTGGATGTTCTGGGTGAATAATGGCGTAGGCATCCGGTAACGTTTCTGGTAGTGAATGGTGGTCGGTGATGATGACATCACAGCCACTTTCCTGGGCGTAAGCTACCGCTTCATGACCGGCAACACCATTATCCACCGTAATAATCAGGCCAATCCCTTCATTTTCAATGAAATACTTATAAACATCTAAATTTGGGCCATAGCCGTCAGTAAAACGATTAGGTAAATAAACCAGACTTTCAGCACCAATTTCATCTAGTGCTGTTTTCATAATACTCGCACTTGTCATGCCATCCGCATCATAGTCACCATAAATCAAGATAATTTCTTGATTGGCAACTGCTTGACGGATGCGTTCAACCGCTCGGCTCATGCTATAAAATAAGAATGGGTCATGCAAATTATCAAGTGACGGATTTAAAAAAGTCGTTAAGTCTTCTTCTGTTCGAATTTGACGTTTCCAGAGCAATCTAGCTGAAAGGTCATCTAGTTTTTGTTTTTTGACTAACTTGACAAATTCATCTGACGGTTCATCCGTATTGACTTGCCAATCATAGGTAGGTGTAATCATTTTAGATTAAAAAACCTCCGAGTTATTTTATCTGCTAGACTTGGAAAATTCATTGAAAAAATGCGGGCCAAGTTTAGCTGCCAAGGTAAATTTAATTCTCGCTTATTAGATCCGAGATGATGAACTATTTTTTTCGCAACAACTGTTGCAGTCACCGCATTTTTCCCAACTTTTTCCAGATACTCAGGATTTGCGGCATGAAACTTAGTTAAGACAGGACCAGTATTGACAACTAGCACCTTAATATTGGCATCAGCGACTTCTTGACGTAGTGCATTTGAAAAGCCACGAACAGCAAATTTCGTTGCGGCATAAGTGGTCGTTTTAGCTGTCGCCATGTAGCTTGCAATAGAGGCAATGTTAATAATCTGACCCGATTTCTGGGCCATCATATCTGGTAGAAAAGCACGTGTGAGACGCATCGTAGCTAAGACATTAATGTCAAACATTTGACGAACATCATCAGTATGGTCAGACAAAAATGGCTTAAAATAACCATATCCCGCATTGTTAATCAGAACATCAACCGCACCAAACTGCTCTGAAATATGTTGACATGTCGCCATCACAGCCACTTCATCCGATATATCAACTTGATACAGGTACTCAGAAATATCTGTTAGACTGCTGACATCTCGTGATAATAAAATTAAGCGATAGCCTTGAACCTGTTTGGCAATTTCGCGCGCAATATCACCTGTCGCACCTGTTATCAATAAATTTTTCATGACTGAATCACTTCTTCATACAAGTCTTTGACAACATAACTATTCTCAAAAGTCTGTTTTGCCTCTTGAACAAGCTGTGTCACTAAAGGACCAACATAACGTGCTGAGATGTGTGTCAGTAACAAGCGCTTGACATGTGCTTGTTTGGCGACCTCAGCAGCCTGTTTTGTCGTCGAATGTCCATGACTTCTAGCAACTTTAGCCTCACCAGCTTCGTAAGTCGCTTCATGTACGAGCACATCACTACCGATTGCCAAGCGAATCGCTTGGTCTGTCTGGCGTGTGTCCCCTAGTATCGTCACCACACGGCCTTTTTTATCTGGGCCTATAAAATCTGCTGCTTTAATCAATTCACCATTGACTTCAATATCTTGACCATTTTTTATTTTCCCAAAAAGTGGACCAAAAGGCACACCCGCTGCTTTGAGTGCTTGTGCATCTAGCTCGCCTTTTTTGTCTTTTTCGACGATGCGGTAACCCATACAATAAATCGTGTGGTCGAGTGTCGCCATGTGGACTTCAAAGGTCTCATCTGAGTAAATTTTCCCAGCATGACTGGCGTCTAGCTCATGAAAATTAATCCGATAGCTGAGTTTACTGCCTGATAGTCTGAGAGAGGTCATGACATAGTTTTTGATGCCGACTGGCCCATAAATATCTAAATTTTGCGGTTGATCAGCTGAGGAAGATGTCTGAAAGCTTCGACTAGACAAAAAACCAGGCAACCCAAAAATATGGTCGCCATGCATATGCGTGATAAAGATTTTAGTAATTTTTCGCGGGCGAATACTCGTCTCTAAAACCTGGTGTTGGGTTGCTTCACCACAATCAAATAGCCAGATTTCATTACGCTCAGCAAGTAATTTCAGCGCAATTGAGGTCACATTTCGTTGCTTGGCTGGTTGCCCAGCGCCCGTTCCCAAAAATTGTATTTCCATGGTTTCCTTTCGCTCTTCAAGCTTATGACACCTTTAAAAATATAGCTTTAACACTTTGCAAACATTTCTAGAGATGCCTTTATAAAAGAAAAAAATCCGTCCTGAGGGAATCGAACCCCCATCTCAAGAACCGGAATCTTACGTGATATCCATTACACTAAGGACGGAATTTCTGTTTGACAACTACTATAGTTTAACAAATTTTTCGCTAAAAGGCAAAAAAACTTCTCCGTTTGGGAGAAGTTTTTCTAATTTAACAATTGATGACAAACTGCGACTATACTTCTATGCTTTCAGAATTAACCTTTAGCTTGTAGTGCTGTCAAAATTTGTGTACGAATATCTTCGATACCATCAGGTTGACTTGGTAAGAAAACTGACGAATTACCATTATTAGCAAATTGGTTCAAGGTATCCAAATATTGGTTGGTCAAAAGAATCGACATGATTTGATCTTCTGAAATATCCACACCCGTATCTTTCATTTCCTTGATTGAAAGTGCTAAACCGTCAACAATCGCTTTACGTTGCTCAGCAATCCCGACCCCGTGAAGGCGGTCTTTTTCAGCATCGGCTTGAGCTGCTGTCACGATTTTAATTTTGTCCGCATTGGCAAGTTCTTGCGCTGCCACACGTTTCCGTTGTGCCGCATTGATTTCATTCATCGATTGTTTCACTTCAGCGTCTGGTTCAACTTTAGTAATCAAAGTTTTCACGATGATATAGCCATAAGTTGACATTTCTTCAGCCACTTGACGTTGCACTTCGAGGGCAATTTCATCTTTTTTCTCAAAAAGCTCGTCCAAGGTCAATTTAGGCACACTTGACCGCAAAGCATCTTCAATGTAAGACTTAATTTGCTCACCTGGATTCATCAGCTTGTAATAAGCGTCTGTCACGTTCTGCTCATTTACCCGATACTGCGTCGCCACCGTCATTTGGACGAAAACATTATCTTGTGTTTTCGTTTCAACATTCATATCGTTTTGGAGCAAACGGAGTTGTACGCGTGCTGCAATTCGGTCAATGCCAAAAGGTAATTTAAAGTGGAAACCTGAGTTTGCAATCGTCGTAAACTTACCAAAGCGCTCAATAATAACAACGCTTTGTTGTTTCACGACATAAAACAAGCTCGAAAGACTCGCCAAAACCACAATGATAATGATGAGTAGAAAAATAAGGAATACTGCTGTCATTTTAAGCCTACTTTCTGGATATAAAGTGAAAATGTTCTATGACTGAATTGTACCATTTTTCGCTGACTAATGCTATGATTTACCAGTTTATCGTACTGTGCCAAGCCATCTGCAATATTCAAGGCAGTTATTTTAATATATGATTCATTTTCAGACTTAGTTGTCAGTTCATCCAGAGCAATCACCTCATCAAACTCACCAAAGTCATGTGTCGCCATCGTTAATTGGTCTTGCTCTAAACAAATGATATACTGTGGGAAAAGCTGAGCAATTTCAAATAACAGCTCATCTGTCATTGCTTCATCAGGATTTTCACTAAAGACAATCGCTTGCCCATCAGCATTTTCATAGGCAAAACCAAAAGATTTACCCAATAAATTCAAACGAATAAAGCGAAAAGTCGGGGCATGACTCGCACCTTCTAAGTCAAAACTAGGTGTCGCTGAAAAACTCTTAAAGGTCGTTGACAACTCTAAAAAGTAGTCTGTCGCAACTTCTGGTCCTTGTTTTTGATACAGCTCAGCAAAATAAGCATTAATCACGCTTGCCGGCGGACAAATATAAGCTAACTTCTCCTGCTCCGTTTCTAAAGTTGCCAACCGATTGGTTAACAAGACGCGATCCATAGCCATAAAACCGCCTGATTTAATCGCTAACTCAACATAATCCATCTTCTGTTAACCTCCATTTTTCTCGCTCAGAAATACTACCTGACACATAGTAAGTCTCAGTCTCATCTTCTGCAACAACCGTATCAATTAAAGCAATTTTTCTAAGTATTGGTAATTGATACGCTGCCTCATAAGGTAACGTCAGTTCAAAAGGTACAAACAGTTCCTTAATTTTAGCAATAATGGCCTGTCGCAGTTGCTGAACTCCCGCTTCTGATTTAATTGAAATCTGAACATTCGGCAAAATAGTTGGCGCAAAATCATCCGCCAAATCCAATTTATTATAAACAGTCAAAACCGGAATATCTGACATTTCCAAATCTTTCATGATGCTCTCAACAACATCCTCATGAATCTTATGATTGGCATCTGACGCATCAATCACATGTAGCAATAAATCCACATTTTTCGACTCCTCAAGTGTCGATTTAAAGGCCTGCACTAGCTCCGTCGGTAAATCCTGAATAAACCCAACCGTATCGGTCAATGTGACTGTAAATTCATCTTGTAGTGAAAAGTCCTTGGTCGTTGCATCCAAAGTCGCAAATAATTCATCTTGTTCATACTGAATTTTTTGCGTTAAGGCATTAAAGACTGAGGATTTTCCTGCATTGGTATAGCCAATTAATCCCAATTTAAAGACATTTGATTGATTGCGTTTTTGACGGCTATTTTCTTGGACTTTCTCAGCCTTTTTAAGCTGTGCTTCAATGATTTCAAGGCGGTGACGAATATGTCTGCGGTCTGTTTCTAATTGACTTTCACCTGCACCGCGCGAGCCAATACCACCCGCTTGACGACTGAGTTCTAATCCCTTACTTCCCGACAAACGTGGCAGCAAATATTTCAACTGTGCCAATTCAACCTGTAGCATGCCGACGTGCGACCTCGCTCTAAGGGCAAAAATATCTAAAATCAACTGCATCCTATCGATAACTTTAACACCTAGAAAGCCTTCTAGATTTACATTTTGTCGCGGTGTCAATTTTTCATTAAAAATGACCATGTCGGCTTCATCAGCTTCTAAGTTATCTTTGATTTCTTGCAATTTGCCAATTCCGACTAAGTATTTCCCGTCTAGTCGTTCTTTCTTTTGCGTGAAAATTGTCGTTACTACCGCACCAGCTGTCGCTGCTAAACTAGCTAATTCTGTCATAGATGCTTCGAAGGTTTGATGATTATCAAACGTTTCAACACCAACTAGGACAACTTTTTCTTGCATTTTCTCAGTTTTTATCATCTAAAAACCTTTCTATTTTTCGCTCAACCTGTTCTTTAAAATCTGGTGCCAAAATATCCTGAAAATCAACAGCCATCCGATTTTTGAACCAAGTAATTTGCCGCTTGCTGTATCGTCTCGAATTTTGCTTAACAGCCTCAACCGCAGTCTGTAACGTGATTTGTCCATCAAAATAAGGGAAAAATTCCTTATAACCGATAGCGCGCGCCACTTGCGCCTCTCTAAAGTGCTCATAGAGCATTTTAGCCTCATCGAGTAGACCTGCTGCCATCATCAGTTCAACACGGTGATTAATCCGCTCATATAAAACTTGGCGTTCCGTGTTTAACCCGATAATTAGATAATCATAATCTGATTTTTGATTTTTTAGCTCCTCACCAAATTGGGCAATTTCTAAAGCTCTAATTGCACGACGACGATTCAATTCTGGGATCTCAATCTGATGTGCATCAAGTCTTTCAAATAGTTGTTCATCTGTTAATAACTCTAGTCCTTCACGCAAGGCTCGCATCTCCTCATGATGCCCCGCACCACCTAAATGATAACCTTCTATCAGGCTTTGCAAGTATAAACCTGTACCACCCACAATAATCGGTAATTTGTCACGTGATACTATATCGGCAATTGCTACATTGGCTTTTCTTACAAAATCATATGCACTGAATGATTCTGTAAGTTCACGCATATCAATTAAATGGTGACGTACAGCAGCTTGTTCACTTTTTGTCGCCTTTGCAGTTCCAATATGAACTTCTTGATAAACTTGTTGACTATCGCCATTAATAATCTCGCCGTTATACTTTTTGGCAATATCAATTGACAAGGCAGTTTTACCTACTGCTGTCGGTCCTGCAATGATTAAAATTTTATTTTTTGTCAAATTTTTCACTTTTTTCATTTTTTTTGTTATGATTAAATTATATCATACACAAGTATTCATAGATACTCATATATACTCATAAACCTTGATATAAATGAATCTATTCACTCTTTAAATTGAAATATAGTACATAGATATTCAAAGATACGTAACGCTAACCAAACTTTTTGGTTAGTTTTTGGTTAGTCGTCACAACTCCAAATTATTCAGTTTTTCATCTACATCTTCTTTCATTTTTTTAGTAACATGAGTATAAATTTGTAATGTCGTTTTCTCATCTTTATGACCTACACGTTCCATTATTGTTTTAATAGGAACCCCTAACTCAGTCAACAAACTAACATGAGAATGTCTTAACATATGACTTGAAAACATTTCAGGTTTTTTATTTTTTATGTTTGCTTTTTTAGCTATTTTTTTTAGATATATATTTAATGTATCAGGGTTAATCAAAGTACCTGTTAAGCTCAAAAATACAAATAATTCATTTTTCCTTTTTACCTCAGTATTCAATTGCTTCATAGTGTTCAAAATTTCAACACACCTATCATTAATTGAAACAACTCTATATGAATCAATCGTTTTAGGTGAGTTTAGCTTAAATTCCATAATACTTGTTGAGTTCTTATCTAAAGTGTATTTTATATACAACTTCCTATCAATTAAATTTATATTTTCCCACATCAAAGCCAATGCTTCCCCAATTCGCAATCCTGTCAAATACATAAACTCTATCAAACAATTCATTCTGACTTCACGAGGAGTTACTTCAAATGACTGTTTGAATTTTTTCATCTCATCAATTGATAAAAATTTTTCTCGTTTTTTTTGAATATCCTCAATAGTTTTTCTTTGTTTTGGCAATTCTACACGTTCAAGAGGATTATATTCAATATAACCTAACTTTAAAACATATTTAAAAAACAAATTAATCAAAGACTTTTGAGATTTTTTGTAACGCAACGAATTAGGACTTGACATAAAGTATCTTTGAAAATAACTTGCAGAAACATTATTTATCAAATCATCAAGAATGTTTTTTAAAACACTATTTAACATCACAGATTGAACAGCATATGTACTATCCTTCAACTCCTGCTTCCTAAATATTTTGTACTCATTATACACTTCTCTGACTGTCATTTTTTGAAATTTCTGTTTTTGCTTATATCTTTCATCATGTTCAAGTATTTTTTTGTCAATTTTAACCCCAAGCCTTCGTCTCGCTTCTCCTTGCGCCTGCCTAGTTTTAGATGTTAAAGTGACACTTGCTTGTTTCCACTTCCCCTCACTTTCATCATAGAATTTTTCATAATAACGGTATTTACCATTATCCAATCTTTTAAAAAACAATATACCCCACCTTTCTGGTATATCATTAGTTGAATACACTAATTATACCATTTCATTTATGCAACTGGTTTTCTTTGTATTTAAGATATAAAAAAAAGCCTTTAGCATTAATTAAAGTCATTTGTGATGTTGGTCTTGAAATTATTTCTTTGAAATCATCATTTTTATTAATATCTCGCATATATCTTTCAAGAGTACTCTTATGAATCGCAGGAAAAAACTTTTCTAACAACTGTTTTTTTGTAAAAAGTTTATCTGGAAAATTGTTTATATCCATGATTTATGCTCC
>MTLD01001010.1_pt1 | contig 84995 bp, 77 predicted proteins | sample 1982471 | NCBI WGS metagenome assembly MTLD01 (sample SAMN05712604, study PRJNA340218) | biofilm metagenome | isolation source: sample SPM anode biofilm adapted to -50 mV | place: USA | collected 2012-02-03
CCAACGTATGCCTTCTTCCATGTATGCATCAATACGACCACATGCCACGTATGCTAAAGAAAGTGCCGCACTTCCAAGTAAACGCACTTTTTTAAAATCTTTTACCAATGAAACAAAGGCATCCAACGAAGCCTTATCATAGCTTCGTAGAGAAGGAAATCCTGTGGCTATAATTGCACTGGATTTATCTACTATATTGGAAACATGAATAGGTTGATTATTTAACCATATACCTTGACCTACAATGGCACTAAACATCTCATCACGGTTAAAATCATAAATAACACCTAATAAAGGTTCATGCTTATGATACAATGCAATAGAAATACAAGCGATAGGAATGTCTCTACTAAAATTTAAAGTTCCATCTATTGGATCCACAATCCAATACAAGCCTTCTTGCGTGAAATGGTTTAATTCACCTGATTCCTCTGTCAAAATAGGATAATCACAATATTCACACAGTGCTTTAACAATAATTTTTTCAGACTCAATATCTGCTTGCAATTTTATATCTTTGCCTTCACTACTATTAATGATTTTGTTTGAAAGTCCTACGATATATGTTGCAGCCTGCTTTGCTGCGTTCTGGGCAATTTCTAGCTCTTTCATTTTTTATTCCACATTTCAACAGGTAATTTAATCACTGTTTTATGAACCATTGAGGGAGTGTTTTCATACATAGGAAGTCCCATATGTGCATCTTCAGGGAAAAATATTGCAATATCTCCCGCTTCTAAAACAAGCTTATTACTTTTCATATTATCTTCATATACTGCTAAATCTTTTACTGCATTATACGGCGTTTGGACGCTCATTTTTGATACGTGGATGTGTTCCATTTGCTCTATTCCATCAAGTACAATTTGAATATCAATATAACGCTGATGTGTCTCCCAAAAACATGTATTACGCGCTTTTGTTATAAAAACCTGCTCCAATGCAAAAAGTGTCTTGTGAAAAAAATATCGTTCAAATGCTCCCAAAGGTAGATCGAAGATACGTTTTCGATTGGCTGAATCTTCAAAAACTGATTGCACATAGCCCAAAATAGAAGAATCTGAGCAATAATTCTTTAAATCATCTTTTGTTGTTATAATAGACATGTATACCTCTTCATCATCTATAAAATATTTAAATAATGTTTAATTTGCGACTTTAAGTGCATATCATTCATTTTTTGAATCAGCTTCGGTATTGCCAAATTATTAAAATGATGCTGATCGAATATGATAGGCTTTTTATCAACCAATATATCGCAATATTTAAAATCTTTATCACCGCATAGCAATGCCCGCTGATCAATATAATAAAATTGTAAATCAGGCCATTTTGCCCTGATTTCTGCTTCTTCATGAGGATTGTAGTACACGACTGGATTACTTTGCGTACATGCCATAGGGTTGCCCGTCTGATTGATCGCATCAATACATCTTTTTTGTGTTTCAACGACTGTTCCCAAAATCAAAACTTTTAGATTCGGATTATCTTTTTGCAATTGTGCAACATAATCAATATAAATACTACCTTTGGACAATGGCCAAAAAGTGGAAACAATAACGACATTAAATTTGTTTGCCACAATTTTATATTGATTGAGATATGCACTTAACCATTCACAATTTTTATTTTTTGAGAACAGCGGTAACGTTTTAAGATGATGATAATAACATTGAGGGTTATTCCCATTCTTAAAATCTCCTTGTATATGTGTTGAGGCATAGACAAAATTCATTTGACCCTGTTTAGATTCTTCAAGAAAAAGATTTTTCAATAATCGATACCCATGTGCTTCATGCGAATTACCGATTGATAAAACTTGAATGGGCGCCTCATTATTGCATAGCGGTGATTTTACGCCTTCTACGGTATCTTTCAAAGAACATGTAGCGCTATTAAATTTTTTAGAAGCTTCCGCATTGATCTTTTGTTCATCGAGCAGATATTTTTTTAAACCGCTAACGTTACCCTTATATAAATAAATACCGGGCAAAAGCAATAATAATGCTATAGAAGCGCTGATGAAACCTATCTTCGCGATATTATGACTTTCATCGGATGTTTTCTTACTTCGTAAAGGTTTTTCAACCAAGCCATAAACGGCTATGGATATGATAAACATTATAGCCATCAAAATAAACCGATCTATTAAGCTCAGCGGTTCATATTTCCAAAATTTATAAAAAACAATTGCAGGCCAATGAATAAGATAGAGCGTATAACTGATTTTTCCGATAAAAATAGATAATGTATTTTTAAAAAATATATCGACAATGAAAGAGCGTGTCGTAAAAATAATCAAAGCCGTGCCAATCGTCGGTATTAATGCCGCGAAAGAGGGAAATACAGTCGTCTCCGTATACGTCAATACTGCGAATACGATAAGTCCTATTCCCGTCAAAGCCATCAATTCGTGAACCCAACGCTTTTTGACACTACCAGACGACATCCATACTAAGGAAGCGCCGATCATAAATTCAAAAACCCGAAAAGGCAGAAGATAAAAAATTGTTGCTTTCCCTTCAAGAAAATAATTATTGAATGAAGGAAAAAACGTTTTTATAAATGTAATATCTCCGTCCGCAAATACGCTGTTTAGATAAAGACTCATTCCACCGATAGCGCCCATTAACAAAAGTATATTTTTGGGTTTTAGTCGCAATACAATCAACGATAAAACTGTCGGCCAAATCATATAAAACTGTTCTTCAACCGTCAAAGACCAGGTATGCAAAAGGGGCTTAAATTCAGATGCTATATCAAAATATCCGCTCTCAAGCCAAAAATAAAAATTGGATATACTATAAAGTGCATGCACCAGACTTCCGCCAAATTTTTGTAATAACTCAGGAGGAAGAAAAACAAAAGATAAAATCAACGTAATACTAAATGTGAAAAATAAACTAGGCAGTAAGCGTCTTGCCCTTCTCGCATAAAAATTGGCAAAGCTAAAAGTACCCGTATGATGGAGTTCGCTTACTATAATCTTTGTAATCAAATAACCACTAATGACAAAAAAGACATCAACACCAACAAAGCCGCCCGGAAACGACTTGAACCCTAAATGAAATAAGATAACGGCTACAATTGCAAGCGCTCTTAATCCGTCAATCTCCGGTCTATAACCAATACGATAACTCATAATGACCTTTTATCTTTAGCATCTATATTTAATTTTTCACGATACATAATCACGCCTTTAAATTTAAACAGTAATTCTACCTGATTAACATTTGTTATTTCTATATCTTTAAATAAAAAACCCGTCTTTTTTGTACCGTATTCTGGATTTTTATCAATGATATCTTTACGCATATGCAATTTTTTGTCTTGAAAGGTTCTATGATCGATATGCAATGTTACTTCATCAATGGCGGGGAAAGATAAAAACCATCCTTTTAGTACTAATTTTTGGTTAGTAATTTTTTGCTCGCTTATGCCGTATTTGAATGGATAAAAATTTTTAATAAATTCTCCTATGGAATGTAAATCAACCATATTTGCTTTTGCATAAGTCTCTTTTAGATAACCATCGACATTTTCCTGCGTCAGCAGTCCTTCGTTTTGTTTAAAACTTTCAAGCATCCCACTATTAAAAAGGTGGCTAAAATGTTTTAAATCAAAATAATTTCCTATATCATCGCAAAATGATAGATTTTCATAGCCAAAAACTTTTATATTCGGATATTTTGTACTTTGTTGTACGATATATTCAATCATCTTTTGATGGGTCTGATACTTTAACGGATTTTCCTGCAACCAAAGTGCAAACTGAATCCGTGAATACGGAGGAAAAACGAAAATAAATTCTGTATCAGGGTATGCTTTTGCAATATCCAGTAGGTAGGTATCGACATATTTTTTAGCTTTCGAGACAAGATTGTCAAGCTGTGTTTTTTTAACAACAACGGCATGTTGTCTTTGTTGAATTTTTGCACTAATGTAAGCAAGAGATGCTAAGGCTTTTCGAGTGGAAAGCTTTTCATCCGCTTGAAACCAATGGATTAATCCTCCGAATAATCGACTAAATTTTTCTTCACGATACCATGCCGTAGGTTGATCAAAATCTTTAAACTTATCGCTACATTTTTGAGAAAGGGGAGGATATAAGCATTTTAATATCTCAATGTTTGAATAAATTTTTACATCATTAAAAGGATTTTCATCATAGAGGAAATCGATATCATTCGTCTTGTTTTCTCGTTGGTCCAAATAAAACTCATCCATCGAATAAATCACTTTTTTAAGCTTTTTATGCTGCAATACATACGTTAAAATAAGAGAGCGTTCATGATAATCGCTATTGTAAATCGAAAGATTAACAAACTCTCCGCCTAAAATGTTAGAAGCCTCTTTGGCAGACGTGTTTGAAAGCATACTAGTACCCAAAATAATAGAATCAAATTTATAATTGTTGATAATACCGGATGCTTGAATACGCATATCTTCATGAACTTTACATTGCATTTTGGAAAAAAAAGTTTTATGATATATCTGAAACGGATCAAAAATTATGAGTACGATCATCCCTAAAAAAATAATACAATTTATTGTTATTAGAAAAAAATATGTACTTTTTTTATAGATCATCACCGTACCTAAAAATTAAAATAAATAAATTCTGTATAATGAGAAAGTGACATTACAACAAAAGAAATTAAAAATAATATGATGAAAAATGTTGTTTTTAAATAGAGATGTGTATGTAAATTGATATATTTTAATATCTCATTGCTATTGCGCATCACAAGGCATAAGATAAGTCCGCCAATCAATGTTAATAATGTGATTGAAAGATTAAAGATATTATTGTGAGAATTGTTCAAAGAAATACCAAACATACTTTTTATAATTGCTACAGCATCTTTCCACTCTTTGGCCCGAAAGAATATCCAAGCGATATTGACGAAGTTAAAAGTGATAAACCAAGCCAAGTATTTATTCATCGTAAAACCGAAACTTTTCCACGCACGGTGAATCATCAATGCAACACCGTGCAATGTTCCCCAAAACACAAACGTCCAACCCGCACCGTGCCAGATACCGCCTAAAACAAAGGTCGCAAGAAGATTCACGTAGGTACGCATGGAACCTTGGCGATTACCGCCCAAAGGAATATAAATGTAGTCTCTTAAAAAACGAGACAGCGTCATATGCCAACGTCGCCAAAAGTCTTGAATATCCAAAGCCTTATAGGGTGAATTAAAGTTGATAGGAAGTTTTATATTGAATAACAAAGAGATACCGATCGCCATATCCGTATAACCGCTAAAATCATAATACAACTGGAACGTATAGGAAAGACTGGTTGCCCATGCTTCAAAGAAATTTAACAAATGTGCTTTATCAAATCCTGCATTTGCCCATACGGCAAATGTATCTGCAATCATTACTTTCTTAAAAAGACCAATTGAAAATAAAAACAGCCCTAACGCGATATTTTTATAATTGACGACTTTGTTTCGCACATTGGCAAATTGAGGCATCATTTCGGAATGATGTAAAATAGGACCGGCCAAAAGATGCGGAAAATAGGTCACAAACAATGCGTATCGTAAGAAATCATATTCTTTGACTTTATCTTTGTAACAATCCACTAAATAAGCGATTTGCGTAAACGTAAAAAAACTGATACCTAAAGGCAAAATGATATGCGGTAGGAGAATATGAGTGTTTGCAAGAATATTAAAATTATCCAAAAAGAAATCGGTGTATTTAAAGTATCCGAGCAATAAAAGATTACCTGTGACGCCAACCCATAGAAATCGTTGTTTGTGTTTCGATACCTGTTTATGTGCTAGGTATTTTCCGACGACAAAATTAAAAAGTATCGATGCCAAAATTAACGGCAAATAGATAATGTTCCACCAACTGTAAAAAAACAGTGATGCGAACACCAAAAATGCTATTCCCGCTTGCACCAGTCGCTTCGTATTGAAGTAAAAGTAAACTAAAAAAGTCACCGGTAAAAAGGCAAAGATAAAAATATACGAGTTAAAGAGCATCAGTGAAAAAATTCTTTTAAATTATCAATTGCACTCATCCCCATTGCCAAAACAGCTTCTTCTGCATTGCCTCCGATATGTGGTGTACAAATAAGATTTGGTAGAGATATAAATTCCTGATCCACAGGAGGCTCTTCATTATAGACATCAATTGCCGCTCCCGCAATCACACCTTGTTGCAATGCCCATTTAAGATCATCTTGAATAACCATATCGCCACGTGCCGTATTGATGAAAAAAGCTGTCTTTTTCATCAATGAAAGAGTTTGTTTATTGATCATGCCTTGCGTTTTTGGCGTAGCTGGTGTATGGATGGTAACAATATCACTTTGTTGAAAAAGTTTTTCTTTTGAAACCTCAATTAAGCCATTCGCTTCGTAATAAATTTTTTGTTCAATAATGTCATTCACTAGAATAGTGCAGCCAAAAGGCTTCAGTAAGGCAATCAAATCTTTTCCAATATGCCCTACACCAATAATTCCTACTGTTTTCCCACTAAGCTGGATGCCACCATTTTTTTCCCAAATACTTTGTTTAAGTAAATTGGAGCTTATATAGCTATTGCGACATAAAGAAAGCATATTGCCTAAGGCTAACTCTGCAACAGAGCGTTTATTGACACCTTGCGTATAGGCTACATGAACATTATGCTTTTGACATGCTTCAAAATCTATATTATTTAAACCTACTCCATATTTTGAAATAATCTGTAAATGATCTAAATGACTTAAAAGTTCTTCATCAATATTATCAAGTCCAACAATTGCACCGTCAGCCTCTTTTAAAAAACTTTTTAATTCTTCTTTCGTAAATCTTTTTAAACTATTATTGAACTTTACATGTAAAAAAGCTTTACTCAATTCTTCGCGTAAAAAATTATTTTTTGAAAAAGCAACTGTCGTGACAGCAATTTTTGGATTATTCACCATAATACTCCGCTTTGTAATTTTCTTTTGAGAGTGTTCTTGCTTTAATAAGCTGTTCAGCCATTAAGAAATCTTCTTCATAGCTAACTTTCACGGATTTTATGGGGTCAATTGGCCATAATCCAAATTTACCATTAAAAACAGCATACCCCTTTTCTTCATATGCTTTGAGAAAGGTCTCTTTTTTCCAGATGCAAACTGTCCAAACACATACTTGCACAGGCTGTATATCTTGAGTCATAGGGAGTAAACCATCCGAATTAAAATTAAGAGACTGTCCATTGTAAAATGATTGTAACTGCTCATTCTTAACTGAAATGAGCGTGTCTAAATGATTGGCTTCAAAATAAGCAATTGCCTCATCAATGTCTTTAGCTTCAACAAGTGGAGAAACAGGATTGACCATTACCACAGCATCGCAATCAACATTTTGTAAAAAATCATAATTAAACTGATCGGAAACAACTTTATCTTCTGCAAGTTCAGGCTTGCGCTTATAGTGCTTAACACCATAATCCAGCCCGACTTTTGCGATAATGTCACTTTCAGTGTTTACGTAAACTTCAGAAATTTTTTGTGCATTTTTACACGCTTCTATCGCATAAGCAATCATTGGTTTTCCGTTAATCAGTCTTAGGTTTTTTTGCTTAACGCGTTTACTACCCAAACGTGCCGGAATTTCAGCGACATATTTCATATTACTCATTGTAGAATCCTGATTTTTCATAGATATCTTCGACAAGCTTAAGTGCATTATAAGCATCCTGGCTTGTGCCTTGTTTAACTTTTGTTTTCGTTTGAATTGCATCAATAAACTCTTCTAATTCGAGTTTCCAAGAATCATCATACTCAAACCATGTAATATTCTCTTTAGGTTTTCCCATTGCAAAAGTAATATCTTCAAACTCGCGCCTTCCAACAACCATCGTCTCGGGAGCATAACTTCGTGAGTTCGATAAAATACCGTCTAAATTAATAAATCCCTCTTCAAAACACATCTCAAGCAAAAATTTATGTTTCCATTGTGTTGCAGAAGAGTGCATAGTTGCTATCAAGCCACTATTCGTTTGCATATTGATAAACGCATTGTCTTCTGATTCTATATCCCAATAAGCATTCGTAATCAGGCTTTGAATATGTGAAAATTTTTGTCCTGAAAAGTACATCATAAGATCAAGCATATGAATGCCTTGATCGATTAAGATACCACCACCTGAAATCTGTCTGTAATTTCTCCAGTTTTTATGGTAATCAATACTTCCAGCTTTGCCATATACTCCTCGCATCCATAACAATTTTCCCATCTTGCCAGAGTCAATAATTTTCTTCGCTTCTATGACAGAATAATGTAGGCGATGATTAAAACCATATTTAAGCACCAAGCCTGTTCTTGCTTCTTCCTCTAAAACGGTTTGAAGTTCTTGCGTATTGCGAGCAGGTGGCTTTTCACAAAACACATGAATTCCTTTTTGAAGAGCTTTTTTGGTATATTCTGCATTCACATCATTGAAAGCACAAATAAAAATAGCATCAAGTTCATTTGCTATTAATTCATCATATGTCTTACATACTTTAATGCGCTCATCTAGATTCTCAGGCTGATTGACATCATATACTGCTACTAACTTCGTATTTTTATTTTTATAAATTTCATCCGCACGGATTTGTCCCATTTTACCAAATCCAGCAATTCCTATCTTTATCATTATTTTGTACTCTTCTGAATATAATATGAATAAATAATATGATCTAAAATCATATGAACGTCTTCAACAAGACCATATTCACCTTTGGGGGTAGCGACATGAAATTTAATATCTGCAATTTCTTTTAAAATTCCTCCACTAAATCCCGTTGCACCAATAATGGTAGAACCAATTTTTTTTGCATATTCTACAGCATTGATAATATTAGGTGAATCTCCACTGCAAGATATTGCAAATACAATATCACATGGCTTAAGTCGATCTTCTAACTGGGCTTTAAAAATATTCTCATATCCTATATCATTAGCAATTGCTGTACATACAGGAGTGTTATCCGCTAAACTTTTAACATCCAAAGATATAATCCCTCTACGCTTTAGTCCTATAGCAAAATCATTTGCCCAGTGCGATGCAGTTGCTGCACTGCCACCATTACCTAGCATATAAATTGTACCTTTTGTTTCAAGTGTAGTCTCAAAAGTCTTGACAATATGGTCAATAACCTTTAAATCCATCTCTTGGAGAAGCGTTGATAACCGTTCAATATAATTTTTCGTAAAATCTTTTATTTCCATCGATATTCCTCTACTTTTCTTTGATATTTGCTATGACGGAACAGGGGGAACCATCCATATATTGAAAGAACAATGGCAAAATAATAATTTTTTCAATTGTACTCTCAGGTTTAAGATACGATAAATCCATATCTTCTACAATCAAAATTTCTCTACCTTGGTCGGTTGAGAGAAAATTATAATGACATTTTCTTCCTTCATCTCTATCTAATTGAGATGTTACCGAAATAACATCAAAGCCCACGGCTTTAATATTAGGAAATTTCTGTTTTAAATAGACTGGTATTTCACTATCAATAATAGGTGAACTCCAAACGTATTTGTCTTCATTTCGCAGATGAGAAAAATACGTTTTTATAATTAAAATTTCACATTCCTCAGGAATATCGTTTGTCTTAATATCTTCAATTGAAACTTTTGGTCTTAACTCATGTACCAAATCAATATATAAAACCTTTACATGTAAACTACACAGATACTCAGCAGGATATGTTTCTCCATACTTACCCTCTTTAACACAATGAGCTGGATAATCAATATGTGTCCCCGTATGAGAGTCAATTTCTAAAGTAGTTTCGCAGCTAAATTTTTCAAATGTATTTATTTGGTGTTGTTGAATGTTACGCGTCTTTGCTTTATAAAATTTCATTTGATTATTAATACAGTAATTTAAGAGCAAAACCATACTTATTTCTCGATAATAATTGATTTTGACGGTATCACAGTTGCATTATCAGGTACATCAAAATTAACTGTTGCATTCGCACCTATTTTTACATTATTCCCAATATGAATATTACCAAAACAAACAGCCCCCGTTCTTATTTCAACATTATCCCCTATCGTAGGAATGCCTCCTCTATATTGTCCTATAGTTACATTTTGATTTATCCAAAAGTTTTTTCCAATTTTTTTAGCAAAAATATATGTTGAATACGCATGTTGTAAAAAAAAACCTACGTCAATATCATCACACTGTATATATAAATCATTAGCCGTCTTCAAATTAGCTTGATGTAAAATTGTTTTATTGAGGCTATCTAGTTCATTAGCACGATCTTTGAGTCTATATGCCACTAAGGATCTAAATTCAGGCCATTTATTAAACGAATATAAAAAAGCATCTTCTTCTGTCTTATCGATTTTTCTAATTTTATTCCATTGACACAAATCATCTAAAACAATATTTTTTTGTTGTTTAATCATAACGTACAACTGCTGCAAAAGCTCTTCAAGTTGATTCATTCTAAATATCCTTCTTGCTTTAAAAAATTCTTTGCTAATTGTAATTGATATTTAAAATAACCTTTTAATGTTTTTACACCATTTTTTTGCAAAATATCTTTCTTCAACTTTTGTATCATCTGTCTCGTATCAATTTGAGATAACGATTGATGAATATATGTTTCTAACTTATTATGAAGAATCAGTGAATTTGTTTTGAAATCAGTTTTATCGGTCACAAATCCTTGGATATCCCTTGTGAAATCAGCACGAGTATCTTGAAAAAATGAGATGACTGCTTCTTTAAGCGCAGACGCATTTCCCCTTGGGACAAAAATTAAACCGTTATTACTAATTTCTCTTAAAACAGGTAAATCATACGCTATACAAGGAGTATTGCAATAAAGTGCCTCGATAGGAGGATACCCATATCCTTCGAAGTAAGATGGGAATATGAGTACAGATGCTTTTTTATATTCTATAAATTTCTCATAATCTGAGAGTTGAAATTTATACTCAACCACAATGCCATATCGCTGTGCTAACTGATTTATAGAAGCAATAAATTCATCTGAAAGGCTTTCAGAACCTACCAATAAGACAAAACTATGTCCGCGTAATTCTTCGCAGAAAAGGATATTGAGATCGTCGCTTCCTTTATGCTTGTCCGTAATTCTACTTAATATTAAAATTCTATTTTGTTCTCGAATAATGTTTTGACTTCTATTCGCTTCTATCTCATTAATTCGAGGATACCAATAATCGAAAGATGTCAAAGAAGGATATTCCGTATAAAAATCTCTTGCGTACTTATCCCCCTCTTTTGAGATAGATAACATTAAACAACCTATTTCGCATACTTTTTTCCATGGCGCCCAAAGTTCTAACGGTCTAGGAGAAAACTCATTAAACCAATTGCCTGATTCAAAATTAATGAGAACAAGTTTTGCATCGCTCTTTAAAGAAAACAACTTGACTTTTGGATAAAAAGAATCATTTCTTTGATGCGGCACTAAAATGACAATATCAAATTTTCCTCGAGGCATTTTAAGGTAAAAATCTTCCGTTAAAAATAAATTCAATTCTTGATTGTATGCTTGAAAATCATCGTAAAAAATAGGTTTATGATTGGTAATATAATAAACTTCATTTTTCGGGATAGAAGATAAAGCCAATGCAACACCTAAAGAGTGGTATCTTCCCCCTGAATACATATTGGGATTATTCGTTGTTACAACAGCTATTCTCATTACGCTTCACCGAATAAAGATTCAAATTTCACTTTTTCAAAAACCTCTAATTTCGTATTGGGTGTCGCATTAAAAATCTGTATTCCATGCGCTTCCGCCCATATTCTTGCATTCATAAATGCTTTTTCAGATTTTTCGGGACGGGGGATGACAAATCGTCGTCCTTGCGTAGGGTCATTATAAGAAGCGTCAAAATGCGTTGCTTCCGTAGCATCTTTTGCCGTCCAAATATTTTTAGAAATATATTCATCAAGGGAAGAATTCGGCTGATGATTCTTCTTAAACGGTATCCATTTTGAAGCTAACTTTTTCCAAAACGGTTTCTCTTCAGCTCTTTTTTCTTTATGATCAACCGTATTATAGTTATGATCCACTCCTACTAAATAAATAGGGTTACAGCCCATAATAACAGCAATTTGTAACAATGTATGCGTTACCGTAAACCCTAAGTAAAGTGTATTTGGATCATCTCCAAACCGAGGATTATTTTCCTGATCAGGATATCCGTATAATAAATTAATAGGGCAATAGTTTTCATGAAAATGTAAAATAGGGAGATATTCAAAGGGGAAAAATTTAACACTTTTTTGAGGAATACATTGTTCCCATTCGGCCAAATGCTCTTCAATTTGTAATCTATCAATAATACCCCAATAATTAACTTCAAAACCCCATTTTTTAAATCCTAAATGTACTCTATTAGACCCAAATGTCACTTCATATTTTAATTTAGTCATATCAATATTATTTAAAGAAGGCCCATTTCCAATGATAAATGCTCTTTTACCCGAATGCTTATTTATAAACTCTTCTAAGATTAGTGGTACAACCACCTGTGTCACTGTACCCATATCATAGATGGATGTTTGCGAAATATGGCATTTTTTTAAAAAGGTACACAACATATAAAAAAGTGATATATCAGTCATGTGTGCTTGTGGGATAAACTTAATGCTTTTGCTTTTTGTAGTATAAAGGATCGTAGCATTGTCAATATTTAAAAGTTTTATTTGTTCCATTAACGCATGATCGTCCATAGCTATATTAAAGAAATTTCCATGGTTTTTATAGGTAATAATAGACTTTAAATTATATTGATGCAAAAAATTTTCTTCCACTTGTTCTTTCAAAGTTTCTAAGGTCAAAATATGAACATTATCAATATTTGAATTTAGACTTCGGATAAACCTTTCAATCTGAAAGTCAATTTTTAATACTACACATAAAATATTCACTACAACTCCTTACTATCGCCTATTGTTTGGTCATTAAAATATTTATTTTTTGCAAAAATCATATTGCTTCTTTTATCACGCCATTTTTCAAAAGGTTTATGTGAGAATACACGTTGATTTGACCATGATCGTGATATATTATACGTAAAACCTTTTGCTTCTAATATCTGAATAATACGAGACAATCTCCCATCTTCAAAATCCTCCCCGTCATGAAATTCACAACATATATACAAGACATTAGATAAGAATTCTTGAATATCTTCCAAAATTACATCTTCTATTCCTTCTATATCAATTTTTAAAAAATGAATTTTTTTATTTTGAAGATAAGGAACTAGCCTTCGTGTTTGAACTAAGATTTCTTTTGCATCATTAAGATGGTGATTCATTTTTAGAGAACCTGCAGTATTATCTTGTGAAGAGGCAAAGAAAATAGCCTCTCCGTCTTTTTTATCAAGTGCAAAAGGAAGAATTTCAACATTTATAAACTGGTTCTCGCTAACATTTCTCTGCACTGATGCGCAAAGTTCAGGAACAGGTTCAAAAGCTAATATATTTGCTTTGGGATAAAAATATTTCCAGAATATTATTCCTAAACCGATGTTTGCACCACAATCAATTATATTAGGAGTATCTGTTGAAATATCAAAAAAGAACTCTTGATTGGCAAAAATTTCATTATATGTAATCCAAAAGGACGATTGTTCTTTAAATTGTATTTTTGCGTGAGGGAATACAAACATATTATTTTTACAAAAATGCTCTAAAAACAACTCTTTAGATTTAGTTTCAATATGCATCCTGTGTTTAAAATAATTTATTTTAACTTCATTAATAGATTGCAAGGAGATAAAAGGATAGCTCTTTTTCCAAAGGTCAAAAATTTCCAATACAACTTCTAAATCAATAGTACTATCCACACGAATGAACATATTTTTATATTTATGTTGAACCAATTTCTTAATCCATTGCTCAGGTTCTGGCAAAGTAAAATCAACTATTTTACGTTTTTTTAGCAGAACAAATTCCCCATTTTCAATTTTTTCATCTGATTCAGTACATTGTTTTAAAAGATGATAAGATTCAGTTTTTAGCAACCATTTAGTATTTTCAATAATATCTTTTTTGAAAAAGACAAGTATTTTAGACGTATCAATTGAGCCATTAACCTCTTTTGGATTCCGTATTAACAAATAAGATTTACCATAAGAAAGCTCAGGAGTGTCTATTTCTTTTTTTATCTTTTTATCTAAAAGAATTGTTTCCATATTTTCTAAAATACCATTATTATTAAAACAATTTTTTATAATAATGGTATTTTGATCTAATAGATAGAAAGTTTCGTCTTGAATAGAATTCAACAACCATCGAAGCAGTTTCATCTTAATTTTATTTATTATTTGGTTCACAAAGACACCTTACATGAATAATTAAATGTACACAATCCCCAGTGCATCATTTCACTGTGTTTTGTTACAAATATTTCTTTGACAATATTGCGATATAAATAGCCATGTCCTTCATGGACAGGCATTACAATCACATATTCACCAGGATTTAAACCTATCGCATCAATCTTGATTTTACAGTGCACTCTACCATGTTGTATATGCCTCACTAAATCACCATTTAGCGTTGAAAGTGTCGTTATCAATAAGCCATCTTTTCTGTATATATTTATTGAAACATTAAGATCCTCTGCTTGAACTTTAAGGTCAAATGAGTACTCTATCCAAATAGTATCTAATGTTTTAAAAAAATTAATTTCTTCTTCATTCTCATTCAATATCTTAAAAGAAAGATTATTAATTTTATCAAACTCATCATAAATAGCACCATATAACTTTGAAGCGATATCCTTTTCTTGAGTTTTTTCAGCATTATCTTGTTTTAATTGGTTTAGTTTTTCTCTTTTCTTAATTTGCAATTGATCCATAAAATCAAGATATTTTTGTACAACATCTTTCGATGGTCCATGCGCTATTACATTACCTTTATCAAGCCATATTGCAAAATCACACAATTGCATTACTTGTGTATGGTTATGCGAAACAAGCACTATAGAAACACCTTGTTTTTTCAATTGATGCATTTTAATAAAGCACTTATTTTGGAAAGCATAATCACCAACTGCTAATATTTCATCAATCAGTAATATATCAGGTTTCAGATGAATGGCCACAGAAAAGCCTAATCTAGAGTACATTCCAGAACTATATGTCCCAACAGGAGAATCAATAAAATCATCAATTTCTGCAAACTCAATAATATCATTAATGATAGCTTCAGTTTCTTTTTGACTAAGTCCCATCAAAGAAGCAGAGTTATAAATATTTTCCCTTCCTGAAAGTTTTTTATCAAATCCTGCTCCAAGAGCAATGAGTGCTTGCACTTTGCCATCAAGAATCACTCTTCCATCGGTTGGTTTAATCAGACCTGCAATAATTTTGAGCAAAGTTGTCTTTCCACAGCCATTTCTTCCAACAAGTGCTATACTATCACCTTTACACAATTCAAATCCAACATTATTGACCGCATAAAATTCATCCGAACGCAGTTCAACACTTTGTCCAAGTCCTCTTAGCTCTCTTAAAAAATCTTTCATCCCATAATCTAAATGAGAAGTTGTATTTTTAGAATATTTTTTAACGATATTCTGTACTAAAATGATAGGTTTCATCTATATCCTCTCGTTTAATACACGTAAAGATATATGAAAAATATACGAAGCAATTAGTGATAAAAGCATAAACCCTATTCCAACTAAACCAAAAACAAGCCAATTGACAGAATGTCCTATTCCAAGATAACGCATATTGGTAAAAACTTGTGCTATTGGATTTAATTTGCAAAATAGGCGTAAAATACCCTCTTGTGGGAGAGGGAATAATACTCCACTTGTAAAGAATAAGGCTCTTAATACAATTTTGATAAAGCTCCCCACATCACTATTGATTGTATGAAAAGGAGCTAAAAAAAGCCCTATCCCTAATCCCATAAAAATCACTATAGGAAATAAAAGAATAAAAGAAATCATTCCTAGGAAGTAGAATTCACCCATCATGATTGAAAAAATGATGATTGCAGCCAAAACAAAAATAGAATTAAAACCCATTTTAAACACAATGGACATAATTAAAGCTTCTGATGATACGTTAAGTTGTGATAAAAGTGTTTTTGACTGATTAAGAATTTCTAATGATTTTAAGAGCGTATCTTGAAAAATCTGCCACATTAATAAACCATAAATGACAAATATCGCGTAACTAATTTGCATATCTCCAGTATTGAGGAAATGAGACTTATGTAAAAATATAAAAACAGTCGCTAATGCAATTGGTTCTATAAAATCCCAAAAAACGCCAAAATAAGATTTGATGTAGTTACTTTTAATATCTTTACGAGCCAACCTATAACCGATATATAAGTCATTTTTAAAATTTAATAAAATACTTTTAAGATTTTTTTTGACATCATTAGAAGATGATTTAGATTCATAGACAATCATTAAGATTCCTTCTTTCTATATTAGGGAGCTTCGTCACCCGACTACAATTGATAAGCATACCGCCATATTTTCTTAAAAAAGCATCACTTTTTTCGAATGCCTGTTCTATCTCTTCTATTAAAGGAGGATACCATTTTTTATTATTACGATAGTTATGAATAAAATGATTTTCGCCTCCTTTTACCATACCATCATCATCTTTACTTTCATAATTAAAATTATGATCTATCCCATAAAGATATATTTTTTGCATCCCCATATAATATGCTAATTGAATGGCAGCAATAACAACTGAACTGCCCGTTGAAATTTTTTTATTGGGCATTGAACAAAATTCAAAAGGTAGCCGATTAATAATAGGGAAAGATAAAAAGCTTCCTTTTAAATCTAATTCTTGATCCGTACCTATTAAGATCTTGGATTTATGTTTAGAGTCGATTATCTCTTGTCCAAAATCTTGAATAATCTGCGGATCAATAGAGACAACAAAATGTGGTTTAAAAAAATTCAGATTCATTTGTTCATAAGCTAGATAAAAACGATTACAGACAAAAATGATTTTTCCACTTTTTTGGATTTTCTGTAAATCTTCAAGCGTAACGCTTGGTCCATTTCCAACAATCACACACTCTCGTCTTTTATATTTATTTGCTAATAGATACCATCCTAATCGATTAAGAAATCTATCGTGTGAAATCATCTTCTACTCTTAAAATGTCATCTTCTTCCAAATATTCTCCAACTTGCGCTTCTATGAGTATTAAATCCATTTTACCAGGATTATATAAACGATGCATCTCCCCCATAGGAATATACGTTGATTCGTTCGTACGAACTAATATCTCCTGATTACCTATTTGTACAATGGCTGTACCACTTACAACAATCCAATGTTCACTTCGATGAAAATGTTTTTGCAAAGAAAGACGCTTTCCTGGGCTTACGACAATACGTTTAATTTTATACTTATGATTTTCTTCAAGTATTGTATAGGTTCCCCATGGGCGATAGGCTGTTAAATGAATGTTATGTAGTTCAGTATTACTCTTTTTTAATTCAGCAACCACTTGTTTGACTTTTTGAGAAGCTCCTTTTTTGCTGATAAGCAAGGCATCTCCCGTATCTACGATAATCAGGTCTTCTACATCAATTGTAGCTATTTTTTTACTTTTTGTTAAAATAAGGTTATTTTTACTGCCAATAGCAATATGGTCATTATTCATTGTATTACCAGAAACGTCTTTAGGTAGTTCCTCATACAATGCATCAAAGCTTCCAACATCACTCCAACCAATATCTCCACTTGCAATCACTTTAACTTTATGGCTTCGTTCCATTACAGCATAGTCTATGCTATCTTCAGGAATTGCTAGCATATCTTCATGGTGTATACGAATCGTCTCTGCAATTGTTTTGGCATTTTCAAATGCTTTTTGACATGTATTATAAATCTCTGGAGCATGTCTTTCTAGCTCCTCTAAAAAGGTTCCTGCTTTAAAACAGAACATTCCACTATTCCAATAATAATTACCTGCTTTTAGATACGCTCCAGCTGTTACACTATCTGGTTTTTCATGAAAGGCTTTTACATCTTCACCATTAGCTTCAATATATCCAAAACCTGTTTCAGCAAAAGTAGGTTGAATTCCAAATGTAACGAGAGCACCTTCTTCGGCAAGCTTTTTAGCTCTTTGAAGAGCTTTTTCATAAGAAACATGATTTTTGATTAAATGATCACTCGGCGTAACCAAAACAATAGACTCTTTATCTAAACTCAAACAGGCAAGACCAATAGCAGGAGCTGTATTGCGACCAATTGGTTCAAGAAGATACGAAGTTTCACTTTTGGTTTCTAGTTCATCTAATTGGTCTGAGGCTATAAAATATTGTTCAGCATTGGAAACAATCAGTTGTTTCGAACAAATCTTACTATTGCGCTCTACAGTAAGTTGAAAAAGAGATTTTTTATCAAATAATTTAACAAATTGTTTAGGCATCAAAGCGCGACTAATTGGCCACAGGCGGGTACCACTACCGCCACATAAAATAAGATTTATCATTAAAGAGTATCCTGCCCATTATTTTTTTGAAATTGCCACATATCGTTGCACATTTTCATAAGATCATGCTGCGCTTCCCAACCTAAAAGTTCTTTAGCTTTTTTGGGCTCTGCATAATATGCTGGTAAATCGCCTTCTCTTCTGGGTGCAATTCGATAGGGTATTGAGAAACCACATACTTTAGAAAATGATTTAATAACTTCTAAAACACTATATCCTTGACCTGTGCCTAAATTAATAGCTGTGCACTGTGATGTATTAAGCAGTTGGAGTGCCTTAAGATGTCCTAAAGCTAAATCTACGACATGGATATAATCCCTAATACCAGTTCCATCGGGTGTATCATAATCATTACCAAAAACATTGACATACTCTCGAAGCCCAATAGCAACTTGAGCGATATAAGGCATAAGATTATTAGGAATACCCCGTGGGTCTTCGCCGATAAGACCACTTTCATGTGCCCCGACAGGATTAAAGTAACGGAGGATGGCAATGCTCCATGTTGGGTCACTCACATATAAAGCCCTTAACATTTCTTCTACAACAAGTTTTGTTTGCCCATATGGATTCATTGCACTTAATGGATGTTCTTCTGTATAAGGCAGAAATTTTGGCTCGCCATATACGGTGGCAGAAGAGCTAAAAATTATTTTTTTAATGCATAATTTTTGCATCGTTCTTAATAAACAAAGTGTTCCATAAACATTGTTATCATAATACTTCAACGGTTTTTCAACTGACTCACCAACAGCTTTCAGACCTGCAAAATGAATCACGGCATCACAGCCATGCATAGCCAGTTCCAAAGTAACTTCATCACGAATATCACCTTGATAAAAAATAACTTTTTTTTGTGTAATCTGCTCTACTTTCTCAATCACGGATAGAACACTATTACATAGATTATCCAAAATGATAACTTCAAAACCAGCATTTAAGAGTTCAATGCATGTGTGAGAACCTATAAATCCAGCTCCGCCCGTTATTAAAATTTTCATAGATGATTCAACCATAGCTTTTAATTTTATAGTATTTATTGTACTAATATTGCACTTATAATCTTGTAAAAGTATAGTTTATACTATCCAATTTTATTATAATATCTATTAATTATGTTGAAATTCAGGGATAATCTCTTTAAGTTTCATAATTTTATTTTCACACCTAAATAACTCGTCAAGGTCTCGCTGTAAAGTATCTAAAGGATACTCTGTTTTATGTGCAACAACAATTGAAGGGTATTGCGTTTTCGTATCATGCTCACTGATTAAGAGCTCCTCAAACAGTTTTTCTCCATCACGAATTCCACAAAAGATAATGTCGATATCTTCTTTTCCTGAAAGTTCAATCATTTTTTTAGCTAAATCAACTATTCGTATCGGACTCCCCATATCTAAAATAAACAGTTCTCCTTTGGTCCCAATAGCACTCGCTTGTAAGACCAATTCACAGGCTTCAGAAATTAGCATAAAATAGCGAGTCATTTCGGGATGAGTTACAGTTACCGGGCCACCTTTTTCTATTTGTGCTTTAAACTTTGGGATCACTGATCCACTACTTCCCAAAACGTTTCCAAATCGAACGGTGACAATTTGAGTATATTGAGCATTTACATTTTGAGCATAAAGTTCGCATACACGCTTTGTTGCACCCATTACATTCGTTGGCCGTACAGCTTTGTCTGTTGAAATTAAAATAAATTTTTCTACTTTATATTTTATTGCTAAATCTATACAATATTTTGTTCCTAGAACATTGTTAATTATCCCTTGATCAATATTTTGTTCTACTAAAGGAACATGCTTATAAGCAGCAGCATGAACCACAATTTGGGGACAATATTGATTGAATACTTCATCCAAAGCACTTTGATTTAAAATTGTTTGTAAAACTGGTACAAGTTTTTCACTTGAATATGATTCTAAGAGTTGATACAAGGCATATTCATTATGTTCAACAAGGATAATTCTTTTTGCATGATAATTTAAACATTGCTTAACTATCTCGCTACCAATACTTCCACCTGCTCCCGTAATCAATATGATTTTATCTTTGATAAATGTTGAAATTTTACTCTTATCTAGATCTTTGGGGTGTCTTGCCAAAAGATCCTCTACAGTGATATTTTTCAGTTGCTCTGCGAGGATACCATTATCTAGAATTTTATCCAGTGATGGTAAAATTTTGATACTATGGAAAAACGGTTTCAACTCATGATAAATTATTTTGCTTTTTGAGGCATCTGCTGATGGCATTGCAATTACAAGCAAATCATATTTGATATTTTTAATTTTTGCCTTAGCCTCGTCTTTAGATAAAATTCGAATACCATCAATACTTCTTGTCTGTAAATTTTTATCATCATCTATAAAAAACTTCATCTCATACGAACGAGTGCGGTACTCCTCTTCTAATCGTAACCCTGCCTTGCCAGCGCCATAAATAACTAATGTTTTATCTTTTTCTATCCTGCTACGGTTGATAAAAAGATAATAAACATACATACAAAAGTTAATAACAAAAAGGTATAAAAAAAGTTCAGAAAGCATAAAATAAAGAAATACTTCTTTATAATACAAAGGAGCATAACAAGCAAATGCAATAAAATAAACAATACTTTTTAAGATAAATGTTTTTTGAGTCACTTTCGACCAGGATAAGGAATAATCTTCAAATACTAAAATTGAAGCAACGCTACGAGTAAGAATCACAACAGCGATGATATCCCATCGGATATCCCAATGAAATACCCAAAATGTCCATATAAATGTCACAATGCTTAATACAATAATGACAAAAATATTTAAAATTCTTTTATCTATACTCAACATTCTTCAAACTTCTTTCGGTAATCTACAATTTTTATGATGCAATATAGGAAGACTAATGATATCAAGAAATAATGCATAACCCATGTAGGATGAGAAAGGGCACTATATCCTAAAATCAATAAAACAACATTAATACAAAGACCTAAAAGCACTACTTTTCCATGACCGAGTCCACTTTGCACAAGCCTTTGGTAGGCATGTTTTCGATGAGCTTTACTTAATTGTTCACCATTTAGATAGCGCCTCAATAAAGTTAATGTAGCATCGAACCAAAAAAGCTCAAAGAAAATGAGCCACACAAATATAGAAACACCTTGATTTTGATAATAAACGATGAATATGGCAATGGTGTACCCTAAAAATGTACTTCCTGCATCACCCATAAAAATTTTTGCTTTATCCCAATTCCATAGTAAAAAACCAAGTGCACTTGCACCTAAAATATTAAAATATAATCCTGAAAAACAAATTGCACCAGCAACAGATAAGAAGATGACTTCCATAGTAGCGTAACCATCTATACCATCTAAAAAATTATAAAGATTAATACACCACATTATCCCTAAAAAAGCCAATACATTTATAAACATTTGGTTTTCAATTGTAAAAAAACCAAAATCAATATAGGAGAGTCCTCCTATCATATAAAGGCCAAGTCCACTAACAAAAGCTTGAATAACAAGTCTTATTTTCGGATTTAACGAATAAAGATCATCTATAAAACCGACAATGGCCAGAACAACACCAATCATTAATGCATGAAATAATTGAGTATCTATCTCTTTACATGTAAAAAGATAGATAAGTCCTAAATACCATGTAAGAGCAATAGCAATTCCCCCACCATGAGGCGTTGGAATTGTATGCAAGCTACGATCATTAGGCATGGCTAAGAACGATTTTTTTAAAGCAAAATGTCGTAGCAAAAACGTCAGAATAAATGATAAAATCAAAAAAACAAACATACTAGTCATTTTCTAATACATATATCAATTTTTGCGCTAATTGGCTATAAGTGTGATGTTTAAGAACATACTCTTTTCCTTGACGACCCAACATAGCTCTCTCTTCTGCTGGCATTTGATATAAAGATTGTATCGCCTGCGCAATAGCCTCACTATTTTCAGGAGCAACGCAAATACCACATTGCGCGAGTGTTACAATATCATTATGGTCTTGAATGGAATGTATAATAGGCTTTTGGCTTAGCATATAATCAAATAATTTATTAGCAGAAACGCCGTAATTGTAAATTTTTAGACCTCTCCAGCCTATGTAACAAACATCAAAAGTACTTAATATAGCAGGCATATATTCTTTGGAAATTGCTGGTATAAAAATAATATTGCTCAAATTTTCTGCTCTTTGAATCAGCTCATTTTTCAATGCACCATTTCCAACAATAACAAAGCAAATTTCATTTTGCGCGTGAAGTATTCTAGCCGCTTCAACCAAATATTCCAAAGCATTGGCTATTCCAATGGCGCCAGTATAGCCTATAATAAACTTATCTTGGGGTAATACTTCATTAAGTGTGCGAGGCAAAGGTTTATTGTTTAAAAAAGTAATATCAGTCCCGTTAGGAATATAATTAAATTTTGCTCTTTCTAAACCTCTTCGTTGCATGTGTTCATACGCATAGGGAATGACAGAAATGACTTTCCATGCATGTTTATAGGCAAAATCTTCTAACCACTGTAATAACACAATAAGAGGATGCTTAGAGGAGTATCCTCCTAATTCAATCGCAGATAAAGGCCATATATCTCGAACTTCAAAAAGAAGTTTTGCTTTCATAAGCTTTGATAAAAGATATGCAGGAAGAATGGGCGTTAATGGTAAGGAAGAGACTAAAATAAAATCGGGTTTTATTGGTTTTACCCATGGTAGAAATAATAGTTTAAAGGCAAATAATAGCCAATTCAAAATGCGTTTAAAGCCTTGTGAATTCTGATATGGTGGCATTTTAACCCATACATATTCAATACCATCAATCGTCTCTTTAGAATAAGATGAAGTAACGTTAGGCAGAGTATGGAGTAGGTGAGAAAAAGAGCTTGTTATAATTGAAACATCATAGCCAAATTGTAATAATTCTTTTGCTAAATAATAATGCCTAAATGTCATTCCATGGTAGGGACTACCAGCATATTCATTAATGATCCATATTGTTTTTTTCATGCTTAGCTCTTCGTTTCAATCACATGATAAATTCGCTCCCAAACAGCTATATTATACAATCGCCATTTGAGGTTATTATCTAAAGAGTCTAATGTCTTTGATAAATGGTCATAATCGCATAAATAATGGAGTATCCAAGAGCGTTCAAGTTCTTGATAAAGAGACGTGGAAAGAGCATCCATCCAGGTTTTATTTGGAGCGTTAAAGCCTAATTTTTGTTTTCTCCAGACAATACTTTTAGGTAAATGCATCTCCAATATTTTGCGCAGTATATATTTGCTCCATCCAAATACAACTTTACATGTAAAAGAAATACTTAAAGCTATCTCCAATGTTTTATAATCTAAAAAAGGTAATCTTGTTTCAATTGAATGGCGCATAGAATTTTTGTCTTCATATCGCAACAACATTGGAAGATTTGTAACTTCAATTTCTAATTTCTGCAATGAAAAAAGATTCTTATATGCTAAGGCTAATCTTTCAAAAAATGAAAATGTTTTTTTAAATTTCGGACGAATAAAAGGAACTTTCCTCCATAAAATAGTTTCCCGCAATGAGGAGCAAAAACTACCGATAGTATAGTAAATTATATTTTTATATGTCATCTTTTGGTTATTCTTATGAGAATAAAATAATGTTTTCAAGCCAGCTATTAAACCTTCATGCTTGAATGTAGCATAATAAATTGCAGGGTAGTATCGCTCATAGCCAATTAATGTTTCATCTCCACCTTGACCATCCAACATCACTTTACATCCTATTTGTTTTGCTTTTTGCATAACAAAATATTGCATAAAAATAGAAGGACTTCCAAAAGGCTCTTCTTGCGTATAGATTACTTCTTCTATATTGTTCAGAAAATCTTTTTGAGAGGGTTCAAGCATAAATAAATCTATCGGATTAGCTTTTGCAACTATCGATGCAAAGATACTTTCATCAGTAAGAGCCTCTATGGATTTTGCATGTATAGCACTGAAATGATTCTGTGTTTGTTGCGAATACTCATGTGATGCCAATGTCGCTATAGTAGAGCTATCTAGCCCACCACTTAAGCATGTTCCTACTTTGACATCTGAGCGTAATCGATACTGAATAGCTCTTTGTAATTCAGAGGCATAAAGACTTTGAGCATCCTGTTGTGATAGTTCACGCACATTATCATTCAACGCTAGCGAATAATATCGTTTTATACTATACTCATGTGTCGTTAAATCATATATTAAATTATGAGAGGGAAGTAATTTAAAAATATTTTCAAAAAAAGTTTCATGGGTATGTTCATGCATACCTGTTACTACAAAATCTATAATCATAGAAAGATTAGCGTGTGCATCACTCAAAGCGAGTAACTGTTTAATTTCAGAGCCAAAAAGAAATTGTTTATTAGTTTTCTTGTAATAAAAAGGCTTAATACCAAAGCGATCTCGGCTGCAAAATATATTGTTTTTCAGAGTATCATAAATAGAAAATGCCCACATGCCATTAAAATAATTAACGCATGCTTCCCCCCAAAAATCATAAGCAGCTAATATAACTTCTGTATCTGTTTTGGATTTAAAGGTATAGCCATGATGAAGTAATATTTCTTGAATTTCAATATAATTATAAATCTCACCATTATAAATAATGACATAACGATTTTGATAATGCATTGGCTGATGCCCATCAGGAGAGAGATCAAGAACTGCTAATCGACGATGTCCAAAAGCAAAATTATCTCCAAAATAATATCCTTCATCATCAGGACCTCTATGAATAATCAGGTTATTGCGAGTAGTCAGTTCTTCTTGTGAAACTTTCGTATTTGTTAAGTTAATAATTCCCGTAATACCACACATACTATTTCATGCCTCATACACATGTTTGACTAATCCTGCAATATACAGTGGATTATGCCATCGATGAACATAGGCTAAAGCTGCTTGGCTTTTTACATGTAATAATGCACTATTTTCAATGTAAGAAGAAAGAACTTCTTCTATAGTAAAAGGATTCACATTAATAATAGCTTCTTGCAACTCTTTTGCCATAGCGTTTGGAATAAACTTTAAATCTTCTTCTCTTAAAAACACCGCTAAAGGTTTCCCCATTTTCATCACTTCAACACCAAACCCTCCATACCATCCGATCATAACTTGATCAATGACAATATGGGCTTCTTGATAATGTTTCAATGCTTCCTGATAAGGCATTTTTTCAATAATATTTATTTCAAGATTGCTATATTTTCTTTGTAAATTTTCTAACGCCTTGAGAATATACGATGACCCTTTTGCAGCACGATCCGTTGGAGCATGAACAATTTTAATTTTGTTTGTTACTTCATAAGTATGATAGGGGATGGTTTCCCAATTCGCGATACTATATGGTAAAAATGTTGTTTTGTCTTCTGGTAAAAAATACATTAAATCAGGATTCAATGCAAACATATGATCAATATATTGTGAAGCTTTCTGAATTCTTTTTTTACGTAAAACATCAAAAGAACCATCATTGCACATTCCACCATAACATGCTTTATCGTGGCAAGCTGAAAAAGCCACTCGATTCATTGTTGGAAATTTTTGCCTTGCATCGCATCCATTAAAAGTCATGATTTTTTTACCTTTGTAAAAAGGTAAATCTAAATAATTAATACCATATCGCCTTATATCTAGTAATGTTCTTCCAAAATTAAAGTGGAACACATCATAGGCATTTTTTACATGTAAAAAAGTTTTTGCCATAGTCCACGCTATGCCAAAAGGTGTCCTCTTATCAAAATCCATACAATAATCATATGGGTAGTTCAACCAATTATTAGAATCAATCAATACTTTAGAATCAAGGCCAACCAGCTTTTCAGCTTGAGCTAATCCCCATGCATTTCCTCCCACTGATGTAGGCAAATGCAGTACTCTCATTGAACTTGTCCTAAACGAGACAACCCATCGACTAAATTAACTTTAGGTACGCCTAATAATTTTTTCATCAAGTCAATGTCTGCAATTAAATCTTTCCCAACAATTTTCTCAATGTGAAAACAAGGTTTTTTACCTATAAAATCACCTAATAACAATGCGAGTTCTTTAAGACTCACAATTTCAGTACCTGCAATGTTGATAATATAGTCTCCTTGTAATTCAAGAGTTTTTTCTACAAGCATTGTTGCATCTTCGATGTAAATTGGATTGAGCCTGATACCTTCTTCCCCATTTAAAATAACTGGTTGATCGCATTTAATATTATTCATCAATCGGGGAATTAACATAGTAGGATTTTGCCCATAGCCATACATAAAGAAAGGTCGTAATATAACAAATGTTTCAAAAAAGTCCATATAATTTTTTAAAAGCATTTCTGCACTAAGTTTACTATTGAGATAAAATCCCATTTTTTCATTAGCATTAATATCAAAAAATTCTTTAACAGGCTCATTAGGATTTGTATAAACACCTCCACTAGAAGTAAAAATAAACTTTTTAACGGCATGCCTTCTTGCCCAATCAGCAATTTTCAAAGGCATATATACATTAACATCTAACATGTCCATTGCGCCATCGGGAAAATTTCGAAATTGATTAGATTGGGCAAGATAAATGACAGCATCAATTGAAGTGGGAAGCATCATCAAATCAAGTGAGATTAAATCTGCTTCAATAAGATGGATGTTATTATTTAAAGCAAACTTCAAAATAGAACCTTCTTTAACCAAAGCGTAAACAATATTGACCACGCTTAATCGTTCCATTAAATAACGTCCTAATAACCCGTTGGCGCCAACGATTAAAATATTCATTTTAGTACCTTCACTATTTTATCTTTTCCTATCAATGCTAGCAAAAGAACGATGCCAAAAATAGTAAAACGATATATTATTGAGATATGGCTCAAATAAAATATTATCGTTATACCGATGATAAATACTATGATACTTATCACATTATAGCTTATTGCAAAAAAACGTTGTGAGATAATGGCACAAGATAGAGTTAATAAAAGGAAAGAGAGAGCTGTTGCAATAGCAGCACCTAACTCTTGCCACAAAGGGATCAGTATATAATTCAATGTAATATTGCACAACGCTACTATGCTAGAAAGCACAATAAAGTGTCTTGTTCTATGCGCAAGATTAATTCCTAATGCAGTAACTTGTGTTGTAATTTGAAATCCTGTTCCTAATAATAACACCATAAAAGGATAAAAAGCAGATTCATAATTTTTAGGAAAACATAAGGCTAAAACTTCTTGACCAATCAGCCCTACACTAAAACAAATACCTAAAATGACACATAATAGTATCGTTAAAAAAGTTCTATATAGTTTTTTGGCCTCTTCTGGATTTTCTTCATATATTTTAAAAGCATGTGGAGACCAACTCTGACTTACTGCAGATGAGACAAGCGTCATAATGGCACTTAAAGAAAATGCAACCGTATACCGCCCTACACTTTCTAAGCTACTCATTGATTCAAGCATCACACGATCTGTCGAACTAAAAATCCAATAGGCTATAGACGTCGGCAAAAATGGTAGTCCATAAAGCAAACATTTTTTTAAAATTGCAGTGTCAAAGCGATGAGTCCATAAAGGCTTTAACCAAAAAACCCGTAGAGGAAATATTATGAATTCAGCAATAATAATTCCTAAAAAAATAGCAGAAATATGAAGCATCGTTGTAGAGAGTAACACTAATGCCAAACTCACACTAAGCAAGGCTGTCAATAAATTAACGATTACAAATCGATGTATCTGAAATTGATTACGTAATGTCTGATTTGACAAAGCTGAAAACAATTTAAAAGGCAAGGTACTTAATGCACATATAAAAGCTAAATCATAATTATGTGTTTCAAAGAGTGTATACGTTGTTTCAGATACGAAAAAAGAAAGAAATACAACCGATATGAATGCCAAAATAACAATAAAAGAAATTAAAGTTGTCGTTAGAATTTGTCTTTCTTCATCCGTTTTTGCTTCGAAAAAAAACCGCGCATATGCGTTATCCATACCTACGACCAAAAAAGTATTGACAAATCCTATAATAATCAAAATATACCCATATACGCCAATTTGCGCTTCACTCAGCATATGAGAATAAAAAATAATTGCAATAAAGCTAATTCCTTTTGTGAAAAAGTCACCTATAGCATAAATTGAAGTATCACGAAGAAGGAGAAGCATCTAGTTATTACTTTATATAGTGATTATTATTCAATGGTGTTTGAATATAGTCCTTTTGAACATACGCTGATGTCAAAGGATGAAAGAGATTCATTAAATCAATATTTTCACCATCTAGTTTTCTAAAAATATGGCTAAAAAGATAGTTTGTGGTTTTATAAGAATGATACTTTTCCACATACTTTCGACCCAGCATACCCAATTCTTTCCTCAATGTTGGATTCGTTACTAATAAGCGTAAATTTTCTTTGAGTGTTTCAGGAGACGACGATAGGATAGGACATTCATTTAAAAAAGAATATCTTCGGAAAAGTCTCGTATAATGTTCATTCTCCAAGTTAGCTAGAACAGGCAATCCTGAGGCCATACCTTCTATACCACTCAGAGCATAAGCCGTAGCAATAAATTGTTCTGCCAAAATATCAACTTCGAGCATCATTTTTTGAACATTGTCGTTCGTCACATTTTCTAATAAAACCAATTCTATATTTAAACCTTCTTGCTTTAAGTGGTTAATAGCGTTAAGAAGGTATTCTGTACCCTTGAAACCTCTGTGGTTTGGTGTATGTAAAATTTTGACAACACCATTTATACCATTATTATTTGAATAGTATTGCTTTACACCCCACTTATCACTATTAATATGAATCCATTGAAAAAGTGGGATATCCCACCGTGGCATCCCATCACAGCCCATAAATCCTGTAATAATGCAATTAGCATATTTTGACCAAAAAAAGACTTTTTTGGAAATAGTATCTTCATGTATTGCGGATAATGGATAAGACATCAATAATGCGTTTTGTAGCGAAGAATCATAAATACGACTGTACATGTAAGCATCACTACCATAGGGTAAAACAATGACATTAATTCGATTAATACGACATAGGACCCATTCTAATCTCCAAAAAAACTTTTTATACACGAATCCTTCAAATGGCATAACGATCATTTTGCCAAAGTGTATAATGTAATACCATATACAAAAAAGATAAGCAACTTCTCTTAAATATTGTGTTCTCATAAAATTAGGAATCAAGTCGTCAAAGTACAGTTCAAAATCATCTTTTTTATTGATATTACTATAAAATGTCCTCATTAGAGTCGTTGCATCATAACCATAACTTTTCAAAGCTTCAGACCAATATTTATTATTTAAAATAGGTGTTGAGCCAAAGATAATTTTCTGTTTTTTTCTGTAAAAAAATAATCCACTGACTAAAAGTAGCCACAGAAAAGCAATCGGGACTAAAAACACATAAATGACTAACGAAATGTAATATTTAACCATGGTATATCTTCGCTGGTGTACCATAGGCTTTTGAATGAGGGGGAATGTTTTTATTGACAAAGCTATTTGCACCTATAATTGCTCCTTCTCCAATCACAACTCCCTTTTGAATAATAACATTAGGACCAATATAACAATTATCCTCAATCACAGTTTTGGCGTATTCATAATCACTTTTTCCACCACTGATCGCCCAAGCGACACTATCATGACTATAAATCTGTACGCCTGCCGAAAGTGAGCAATATGATCCAATTTCCAGTCCGCCACTTCCATCTAAAACAACATTAGGACCTATCCATGTATTGTGTCCGACGCAAACATCACCGAAAATGATAACATTATCGTAAACACTACTTCCCTCTCCAAAACCTAGAAATTTTGCTTTTTCCCAACGGTCATTCAGATAATCTCCAAAAGGCAAGACTCGCTTATGTGTATTGTACATTTTGGATCTTTGGTCATAAAAAAATTTCTTCATTTGTTCTATTAAATTATCTACCATAGATTGAACACCATTCCTCAAAATTTAATAAGCTCCAAATAAACAGCCTCCTATTGTTACATCCATTTAAATGTTCTAGGATTAACTTCTTGGTTGCTTCATAATCCATATATTGATAAAGTAAGGCATTTTTCTTTAACAGTTTTTCTTTAACGAACTCTATACTCTCGCCTTTAAACCAACTTTGATCTGGGCTACTAAAGCCTTGTTTAATGGCCTGAGAAATATCACGAGGAATGTATTGGCTCATCGCTTTACGCAAAATAAGTTTACCATCATTTGTTTTATGCAGTTTTCCAATTTCGTTTTCATTCATATGTTTTATATTTTCTAAATTACCCAGTTTTAGTTTTACAGGAATTTTTTGAGCAAAATCTACTAAATCATTATCGAGGAAGGGGACTCGAGATTCCAAAGAATGAGCCATAGATAATTTATCTTCAACTATTAATAATCCATGTAAAAATGTTTTAGCTTCAAAGTAGAGTGAATGGTTAATATATTCTTCCGTTGTCTGCCCAGTAATCGGTTTTTTAAACACATTAGCAAAAATATCTCGTGTCCATACTTTTGAAAGATCTTGCGAAATGGGAGAAAATACTTGCTTAATAATAGAATTTGGAATAAGCCTTTGCCAAAACGTATAGTATTTATCAATATAATCGTCAAAATTTTGGTTATTAGCCAAACGATAATAGCGCCAAGGATAACCTGCAAAAAGCTCGTCACCTCCAGTTCCACTTAAGACAACTTTTACAAATTTGGAAGCAAGCTTGGCGGCATAATAATTAGGATAACTTTGCCCCACACGAGGTTCCTCCAAGTGATATGCAAATGAAGGTAAACATCGTTCCATATCTCCACTTTTCAGAACCATTTCGTAATGTTCGGTTTTAAATTTGTATGACATATATTCTGATTGCGTTCTTTCATCGAATGCTAATTCCATACCACTTGCACTACGTAAATCAAATCCAATTGTAAATGTTTGTATATTGGGTAAAGAACGAGCTGCAATGGCCGTAATAGAGCCACTATCCATGCCTCCACTTAGATAACTACCAACATCAACATCTGCCATCAACTGACGTTCAACCGCTTGAACAAACAAGCGATCTAACTCTTCAATATACTCTCTATCATCTTTTATATGTAAAGGTTCGGAAAAGTTAAAATCCCAGTATTGATATTTTGAAATTTGAGCTAATGCAAGATCAATCTCTAAATAATGCCCAGCTTCTAAGATATGTATATTTCGATGCAATGTTTTATTTGTAAAAAGATTTTGAAATGTAAAATACTCAATTAATGCTTCAGTATCCAATGCACTTTGATATTCGTTATAAGGTAAGATAGCTTTAATTTCACTACCAAAAAGAAGCGTTTTATCTTCGCTTAAATGATAATAAAGGGGTTTAATGCCATATCTGTCCCTTACTAAAAAGAATTTCTTACGGGTCTTATCATATAAAGCAAACGCAAACATCCCATTAAAGTGATTAATACACTCAATACCCCATTCTAGATATGCATATAAGATAACTTCGGTGTCACTTTCACTTTGAAAAGAATACCCTTTTTTTATGAGTTGTTGTTTTATATTTTTAAAATTATAAATTTCTCCATTGTAACTCACCCAGACATTTTGAGTGGCGTCAGACATTGGTTGGTGTGCTGCAGCTGAAATATCGACAATAGATAAACGTCGATGCCCCATAAAAATATCATACGCACGAGAATGTATCATTTTTTGTACATCTGGCAGCTCAATAGAATCTAAACAAGGATTAATGGATTTAAACAGGTTATCTGTTAAATTTTGAAAAAATGTTTTTTTGGACTTACCTTTAACACCTGATTGGAAGAAAAGATAACCTGCGTCATCTGGCCCACGATGGGCAATAGCATCTACCATAGCTTTAATACCATAAGCGTTAATCGTTTTTTTTTGTAATGCGACGACGCCCACAATACCACACATATAGCTTTAAATCTCCCGCTTAAGTGCATCTATAACATACTCAAATTCGTTTTCACTCATTTCAGTATAGAGGGGTAAGGCAATAGAAAGCCTATCTGCAGCATAACTCATTAAAAAATCTTCATCATGTAGTTGATATTTATTTTTATAATATCCTAAAGTATGTATAGCATGAGTACCTTGACGAGTAGCTATACCACGCTTTTCTAACTTTGACATCAAATGATTGCGTGAAATATTCAGTCTGTCGATTTGTTTTTTTGTTAATTGAGTAATGTTTTCGTTATTGGTAAAAAGACACACATACGATTGATACCCATGCCTAAATCCATGGGGAATATAGGGAACCATTAATGCAGGTACTTCTTTCAAAGCATCATCATACCAAGCAGCCACTTTTCTGCGTCCTTTCATAATATACTCTTGTTTATTCATCTGGCAGACCCCTAATGCACCTTGAATGTCAGTCATACGATAATTATATCCTCGGATATTAAACTCAGGGAGTAATGAGCCACCTTCTTGTATGTGCCTTTGTAAATCAGATTTACTAGCACCGTGATCTCTAAGTTGTTCCACACTTCTAGCAATATCAGTATCGTTTGTTACCAACATACCTCCTTCGCCTGTACTAATCGCTTTCCTAGGATGAAAAGAAAAGCAACCGCAGTCGCCAAATGTGCCACTATGTTGTTCGTTAATCCAACTGTCAAAGCCACAAGCACTATCTTCAATAACTTTTAGACCATAGTGTTTAGCTACATGCATAATATGAAGCATATTTGCACATAATCCAAAAAGATTTACCGGCATAATTGCACGAATTGAAGGATCATTTTTGATTAAATCTTCCATATGTGTTATGTCAATATTAAATGTTTTTAAATCAATATCACAAAAAATAGGTTTTGCGCCTGTATACTCAATAGCATTGGCACTGGCAATATAGGTAAAAGAAGGGACAATAACTTTATCTCCTTCTCCAATTCCTAATGCTTCTAATCCTGCATGCAATGCTGTTGTACAATTTGAGGTTGCATATGCATATTTTGTATTCACAAATGTCGAAAAAAGTTCTTGAAATTTTGAAACGAAAGGACCTTGTACTACCCAACCTGATTCTAAAGGCTGAATAATAGTTTTTTTTTCGTCCTCACCAAAAACTGTTTTTGTAATCGGAATATTTATTTTCACCGATTATCCTTTAATCCCTTTAATTTTTCTCCATTCAATTAACTTCATAAGCCCCTCTTCCAAAGAATACTTATACGTAAACCCCAATTCTTTTTCTGCTTTTTCTTTTGAGCCAATACGATTTTGTACTAAGGCCCTCGCATCATCTGCATTATAAGGCTTATAGTTAACACTTAAAGAGGACTTCTTCAATCTAAGGATAGTTTCACATAATGTTTTTATTGTTGTTTGCACTTCTGTACCAACATTATAAAACCCAAAAGAAATATCTGATTTCAAGGCAGCAATATTACATCGTGCTATATCTTCAACATAGATAAAATCATATGCTTGCGACCCATCCCCATTCACTGTTGGCTGCTCATTTTTATCGATTTTATTTAACATAATAGGTACAACTCCACTGTAGACGGCATGTTGGTCTTGCCCAGGTCCATACACATTCATATAACGAAGGCCAATAACAGACACCCCATAACGGTCATTATAAGCTGTACACATCGCTTCCCCTGCAATCTTCGTTGCTCCATAAAAATTTTTATTGTTAAAAGGATGTTCTTCTTTCATTGGCACTTCAACAGCATCGCCATAAACTGAAGCGGAAGAGCTATAAATTAATTTTTTAACATTGTGCTTTACACATGCTTCTAGAACATTAAAGGTGCCTGCGATATTCACATCAAAAGCAGTACGTGGAAAATCCTTGCAATGTAATAACCACATGGCTGCTAAATGAAAAACATAATCAATGCCTTCCATCGCTTTATCAAGAATGTCTATTTCTCTTACGTCTCCACCAAAAGGGAAGATAGTACAGCGAGCATCTTTTAAATCATCCTCAATATTTTCCAAATTACCACGTGAAAAATTATCGTAAATAATGACTTCTTTTACAGGCTCTTTCAATAACTCGCTAACTATAAAACTTCCTATAAACCCTGCCCCACCAATTACTAAAACCCTCGCATCTTTTAATCTATTCATTGATTATCTTTATCCTATCATTTTCTAGTCTATACTGGCTCCCATCAAAAAGATCAACGGCCAAACCAGTTTCATCAAAGCAAAGCGTATTACCTGCGCGGCTTACCCATCCAATTTGTCTTGCAGGAACTCCAACCATAAGCGCATAAGGTTTCACATCTTTGTTTACAACTGCGCCACTGCCAATTAAAGCATATTCACCTACAGTAACTCCACAAATAACTGTTACATTGGCACCAATAGAGCAACCTTTTTTTAAAAGTGTTTTTTTAAACTCAGATTTCCTAACAATGAAAGCGCGCGGATTTATAACATTCGTAAATACCATAGAAGGACCCAAAAAAACATCATCTTCAATTTGAACGCCTTCATAAATAGAAACATTGTTTTGCACCTTTACACCATTACCTATGCAAACATTTGGACCTACAACACAATTTTGACCAAAAGAACAATTATTCCCAATGTGAGAACCTGTAAGAATATGTGAAAAATGCCAAATCTTTGTATTATCACCAATTTGTACACTTTCATCAACATAACATGATTCATGAACAATAAATGATGCCATTATTTTATTACCTCTTGGCAGAATGGATGATATTCGCCTTTTAAACCCAGTGAATCAAGCTTGCGAATTGTAGAAACAATCTCAATAGAATTTCGTGCCTCTTCTAGGCCAAATCCTTGCCCCTCTAAAATATGCTTATAACTCAGTGTATGTAATTCCGTAAAACCTTCACTAAATTCAACTTCTTTACCATCTACAGTAATACTTCTGTAAGTTCGTTTTCCATTCTCTTTAATCATATTTGGAAGATAGTCATAATTAACCGACAAAAACCATCTTACATTTGCATGCTTAAGCTTTATAAAACCTGCATTCGTATCCAATTGCTTTATATGCACAAAATTCTCTTCAACAGCTCCAAAAATCCAAGAAAGCATATCGAAGAAATGCACACCAATATTACTTGCGATTCCTCCACTTTTTGCTTCATCACCTTTCCAACTGATAAAATACCATTTTCCTCTACTTGTAAGATACGTTAGATCAATATCATAAATTTTATCTGGATTTTCGCTAAGCTCTTTAGTAACTTTTTCTTTAAGTGCAATGATTGATTCATGTAATCTGAGTTGTAAAATAGTATAAATCTTTTTTCCACTTTCTTCTTCAATTATTTTAAGTTGGTCAATATTATGAGAATTCAAGACTAAAGGTTTTTCACAAATAGCATGAGCACTGTTTCGCAAAGCAAATCGAATATGTGCATCATGCAAATAATTCGGTGTTGCGATAGAAACATACTCTATTTTTTTTCCTTGTTCTCTATGCCATTTATCCACAAATCGGTCAAATCGTTCAAATTCAGTAAAAAAACTTGCATTAGGGAAATAACTATCAATAATTCCTACACTATCATTTTTATCTAAAGCACATATGAGGTCATTGCCAGTATCTTTAATTGCTTTCATATGCCTTGGTGCAATATATCCTGCTGCCCCAATCAAAGCAAAATTAATTTTCATTTCGCTGCCTCTTTTCTTTAATATATAGATTTTTAATTTAGTTATTTAATTGAGTCTAGAAATAATAAAATACATTTATCATTACGCTAATCTTTGCCGAATAAGTCCCGTGTATAAACCTTTTTGGCAACATCTTCAAGCTCTTGACTTTGGCGATTGACAACAATCACATCGCACAATCTCTTAAATTCATCAATATCTTTAATAACACGCGAATTAAAGAACATTGCATCTTTCAAAACAGGTTCATACACAACAACTTCGATGCCCTTAGCTTTAATACGCTTCATCACACCTTGAATGGAAGATGTTCTAAAGTTATCACTCCCCGTTTTCATAATCAAGCGATAAATACCTACGACTTTCGGATTTTTCTTGATAATAGACTCGGCAATAAAATCTTTACGGGTACTATTGGAATCCACGATAGCTCGAATAAGATTATTAGGGACTTCATTGTAATTGGCTAAGAGTTGTTTGGTGTCTTTGGGTAAGCAGTAGCCACCATAACCAAACGAAGGATTGTTATAAAAATTTCCAATGCGAGGGTCTAAGCAAACACCTTCAATAATCTCTTTTGTGCTCAATCCATGACTTTGTGCGTAAGAATCTAGTTCATTGAAAAAGGCAACGCGCATCGCTAAATAGGTATTGGCAAATAATTTAATGGCTTCTGCTTCTGTTGAACTCGTATAGACAATCGGTATCTCTTTTTTAATAGCACCTTCAATTAAAAGTTGAGCAAAGCACTCTGCTCGTTCACTTTTTTCACCAATCACAATTCTAGAAGGATAAAGATTATCATAAAGCGCTTTGCCTTCGCGCAAAAATTCAGGAGCAAAAAAAATGTTATCAATTCCAAATTGTGCTTTTAATTTTTGCACATAACCGACAGGGATTGTTGATTTTATCACCATAGTAGCCGTTGGGTTATATGCCAAAACATCTTTGATGACATTTTCAATTGATTTGGTATTAAAATAATTCGTTTCAGGGTCATAATCGGTGGGTGTAGCGATAATGATAAACTCTGCATTTTCATAGGCTTCTTGTTTATCCAGCGTTGCTTTGAAATTTAAAGTTTTTTCTTTGAGATATGTCTCAATTTCCTTATCTTCAATCGGTGATATTTTTGCATTAATCATCGCTATTTTTTCAGGAATAATATCAAGCGCAACCACTTCATGATGCTGTGCAAGCAATATGCCATTGGATAGTCCTACATAGCCTGTTCCAACGATGGCAATTTTCATCTAGAGTCTCCACGTTGGATTTTTAATAATCCCTTTGACATCAATAATGACATCACTTAAACGTTGATACTGTTCTTGCTCAACTTCAACAAAAGCCAAATGCCCAACCGCAACAATAATTGCCTCGTAGTGTTTCTCTTTATCAAAAGGATTATCAATCAAATCATAGCCATAGTGCAATTTAGCTTCTGCTTTATCAACCCATGGATCATAGATATCTATGTGGCATTTAAAAGATTGCAACTCTTCTATAATATCCACAACTTTAGTATTGCGAATATCAGGACAGTTTTCTTTAAAGGTGAGCCCTAAAATAAGAACATTCGCATCTTTGATTTTTTTATCATGCTCAATCATAAGTTTAATCGTTTTGTCGGCAATATATTTACCCATGCCATTATTAATTTGTCTGGCACCTAAAATAAGATTTGGTTTATAGCCCAATTCTTCAGATTTATACGTCAAATAATAGGGATCAACACCGATGCAATGCCCACCAACAAGACCTGGCTTCAATTTAATAAAATTCCATTTTGTTGCAGCTGCTTCAATGACTTCATGCGTATCAATTCCCATTGTATTAAAAATAAGCGCTAGTTCATTAATCAATGCAATATTAACATCACGCTGCGTATTTTCAATCACTTTTGCCGCTTCAGCCACTTTAATAGAAGATGCTTGATAAGTGCCTGCTTTAATAATACTTTTATACAGTTTGTCTACTTTTTCCGCAATGCTTGGAGTTGAGCCAGAAGTAACTTTTAAAATGTGCGTCACTGTATGTGTCTTGTCACCCGGATTAATACGCTCAGGTGAGTAGCCACAATAAAAATCTTGGTTGAAAACAAGATGAGAAAATTTTTCCAAAACAGGAACACATACTTCTTCTGTAACACCTGGGTAAACGGTACTTTCATAAATAACAATATCATCTTTTTTGAGCACTTTCCCAACAGTTTCACTCGCCTTAATTAAAGGAGTTAAATCCGGACGGTTGCTCGCATCGATAGGAGTGGGTACCGTTACAATAAAAATATTGCAAGAACGAAGTGCTTCACTGTTTGTACTAAAAAGTATTCCATTTTTAATTGCTTCATGAAGTGCTTGTTCATTGAGTTCTAATGTCCTATCAAATCCACTGCTTAGTTCATCAATGCGCGTTTGAAAAATATCAAATCCTACGACAGAATATTGTTTCGCAAATTCAACCGCAAGCGGAAGTCCAACGTAACCTAACCCAATAATTGCAATTTTGTCCATTGATAACCTTTTATATCTCTTCTTTAACTCTTAGAAAAATAGGAAATCTTGGCTTTCCATTTTTTGTAAGTTCTTTATATTTATACGTAATTTTTGAACCAATAGTGGGAGGATTTTTTCGCTCGTCATCACTAAATCCTGAGCCTATATCAAACGTCATTCCCTCATTATTTTTACATGTAAGAGAGCCCAAGACTTTTTTATATTTTCCCTCACCTTTATGATGCTCTATCACTTTGCATTCAGCATCATAAAAACTTTTGACTTTTAGGTTATTCGCATCACGTTTTGCAATGTAAGGGGATAATGGATTTCGAATTACGACACCTTCACCGCCACCGTTCTCAACACTCTGTAAAAAAACAAATAACGCTTCTTCATCATTACATGTCGTTTGTTTAACGATGCGCAAATAATCTGCTTGGTTGAGTTTTAGATAATACTCTAATTTCACTAAACGTTGAATCAAACCGCCGTTTTCATGTGGGACGTCAAAGATGTTATAGGTAATTTCTTTCCAGCCATCATGCGGTTCTTGTTTTTTAACAATAGTAACAATCTTTGAAAAATCGCCTCGTTTACTCCACAATTCTCCATCCAAAGCAAATGGAGGAAACCCCTCTGTAAACCAAGCGGGAGCGGCAAACTCGTTACCGCCTCGTGAAATAAGCTTGTGCCCATCCCAGTAGGCTCTGACACCATCCATCTTTTCGCTCATCAGCCAGCCTGAGATATTTTGGTCTTTGTACTCTTCTAAGAGCATCAATTCTGGTTTTGAAGCCCAAGACAAACTAGCAAACAAGAAAAAGAAAAGAAAAAGGTATTTCATTGCTGTAAATCTTTGTATTTAAGAAGATACCATTCAATGGTTTTAAGAATACCACTTTCAAAGTTCTCTTCTGCTTCCCATCCCAGTTTTGTCTCTAACTTAGTAGCATCAATGGCATAACGCCTATCATGTCCTGCTCTATCTTCAACGAAAGTAATTTGTTCTTGGTAAGAACGTTCTTGGGGGACGAGAGTATCCAAAATTTCACAAATTTTATGGGCAATGTAAAGGTTGTCTCTCTCATTGCGTCCGCCAATATTATATGTGTCACCAGAAACGCCTTCATGAAAGACAAGATCAATACCTTTACAGTGATCTAAGACGTAAAGCCAATCGCGTATATTTTTACCGTCACCATAAATAGGAATATTTTGATGGCTAAGCGCTTTACGAATAATCGTAGGAATCAGTTTTTCATCGTGCTGTTTAGGTCCGTAATTGTTGGAACAATTGGTAATGACCGTATTCATCCCATAGGTGTGATGGTACGCCCTTACAATCATATCGCTTCCTGCTTTACTTGCAGAATAAGGAGAATTGGGCGCATAAGGTGTACTTTCCGTAAAAAAGCCTGTTTCACCCAATGTGCCATACACTTCATCCGTTGAAATGTGGTGAAAACGACACGCTTCATACCCTTCTTTGCGAATAAAAGGTTTTTGCATCCACGCTTTATAAGCGACATCAATCAGCGTAAATGTCCCATTGACATTGGTTTCAATGAAAACACCTGGATTTTTAATGGAATTATCCACATGTGACTCTGCCGCAAAATGAATCACCCCTTTAATATCGTGCGTTTCAAAGAGTGATTCGACTAAATTTCTATCGCATATATCACCTTGTACAAACGTATAACGGGGGTTATCTGCCACTTCAATAAGATTATCTAAATTGCCCGCATAGGTCAATGCATCAAGATTGACAAGATGATATTCCGGATATTTTTCTAAAAAATATGGCACAAAGTTTGAGCCGATAAATCCAGCACAGCCTGTCACTAAAATCGTAGTTTGACTCATTTAACTAAGTCCTTTAGGTACTCGCCATATCCATTTTTACTCAAAGGTTTAGCGATTTCTAATACTTGCTTTTTACTGATCCAACCGTAATTATAAGCAATCTCTTCTAAGCAGGCTATTTTATACCCTTGACGTTTTTCAATGGTTTGCACAAACAAACTTGCATCCAGTAAGCTCTCATGCGTTCCCGTATCAAGCCATGCAAATCCCCGTCCTAAGACTTCGACTTGTAAATCTCCACGTTTGAGGTACACTTCATTGACCGTTGTGATTTCAAGCTCACCGCGCTCACTTGGTTTGACATTTTTAGCGATTTCAATGACACTGTTATCGTAAAAGTAAAGACCCGTTACTGCAAAATTGGATTTGGGATTTTTCGGTTTTTCCTCAATACTGATTGCTTTTTGATTTTCATCAAACTCTACCACGCCAAAACGTTGTGGGTCTTTGACCTGATAACCAAAAACAACGGCACCCTTTTCTAATTTAGCCGCATTTTGTAAAAGTGGCGTAAACCCTTGTCCATAAAAAATATTGTCTCCTAAAATTAAGCAGACATTATCTTGACCAATAAATTCTTCACCTAAAATAAACGCTTGGGCTAAGCCATCAGGACTTGGCTGAATTTTATACGAAAGGCAAAGTCCCCAACGACTGCCATCACCTAGCAACTCTTCAAACTTGCCAATATCTTGTGGTGTTGAGATAATTAGGATTTCACGAATGCCGGCTAACATCAAAACCGAAAGCGGATAGTAAATCATTGGTTTATCGTAAATTGGCAACAGCTGTTTGCTAATGGATTGGGTCACAGGATAGAGCCTTGTACCAGACCCTCCTGCTAAGATAATGCCTTTCATTTTAGTGAAGCTCTGCTTTAGCCGTTGCGATGAGTTCATTGAGTTTTTTCTCATACAATTTCGCATTGTCCGCATTGGTGGATTCAAAACGTGTGACAAGAACCGGAGTTGTATTACTGGCTCGAACCAAACCCCAACCATCGTTAAAGATAACTCTCACACCATCGACATCGACAATCTCTTTAATGGCAGGAAAATCTTTTGGAGGGTTTTTGAGAAGCTCTTTTACTTTTTCAACGAGTGGGAATTTGTCATTTTCATTCGTTTCAACTTTTAGCTCTTCGGTGGAGTAAACAACTGGTAATTTTGCGATTTCTGCATCCACATCTAAACCATTTTTAACCATCTCTATCATACGAAGTGTCGCGTAAATGGCATCATCGTAACCAAAATAACGGTCATTAAAGAAGAGGTGACCACTGACTTCTGCTGCAAAATCAGCATTGGTTTTGGCAATCATCACTTTAAGATTGCTGTGTCCCGTTTTGTACATAATTGCATGGCCGCGCTTATTAATTTCATCGTACATCACTTGAGAACATTTTACTTCGCCGATAACCGTTGGATTTTTCATAGCACTAGAGAACAAAATCGCCATGATGTCGCCTTTGACATTATTGTGTTTGGTCAAAAAGGCAAGGCGGTCTGCATCGCCATCATACGCAAATCCAAGTGCATACACACCTTCAAGTTCTTTTTTAATATCTTTAAGATTTTTCTCTACGGTTGGGTCAGGGTGATGGTTAGGAAATGTGCCATCTGGGTCTGTATACAAACCTTTACATGTAAAACCTAACGCCTTGAAAACATCTTGAACCACAACGCCCGCAACGCCGTTTCCACAGTCATATACAAACGGTTGTGTAAAGCCTTTAAGATGGTCAAACTCTTTGATAAGATACGCGATATAGCGCTCTTTGGCATCAATAAACGTTGAGCTTAAATCATCCTCAATTTCCATGTCGTAGTTTTGCATAATCTCGCGACCCAATGCATAAATATCTTCACCAAAGAAAGGTTTTTTATCGATAGTGACTTTAAAGCCATTGTATTCGCTTGGATTGTGAGAACCAGTAATCATAATAGAAGCATTAGGGCTCACGCCATCAAAGTTTTGAAAGTTGCTAAAATAATTGACTGGTGTTGCGACAAGTCCCATATTAAGGACTTTACAGCCTGCTTTGTTTAAACCACTGGTAAGATATTCACATAAAATGGGGGAATGGCTTCTTGCGTCATAACCAATAGAAACCGTTTTTCCTACTTTAAGGATTTGTTTTCCCAAAAAATAGCCAATGAGCTTGACCATTTGCTCATTCAGCTCTTGTTCATAAATGCCTCTAATGTCATATTCTCTAAAAATTGTTTTCACGGATGTTCCTTATATAATTCTTCTTCTATCGCGATGCCAAAGACATCGGTGTAGGATTTTTCATGTTTTAAATTTTCCTGCATTGTAACCAATGCGCGCTGATAATCTTCTATAATGAGATTACCCTTGAGTAACTCATATTTTAAAAATAACCAATAGGTATTAAGCACATCGCTCTCGCAATACTCCTTAATTTTTTCAATTTCTCCTGCATAAAAAAGCTCCATAACTTGGTCTCCGTGAACATCGTATTTTCCAGGAAGTCCAACCATAGAACAGACATGATCGAGTTTGAGCCCTCGTACAGCACCAAACTCACACAAATGGTCCATCAAATCAACATGAAAACGATCACTGTATCTGGCTCTGTAATTATCCCATTTATTTTTTGTAAGCTCCTTGTTCTCGACTTCAAAATACGCATTACATGTAAGATTATATTGCATCGCTCGAAGCATCAAAAGTGGCATATCAAAGGTACGTCCGTTAAAGCTTACGAGTTTTGGATTTTTTTGATTGATAAAGTTGAGAAAGTTTTTAATCATTTCGTATTCATTAGCACCTTCAATGCTACTGACTTTACGAAAAATGCCGAAGTCATCGGCGATAACGGCAGAAATTGCTACAATTTTATGGAATGGTAACGGCAAAAATCCACTTCCGCTTTTAGCTTCTTGTTCACTCATCGCTAAGATGGAGACCTCTAAATCCTCTCCTTCAAAATGTAAAACATCTCGAATAAGCTTGGTATCAGGTATCGTTTCGATATCGAACACGCAGATCATTAAGTACCTCTTTGGCTTGTTTTGGATACAATTTTAGCTTAATTCAACTATGAAAGTGATGAGATGCGATTTTTTTTAGAATACTATGCCCTTAAAGGTGTTTTACTTTTAACAAATTTAGTACCCCAATCTGTCATTTTTTCTTTATGTAAAAATGTGGCAGCATTTATTTTTCACTTTGATAAAAAAAGACGCTATATCACACTAACCAATTTAGAACGAGCATTCCCTTTGATGCATGAGTCTGAGCGCTTGACTTTAGCAAAGAAAATTTACGAACATTTTGCCATTAGTGTGGCTGAGATTTTATTGATGATGCAAAAACGTGTTGATATTGATACGATGGTTGATGACTATGACCAGGCCATTCAAGACATGCATAACTGTTTTGCCAATCAAAGCAACGGAACGCTTCTTTTGACAGCTCATTTTGGGAATTGGGAACTTTTGGCGCATTTTTTTGCAAAGCACGGTTATCCTGTTGTTGTGATTGGAAGAAGGGGCAACAATCCTTTAATCGAAGATAATCTGACTACTCCATTTCGTGCGATGTACGGCAACACACTTGCCTATAAAGAACAAGCGATGAGTGCCATTATCAGAGCCTTAAAACATAAAGGCATTGCGGGAATGCTTATTGACCAAAAAGCAGGAGGCGCCAATAGCATTAAAGCCAATTTTTTCGGTTATCCTGCTGATACCGTCAATTCTACCGCCATGCTAAAACTTCGCTACCATCCATCAGTCACTTCGCTCTTTATGGCACGACAAAAAAATGGAAAATACAAACTTATCGTAGGCTCACCTGCGGATATTGACCTTCCCAATGAACTGAGTGAGCAGGAAAAAATTGAGCGCTTAACCCAACGTTACAATGATATTATCGAAGAAGTTATACGAGCTTATCCCGAACAGTGGTTTTGGATGCATGACCGTTGGAGAATCGCTAAGTGAGAGTACTCATTTTAAGCGATGGCAGGATGGGGCATCTGAACCAATCCATTGCATTTGCAAAACACTTAAAAGCTGCCTATGACATTGTTCCCGTGCATTTTACATGTAAAGCGTGCAAGCTCATCTCGTATCTCTTTGATGCATGTAAGCTCTACTCATCCATACTTTTTAAGCTGGAAACACCCTTAACACAGCACTATGATATGATTGTTTCGGCAGGTTCTGGCACCTATTATGCCAATAAAACACTTGCTAGAAAGCTAGGAAGCAAGTCTGTCACGATGATGCTTCCACAAAGTTATCGTTATGACTTTAATCTTGTTTTTGCACAAAGTCACGATAACCCGCCCTATCAACCCAACATTATCACTTTGCCCGCTAATTTTAGCTACGTAGAACCTCAAGGGCTTTTTACACCTAAAGGAAATAGTGCTATTGGTATTATCATCGGAGGCAACAACACGCATTTTACGATGGACAAAGAACGCCTTAAAAAGCAGCTTGACTTCATTTTTAAACGTTTTGAAAGTTATGAAATTGCCGTCACGACGTCTCCTCGAACACCCAAGGAGATTGAAACTTTGGTCGAAAGCTACCCGTTTGCGTACCGCGTAATTTTTTCACACAATAAAATCAACCCTATTGCAGACTTTTTGCATTCTTGCGAAGTGGTTTTTATTACGATAGATTCGACCTCCATGATTAGCGAAGCCATTAGTTATGGTACGTCCTGCGTGGAAATTTTGCCTTTAAATGATGCCAAAACAAACAAATTTTTTACAATGGCCGAAACACTCCAAGCACAAAAATATGTGCATCTCTTTGATGGCACACTGGCCCATCACAATCGCAAAATTGATTTTCAATCTTACGCACAAAAGGCTTTGGCTTGAAAATTGTTCAACTCATTCCCGAACTCAATGAAGGTGGCGTAGAACGTGGCGTTGTAGAACTTTCACGCGAATTAGTTAAGCGAGGATTTGAAAGTATCGTTATCAGCAATGGCGGTAAGTTAGTCGAACAATTAGAAAAAGACGGCGCATTACATGTAAAAGTAAATATTTGCTCAAAAAATATTCTAAGTGCTCCTTGGAGAATTTTTAAACTTTATCGTACTCTCAAACATTTACACCCTTCTTTGTTACATGTCAGAAGCCGAGTACCCGCATGGATGGTCTTTTTTGCCAATAAAGTGCTACGCCTTCCCGTGGTTTCTACGGTTCACGGTTTTAACAGCGTTGGATTTTACAGCTCAATTATGACACGAGCCGATCATGTTATTTGTGTCAGCAATGCTATTAAAGTTTATATTCAAAAACACTATGCCACGCCCGAATCAAAAATCACAGTTATCCCACGCGGTGTTGATGTGGAAAAATTCAATCCTAAGCATATTGATAACACCTTTATAGAGACGTTTAAAAACGACTTTAACCTACACCAAATGTGTGTTGTATCTACCGTAGGAAGAATCACGCAACTCAAAGATTTAGAAACTTTTATAGAAGCAATTGCTATACTAAAAGACAAAGTTCCACATGTTGTTGGCTTAATTGTTGGAGGCGTCAGAGAAGATAAACAGAATTATTTTACCCTGCTTCAAAACCTCGTAGAATCTTTACATGTAAAAGAGTCTATTCGCTTTTGTGGAAGCAGTGACAACGTAGCAGAAATTTATGCACTCAGTGATGTCGTCGTAAGTAGCTCAAAGAAACCTGAGAGTTTTGGAAGAAGCGTTGCAGAAGCTATTGCACTTAATACACCAGTTGTGGCAACAAACCATGGAGGTGTTTTAGATATCATTCTAGAAGGTATCAATGGTTATTTTACGAAAATAAGCGATGCACAAGATTTGGCTGAAAAAATCCTCTTGGCACAAGCACTTCACAGTAACGGTTATGAATATATCAGCCACACTTTTTCATTAGAACAAATGGTAGAAAAAACACTTTTAGTCTATAAAGGATTAACTCACGCATGCATATCTTAATGGTTTCACTGGATTTTTTACCAACGGTGGGTGGCATAACGGCACACGTTTATGAACTCTCTTTAGCGTTAATCCAAAATGGGTGTAACGTGAGTGTCATCACACGAAAGACAAAAGATGCGATTTGTGATTATGAATGCATTGATGGTATAAATGTCTATCGTTTGAACTTACAGTTTGTGGGGGCAACGTATGGTTTTCAAATCAATCGTTTTATTCAACGTAAACTTCCTCTGATTCAGCCAGACATCATCCATATTCACGGTATGAGACCCTTAGAATTTTATAATATCCCTCGCACTCCTTTAGTCTATACCAACCATACATCTGGCTATCTTAAACGTATTCAAAAAGGTGGTTATCGCATTGCTATGCTTAAACGTCTTTTTCAAAAGCCTGCATTGTTTTTGGCTCCCAGTCAAGAACTTTTAGAGATTCCTTTTGCCATTCATGCCAAAAAAGTTTATATTCCTAATGGCGTTATTAGCCAAAAATTAAAACGCAATGAGACAGCAAGAGTTCAAATTCGTCAGAGTTTAGGATTGGAAGAAACAGACATTCTTGCGATTGTTACACGCCGTTTAGTCGAAAAAAATGGAGTACGTTATTTGGCTTTAGCCACACAGTATATTCAAAACCCTTATTTAAAAATTCTTATTATCGGTGATGGCGAAGAGTTTAATGAGATTAAACACACACTTGAACGTTTCTTTGCCAATCGTTTTTTTATGCTTGGAGCTAAGAAACATCACGAAATCATTGATTATTACAGTGCTTCCGACATTTCTATTCTTCCGTCCTTGATGGAAGCGACAAGTATCAGTGGTCTTGAAGCCATGGGTGCATCATTACCGTTGGTAGGCACACGCGTAGGAGGCATTCCAGAACTGATACGCGATGGCATCAATGGCTATTTGTGTGAATCAAAAAATCCTCACAGTTTAGCTGAAAAAATTGACAAACTATTATCGGAAGATTTTAAAGCAATGGGACAGAAATCTTACGAAAGAGTCTGTGAGCATTTTGATTGGGATGTGATAGCCAAGGCAACTATTAAAGAATATAAAGAGCTTTTATGAAAAAAATTCTTATTGTTTTTGGGACGCGTCCTGAGGCGATTAAAATGGCTCCTTTGGTCAAAGAGTTTCAAAAATATCCTCATAGATTTGAAACAAAAGTCTGTGTAACGGCACAACACAGACAGATGCTCGATCAGGTACTAAGTCTATTTGAAATCGTTCCAGATTTTGATTTAGATGTCATGAAACCTAATCAAGATTTATATGACATTACGGCCAATGTTTTATTAGGGTTAAAAAACGTTATTCAAACGTTTGCACCCGATATTCTATTTGTGCATGGCGATACTACAACAACGTTTGCAGCATCACTGGCGGCGTACTATCAAAAAGTAGCTATTGCACATGTTGAAGCTGGACTTAGAACACACAACCTCTATTCACCATGGCCAGAAGAGGCGAATAGACACCTTACCAGCGTTTTAGCAACGTACCATTTTTCACCAACACAAGAATCAAAAGAGAATTTATGCCACGAAAATATTGCCCCAGAGCGTATTTTTGTTACTGGCAATACCGTCATTGACGCACTGTTCTTAACACGAGACAAAATTCATAACGACGCAACGCTCAAAAAAGCGTTACTTGCAAAAATCAATCTCTCTTTTGATATTGAGACAACACGGTTTATGTTAGTCACGGGGCATAGACGAGAAAATTTTGGACAAGGCTTTTTAAATATCTGTGAAGCACTTAAAGTTATCGCTCAAAATAATCCATCGTTGCATATTATCTATCCTGTACATCTCAATCCAAACGTACAAAAACCTGTTTTATCTCTACTTTCGGACATTGCAAACATTCATCTTATTGACCCGCTAGAGTATGAAGCTTTCGTACTTTTAATGGATCAGTCTTATTTAATTTTAACAGATTCCGGCGGCGTGCAAGAAGAAGCACCAAGCTTGGGAAAACCAGTCCTTGTCATGCGCGAAACAACAGAACGCCCTGAAGCTCTAAAAGCAGAAACCGTCAAACTTGTAGGAACCGACACGTCTGTCATTATCACTGAAGTTCAACGCTTATTAGATTCGACAGAAGATTATGTGAAAATGAGTCAAGCACATAACCCTTACGGCAATGGTGAAGCATGCAAAATGATTGTCGAAAGTTTGTGTTCATGAATATTTTAGTCATTCGATTTAGTGCATTGGGAGATTTAGTAACCTTAGAGCCAACGTTTAGGGCATTAAGACACTTTTTCCCACAAGCACATATTACATTGCTAAGCTCGTCTATTGGCAAAAGCTTGTACGAGGATACACCCTACTTCGATGATTTCATCGTCCATAAGACATTTGTGCATACGCTCAAACATACGGCGTCAAAACACTACGATATAGTGTTTAATCTCCAGTGTAATAAGCCTTCACACTACCTAAACCTTTTTATTCATAAAAAACAAACTATCAATAAATCATTTTCTCTGTGGCAGAAAATTTTTAAAATCAAAACACACTCAAAAAATGCTTATGAGATGCTTTTAAAAGCAGGCTGTAACACAAAAGCACTAGAAACATATTTTAAACAAGACGAAGCACACCTCATTCAATTTCCTTCTCAAGGTAAAAAACCGAACAAAAACACAATTGCAATTTCAACAGGGAGTAGCCCTCGATGGGTAAGTAAACAATGGGGAATCGACCACTATAAAGCATTAATTTCACTTCTCTTACAACACGATTTTTCAGTGATACTTGTTGGTTCAAAACTTGAAGAGGGGGATGCTCAATTTTTAAGTGAAGCTTTTCCAACCATTGACAATCGTGTCAATAAAACCACTCTTAGTGAACTCAAAACGCTTCTAGCAAGTGCCAACTTATATGTTGGCAATGATAGTGGCCCTACGCATATCGCGGCAGCTGTTGGAACAGATACCTTAACGATTTTTGGCTCAACGGGAATTAAACATTCTCCAAAATTCGCGCCTTATCACGGAACACACATCTGCGTAAAGCCACCTGAAACCATTCAATGTCATCCTTGCTACAAAGGGACATGTCCAACTAAACACGAGTGCATGCAGTCCATTCGACCAGAAGAAGTCGCGACACTTATTTTTAACCACTTCAAGGAAATTCAATGAAAGCGCTTCGCATCGTACATTGTGCTAATTTTAGTGAATCTAAATTGGGTGCTGTTTATTATGCAATAGACCGTAAACTTTCCAATGGGTTAATTCGCAACGGTCATTTTGTACACGATTTTAGCTATCGAGAAATTGCGAAAAATTCAACATTCTTTAAAAGTAAAAAATTTGGCGTAAAAAAAGCTAATGCGGCACTGCTTGAAACACTCAAAAATATTGAACCAGACCTGTTACTTATGGGACATAGTGAATTAATTACTCTAGAAACTCTTCAAGAAGCAAAAAAACGTTATCCGACAATGAAAATTGCTATGTGGTGGGTCGATTGGATTCATAATTTAAATTCGATTCTGGAACGCATCTCATTGCTTGATCATTTTTTTATTACTTCCGATCCCCAATTACTTGATAAATCACATATCGATAAAACTCTATATACAAAATGTAGTTATCTCCCCAATTTTTGTGATAGTTCCATCGATACGTACAAAGCATTTGAAGTATCTAATGAGCAATATCAATATGACTTAGTCTTTATAGGAAGGGCGGATAAAGAACGAGAACCATTTATTCATTTTCTCAAAGAAAATTTTTCCCATCTTAAATTAGGTCTATTCGGTCTTACAAAAGATACTCTTTTAAGCGGTACTACGTATCTTAAAACTATTGGAAGCTCCAAAATAGGCATCAATTACAGCAGAGACAATTCCATGAGCATGTATTCTTCTGATAGGATTATTCATTTAATGGCAAATGGAACTTTAGTATTTTCTCCCAAAATTCCCAATCTTGAGACAATCATTTCAAATCAAGAAATCGTTTATTTTGAGAATGACGAAGATTGTAAGAAAAAAATTACTTACTATTTGCAAAATGAAAATGAGCGGAAAAAAATTGCAGAAAATGGATATCACAAAGCGCATAAGAGCTATAACAGCACCCGTATTGCACACTATATGTTAGAAACTATCTATAGTACTTCCTATCAAGAGGCATACGAATGGCTCAACTAAATAGTTTATCACTCGCTTATAAATTCTTGCTTTTTATATGGATAGTAACGATACCGATGAAAAATTCGATCTATCAAATCAGCATTGCACTAATTATTACTCTATTTTTGGCAGAACTTTTAAAAAAAGAAAACTATTATCTTTTTCGACGATTATTGGGCACCTATAAAGATATACTCATCGGATTTATATTAATTATTTGCAGTATGACCGTATCTAACTTCTTGGGTATTCAGGCGAATAAAATATGGCATATTGAAACTATGTTTATTTTACGTTATTGTTTTCTTTTTTTCATCCTACTGTATTGCTATGCTAAAGCATATGTTTCCACAGCACACCTTTTAGCAATGATTTTTTTCTCTTTAGCACTTCAAGGAGTAGATGGTCTCTATCAACATTTTTTTGACGTTGATTTTCTAAGTGGCAATACGATTGCCAATGGGGTATGGCTTACAGGTGCTGTTTTTTACTATAATCCATTTGGTCTTTTAATGAGTATTGGAGCCAGTCTGTGTATCACATTTCTACTCTATTCTCGCGATATCTTCTCACGTTGGCAGATTATTTTGCTTTTTGCATTTTTATCTTTATTCCTCTATACACTTGTGTTTTCGCTTTCGCGTTCATCTTGGGTCAGCTTTATAGTCTTCACGATAGGCTTATTGACACTCAATTCAAAAAAATTCAGTTTAAAATATGCGTGGGTGTTTGTTCTCTTAGGTGGACTACTTATTCTTCTTGTTTTGAATGAAGTGGATGTTTTACACCGTATCCAGCAACTCTTACATGGCAACAGTTCTCATCGTAAAGAAATCTGGAAAGCAACGATTGAAGCATTTTTGCAAAGACCTTATTTTGGGTACGGACTCAACAGTTACAAACAAGTTGTCATAAGTGAGAGTGAATTTAATGGCGTTCATAACAGTTTATTGGAGATTTTATTATTCTTAGGTACTTTTGGGTTCTTAATGTTCAGCCTACTAATCCTTTTAATTTTACGTGAAATCTATCGACAAAAATCAGCGCTCTTTTTTGCATTTTTTAGCATGTTTCTCGTGGCTTCACAGTTTGACCATAGCGTAATCAGTAGCAAAATATTTTTATCAATTTTGACGCTTTTTGCCTTTTTTGTTTTTCACAATAGAGGTCAAACTGATGCTCTTTAACAGTTATGAATTTATACTGCTATTTTTCCCCATCACATTTAGTGTGTATTTTTATTTAAATTCAAAACGATTATTGAAAGGGGGGCTTGTTTTCTTAGTTTTTGCCTCTTTATTTTTTTATAGTTGGTGGAATGTCATTTATCTCCCGCTTATCTTGTCTTCAATCTTATACAACTTCGTCATAGGATTTTATTTAAATAAAACGAATGCTCTTCAGCGAAAGAAAATTACTCTAGCCTTGGGGATTATTGTCAATTTACTCTTACTAGGTTATTTTAAATATACAGATTTTTTCTTTGAAAATATGAACAATGCATTGTCGTGGGATATACCATTACCACACATCATTCTGCCATTAGGCATTAGTTTTTTTACATTTACGCAAATCGCTTATCTGGTAGATTGTTACAAAAACAAAGTTAAAGAATATGATTTTCTTCGCTATACGCTTTTTGTGACTTTCTTCCCTCACCTCTTAGCTGGACCTATTTTACATCACTCAGAAATGATGCCACAATTTGCAAACTTCCGTTCAAAAAGAATTAATTATCAAAATATTGCAATAGGACTTGTACTCTTTTCTATTGGATTATTTAAAAAAACGGTTATTGCAGATACTTTTGCTGTTTGGGCAAATGCGGGGTTTGATAGCTTTTCCATGCTAACACTTTTTGAGGCATGGGCAACAAGTTTAAGTTATACCTTTCAGCTCTATTTTGATTTTAGCGGCTATACGGATATGGCAATCGGCATTTCACTCTTTTTCAACATTAAACTGCCTATAAATTTCAACTCTCCTTATAAAGCACTCAATATTCAAGATTTTTGGAGAAGATGGCATATCACCCTTTCTCGCTTTTTAAAAGATTATATTTATATCCCATTGGGCGGGAACCGCAATGGTACAATCACTACATACATGAATCTTTTTGTCACATTTTTACTAGGCGGTATATGGCATGGGGCAGGATGGACGTTTATTTTTTGGGGAGCACTGCATGGTGTAGCATTAGTGTTTCATAGGTTATGGCAATCATTTCATTTTCAACTCAATCGCTATATTGCTTGGTTTATTACATTCAATTTTGTCAATTTTTCATGGATTTTTTTTAGAGCAAAACATTGGGATGACGCTGTAAAAGTTATCCATGGGATGTTAGGATTGAATGGAATTCTTATTGATAAAGGCTTGGAAAACTTTTTTCTGAAACTCAACATTTTTTCTTTCAAAGTAGGAACATTATTTGCGAATATTCCTCAGGGAAATGGTTCATTAAAATGGATTTTCGTTACTTTTGGGTTAGTGATATTTTTTCAAAACTCGAATGAATTAGCCGCTACTTTCAAGCCAACAAAATTAACAGCATTTCTCATCAGTCTTATCTTTGTGTATGGACTCTTTAATACAACCAAAATATCACAATTTCTTTATTTCAACTTCTAGGATAGTGCGTGTTTAAGAACTGGCTAAAACAATTTATTTTATACGCAAGTATTATCACCATAGTTTTTGTTAGTATCAATTATATTTGTGACCCTTACGGCATTTTCAACATTAATTGGTATGGCAATACCGTACGCAATCATATAGCATCTGATCGAATGACAAAAGTATATTATGCGAAACGATTAATGCCACAAACGGTTCTCATTGGTAGTTCACGAGCTGGCACTATCGACACACAAGATATCGCTTTATACACCCATGATACAGTATATAATTTGGCATTGGGCGGCTCTTCACTTTACGAACAAGCCATGTATGCAAAATTTGCTATTGAAGTATTACATGTAAAGCATATTATATGGGGGATAGACTTTTTTTCGCTCAATCCAGAGAGATATCCCGATCATGCCTTTGAACAAAATAGACTATCTGCATCACCGTATATGGAAGATTATAAGGGTGCTCTTTTAAGTTTAAATGCCTTTTTAGATAGTTTACAAACTTTCTTCGAATCGATAAAAAAGTCCTCTAAAGAAAATATGAATCTCTTAACAGGCAGCGATACGTATCATGAATTTGAAAAATCATTTCATAAACAAGGAATCTCTTTTATCAATGATAAAATTGAAAAAGGACTACAAGGATACGCTAAAACAAAAACACTTTTGAATTCAAAGCTGTTCCAAGAGCCCCACTCCATTGATAAAAATTTGGAGACGATAAAGAGCACTCTTGAATTCGCAAATTTGCACAATGTCCAAATCACAATTTATATTAGTCCTGTTTATTATAAACATCTCGAATTAATTGACTCAATAGGACTCTTGCAAACCAATCAGTATTTCAAAACAGCGCTTAGAAGCATAACACCGTATTGGGATTTTAATACAAAAAATAGTATCACAACAAATATCAATAATTTTTGGGACAACAGTCATGCGAGAAAAGAGATCGGGCAACACATGATGAAAACCATTCTAACACACTCACGTGATGAAGAAAATGACTTTGGACTCTATTATTCAAAGCAAATCAAATCTGATGATGCCAATGCATCTCATTAACGGTATCAAACTTATTTGAGCTTACATAACTCATAATTAAGTGTATAGCGAAGCTCTTTTGAATGCTGAAAATAATTTTGATATAGTTGTAAATCACACTGATATTTTTGAGCTATCTTCCGACTGAAAGCATCAGGTTTTTCATTCTCCCATACCACAACAATATTATCCTCTAAGCCATAAGGCTGATTGGGTAATGAAGCCGTAATGACTGTCGCTTTTGGCATAAAAAGTTTCAGATTGCCTCCGATGTATTTATCTTCAGCATAGATAAGAACGTTTCCATACTGTGGCAATGTTGTTTGAATTTCATGTGCGAGTTGTTCAAAAGGATAACTGGCACGTGTTGGTTTTCCTCGCATGTCTATTAACCAAGGTCGAATAAGCACCACCAATGCAACAACTAACGGGGCAAACAATGAGATAGATACAAATAATCGAACCATTTTAGTATCGCTTAATGCTTTTACATGTAAAAACAAAAACAGAGGGACCAGAACCAAATAAGGTTGCAACCAACGTTCTTTAACATGCGTGCTTCCACTTAAACTTACCATTAAAAACAAAAAGACAAAAATGATGCCTACGTAGCTTAAAAAGGCTTTTGTTTCATTATTCCACTGCCAGTGAAAGTACTTACGAAATGCCAAAACAAAGAAAAGCCAAAAAGGTGATAGAAACGCGATAAAAGATAGGAGTAAATCTCCATTGCCTTTCAAAAAATTCACCATAGCGCTGCTGGTATGACCTGAACTCATTCGCTCAACCGTACGATGCGTTGCTATCTCTAAATGCGTGATAAACCATAAGAAATGTGGCAGGACCATCACACTTGCTACAGCAATAGAGAATAAAAGCTTGCGTGTAAAAAACCGTTCACGATACTCTTTGATACAAAGGGCAACGCCACCTAAAGCAATTAAGACAAGTATGAAATTATATTTTGCCAATAACCCAACGCCTGAACTTAGACCAAAAAGAACAAAATAAATCCACGAATTGTTGCGTTTAATAATATAAAAGAAAAGGTACACTGTGATAGAGGTTGCCGTTGTTAAAAAAACGGTGTGTGTCTGATCCACTTGTGCATCCCATACCATTTGTGGCAGTAAAAAAAGCGATAACGCACTCAAGGCTGATTTTAATTTATCATTCATCACTAAAATGCCAAGCTTATAGATGAAAAAATAGGTGAGAAACAACAAGATATTTTTTAATACAGAAAGTCCAAAAATAGAAATTCCCGTGAGTTTAAAAACACCCATTTGTAACCATGTATATAAAGGAGGTTGCTCGTTATACCCCCAGTCAAAATACTGTGTCAGCATAATTTGCTCAGACTCATCTAAAACAGCGATATGGGTTGTTGCCAAACGAATAAGCACTTGCAAGGCAAAATATCCAAAAATAAAAAGTGGAAATCGCTGTGTGATGAATCCTATCATATTATCTGTCTCCAAACGCTATTTTTTTTGTCTCATAGTTATAAAAAAACGTCACTCCAATAGCAATACATTTTGCGATAATGGGATATTTCGCAAAAAAAGAAAGTAACGTCAAAAGGTAGATAATACTAGCACCTAAAAAGATACCGCCTATCGAAAAAAGGAGTGAAAATACAAAAGAGGTTTTCAACCCTCGTTTCAAGTCAAAAACAAATCTCTTTTGCAAGATAAAATTAACAACCATCCCTGTCGTTGCACTGCAAAAATGCGCACCTACAGGAGACAGAATCAGAAGTAAGCAAGAATAAAGTGTAAAATCAACACCTGTAGCAATCAATGAAGTCGTAAAAAACTTAACGATTTTCACTGCTCATCTTTGCGATAGAGTAGCTTTTTTTCTTATCACGTTCTTTATTATGAACGATGAGTTCTGAGAGCATTCCCATAACAAACACTTGAACACCCGAACCTAAAAGAAAAATGGAAATAGCAAAAAGTGGACTCGAGCCAATAGACCCTCCTTCTATCCACCTGCCAAAGAAAAGGTATAAAAACAGAAGCAGTCCTGTACCAAAGAATAATGAACCAATACCACCTAAGAGATGCATAGGACGACTCACATAATTTGTGATAAATACAACCGTTAAGAGGTCAAAGAAGCCTCTAGCATAACGCTCCAAGCCAAATTTAGAGACCCCGTGTTTACGCTCATGATGCAATACAGGAATTTCTTTAACTTTGAAGCCTTTTTTATGTGCCAAAAAAGGAACAAAACGGTGAAGTTCACCATAAATATCAATCTCTTCTAAGACCTCTTTTTTATAACATTTAAACCCACAATTATAGTCATTAAGTTTGAGTCCACTCATTTTAGAGGTCATCGCGTTAAATAGCTTGGAAGGAATTGTTTTTTCTTTAGGGTCAAGCCTATTTTCTTTCCAACCCGTTACCAAATCATAACCGTTTTCTATTTCCTGTAAAAAACGTGGAATTTCAACAGGGTCATCTTGTAAATCCGCATCCATTGTAAAAACAATGTCATATTTTACATGTTTAAATCCCGCATTCAGCGCGGCAGATTTCCCAAAGTTTTTGCGAAAGGTAAGATAGTGAATGTAAGGATATTGAGAACAAAGTGCTTCGATAATTTCTTGACTTTTGTCGGTACTTCCGTCATTGACGAACAAAATTTCATAAGCATGCCCTAAAGGTTTTGTTGCTTTTTCAATGCGTTCTACTAACTCTAAAAGTGAATTTTCTTCATTATAAACGGGAATGACAATTGAAAACATGTATTAGCGCTCCTTTGGTTCTAGAAAACTTTGGTCAATGGCTTGACAGATGATATGCCCTATCATGATGTGCATCTCTTGAATACGTGGGGTATCCTCACTAGGAACGATAATGTTAATATCACAAAACTCACTCATGACTCCACCATCTCGTCCGCTAAGACCTATTGTTCTACAGCCAAGATTTTTAGCGAGGCTTAACGCACGCACGACATTTTTACTGTGTCCACTGGTAGATATACCAATCAGTAAATCTCCTTTTTGCGCATGTGCTTCTACTTGGCGATCAAAGACATGCTCGTACCCAAAATCATTTCCAATAGCCGTTAAAACAGACGTATCGGTTGTTAAAGCGAGTGCAGGCAACCCTCTTCTCTCAGATTTGTAACGACCACTCAGTTCTGCTGCGATATGTTGCGCATCCGCAGCACTTCCGCCGTTACCACAAATCAGAATTTTATGACCGTTATGAAGTGTATCTGTAGCAATGACACATGCCGTGTAAATATGACTTTGAAGTGTGGCAAAGGTTTGTTCTACCGTTGCTTTATGTGCAAGAATTTCCTCTTGGATCATGTTCATCATGCGTGTTGAGCCCTTTCAATAATTTTCGTTGTACTCTTACCCTCAATAAATTCTACCAAACGTACCTCTTTTGCGATATCACTGCCTACAACTACTTTGTCTTTATAATCAGCGCCTTTCACTAAGATATCAGGCTGAACGGCGAGAATTAAGTCATGCGGCGTATCTTCCTCAAAAGGGACAACATAACTGACCGATTCTAGGCTGGCTAGAATGTACGCTCTATCTTCTAAAGTATTAATAGGACGTGAAGCACCTTTTAGTCTCGCAATTGAAGCGTCTGAATTAAGCCCTACGATGAGCATATCGCCATAGCTTTTTGCCGTTTCAAGATACTTTACATGCCCTACATGTAAGATATCAAAACAGCCATTAGTAAACACAATTTTTTGGTGCTTCATCTGCTTGAGAAGTTGCACCATCTGCTCTTTTGTTTTGATTTTACTCTCAGCGGTTGCAGTGCGTAAAGAGTGCGTATAAGCGTCAATCTCATCTAAACTGACCGTTGCACTCCCGAGTTTCCCCACAACCACAGCGGCAGCAGCATTCGCAAATGACGCGGCTTCATGCACCTCAACACCACACGAAAGTGCATAGCCTAATGCCGCAAGAACGGTATCGCCTGCGCCAGTCACATCGTAAACTTCACGAGCAATCGTCGGCATTTTCTCAAACCTATCACCAAAAACAGCGATACCATCCTCTGAAAGCGTAATGATGGCATACGTTAAATCCAAACTCTCTTTGAGAAGTTTTCCCGCTTTTTGCAAACTCGCATCATCGACAATCGGAATTTTACAGGCTAAACTTGCTTCTTTTTTATTGGGAGTAATAAGCGTTGCCCCTTTGTATTTACTATAATCTTCGCCTTTGGGGTCCACTAAGAGCGGTTTGTGATATTTTTTAGCCAATGCGATAACATTACATGTAAAATTATGGGTTAAGACACCTTTACCATAATCGGATAAGATAATTGTATCTATGTTCTCAAGAATGGAAGAGAGATACTGCAACAAAGTTTCTTCACTGTTTTTAAGAATTTCATGTTTTGATTCACTATCAAAGCGTACAACTTGTTGATGGGAAGCAATTACACGGCTTTTTTTACTGGTTTTTCGTCCTTGTTCAACAACAAGGCCATGCGTATTTGCCCCTTTGGAATCTAGCATTTGACGGACATGAGACCCATTGGTATCATCGCCCACAACACTCGCAATGCTTACGTTTGCACCCAAGCTCAATAAGTTATTGACCACATTGCCCGCACCGCCTAAAACCGTACTCTCGTTTTGAACATCAATAACTTGCACAGGGGCTTCAGGAGAGATGCGTTCACATTTACCCCAAAGGTAATGATCCAACATTAAATCACCGACGACTAAAATGTGAGGTGTGTAGTTTCTAAGTCTATCCACGATTCATTTCACTTTCATAGATACGTTTAATTTCAGGGACATACGCCTTAATACCCTCTTCTAAAGAGATTTTTGGCTCATACTCTAAATCTTTACATGTAAAAGATATATCCGCTTCTGTATGCATCTGATACGCACTATACGGATTGGTAAAATAGGCTGTGCCTAAGTTAGTTCCAAGCTCTTTTTGCAAGATGTCTGCAATGTCTTGAAAACTTCTTGGTTTGCCCGTTCCAACATTGTAGACACCATTTTTGCCTGAAACTGCCGCTTTAATATTCGCTTGTACGACATCATCGATGTAAATAAAATCGCGCACGATTTTATCAGAACCGTAAAAAAGACGTGGTGTTTTACCGCTTAAAAGTTGAAGGCCTAGTTGTAAAACCATGGAAGCTGTTGTGTTTTTGAAGTACTCTCTTGGACCATAAACATTGAAATAACGTAGCCCTATCACATGCATGTGAGGGTTTTGCAGACAAAATTCTCGGGCGAGATTGTCCATGGAAAGTTTACTAAAACCATACACATTTTGAGGTTGTTCCTGCCCTACACGCTGTGGCGAAGCTGCATTACCGTAGGTTGCGGCACTGGAAGCATAGACTACAACAGTATTATTCTCTTTGGCAAGTTCTAAGATACTTTTGAACGCATTCACATTGGTTTTCACCATAATGCCTTGGTCTAACACCGTTGTATCAGAAATTGCCGCTTCATGAAAAATATAATCAAATTGGTATGTGGCAAGTTTTTTGAGGGCTTCTTCATCGTTAATGTCACCACTAATGACTTCACCTTTAAAGCCTATCAGGTTTTTAAAATGACCAAAACTTTTTAGATTGCCGTTGGAGAAAGTTGCTTCACTTCTAAAAATATCAAAAACAACGACTTTACATGTAGGATAATTTTCTTGAAAGTAAAAAGCGAGATTACTACCGATGAAACCTGCCCCACCCGTAATAAGAATAGCCTTATGGTTAAAATCAATATCACTGTAACGCATCAAAAGCCTTATTTTTAAATAAGGTCTATTGTATCCAAAAGAAAATTAACGCAATATTTAGCTTGTGAATTTGGCGCATTGCCAATTAAAATTGTTTTTTCAATACCCACATGACGTGCGGCTTCAATATCACTTGGCTTATCGCCAATCATCCATGACTGACGCACATCAATATCAAAGGCACGAATCGCTTCTTCGAACATACCGCTTTTGGGCTTGCGACATGAACATCCTTCATCTGGAGCATGCGGACAATGATAAATGGCGTCGAGTTTAATATTTACATGTAAAAGCTCTTCTTGCACCCACGTCATCAGCGTTTCAAAGTCTTTTTCACTGTAATAGCCACGGGCGATGCCTGATTGATTGGTGACAATAATCAACAAATACCCTAACGACTGGAAGTGCTTTAACGCTTCAAAAACACCTTGGCAAAACTCAAAGTCTTCTTTCCTATAAACATACGCTCTGTCAATATTGATGACGCCATCTCTGTCTAAAAAAACAGCTTTTTGCACTTACTCTCCAAGTTCTTTGGTAATATCGCTCAGTAAATTGGTGTATTCTAAATAACCATACTTATCTTTTTGCTCTATCAAAGAGGCTTTCGCACGTTCAAAATAAGGGCGCGCTGTTTCACGATTTCTGACATCGTATGCTAAGAATTTCCCCATATAATAATTCGCATAAATATGTTTAGGTTTTTTATCCAACACTTTTTGTACTTCTTCAAGAGCACTGTAAATTTGTGTATTTTTTTGGAGAACAAGTGCAAGCTTCAGTCTAATCTCATACTGTGCATCATCGACCAGCAGGCTCTTTTGATACATACTCGCCGCTTCATTAAAAATACCCATTTGAAAATAACCATCGCCCAGTTGATTCCAGGTCTCTTTGTCATTGGTTTTCGCGGCTTGTGCTTTCAGATTGGTCACTTTAAGGGCAAAAGGAAGAACAGCGGCGATACGACTATTTTGAACATTGTGCGGGTCAATGGAGTAAGCATCGACAAGGATTTCAAACCCTTGTGCAATTTGACCAAGTTTGAGATAAATATTGGCCAGTTGTAGCATACACACGGTATTAGAAGGCTCTTCTAGTAAAATCTTCTCAATGGCTTCTTTCGCTTTTTGAGAATCAGCTCTCTCGACTTCACACACACTGTGTGTTTGGGCTAAAAGAAAATTTATCCCAAAGAATAGTCCTACAATAATACGAAACACCGACACCTCTTGTACATCTTTTTGACATAGATTATACACTACTTTCATAAAATGCGTCTATAGGAAATAAAATGTTACGCAAATTCTAAGCAGGGATAAAGTATCTCAGGTTATAATTTCCACACACACAATTTACGAAGGGGTATCGCGTGAAAAAAATTTGTATTCTCTTATCAATTGCCGCAATCTCAAGCCTTATGGCAGCCGATGGCGCAGCAGTTTACAAAGCAAAATGTTTCTCCTGTCATGGAGACAAAGCAGCAAAAGCTGCTCTTAACAAATCTCAAATCATTGCTGGTTGGGATGAAGCAAAAATTATTGCTGCATTAAACGGTTATAAAGACGGTTCATACGGTTCAGCGATGAAAGGCGTTATGAAACCTATCGCTTCAGGTTTAAGTGCAGAGGATGAAAAAGCAGTCGCTGCAACCATCGCTTCATTTAAATAAATTACGGGCACGGCAAGAGCCACGCTCTTGTCGTTTAATCAGGCGGGGCGTATCCCGTCTCTCGTTTCTCTTTTGCTTTTAAAATTTCCGCTTTTTTGCGTTCCATAGTGACTGCATCATTTAAGGCTTCTTCGCTATCAAACTGTGCACCATCAATAAATTTTTTCTGGTCATCAAATTGACCGCTTTTAATGCCCCATAATAAAGCCCACAAACCAAAAGCACCCAATAACGTGGATGCACCTAACATCATCGCTACGACCCAACCGTCCATTTTACGACCTTTTAAACAGTGTTTTAATACGCATAGAATTGCCTACGACAACCAAAGAGCTTAGCGACATTGAGAGTGCTGCAAACAGAGGAATAATACATCCGCTCATGGCTAAAGGAATGGTAATGAGATTGTACAGTAAAGAGAAAACAAGATTTTCTTTGACAATAAAAAGCGTTCTTTTGGCAATGATAAAAGCATCATACAAGCTTTGAATACTATCATTGGTTAAGACAATATCGCTCACATCAACAGCAACATCGGCTCCACTTCCCATCGCAATGGCTATCTCGCTACGTGAAAGTGCTAAGGTATCGTTAATGCCATCACCGGCCATCACGACTTTATGACCTTCATAACGTAACTTCTCGATGTAGTCTGCTTTTTCATGCGGCAATAAAGCAGCTTCATACCTTAAAATTCCTACTTCCTGCGCAATATCGTGTGTCACTTTTGCATGGTCACCGCTTAATAAAATAATTGAAAGCCCTAATTGCTGTAATTTTGCAATATTTTCTTTGGCGTCGCTTTTCAGACTATCTTTAAGACCAAAAAGTGCAACCATCTTTCCATCAACGGCAAAAAAGTAATGCGTCAAACTTTCAAATTGGCTAGGCACATGGGTGAGGATGCCCTCTTCTTCCATCATTTTAGCATTACCGCCAATGAGTATATGCCCGTCAAAAAGTGCTTTCATTCCTTTGGCTTCGATGGCTTTAATCTGCTCTAGATTTTTTACATGTAAAGGCGTCTCTTGCGCCTTTACATACTGCATAATTCCTTGGCTAATCGGATGATTGGATGCACTCGCTAACGCATACAAAAGACTCTCATCAAACGTTTCAAACTTCTGGTACTCAACCACTTCTGGTTTGCCTTTTGTGAGTGTCCCCGTTTTATCCAACACCAGCGTATCACACTTTGCCATGCTTTCTAAAAAACCCGCTTCTTTGAACAAGACACCTCTTTTAGCCGCCAATCCTAACCCAACCAAGGTTGCAACAGGCGTTGCAAGGCTTAACGCACACGGGCAGGCGATCACGACTACAGATATAGCGATAATGAGTGCTTTTTCAAACGAACCACTGTAAAAGAACCAAAATCCTAAGGTGATAAGCGCTAGGGTTAAAATCGTTCGGGAAAAATACCCAGAAATCTGATTGGCTAGTTTTTCAATATGTGGTTTTTTTGTCATGGCATCTTCAAGCAATGTCACGATTTTTGATAGCATCGAAGAGGCAAATGTATGACTTACCTGATAGCGCAATACGCTGTCTAAACAGATAGAACCACTTAAAATTTTATCCTCTTTTTTAAGCAGTACGGGCATCGACTCACCATTGATGCGTGAAAGATCAAACGAGCCTTCACCTTCACAGATGACACCATCAATAACGACTTTATCCCCCGCACGCACCTCTATCATCTCTCCAACTTCAACAGATTCAACACTCACCATACTCTTTTCGTGCCCTTTAACAAGCATGACTTCTGTGGGCATAGCACTTCCAAAAGCATCTAACGTATCAACTGCTTTTTTCTTCGTTAAAACTTCTAAATACTTTCCTGCAAATACAAAGGTAATAATCATCGTCACCGAATCAAAATAGACATCAGCACTTTTACTAAACATCGCATAGACGGAAAAAAGATACGTTAATGTCGCCCCCGTAGCAACCAGAAAATCCATTGTGATATGGCTATGCTTCACGCCATAATACGCCCCTTTGAAATAAATAGAGCCTGTGTATAAAAGTGTAGGCGTCGCAAGGACAAATTCCGCAAAATTCAAAATATCTTTGATGTTACTTTGCATGCCTGTAAAATACCCCGCATACTGTGCAATGGCTATCCACATGACATTCATCGTCGCAAATACACCTACAAGCAGCTTAGAGTAGTACTCTCTTCGTTGTGCCACCGCACGTTCTTCTCCGCTTTTAGGGTCATACGGATAGGCGTTATAGCCGATGCTACGTATGGTTTCTATGATAGTAGAGAGTTTGATAATGTCACTATCCCATACAATTTTAGCTTTGTTATTACTGTAATTGATAGACACTTCGACAATGCCTGCTTGTTTCGAGAGAATTTTTTCATTGAGCCAAACACAAGCACTGCAATGAATTCCTTCAATAATCAGCGCTATTTCGCTCAATCCCTCTTTATTTTTCTTGACATACTTAGCAATAAACCCCTCTAAATCAAAACGACTGCTGTCCTCTAAGGCTGTTTTGGGTGGCTCTAACGTCACAGTACCCATTTTTTGATAAAAATTATCAAGCCCTTCATCGTGCAAAAGATGAAAAACGCCCTGGCATCCTTTACAACAAAAAAATTTTGGTGGTGTAAAACTGGTGTCATGAAGTAACATAGAAGCGTCATATTCTAAATGGCAGTGGTCACAACGTTGTTTGCTCATATTAATCTTTCGAATAAAGTTACATCTTAGGAAACATTATAGCGTGACTTTTTTGTGATGAACCTGATACGAAAGTGCTCTTAATTTTTTTTTCAAAACCTTTGTGCTAAAGTGCTTCCCCTACATGTAATTGTGGGCATCTATGGTAAGGGAAGATGGTGGATTATACGAAAAAGCTCTCTTTTAAAATCATTCTGTTACTGATTGTGCTTGCATCTCCTATTTATATTGCTATTGCTTATCACTTGACAATAATCGCCCTTATAGGGCTTAGCGTACTGATTTTCGCCTCATTGATGTTTGTGCTTAGACTTCTTGATTCCAATTCAAAACTCAAAAACGAGCTACGTAAAAATCTCTATATTGATCTGAATACACGCCTTCCCAACCGCCTTAAACTCCTCAAAGACAGTAAAACGTTGGATTTAGACATTGACTCGACCTTGATTATTATCAATATTGATTCATTTCAAAACACCAATAACTTCTACGGGCACAATTTTGGTGATAAATTTCTTAAAGTCATGGGAGAGTGGTTACAAAACAACTTGCCCCCTATCGAATCAAGCTTGTACAAATTTGAAGCAGATATCTATGCTATTTTAATCAAAGTCCCTTTCAATGAGTATAATCTCAAAAAGTACCTCAAAAAAATCTCAATGAAAATCACAAAAGATCGTATTATCTGTGAAGATGTGGAAGTCGATACTACCCTGAGTATTGGCGCGCACCAAGGGAAAAAGAGCCTTTTAAAACTGGCTTCCATTGCCTGTAAAGAGGCAAAGAACAAGCGACTCTCATATATGATTTACGATAAAAGCAGCGATAAAGAGGCGGAATACCATCATAATATGATGATGAACCACACCTTAAAAGAGGCATTAGCCAAAGACCGTGTTATTCCTTTTTTCCAGCCTATTTTAAACCTTCGCACCAATGAAATTGACAAGTATGAAACACTCATGCGTATCAAAAAGGAGAAAGAGGGGTATTATATGCCCGCTGAATTTTTAGATGTGGCAAAACACTCTAAAATCTACTCAAAACTCTCTATGTCACTCATTCAAAAAGCATTTGAAACCTTCCAAATCTCCTCCAACGGCTTTTCCATTAACCTCTCTTATCTTGATATGACCAATATTGTTACCACAACGTTCATTCTTGAAAAGCTTGAAGAGTTCAATGTCGGCCCTTGGGTTATTTTTGAGATTTTAGAGAGCGATGGTATTGAAAATTATGAAGCAATTTCACATTTTATCTCTCAAGTCAAATCGTATGGCGCAAAGATTGCGATTGATGATTTTGGTGCAGGCTACTCCAATTTTGAGCGTTTAACGGAATTAAGAGCTGATTTTATTAAAATTGATGGTAGTTTGATTAAGAACATTCATCAAAATGATGAAATGAAAATTATCGCTAAGACTATTGTCAATTTTGCGAAAGAATTGGATATTAAGACCATAGCTGAATATGTGCACTCGGTGGAAGTCTTAAACTGCGTCAAAGAGATTGGAATTGATTATGCACAGGGCTTTTATATCGGCAAACCACACCCTAGTCTGCAAACGCCTTATACGGCTTTTTCACAAACAAGCACAGATATATACCAACTCCTATAAATACAATGCCGCCTAAATGGTACCATTCAAGGCGCTCACCTAAAAAGAAATAGGCCAAAATACTACCAAAGATAGGCATTAAGTGCGTAAATTGTCCGGTACGATCAGCGCCAATCGTCGCAATACCTTTATGCCACATATAATACGATAGTAACGACGTAAAAATCACCACATACCCAATCGCCCAATAGTACTCCTTCAAAAGTGTTATCTCTTTATGAAGGGTATAGCCTTGCATCATGTAAAACGGTAAAAGCATCATCACGCCCATCGCTACAATCGTGATGAAAAATTCAAAATTACTGAGGGTTGAGGGTCTAAACTTGACCAAAACACTGTACGTTGCCCAGCACAAAGAAGAGCCGATGACCCATATATCACCTGGATTAAAATTGAGGCTATAGAGTGTTTGAATATCGCCTTTTAATACAAGAAAAACAACACCGAATGTTGAGAGTAAAATGCCTACGATTTGGCGCGTGCTAATGGTTGTATGTAAAATAACAAAAGAAAGAAAAAGAATGACGATAGGAATACTAGAATTAATCAATAAAGCATTGGTCGCTGTCGTATCTTGCAGACCTATATACAAAAGCGTGTTAAAACAAGCGATTCCAAGAAAGGATAAGAGCACTAAAATACCAAAATGTGTCCTCAGCGCCGTCACGATTTTTTTTACATGTAAAAGTAAAAAAGGAAAGCTCAAAACAAACACGCCTAACCATCGAAAAAAAGCAAGTTCCCATGGTTCAATGGCACCCGCTACAAAACGTCCTAACACAAAATTGGCCGACCAAAAAAGTACGCAAAGCACCAACAGAACATACACTTGCATTTTATTCCTTTTTAAGAAGCGCCATTATAACAAATATAACGCCTTTGCAACGTTTTAGTTCTATACTTTCATTAGACGAAGGAGTTAAAAGGAGTTAAAATGCTATATCAACTCAATTTACGCGAAGTCACCTATGCGCTTTCTGAAGCATTGGATTATGTTGGAATCGATGATACACTCCATGGAAAACGCGTTGCTTTTATGGCTGCAGAAGTTGGCAAAAAATTAGGATGGCGGCCATCCAAGCTGGATCAAATCATGTTGATAGGCATGTTACACGATTGCGGCGTTTCTTCGACAGATGTACACCATCATTTGGTCAGTGAGTTAGATTGGGACAACTCTCAAGTTCATTGTGAGAGAGGTGCAAAATTGCTAAGCAAAGTACCTCTGTACCAAAACTTTGCCGATGTAATTGCATACCACCATACGCATTGGGACATGTTTTTGCCCCATGTTGATGAAGAGACAAAAGTAATGGCAAACCTTATTTATCTGGTAGATCGTGTCGATGCACTGAAAGCACAATATGGCTCTCGCTCCATCGAAGAGCGAAATACCATTCGAGCTACAATACAAAAATATGAAAATACTATGTTTGCACCATTCTTATGTGATGCTTTTTTAAGTGCTTCGGCATCGGACTCTTTTTGGTACTATATTGAACTGGAGTCTTTGCACTACTATTTTTTAAATTGGATTGAGCAAGGACGTATTGAAAGTGTCAATTTTGAGTATCTCAAAAGCATCGCACAGATGTTCGCCGCCGTTGTCGATGCCAAGAGTGCCTACACAGCAATACACACTTATGGCGTAGCCGCATTGGCTCGTTATGTTGCAGAATTGTGTGGACTTTCACAAAAAGAACAAGAGAAGATTGAGCTAGCTGCTTTTTTTCATGATTTAGGAAAATTGCGTGTACCCGATGCCATTTTAAATAAAGAGACTCCCCTAAATGGTGAAGAAATTGTTATGATGCGAAGGCATGGTTTTGATTCCCAAATGATTTTGCAACAAATCAAAGGATTTAGTGACATTGCCAAGATTGCTTCGATGCATCACGAAACACTGGATTCCAAAGGCTATCCCTATCAACTCAGCGCCGACCAGATTCCTATTGAAGCGCGTATCTTAACCATAGCTGACATTTTCCAAGCATTAGTACAAGACCGCCCTTATAGAGAAGGAATGACACTTGAAAACGTACAAAGTATTTTGAATCAAATGGCAACAGTCCATAAAGTTGATAGCTCGATTTTAGAAAAAATGTCACACCACTTTACAACATGCTATGCAAAAGCTATGCAAGTGCATTAGCCATCCATCTTGCGATAAGAATGTGGTACAATAAACAAGCGTGCTTCACTAGAGAAGGGGTAAGTCAATGCGAGTTATCGTTTTATTTCTCTCTTTGATACGGCTACTCTTTGCAGACCATCAACCTGAGTCAATTTCTTTGCAACTCGCATGGCTGAACCAATTTCAATTTGCAGGTTTTTATGTTGCCCAACAAAAAGGCTTTTACGGTGCTTATGATCTTAATGTAACCATTAAGGAGTACCAAAAAGGACACAATGTTGTCGATGCCGTTTTAAAGGGTGAAAGTACTTATGGTGTAGGAAGATCCTCTTTGGCCATAGATCGTAGCCAAGGTCGTCCTGTTGTTGCACTCATGGCGCTGTTTCAACATAGCCCTTCTGTTTTGATTACAACCAATCCTGCTATTATGACCCCCAAAGATTTAAATTATCGCATGATTATGATAACAATTGATGAAGCCAATTCAATTCCCATTATGGCGATGCTTTTAAGCCATGGTCTCCAAAAAAAAGATATCTTTTTACAGCCACACTCATTTTCACTCGAAGACCTTATCAATCATAATACCGATGCAATGGCCTGTTATATTTCCAATGAGCCTTTTTTACTCAATGAACGCAATATCACACATACGATTTTTGACCCAAGAGACTATGGCTTTGATTTTTATGGCGACATCTTATTTACATCGGAGCAGGAACTCTTGGCAAACCCCGAACGTGCCAAACATTTTTACAGTGCCAGTAAGCAAGGATGGGAATGGGCATTTGCACACATTGAGGAGACGGCTAAAATTATTTTTGAACATTACAATACCCAGCATAAAAGCTTAGAAGCCCTTATTTATGAAGGCAAAGCATTAAAAAAATTAGCCTATGATGACAATAAACCTTTTGGGCTTATTGAAAAAGAGAAATTTGAAACGATTACGAACTTATATAAAATAAGCGGGCTCTTGCCCAATGGCAAAAACCTTGAAGGGTTCATCGACCCATTACATTTTGCGAAAGATACAATCCGAATAGGCATTCTTGCAAGTCGTGAGGGCAATGATGTTATTCCTACCACGTGGAGAGAAAGTGCAGATTATCTTTCCTCAATTTTTCCTTCACATCATTTCGTCATTATGCCTTTAGAATTTGATGAACTTGAGCAAAGTGTCAAAAACAATGAAATCGAATTTATCATCACAAATCCCATGCAGTATATTCAACTTGAGCACAAATACGGTATTAGCCGATTGGCCACGATGAGTGCCAAGTACAAAAATCATTATTACAGTGAATACGGCAGCGTTATTTTTACACGTTCGGATGCGCCTATCTCTTCTTTGCACGATGTTGCCAATAAAAAAATTGGTGCGGTTGCCCCCATGTCCTTTGGAGGTTATCTTTTAGGCATCAAAACATTAGGATACACACCGGATAAAAACCATATAATTTTTTTGGGTACCCATTACAATGTCATCAAAGCTGTTTTAACCAAAGAAATTGATGTGGGAATTATTCGAACGGATGTCTTGGAAAAAATGAGCGACGCAGGAACACTCTTCTTAAACGATATTCGCGTCCTAGGGCTAAAAGACACACCACAATTTCCCTTTATGAGCAGTAGTGAGCTTTACCCAGAATGGACATTGGCTAAGACATCCCTTACTTCAGAAGATTTATCCAATGAGGTTTTAAGCACGCTCTTAAAACTTTCCACCTTATCCCAAAATAAAACCTATGCTTTTCGGCTTAAAACACCTCAAGACTACTCCAAAGTGCATGCACTTTTAAAAGAGTTCAATATCTATCCGTATGAGCAAAAATCCTTCACATTCAACGATGTTCTTTTGAAATACAAATACCTTTTAATCGGTCTATTGATTGCCTTTAGTAGTGCGGTATTTTTTATGATTCACATCCAAACACTTAATCGAAAATTGCTTCGTCATGCTCATGAAATCGAACATTTTAATGAGACACTCGAGCAAGAGGTAGAAGAACGCACGCATGCGCTTAGTCTATTAAATACGAAACTTAAAGAACTAGCTAATACCGATGAGCTCACAAAAATAGATAACCGCAGGCATTTTTTTCTCTTGGCAACGCAGTATTTTTATACGGCAAAACGAAATAAAAGCGCCTTACATGTTCTCTCTTTAGACATTGATTTTTTTAAAAATGTCAATGATACGTATGGACATGCTAAAGGCGATGATATCTTGAAGTTTTTTTGCGACCAAATTCAACAATTGATTCGTGAAAGTGACCTTTTTGGACGCATAGGTGGAGAAGAGTTTAGCATTTGTATCCAAAACGATACCGATGAAGGAGCGTTGATTTTTGCAGAAAAAATTCGCTCAACGATTGAAAGCAGTACAAAAAATAAGCTTCCTGAACTTCCGCCTATTACGGTTAGTATTGGTATAAGCGGCTATCAAGAGAGCGATAATGACATTTTTGATATTGTCAAACGTTCCGATGAAGCACTCTATCTTGCTAAAAATAATGGGCGAAACCAAGTACAAATTCTTTAACCTCTTAAATTAAGAGTTTATTTATCCGAGTTAGCTATAATTTTGGAACATTTACATTTTTCTATAAGGAAATATCATGGCAACAACCAAGCTCAAAGGTAATCTTGTTAATCTCTCAGGTTCAACCCTAAATGTTGGTGACACAGCACCCGCAATTAGCGTCGTCGCTAAAGATTTAAGCGAGATTCAAGTCGGTGGTAAAAGCGATAAAGCTCAAGTCATTGTAATTGTTCCTTCTCTTGACACCGCAGTATGCGCACAAGAAACACGAACATTTAATACAAAAGCTGCAAGCGTTGAGAATGCAACAATTACCGTTGTTTCAATGGACCTTCCATTTGCAATGGGTCGTTTTTGTACGACAGAAGGAATTGACAATCTTCAAGTAGGCAGTGACTTTAGAGATAAAGCCGTAGCGAATGGTTATGGTGTTTTAATCGCAGATGGTCCACTCAAAGGGCTTAGCGCAAGAGCTATTTTTGTTGTTGATAAAAGCGGAAAAATCACTTACAAAGAAATTTGCCCAGAAATTACAGAAGAGCCTAATTACGATGGCGCACTTGCTGCACTTAAAGAAGCAGCTGCTTGTAAAAGCGGCGGTTGTGGCTGCGGTCATTAATTAGCTGACTTTGGCTCCCTCTTGTGTCTTTTCCAGCCACAAGAGGACTTTCTCCAACTGCTCAATCTGATGGGAAGATACTGTTATATTGGGCGTACTGATAAAATTCTCTAACAATGCTTCATTTTGTAAAAAAGCAAGATTATAAAGTCCCCCTCGCTTCATAATAACATCCAATTTTAAACGTAAAATTTGCTGAGCGCTTTTTTGTTGTGATGCCTGATACTGCGCAAGCGCTTTTGGATTCATAAACAAATCGCTCCTACAAAACGTCCTGTATTTTTTTCTCTTCGGTACGAAAAAAATGTTTCGTCACAACAGGTACATGTCGGTGAGACATGAAGATGCTCTGCTTGAATGCCTAACGTTAAAAACGCTTCATAATTGAAGCGCTGCAAGTCTAAAAAATAGCGTTCATCTTTTACATGTAAAACGTTTTGAAACCCCGCTGTCACCTCAACACCGACCTCATAACAGCATTGTTGAATGGAAGGTCCCATCATAATTTGTAGGTTTTTCATCGCACTTCCAAAATATTCGTGCATTGCTAAGGCACATTTTTGCCCCACTAACAAACGGCTTCCTGCGCGCCCTGCATGCGCAACTCCAATGGCTTCTTGTACTGCGTCATACAGTAAAATGGGAATACAATCTGCCACCATGACAACCAATCCGACACTTTTTTGCTGAGTAATCATCGCGTCGCAAACGGGTGTTTCATCTCCCGTTTGAATCAACGCAATCTCATTGCCATGAACTTGTTCCATAAACACAAGCTTTGAAACGCCGAGTTGCTCACGTAATTGCTCTCGATTATGTTTTACATGTAAAGGGTTGTCATTCACATGCAGTCCCATATTAAAGCTATCGTAAGGGTGTTCGCTGACACCGCCAAAACGATTCGTAAAACAGTACTGCATTAATAAAGCGCCATGATTCTATCGACGCTCTTCCAATCCAGCGCTTTATCTTTATGAAACAAATGATAGACATACCGCGCGAACATATCGGTCTCAATATTGACCCGCCGCCCTGCTTTATAACTTTTGAGTAAAGTTTGCTCTAGCGTGTGAGGAATAATCGTCAAACGAAAACTCGTTTCATATACATCATTTACGGTTAAACTCACACCATCAATGGCAATACTTCCTTTAGGAATCACAAATTTGATAGATTCTACAGGCAATCTTATTTCCAAATCAAGCCCATTTTCTTTTTGCGCTAAATGAATTATCTCTCCGACGCAATCCACATGCCCTTGCACCAAATGGCCATCCAGCCTTTCATCCAAACGCATAGCAGGTTCAATATGAACGAGACCCTTATAATTTTCAAGCGCTAATAATTCCCGTGTCTCTAAAGAAAGTTCAACACTAAAACCATCATCAAACAGATGGATGACAGTCAAACATGCACCATTCACGGCAATGCTATCACCAATTTTTGGACGATACTTTGTACGAAGACGTAAGACATTGTTTTGGTAATTGATAACTTCGCCAAATTCTCTGATTAATCCTGTAAACATCTTGAACCTCACTCTTAATAAACACCTTATTATAGCCACTTTCAGATTGAACCCTCCTAAGAGCGAAAATGTCTTAAAAATGCCTCTTTTATAAACTTTTTTAAAGAAAACTTTACTAAAATAATTAAAATGCCTTCAAGGAGTCTTTTATGCGCCACCTCTCGATTTCTAACAAAATCCACCTCCCTTTAATCGCCTCCATTGTCTTTGGTATGATTATCATTTTGTGCACGACGTATGTCAGTGTTAAAAAGATTGAAAAAGATGTTTACGCGAAAGAGCAATCGTCTTTAAATGTTTATGTGACCAATCAGCTCAACTCAAAATATGATGTGGCGCTGACCAATGCCATTACCATTGCTTCGAATTATTACGTCATTGAGTCTTTGGCGAAAAATGACCGTAGCATTGCCATTGATGGATTAAGTAACCTTGCGAAAACCTATAAAGATTTTACCGATTTTAAAAATATTCAAGTTCACATCCATACAAAAGATATCAAGAGTTTTGTACGGGCATGGATGCCACAAAAATTTGGTGATGACCTCTCTTCCTTTCGTCATACCATTAAAAAAGTTAAGGAAACAAAACAACCCCTTTCAGCAATTGAAATGGGCGTTGCTGGCATGTCGCTTCGCGGTCTTGCACCTGTTATGAAAAACGGTGAATATTTAGGTTCTGTTGAGTTCATCCAATCGTTTGGCTCTGTGGTGAATAATGCCAAAAAAGATTTGGGTGCAAGCATCATTTTCTTGACTGATAAAAGCCATCTGAATTTAAGTGCAGGAGCAAAAGATGCTATTTTAGCACGAGACACTGCGCTTTCTCAGAAAAAAGACATCACAGACATGACGCTTTTTGATGAAATCAAAGCGCTCGATTTAAATGCACAAGGGTCAACCTTTACAACACCTACTTACTTTGTTGTCCGCCAAGAACTCAAGGGTTTCGACGGAAACCGCTGTGGTGAAGTGCTGATGGCCATGCCAAAAGCCGTTGTCGATAAAACCGTCAATGCCGCGCAAAGCAGTATGATTCAACAAATATTGATTATGGCGGTTATTGATATTTTGGTTATTTTAGCGCTCATTATTGTGCTTAGAAAAACGGTTAGCGCGCCTTTGGAAGAACTGAAAAGCAAAGCAGCCAATCTCGCAAGTGGCGATGGCGATTTGACCAAACATATTGACATTAAAAGCGGTGATGAGATAGGTCAAACTTCTGAAGAGTTTAACCGCTTTATCGACAAAGTGCGACTGACGGTTTCTGAAGCCAAAGCATCTAGTTCTGAGAATGCTTCAGTGGCAACCGAACTCAGCTCTACCGCTATCGAAGTAGGCAAACGAGTTAAAAGTACGTCTCAAATCGTACAAGAAACCAATAGTATGTCTCAGCAAATGAAACAAGAATTGACTCTTTCACTGCAAAAAGCCGAACACTCAAAAGCGGAAATTGAAAATGTGCAAATGAAACTGGCGAATGCAAAACAAGAGATATTAAAAATGGCAAACCAAGTCCAATCAACCGCACATACGGAAATCGAACTTGCACGTCAAATAGCGCAACTCAGCACCGATGCCGACCAAGTCAAGGGTGTCTTGACCGTTATATCAGACATTGCTGACCAAACCAATCTTTTAGCACTCAATGCGGCTATCGAAGCGGCACGCGCGGGAGAGCATGGACGTGGTTTTGCTGTCGTAGCGGATGAGGTCAGGAAATTGGCGGAGCGCACGCAAAAAAGCTTGCTCGAAATCAATGCAACGATTAATGTCATCGTCCAAGCCATTAACGACGCAAGCGACCATATGAACAGTAACTCAAAAAGTATGGAAAACCTCACCCTCATTGCTTCAGCGGTAGAGCAAAATATCAATGAAACAACAACGATTATGGATAACGCAACAGTATCAAGTGATCATACCGTACAAGATTACGTGATGACGGGTCAAAAAGTGGATACCATTGTCAAAAAAATAGAAGAGATTAATTCATTTACAATAAGCAACGCGAAGAGTATGGAAGAGATGGAGAGTGCGGCACAACACTTAAGCACACTCACCGAAAACCTCAACCATGTTTTAGCAAATTTTAGAACCTGAAAAAAGAGTGAAAGGCAAGGGATTCTGCCCTTGCCTCTTCCATGCTAACCGCTTTAAAACGAATCGTTCCACCCGCTTTAAGTTGCGCTAATTTAAAACAATCGACACTAATGACAGAACCGATTTTAGGATACCCTCCTATGGTTTGTCGCTCTTTTAAAAGAACAATAGGCTCTCCATGACTCGGGACTTGCACTGCTCCATAACAGATAGGCTCTGATAAAATTCCAGTCGCATTGGGGATGACTTTTTCACCGCTTAAGCGATACCCCATGCGGTCTCCCTCTCCCTTAAACGTATATGTCGTGTTGAAAAAAGTCTCTTGAGCGTTTGCGTCAAACAGGCTTTCTTGGTAGCCTTTGACTAATCGCAACGTAATCGTTTCAGGATAATGCGGTATAAATCGACGTTCTAATTTCCGTTTATCAATCGGACAGCGAGCATTCATGGAGCTGGCAATCACATCGCCTTTGACAAGCTTTCTGCCTTCAATTCCTCCTAATCCCTCTTTAAGAGATGTTGAAAAACTCTCATATGCATAAGGCGTTTTAAATCCACCACCAATGGCAATGTAAGCAAACTGCCCCTCATTGGCAAATCCAAAAGCAAGAACATCGCCTCTTCTTAATTGATGCGTTTGCCATAAGCCTATTTGATGCCCATTACACGTCGGTTGCATATTAGCACCGCAAATAGCGATACACATTTCATTTTGTGCGCGAAATGAAGCACCGCCAAGTGCTATTTCTATTGTAGCACTATTAAAAGGATTGCCGACGAGTAAATTCGCATATCCAAAAGCAACCTCATCCATTGCACCACTTTGTGTTAAACCAATATCGCTGATACCTTTTCTACCTGCGTCTTGAATGGAACATTGTACTCCTGGATTTTCTACGAGGAAGCCATAACTCATAACTCGCCTCCTAGTTTTAAAAATTCACTTTGACTAATGGGCTCAAAGCGTACCAAATCACCCACATGGACTAAAGAAAGTCCATGATAACTGGCATCAAACATTGCCGTAGGTGTTCGCCCTAAAATTTTCCAACCTCCAGGACTTTTCGTTGGATATACTGCCGTTTGACGATCTGCGATAGAAACACTGCCTTTAGGAACGGCTTTTCGAGGACTCGCTAAACGAGAAGTGGCTAACGCTTCATCAATTTGCCCCAAATAAGCAAAACCTGGCGCAAAACCGATGGCATAGACCGAGTACAACTCTTTTACATGTAAATCTATAATGGCATCAATACTGAGGTTTTTTTCTTCAGCCAACAGCTCCAAATCAAGCCCAACATCGACACCATAATACGCAGGAATCGTTACAATTTTTTGCTCTTTGGTATCGATTTCAGGAGCATTTTTTAAAATAGATTCTATTTTTTCACATACTGCATCAAAATCATACTGCATCACATCATAACTGACCATCAAGGACGCATACGAAGGAATAATCTCAAAGAACGCTTTATTGTAACTATTTTTTAAAGCCTTATACGCACGTTGAACCTCTTTTGAAATTAATGGGTCAATGCTCTCACCAAAATAGAGGATGACTGAGGATTCAGAAGCAATTTTATAGACTCTACTCACATACTTTTCCTAAGCATTTCTACTAACGCAACAGCTTCCGCATTGTCGCCATGGACACACAATGTATCGGCTTTGAGTGCAATTTTCTTACCAGAAATCGTCTCTAAAAGCCCTTTTGTTTTCAATAAATTTAATCGTGCTAAAACAGCATTAACATCATGCAAAACTGAACCATTTTGTGTTCTAGGAACCAAAAAGCCTTGGTCATCATAAGCACGATCCGCAAACACTTCATATAAAAGTTCAATACCAAGCTCTTTAGCAACGGCCTCATGCGCACTCAAATCCATCATCGAAAGCACCATCAATTTGAGCGAACTGTCAATTTTATGAACAGCGGTAGCAACTGCTTTAAAAATGCGCACATCTTTCATCATATCGTTGTACAAACCGCCATGGGGCTTCACATAATCCATCTTCGCGTTATTGGCTTTGACAAATCCCATTAAAGCACCCACTTGATAAATCACCATCGTTTCCACTTCAGCCAAAGAACAAGCGATACTGCGTCTGCCAAATCCCACCAAATCAGGATACGCAGGGTGCGCACCAATACTTACGCCGTGTTTGAGGGCAAGTTTAATCGACGCATCCATAATCAGTGGGTCTCCTGCATGAAATCCGCACGCAAAATTTGCCATATCGACATAAGGAAGTACGGCTTCATCCAGTCCCATTTTCCATGAACCAAAGCTCTCACCAGCATCACAATTTAATTTTATACTCATCCTATCATCCTATTGGGGAGGTAAAATACAATTTCTGGGAACAATGTTACCACAGCCGTAATTAAAATCATGATAATAAAAAACGGAAATGTTGCTTTAATAATGTACCCAATACTCTCTTTTGAGATACTTTGGATGACAAATAACGAAAACCCAACAGGCGGTGTAATTTGCGACATTTCCACCATAAATACAAGAAAAATTCCAAACCATAGCGCATCAAAACCCGCCGCGGTGATAATGGGAAGAACAATCGGCAGTGTCATTACGACCATAGAGATACCATCTAACATCATGCCTAAAATAATATACATAATGGAAACAACAATGATGAGCATCATCGGCGTAAGTCCTAAAGAAGCGATAAACTCACTAAGCGCTCTTGCAATCCCTAAAAACCCAACGACTTGCGATAAAAAGCCCGCTCCTGCGATAATAAAACTAATCATGACCGTTGTTTTAATCGTATTTAATAGTGATGTTTTGAAAATATGAAAATCAAAACTTTTAAAATAGAGTGCCAACATAATTGAAAAAATAACACCCAAAGATGCCGCTTCCGTAGGCGTGGCGATACCACTGTAAATGCTACCGATAACAATCGTAATTAATAACAATACCGGTACCAACTCTTTAAGAGATTCAATCCGTTGAGACCATGTAAACTGCTCTTTATGACTTGGCACCACTCGTTTATTCAGTGTTGCTACGAGCATGATATAAAAAGAGTACGCTGTTGCTAACATGAGACCGGGAATAATGCCAGAGATAAACAACCGACCAATGGAAACATCCGCTAAGACCCCATAAATAATCATAATCAAACTAGGAGGAATTAAAAAGCCCAGTGTGCCGCTTCCTGCGAGTGAACCAATGGCTAAAGATTTGCTGTATCCTCTACTTTGCAACTCTTCAAGCGTGATTTTTCCCACTGTGGCTGTGGTCGCGGCTGATGAACCAGAGACTGCCGCAAACAAGGAACATGCCGCCACGTTAATATGCAATAATCTTCCAGGCACACGACTCAACCAAGGAACCAATCCGTTAAAAAGTTTATTTGAAATAGAAGAGTAATGCAAAATCTCACCCATTAAAATAAACATAGGTAGTGCCGCTAATGACCATGAATTGAGTGAATCATACACGGAACTTGAAAGAAGATTTCCTATTTTAGTCACAATGCTAATCGCAGGCGGTAAATGATGATCGTAAATCAACATACCAAAAATGCCCGTTAAAAAAAGTGATGCGCCAATCCAAATGGAAGAGAGCAAAAAGATAAACATCACGCCAATTAAAATAACCGCTAAAATGAGTGGATCACTTATCATGAAACATCCTTTGAACAATAAATGCAACCACACTGACCATAAAAAGTAATAACCCTATTGGAAGCGCTAGTTGAGGGATAAAAAGTGGCGTTGCAGAGACACCTTCAGAGACAACGCCTGTTTGATACGAATCCCATACCAACAGAATCGTTCGATAGAAAATAAATCCTAAAAGAGCCAGCGTTACAACTCCAGCGAAAATGTCCACCAAAGAGGATGATTTGGAAGAGATTTTAGCGGTTAAGAATGTAATACGAATATGCCCGTCACGCAAGAAGGTATAGCCAAATCCAAAGCACACCAATGCCAAATACAAATAGCCGCTGTATTCATCCGCACGCATTGTAGATGTGTTGAAAAAATAGCGCAACACAATTTCAAGCAAGATAAGCAAAACTAGAATAATTAATAATCCAGACGCGATAAAAGCTCCCCCTAAGGAGAGCTTTCGAGCGAGCGTTACAAAGTGCTCTTTCATTGTTTTTTATACTCTGCAAAAATCTTTTTGATACTCGCATCCGCATCACTTAAGTACGCATCAAGCATTTTTTTCGCAACAATATCCAGCTCTTTTTTAAGCTCAGGACTCTCATCGGCAATTTTAATGCCATTATCAGAGATGAGTTTAAGGGCATCTTTGTCCTCATTTTTGCTTGCATCCCATTGAGACGCTTCAATTTTAGCCGCCGCTTTTAAAAGGGCATCTTGTTGCGCTTTATCCAAGCTCTTCCAATAATCAAGGTTAATGGTTACCGCTTGTAAAGGATACGCATAGTTAATTTTGGTAAAGTCACTCAAAACTTCCCAAAATTTGCCATCTTTTCCTGACGCGGAAGAGGTGACGACAGAGTTTACCATACCCGTACTAAGCGCGGAATAGACTTCACCCCAAGGAAGCGCTACGGAACTTCCACCAACCATCGTGATAAAATCTGCTGAGTTTTTATCGTATGTTCTGGTTTTGAGGTCCGCAAAATCCGCTTTTGAATTCATAGGTTTTTTCGTATACAGTCCACTTGGTGGCCAAGAGACGGCATAGAGCATTTTTTGATTCCACGCAGCCGCTGCTTTTTCATAGGCTGGTTTTGAGATTTGATAGAGCTTATACGCGTCATCGTAAGAATTTGCTACGAAAGGTAACGCAGAAATTCCAAATACTTTACCTCCACCTGCGGTAAAAGGAATGAACATATCCGTCATTGCAACCGTACCGTCTTTCACCGCTTGAAGAGGGCTACCTTTAATCAAAGAGCCACCCGCATGCACAGTGATTTTGACACTTCCTTTGGTGTATTCATCAACCAAAGCAGCAAACTGTTCTGCACCTTTTGTATGGAAGTTATTTGCCCCATACATCGCATTTAGATCCATCTTGATGTTTGCTGCAAAAAGTGCACCAGTAGCACATGCAAGCACAACCAATTTTCGTAACATCTTCCTCTCCTTTAAAAAAGTTATGGAGTTATCTTAACAAGCTTAAGTGGGGAAAAAGTGGGGAAAATCACCGTAAGTTGATTAAAAAATAAGCCGATACCCTTCTTGTGGGATATTCTCTAAAAATTCCATTGTTACTTTTTTACGCAATTCTTTAATGAATGTCTTAAGCGCTTCACTGCTCATCACTTTACCATCCCAAATGACATCTTCTATCTGTCCATATGTTGTCATTTTACGTCCGTTTTGCAATAACAAGAGCAAAAAAGCTTTTTCTCGCTTATTGAGTAAAATTTCCTGCCCTTCACAATAGAGCTTTCGTTCATGCGGTGAGAAGAAAAGTGCATTGGCTAGTTTAATGCGTCCCAAAAGCTTGCCATCCAAGGCATTCACGATGCCTTCTAGCAAACGCTCAGCATTGGCAGGCTTGAGAATAAAATGGTCAATTTTGAGGTTAATCAGCTCCATCAAATACTCTTCTTTATTGTAGGCGGTGAGCATCACTAAAGGAGTATGTTTATCCTCTTTTCGTATCTTTTGAGCAAGTTCAACGCCATTCATACCGCTCATTTGAATATCGCTGAGGATAATATCAGGATGACGCTGCTGATACTGTTCAAATCCTTCATCCCCTGTACTCGCCTCATACACTGTTTTAAAATAATAACCAAGCGTTTTTACGATGCGTGCACGAATACCCTCTTCATCTTCAACACATAAGATACTCAGTTCCTTAAGCGCGGCAAGTTTAGCTTCCATCATCCAACCTCAATACAAAATTTAGCACCCAAAGCACTGTTGTGAACATCAATTTTTCCACCCATGTTTTGTTCAATAATCATTTTTGCCATATACAATCCCAAACCGCTCCCTTTAGAAGATTTTTTTGTTGAAAAATAAGGCTCAAAGACCATGTTAAGATGCTCTTCCTTAATGCCACCTGCATTATCACTAATGCAGACAAATGATTTTCCTTCATCATTCTGCGCTATTTCTACCCAAATCTGTGGTGATTCGATTTTACGTTCCAACAAAGCATCCTTTGCGTTGATAATCAGATTGAGAATGACTTGCGCGTATTCATTAGGATAACCCTCAATTTTCGGTGATGCAAACGTGTTTACATGTAAAAGTATATGTGAGTTTTTAAGAACCGCTGATGCCAAACTAAACGCCTCTTCGCATGCTTGTTCCACATAAAAATATTTCTTGGCTTTGGAAGGTTTAAAGAAGTGCCTAAAATCATCAATGGTACGCGACATATACGTTAAAAGCTTATCTGCTTCTTTGGAACTTTCCTGAATGAATGCGGCATCTGCTTTGCCAAACTTTGCGGCTGTTTCTAACTCCATAAAAATGCCTGAGACTTCACTAAGCGGTTGTCGCCATTGGTGCGCAATGATACTAAGCATCTCACCCATTTGTGCTAAACGTGACTGTTGCAATAGCGCCATATCTTTCTGTTTGGATTCCTCTAATGCTTTATTGATTTTTGAACGCAAAGAGGCATTAAACTCTTTGAGCGCTTCTGTTTTGTGGCGGACACGCTCTCTATAATTTTGCAGCGCCGCATTAATTTTTTGTGTCATTAAAAAAGAGAGTAACCCGACAACAACCATGGAAAAAAGCGCAATTACCACAACACCGAAAATGTAGCGGTCCATCTTGGCTTTCATCTCCTCTTTTTTAAGTCCTATCTCTTTTTGCACATCATCTCGGTACACACCGGTACCTACGACCCAATGCCACGGTTGAAACAGTGCAACATAGGAGAGTTTTTTAAACGGTTCATTGCTTTCTGGTTTTTGCCAATAGTACTCAACAAACGCCCCAGCATCGTCTTTACTCTGAATGGCTTTTTGCACAAAGGTTTGAATGATGTAATTCCCCGTTTGGTCTTGCAAAAAGGTATCGTCTTTGCCAACACTCTCTTCTCTAAAGGGGTGCGCTAAAAGTGTATGAGAGGTATTGTGTATCCACACATAACCGCCCTCCTCATAACGTAAAGACTGCGTCCAAGCAATCATTTCATCTTTTAGCCTTGATGTTGCCAAATCTAAATATTCAGCCGCTCCTATATTCCATCCATAAGGCGTAAGTGCTTTGACATACACACGTCTTGGGCGCCCCACTTCACTGGTTGCATACCCACCATTACGAATGGCTTCCTTAACCGCACTCTCTAAACCAATCCGGTCTCCCAACTCTTCAATAGGAAAAATGATGTCGCCTTTGGCATTCATCACAAAATAGTACCCTCTATGTCCGCTGACATGTAAAGACGAAAGGGTGAGTAATAAGTCTTGTCGAAGGGCTTGCAAAGACTTATCGCTGTTTTTAGCATAAATGTTAATACCCATTTGATGCACATCATCCACACGCTCTTTCAGTTCTAAATCTATATTACGGTACATCATCTCTAAATGGTATTCAAAATAATTGAAGACTTTTTGAATTTCATTGACTAAAACAGCTTTTTGTTGTTGTAAGAATTTTTGTTCTAACGCGTTACTTTCCACATTCAGATTGGCACGCTCCATGGAGATAAAGAACGAGAGAATAAACAACGTAAGTAAAATAATTGTCACAAGTGGTGTTAAAAAAATGAGTTTTGGAAGATACTTTTCTTTAAACATAATTTTTGACTTCCGTTAAATTTACCATATTGTAGCAATTTTCCTTTTCAATTCACTCGGAATAGAGTCTCGCGTATTATAATCTTTTTACGAAGATGAAGAACATTATCTGTTGCTATCCCAAATTAGGGCAAAAACTGCTCGTACTTAATTACTCATCGCACACACAAATTTTAATTTGAAGAACTCTTTAGAACTCCATATCTCACCTTTTTTCATAAGCGCAATACAGTTATTTCATTGTATAATGATAGAAATTTATGTATTTAGGTATGAGCATTATGAAATATGACGTTATAGTAATCGGTGGTGGACATGCAGGTATAGAGGCCTCGTTAGCGTCCGCAAGACTTGGGCATAAAACCCTTCTTATTTCCATTTTAGCGGAGCAAATAGGCGCTGCTAGTTGTAACCCAGCTATTGGAGGACTTGCAAAAGGTCACTTAGTAAAAGAGCTTGATGCGTTGGGTGGACAGATGGCATTAGCCACCGATGTGGCAGGGATTCAATTTCGTATTTTAAATCTTTCAAAAGGTCCCGCTGTTAGAGGAAGTCGCGCACAAATTGATATGGACAGATACCGCATTTACATGCGTAACATTATTTTAAATACAGAAAATCTAAGTGTTTCACAAGAGATGGCAGAAGAGATTGTGACAGAAAATGGTAAGGTTACAGGCGTTATTACCGCCATGGGAAATCACTACCATGCGCAAAAAATTATTCTCACTACAGGAACATTTTTAAGAGGATTGATTCATATTGGCGAGTACAAACATGAATCAGGGCGTGTCGGTGAATTTCCTGCCGTTAAACTCTCTGCCTCTATTAAAGCACTGGGTATTAACATGGGGCGACTTAAAACAGGTACGTGTGCTCGCATTGATGCAAAAACAATTGATTTTTCAAAAATGGAACTTCAACCCGGTGATGAAAACCCCCTTCCGTTTAGCTTTAGAACAGATCGTTCAACATTTAAGCCTCATCAGCTCCCCTGTTATATCGCCTACACCAATGAACAAACGCATTCTATCATCGAAAGTAATTTTCATCGAGCGCCCCTTTTTACTGGCCAAATTGAAGGTGTCGGACCTCGTTATTGTCCAAGTATTGAAGATAAAATCAATCGTTTCCGCGATAAAGAGCGTCACCATCTTTTCATCGAACCACAAACACGTGAAGCTACAGAGTATTACATCAACGGCTTTAGCACCTCTTTACCCACCGATACCCAATTGGGCATGATTCACTCCGTTGAAGGAATGGAAAATGCAAAGATTGTTCGCTTTGGTTATGCAATTGAGTATGATTATGTCGATCCGACAGAACTCAATCATGCGCTTGAGACCAAAAAAGTCTCAGGTCTGTATTGTGCAGGACAAATTAATGGAACAACGGGGTATGAAGAAGCCGCGGCACAAGGATTGATGGCGGGTATCAACGCCTCTTTAAGTTTAAGAGATGAAGAACCGCTTATTTTACGACGTGATGAAGCCTATATCGGTGTTTTAATTGACGATTTAGTGACAAAAGGAACGAAAGAGCCTTACCGTATGTTTACATCACGCGCAGAGTATCGTCTGCTCTTAAGAGAAGACAATGCTGATCTTAGGCTTTCTCCTTATGGGTATAAGATTGGACTTATTGATGAACAAACGCATGAAAAAGTTGTGAAGAAACAACGTCAGTTGCATGAAGGATTAACATACTTAGAAGAGACATTTTTAACACCATCTAATGAAAACAATCTCTTTTTATCCACCATTGGTGAAGAAAAAATTACTGATAAAGTCACATTGCAGAAGATCGTGGCACGTTCAGATTTTAGTGTTGAAAAATTAGAAAAATTAGCACCTTTTATTGCTGCGTTTAGTGAAGAAGCGAAAGAACAAATTTTAGTTGAAGCAAAATATAAAAATTATATTGAAAAACAAAAAGAACAGATAGATGCTATGAAAGCGATGATAGATATTAAAATTCCTCCGATGATGGATTTTAGCTCTATTTCGGGGCTGAGCAATGAAGTTGTTGAAAAACTACAGCGCTTCAACCCACCAACACTTTTTGCGGCAAGTGAAATTAGCGGCATTACTCCTGCTGCGATAGATATTTTGCATGTATATATCAAACTTTTTGATAAAAAAAATAAATTTTGACGCAAAATTGACGCAAATTCCATACAATTGACATACGTCATAGATTCTTAATAAAAGATGCGATAAAATTGTCACAAATTAAACTACACGAAAGGAACAAAGGATGGCTGTT
>MTLD01000437.1_pt2 | contig 84915 bp, 77 predicted proteins | sample 1982471 | NCBI WGS metagenome assembly MTLD01 (sample SAMN05712604, study PRJNA340218) | biofilm metagenome | isolation source: sample SPM anode biofilm adapted to -50 mV | place: USA | collected 2012-02-03
TTCCCGCCTGTAGAGGAAGACTCGCTGGCGGCCATCCTGTATACCTCGGGCACCACGGGCAGTTCCAAGGGCGTCATGCTGACGCACCGCAATCTCGTGTCCAACGTCATAGCGTCCAGGTCGATCATCAGGATGCACCGTACCGACCGGTTCCTGTCCATACTGCCGCTGGCGCACACCTACGAGTGCACGCTTGGCTTCATCAACGCGGTGGCGCAGGGCAGCTCGGCATGGTATCTGGACAAGCCGCCCGTTGCGTCGGTGCTGCTGCCGGCGCTCCGGCAGGTCAGGCCGACGATCATCCTGTCGGTGCCGCTCATCATCGAGAAGATATATCGAGCCAGCGTGTTGCCGACCCTGCAGAAGATGAGCCTGTACCGGCACGAATGGCTCAGGCCGCTTCTGTACCGGCTGGCCGGCATCAAGCTCAAGAAGACCTTTGGCGGCCATGTCCGCTTCTTTGGCATCGGTGGTTCCGCCGTCGCTCCGGACGTGGAGGCCTTCCTGCTCGCGGCGCGCTTCCCCTACTCGATAGGCTATGGCCTGACGGAGACCGCTCCGTTGCTCGCCGGCAGCGCGCCGTTTCATACGGTGCTGCGTTCCACCGGTCCCGCACTGAAGGGTGTGGAGCTGCGGATAGCCGATCCCAGGCCGGACAGCGGAGAAGGCGAGATCCAGGCGCGTGGCAGCAACGTGATGCGTGGTTACTACAAGGAACCCGAAAAGACCAAGGAAGTCTTCACCGACGATGGCTGGTTCCGCACCGGCGATCTGGGCATATTCGACAAGCAGGGACGGCTCTTCATCCGCGGCAGGCTCAAGACGATGATCCTGGGCGCCTCGGGCGAGAACATCTATCCGGAAGAGATCGAGGCGCTGATCAACAAGTCCGCGTATGTCGCCGAATCGCTGGTCGTCAGTGAAGGCTCGGGGCTCACTGCGCTGGTCCAGCTCAGGCAAGAGGTGCTTGATGACCTCAAGGCCAAGGCCCAGGACAGCATGGAGACGTTCGAACGCACCACCGAGGACATGCTCGAGTTCGTCCGCAAGGAAGTGAACTCCGGGCTTTCGGCCTTCAGCAGGATCAGCAAGGTCGTCATACACCATGAGCCGTTCGAGAAGACGCCGACCCAGAAGATAAAGCGGTTCCTGTACGGCCACCATGGCAAGAAGGCCTGACGCCCGTATTTTTATGCACGGCAGACGGATACACGGCATCTCTTGACGACCATTCGGCCGTGGTGTTATACCGCCCGCGCAGGACGGAGTGCCCGGGTCGCCCTTGTACGATTCGGGCGCTGCTCCGCCACCAACACCTGTCAGTCAATCAAGGAGGATTCGCATGCCCGTCAATCTTAAAGGAAGAAGTTTCCTGACACTGAAGGATTTCAGCCCCGAGGAGATCCGCTATCTGCTCGATCTGTCCGCCAACCTCAAGGCCAAGAAGCGGGCCGGCATACGCGGCGACCTCCTCGAGCGCAGGAACATCGTGCTGATATTCGACAAGGCGAGCACCCGTACGCGCTGCGCGTTCGAGACGGCCTGCTGGGATGAGGGTGGCAACGCGACCTTCCTGACCAACAGCCAGATGGGCAAGAAGGAATCCGTCGAGGACACCGCGAAGGTGCTCGGCCGCATGTACGACGGCATCCAGTACCGAGGATTCTCCCAGAAGCTGGTGGAGGATCTGGCCAGGCACTCCGGCGTGCCCGTGTGGAACGGCCTGACCGACGATGACCATCCCACGCAGATTCTCGCCGACCTCCTGACCATAGAGGAAAATGTCGCCAAGCCGCTGTCACAGTGCAAGCTGGTGTACTGCGGCGACGCCCGCAACAACATGGGCAACGCGCTGATGATCGGCTGCGCCAAGATGGGCATGTCGTTCGTCGCCCTCGCACCCAAGGAGCTGTGGCCCAACGAGAAGCTGACCGCCGAGATGAAGGCGGTGGCCCAGAAGACTGGCGGTTCAATTGAGTTCTTCGACATAACCAGGGTCGACGAGGCGCTGAAGGGCGCGGATGCGCTCTATACCGATGTGTGGGTCTCCATGGGAGAGGAAGCCAAGTTCGAGGAGCGGATCAAGCAGCTCGAGAAGTATCGGGTGACGATGGACTTCATGCAGAAGACCGGCAATCCCGATTGCCTCTTCCTGCACTGCCTGCCCGCCTTCCATGATACCGAGACCGATGTCGGCAAGGACATCGAGAAGAAGTACGGCCTGCGGAACATGGAAGTTGCGGACGATGTCTTCCGCCACAAGAATTCGAAGGTCTTCGACGAGGCAGAAAACCGCCTGCATACGATCAAGGCCATCATGGTGGCAACGATAGGCCGTCTCTAGTCCTTCGTACCATGCCTGGACGCCGAACAGGCCCCTGATGGCCTGCCCGGCGTCCGCTTGCATTCCCTATCGTGCTGCACATACTATGGTCCCGAGGGAGCATGCCTGTGGATACCGTCAGGATGATGAAGCACGAGAAACGGGCCTACCGATACTTCATGGTGTCGCTGGCCGTGGTCATCCTGTTGCTGTCGACAGGCGCCTTCATCGGCGTTGCCATGCGCGATGCTACCCTCATCCAGAACATCATACTCGAGCGGGCCAAGTCGCTCTTCCAGCAGATCGTGCTGACCAGGCGCTGGGCGGCGGAATACGGTGGCGTCTACGTCCGCAAGGGACCAGGCGTGGAGTCCAATCCGTGGCTCGAACACCCCGACCTGCAGGCAGCCGACGGTACCATGCTGACGCTGCGCAATCCCGCGCTGATGACGCGCGAGATCTCGGAGATCGCATCGCGCGGCGACGACTACCGGTTTCGGATCACCAGCCTCAAACCCCTCAATCCCGGCAATGCGCCCGATCCGTTCGAGCGCAGGTCACTCGAGTCGTTCGAACGGGGAGCGACCGAGCGGTGGGAGACAGAAGATGGCCCGGATGGTCGGCAGTTCCGTTACATGGGAGCCCTGAAGACCGAAGACTCCTGCATGGCATGCCACGCCCGGCAAGGCTACAAGGTCGGAGACATACGCGGTGGCATATCGGTAAGCTTTCCGATAGGCGGGATCGAGCGGACACTGCGGTCTACCATTGTGCTCATCGCCCTTGCCGCACTGGTGGTCTCGGCCTTGATACTGGGGGCGGTATTCGCCTTCGTGTTCCGCCTGCGCAAAGAGCTGGACAAGGTTCGGGACGAGCTGGAGTCTGCCGCGACGCTCGACGCGCTGACGGGACTGTACAACAGGCACTCGCTGATGGACCGCCTCAGACAGGAAATCGAGAAGGCACTGCGCTCGGGTGCCGACGTGTCGCTGGCCATGCTGGACGCCGACGATTTCAAGGACGTCAACGACAGGCACGGACACATCGTCGGGGATCGTGTACTACGGAGCATTGCCGATGCGATGCGGGCTACCCTCAGGACCTACGACCTCGTCGCGCGGTACGGTGGAGAGGAGTTCGTCATCGTGCTGCCCGGGGTATCGACAGAAGCGGCGCTGCCAGCCTGCGACCGAATGCGGATGGCCATTGCCGACGCGACGGCTGGCGTCATGCCTGATGCCAGGCGGATCACAGTCAGCGTTGGCATAGCTGGCCTGCCAGGGCCGGCCCGTATGGCCGCTGTGGCACCGCCGGCCGATGGCTCGGCCGCGAGCCGCGACGCGGCGATCGTCGATGCGATGCTGCAGGCGGCAGACGCCGCCCTGTACCAGGCAAAACAGCGCGGCAAGGACCGCTGCGTCATCAGCTCATAGGACGCGCAGGTCGAACTCATCGGAGAGTCGCCGGAGCGCTTCCAGTCCGGCGGAGGAATTGCCACGCTCGTCCAGCGCCGGGCCGTAGATGCCGATGCCCATGCGGTCGCGCACCGTCGCCATGATGCCTCCCCCGACACCGCTCTTGGCCGGTACGCCCACATCGACGGCGAACTCGCCGGAGCCATCGTACAGGCCGCAGGTCACCATCAGGCTCTTGCAGACGCGCGCCGTGCGGGCGGCCAGAACACGTGATCCGCCGATCGGGTCAAGGCCGTCGGTGCACAGTATGGCTCCGACCCGTGCAAGATCGACGGCGTCGACAGACACGGCGCACTGGGCAAAATACACATCGAGTGTCTCTTCCACCGCGCCCGGCAGAATATCGAGCTCCTTGAGGAACCACGCTATCGACCGGTTGCGCGCGGCGGTGGATTTTTCGGATTCGTACACCTCATCGTCCATGCGGACATCGCCCCTGCCCAGCAGCATGCCGACGAAGGCGCGGAAGCGCGCGCTCCTGTCCTCGGGGCTCGAGCCAGGCATCAGGCCGGAGACGACAATGGCCCCCGCATTGATCAGCGGATTGAACGGTTTCCCGTGAGCGCTTGTCTCCAGACGGATGATGGAATTGAACGGATCACCGGTCGGCTCCTTGCCCACCCGCGAGAATATCTCATCCTCACCGCGCTCGGTCATCACGTAGGCCAGCGCCAGCACCTTGGATATGCTCTGCATCGTGAAGCGCGTCCTGGCGTCCCCCGCGGCACGCGTCTCGCCATGCGCGGTGACGACGGCCAGCCCCAGGGCCTGCGGATTCGCGCGCGCAAGGGCCGGAATATAGGTCGCCACGCGTCCGGCGCCGGCGGAGGAAAGCGCTGCTTCATGGATGCGTCGCAGTGCGTCAATGTCTGGCATGCGCTATGCCAGTCCGCCGAGGAGCGAGCCGACGAGGTATGCCGCGGCCGCGGCTATGCCGCCGACGAGCAGCATCTCGAGGCCGGAAGAGAACCAGTTGCGCCCGGTGATTCGTGTCTTGAGCGCGCCAAGCCCAAAGAGGGTGGCGCCGGTCAGGAGGCACGCCAGCGGGAACCGGAGCGAATCGATGCCCGGTATGAAGAGCCCCACCACGTAGGCAAGGACCGGCAGGAAGCCAAAGATGCCGAAGGAGGCAAAGGTCGCTATCGCCCCCTTCACCGGCGAATCCTCATCGGGCAGGATGCCGAGCTCCTCTATCATCATGATATCGATCCAGGCCTGCTCATCCTTGGCTATGATGTCGACAACGGCAGCGGCGTCGGAAGCGGCCATGCCGCGGGCCTGGTATATCTCGCGCAATTCCTGCTTCTCCCCTTCCGGATAGTGTTTGACTTCCCAGGCCTCGCGTGCACGTTCGGCGGCCTGGTACTCGGCCTCGCTCTTGGAAGACAGGTAGTCGCCGATGGACATGGACAGGCCGTCCGCTATCAGGTTGGCAAAGCCCATGATCAGCACGATGCCCGCGGACAGGTTCGCGCCGGCGACGCCGGCGACCGCGGCAAAGGTGGTTATGGTGCCGTCGAGTCCGCCATAGATGACGCTCTTCAGGTACTTGCCCTGCGCGTTGCGGTGATCCTCCATCGCGCTGCCATTCCGTGCCCCCAAGCCCTCTGCCCTGGCGGCATGCGCCGCGCGGGATGCCTCGTGGTCTTGCTTCTTGTAGGCTTCGCGTGCCTCATCGAGCCGTCTGGTCAACATGGTGTGCCTCCAACAGGGCCTTCATACTAGTCGGCCGGGTATACCTCTGCAAGCCTCTTTCGGACCGTTTGTGGCTTGTCCGGAGAGCCCGTTTCACGGTACAACGTAGCCTCCGGAGGATCATCGATGAGCGAACCCTGTCCATGCGGCTCTGGCCGCGACTATGCCGAATGCTGCAAACCGGTCATCAAGGGCACCGCCAAGGCCACGACCGCCGAGGCCCTGATGCGATCACGCTACACCGCCTATGTGAAGGGCGAAGTTGACTACATCATGCACTCCTGCGTCCAGGATGACGGCATCGATGAAGACGCCACCAGAAGCTGGAGCCAGAAGGCGGACTGGAAAGGGCTCAGGATAGTCCATACCGAGCAGGGCGGCCCGGCAGACACCGCGGGCGTCGTGGAATTCATAGCCAGCTACACGATGGACGGGCTCAAGGACGAGCACCACGAGACTGCCCGGTTCGTCAAACAGGATGGCATCTGGCTCTACGAGTCCGGTGACGTCAAGACGGCAACCGTCGTGCGGTCATCACCGAAGGTCGGCCGCAACGATCCATGCCCATGCGGCTCGGGCAAGAAATACAAACAGTGTTGCGGCAGATGACGCTGCCCTGCATCACCCGTACGCATGCAGTCCGGGCAGGAGATAATTGACGCCGAAGAAGGTAAAAATAGTGCACAGGAAGCCGGCGACGGCGATAAGCGCCGGCACGTTCCCCTTCGTGCCGGCCACGAGCCGCACGTGCAGGTATATCGTGTATACGAGCCAGGTAACGAGTGCCCAGGTCTCCTTGGGATCCCAGCTCCACCATCGCCCCCACGCCTGCTGCGCCCAGATGGCACCGAATACCAGGGCGCCGGCCGTAAAGAACGGATACCCGACGGCGATGGCGGTATAGGTCAGGCGGTCAAGTTCAATCCTGCGCGAAGCATCGCGGCTGCCCAGGAACAGGAGCGCCGCGACAAGGCCCGCCACGAAGAATGACTCCCCGATGAATGCGAAGCCGACATGCAGGACCAGCCAGCCGGAACGCAGGGCCGGGACGGGCGGCAGCACATCCTTCGGGAGCAGTGGCGAGCTCGCGATGGCGAGCACTACCAGCTGTACCATCGTCGCGCCGAACACCACCGCCGGCCTGTACGGCAGGCGTTTCTGGACATGGTAGCCAAACGATACGAACCCGATCATGGCCACCCAGAAGGTGATCGATTCCCAGGCGCTCGTCAGCGCGACAAATTCCATTTCCACGCTGCGGATAGCCAGCCCGAAGAGGAGCAGCAGCGACGCCAAAGGCAGCATCAGGGAGGAGACCCTGGCAGGGGCGTCGGCACACCTGAAAAGCTGCATGATCTGCATGGCTATCGACGCGAGCACCAGTGCGAAGGCGGCGTCGGCCGCTAACGATGCCAGGTTCATGGGTTCTTCCTGAGTTTCTGGATGAAGGTGATCGACGTGCCCAGTGCTATCAGTACCAGAGCCACGACAACCAGCGGATACCCCCTGTCGGCACTGGCCACCAGGCCCGTCGTCATCGTTCCGTCGGGCTGGGCCCGGTAGCTGGCCTGATAGATGGTAAGCCCCGCGTATCGAAGCGGCGTGTTGACGCGGAGGTCGCGATGGTCGACGCGCACGACGCCATCCTTCTCGATGGAGACCACCGAGACCCAGTCACGTGGTCTGCCATCAGGATATCGCTCGAACCTGAAATCATCGAGCCGCAGTATCGAGCCATCGGGCAGTCTGGCGCCGGTGCCGATCGTCAGCATGACCGAGCCTTCCTGACGTGTGGCAACCGACCATAGGCTCCCCAGCACCAGCAGCATCAGCCCGACGTGGAGGATGTCGGGGCCGAAGCGCCGGCCGTGCCGCATCCGGATCTGGCGCACGAAGCGCCTGGCTGTACAAGCGGAGAGATTGGCGAAGAATATGAAGACCGGGATGATGAAGGCCGGCGACGAGAAGAAACCGGCCGGGCCCAGCACTGCGAACAGCCAGTCGCGCGGCACGAGCGTTGCCACCATGCTGGTCAGCGCGATATAGACCAGCGTCACGATCGCCAGTCGTGTCGATGTGATCAGGGCCACCAGCCGTCTCATCCGCGCCTCAATGGCTCCGGCCCATGTTGCAGGGCCGACATCACCCATTGGTCCATCACAAAGAGCCCCTCCTTGACGAGGTCAAACTCAGCGTCAAGAATGCACCAGTCGAGGAATATTCCCCGCGCCGAGCGGTTGAAGAGATTGGCCATCAGAGCCGCATCAAGATCGGTACGAAACTCGCCCGTGGCCTGCCCTTCTGCTATGATCCCACTGACAATCCTGACCCACTGCCGTTCACGATTCGTTATTATCTTGTCGCGGCCTGGCTGAATGGTCTGGTTGGCATACAGTATCTTGAGGTTGGCGTTTCCTATCACATCGCGCACATAGCGCATCTGGGCCCGCGTAAACGCCAGCAGCTTCTCACGCGCCGTCTTGTACCGTTTGATGTTCTTGGCGGCATAGTCGTGGTAATATTCATCAATTTTCCAGAACTCATCGACTATGATGTCGCTCTTGGTCGAAAAGTAGGTGTAGAAGCTGCCCTTGGCGACCTTGGCGTCGTTGGTGATCTCCTCTACCGTTACGGAATCAAAACCCCGTTGTTCAAAGAGCCGTAGCGCACTCTCCATGATGGCGTTCTTTGTGCGCAGCGCGGTCGGTCCTAGCTTTGCCATAATAGTGCAGGCTACTACAACATCGGTACCTGTTCAATACCGATGTTGTTCCTGCAAAGCGGTCTGCTTCGTTTGGACTCAAGACAGGTCGAATATCTTTCCTGGATTCATGATGTTGTTGGGGTCCCAGGCCTTCTTGATGGCTTGCATTAGCTGCAACTCCACCGGGTCGATTACCTCCTTCAGGAACTGCTTGCGCTTGAGGCCGATACCGTGCTCGCCGGAAATCTTGCCTCCAAGATCGCCGGTTATCCTGTACAGCTCACGCAGGCATGCAACCTCATTCTGCTTCCAGTCTTCCATGCTCATGCCCGGATCCTTGACGAGTGTCGCATGCAGATTGCCGTCTCCCGCATGGCCATAGCAGGGGATCTTGACATGGTACGTGTCGCTGAGCACCTCGAGCTTCGGAATGATCTCCGGTATGCGCGAGATCGGGACGACAATATCTTCGAGGCTCTGGATTGGACTGTAAACCTTGAATGCCTCGGCTATGTTACGCCGCACGTTCCAGATGCGTTCTATATTGTTGCGGTCCTCGGCGACATAGACTTCGATGGCGCCGTGCTCCTGGCACAATTGGCCCGCGGCAATCAGGTCCATTTCGATCTGTTCGGCATTGGTGCCATCAAGTTCGATCAGCAGCATGGCGCCGGCTTCTTCATAGGGCAGGCTCTCATTCAGGTATTTGCAGCTGGTGATGATTGAAAGCTGGTCCATGAACTCGATACTGGTTGGCGTGAGCCCCTTGGACAGAATCACAGGCACGACGTCTATAGCCTCGCGTGGCGTCTTGAACAATACGAGCAGATCAGCCTTGGCGGTCGGGTACCCTATGAGCTTTATGATCGCCTTGGTAGCTATGCCGAGCGTTCCTTCGGAACCGACGACCAGCGATTTGAGGTCGTAGCCGCTGACATCCTTGGACAACTTGCCGCCGAGCTGCACGATGTCTCCAGTTGGCGTGACCAATTCGATGCCCAGAATATATCGACCCGTGACACCATATTTTACAGCCTTGCCACCACCGGCATTCTCGGCGATATTGCCGCCTATCATGCAGGTCTGCAGGCTCATCGGGTAGCCGGCAAAGAACAATCCGCGTTCCTGCACATACACAGCCAGGTCGTTGGTGACCATGCCGGTCTCGACGACAGCGACCATGTTGTCCACATCCAGTTCCAGCAGCTTGTTCATTCTCGCCAGCGATATCAGGATGCCGCCAAACTGTGGAATGGCTCCTCCGGACAGACCGGAGCCTGCCCCACGTGGCGTTATGGGTATATGTTCGCGGTTGGCCAGCTTCACGATCGCCGCAACATGCTCGGTAGTGGCGGGCAGTACGACGACATCTGGCATGTGGCCATACTCCTGCGCATCGGTCTCGTCATGCGAGTACGCCTCTGTCTTCTCGGTGTCGACGACTACATTCTTGGCTCCTACGATGTCGCGCAGTTCACCGAGGATGGTCTGGGTAACAGGCGCGTATGTGGCAGTCTTGGCGGCGATCATCTCGCACCTCCCTTGCGCTTGTCCATGCGCCTCTGAATTTCGGGTATCACCATGAAAGCGTCTCCAACGATGCCGAAATCGGCGACCTTGTGCAGGCTCGCATCCGGATCAGAATTGATTGAAACGATTATCTCGCTGGTCTTGATGCCGGCCAGATGCTGGATCGACCCGGAGATGCCGACACCTATGTACAGTTTGGGGGAAATAGTCTTGCCGGAGAGGCCGATCTGATGCGGATAGCCTATCCACCCCCGGTCTACTGCCTCGCGACTTGCGCCGACGACGCCCTTGAAACTGTCTGCGAGCATCTTGATCATCGCGAAGTTATCACCCTTCTTGAGTCCCTTGCCTCCCGCGACGACGATGTCAGCCTCTTCAACATTGACGAAGTCAGTGGCATCCTTGCGGTACCCGAGAATCTTGACCCTGCCATCGAGCATATCATCGGTCACGGTCACCGCAATGATCCTGCCAGACCGGCTCGTGTCTTCCGGCAACGGCCGGCTGGACTTTGGCCGCACCGTAGCCATCTGTGGGCGATGGTCTGGCGTCTTGATCGTTGCCATGATATTGCCACCAATGGCAGGCCTCGTCTGCAACAGGTTGCCGGTGCCTGCTTCTATGTCAAGCTCGGTGCAGTCGGCGGTGAGTCCCGTATTGACCTTGATGGCCAGATACGGCATCAGTGTCCGTCCTGAGGATGTCGCGGCGGCGAGTACGATACTCGGCATATACGTCTTGATCAGCCTGGCCAGCACTTTCGCATAGCTTTCGCAAATGAAGTTCTCCAGCCTTGGATCCTGGATTGCATAGACCTCATCGGCCCCACAGTAAATGAGGTGCTGCATCGTCTGTTCGCTGACCTTGTCGCCAATCAGTACCGAGGCAAGCTTGGTGTCAAGTTTGTCCGCCAGTGTGCGCCCGCGAGCCAGCAGCTCGAAGGAAACATCCTTGAGCTTGCCATTGTGTTGTTCCGCTATAGTCCATACAAAACTCATGCTTGGGATCCCCTTTACACGATGCCTTTTGATTCCAGAAAGGTCATCAATTGATCGACGGCGACCACAACCGCCTCGTCGTCTCCTGCCTTGACCAGCGTGCCGCCTCTGGTAACCTTGGGCGCATCGATCTTGACCACCTTGGTCGGCGATCCTTTGAGCCCGAGTGATGCCGCATCAAGTTCCATATTCTCGGTGCTGAACACGGGAATCTGCATATGCAGCGATCGTATCTTGCCATCAAGGGTCGGCAATCGCGGCGCCGCTATTTCCTTGACGACCGTCAGGAGGCAGGGCAAGGGCAGTGACAGTATCTGGTAGCCATCTTCGACGAGCCGCTCCACGATGATATGTGACGCATCGATGTCTTCAATATTTGCCACATAGGTAGCCACTGGAATGTCAAGCCACGACGCTATGCCAGGTCCTACCTGTGCGGTGTCCCCATCGGTAGCCCGCTCTCCAGCTATGACCAGATCGTAGTCGCCCAATTTCCTTATGGATTGGGCCAGCGTGTATGACGTAGCCCATGTATCGGAACCGCCGAACTTCCTGTCGGACACGAGAATCGCGTCGTCGCAACCCATGGCTATCGCTTCCTTCAGCGCCTTCATCGCCTGCGGCGGCCCCATCGACAGCACCGTGACCGTGCCACCGACACGCTCCTTGAGCCTGAGCGCCGTCTCGAGCGCATACAGATCCAGCGGGTTTACAACGGTCTCCACACCGGCGCGTATGACCGTGCCGGTCGCTGGATCCATCTTCACATTGCTGGTCTCTGGAACCTGTTTGATTGGTACAATGATTTTCAAGAGAATCCTCCATGCTGTCGGGTTGCGGGGCGCCCAGCGTCACCCCGCAATGTGCGCACGACGCGCCTCGTCCAGGAATCAGAACAATCCGCGAGAGAACACCGTCATGATGAGCAGGCCCACCATGCCTGCGAGAGTTGCATAGATCGCCGCAGGAATCAGATTGATCCTGATGATCTTGCCTTCCTGGCCAAGCACGCCTACAGTGGTGCTTGCCGCGACGACATTGTGCACGCAGATCATATTGCCGACTGCACCTCCGACAACCTGCAGCGCTACGATGACAACCCTTGAGAGGGCTGCGCTCGTTGCCACTTCATACTGAAAACTACTGAACAGAATATTCGATGTCGTGTTGCTGCCGGCCATGAAGGCTCCCAGTACGCCTATGAATGGAGCGACGAATACCCAGACTGGACTCAGCAGTGCGGCGGCTGCCATCGACAGGGTCTTGAGCATATCCAGACTGCCGGTGGAGTTGTTGCCGGAGTTCTTCATGATGGCAACCATCGCTACGGCGAATACCAGCGCGATGGTCGCGGGCACCATCTGTCTGATGCTGTTCGACCAGGTCGTGCTGACCGTCTTCCCATCCATCCTGTGCATGAATATCGTCAGTACGGCAACCAATATGAATGGCACGGTTCCGGGAAGGTAGAGCGGTTGCAGGCTGTATGCCAGCTTGGTTCCCAGTATTCCTTTCCAGGCTATGGTTAGCTCGGGCCGGGTCAGGAGCTGCTTGAGCCCAAGCGCAGGGATGCGGGTGACGACCAGAATCAAGGCGACCAGCACATACGGCAGCCACGCGAGCAGGGTTCCCATCTGCGGTGTATCTTCCCTGAGGGCGCCTGGCTCGACGGTGCCGACCCAGTCGCTGCCCCAGTTCCTTCTTTCGGGGAAATCCCACGTGGTTTTGGGCTGCAGGAAGCCGGCTTTCGCAGCCGGTATGACGATGACCAGGGCGATCAGAGCGCCGAGCAGCGACGGCAGTTCCGGGCCGATGAAGATGGCTATGAGCAAATATGGAATCGAGAAGCACAGGCCGGCAAACAGCGCGAATGGCGCAATGGCGAAGCCATCCTTGAGACTCTTCTTTGCACCAAAGAGCCTGGTCAGGATGAGCACGATCATGAGAGGAAGGAAAGTTCCGACCGCGGCGTGGATAATTGCGGTATAGACGCCGATCTGCTGAACGAAAGTATCAAAGGTCCAGCCATAGTGGCTCAGCGATTCCAGCACGCTCGGAGCGTTGAGCACCTTGGCGGCTCCACCGAGGATCGGCGTACCAACAGCACCGAAACTGACTGGCATGCTGTTGCCAACGAGCGCCAGAATGGCTGCAGCCATGGGTGGAAAACCAAGGCTGACCAGAAGTGGCCCGGCAAGCGCAGCCGGGGTTCCGAAACCAGCGGCGCCTTCTATGAAGAACCCAAAGAGACCAGCGATTATGATTGCCTGCACTCGGCGGTCGGGACTGATGTTGTAGAACGTGCTCTTGATGGCTCGAATGGCTCCGGAGTTCTTCAGTGTATTCATGAGCAGAATAGCACCAAATACGATGATGAGGATGTTGAAGGCATCAAGCATGCCGGAGACCGTGGCTCCCGCCAGCCACTGCAGCGGCATCTTCCATACGAAAGCCGCCAGAATGAAAGCAAGAGCCCACCCGAGAGGCATGACCCTTTTTGCCGGCCAGTTGAATCCCGCCATCAGTATCACCACCAACAAGATTGGAAGCGAAGCCAGGAATGCGAACATACAGCCCCCTGCACCAGAACGCTCCGGGGCGCAAAGGCGTCCTGGGCCGATTTCATGCGGCAGCTGGAATCGTAGATCTGTTTTTGACTACAGTCAACTTATATTCTAGATAAATTGACCGCGGTCGATTTTGTTGCAGGTGGCAAATGCTGCGACTGGTTCTGATATCCAATCCATATTGCGCAGTATGCAATAGTACAGGAAGAGCGCTATGACCGGCGATGAGGATGATGGTTTCTGCAGTATCCTAGATGGATATGAGTTTGTCTGGAGCCGTTTCGCGTATGAGGGCGCGTGCGAGCGAAAGCATTGGATCCACAAGCGGGATGGATCCAAACTGCGTCCCACCCAAGGCAAGTGGCAGCTCGGTGCACGCCAGGATAATCGCGACGGCTCCGCGTCCAACCAGGTCGGTGGCCATCGTGGTGACTGTATCGATCGCGCGTTCGCTCGGCGCCGGCGTAGCCTTGAGCCCCCAGCTCCGATCGTATATGGCGGCATGCAGAAGTCCCTGGCTCGATTCCGGAACATAGATCGCCTGGAAACCTGCATCCTCAAGCAGCTGATCATATACAGCGCTGCCCCTCGTGCCCGTCGTGGACAACACACCGATCTTCGCACCTGACCGTCCTGGCAGGCGTTGGCGCAGGGTTGCCATCGTCTCTTCCAGCATGTTGATCATTCTGATGCCAATGTTCTCTTGCTGCAGCAGCTTGATGAACCGATCATAGATGAGCGGCGCATGGAAGGTATTGCACGGAACGCCGCCGACCGCAGCGCGTCCATCGAGAGCGCGGGCGGCCAGTTCAAAGACGCCTGCCATGGCGGCAGCCGGGTCGGCCCGTTCACGGCCAAGCAGATATTCCGTCCTGTCAGGGATGCGGGCCGAGCATGAATAGTGATGCACATTCAAATGAGACTGGTCGGTGCCATCGGTCAGCGTGTTGGCTATGATCATCGTGTGCAACGCCACGCCTGCCATGGGGCCAACACCCCCACCAATGACGATCACCGACTCAGTCTCGGGTGTCATGTTACTTGGCCTTGGCCCACTTGGTCATGTCCAGTTCCTTCTCGGTCTTGGACACGATGGCAGAGCCGACCATGTCGCCGGTCACGTTGAGCGACGTGCGCCCCATGTCGAGGAGGGCGTCGATGCCCAGTATCATCGCGTAGGCGGCGGCCACTGCGGAGCCTTCGGTAACCTTGAGGCCTATGGACTCGAGCACCATCAGGAGCATGATCGCGCCGGCGCCAGGAACTCCGGCGGTGCCGATGGAAGCGAGCGTCGCGGTGATGATGACGGTCAGCTGCTGGTTGATGGTCAGCGGGTTGCCGGTCGCATAGCCAATGAACATCGCGCAGACACCGAGGTAGATAGCGGTGCCATCCATGTTGATGGTCGCGCCCAGCGGCAGCGTGAACGATGATATCGATCGAGGAACGCCAAGGTTCTCTTCGGTAACACGGAGTGTTATTGGCAGAGTGCCGCCGGACGAACGAGTGACGAACGCCGTGATCATCGCCTCGTTGGCGCCCTTGAGGAATTTGCCGAAACCGAGCTTGTATATCGACATGAGCCCGCCATACACGCCAACCATATGGACAATGAGTCCGATATAGACGGTCAGCGTCACGACAAGCAGCGGTCCGAGCGCCTTGGCACCCTGCTGGGCAAACACGGTGGCGATCAGCACGAAGACGCCGATGGGAGCATATTGCATGATGCCGCCGACGATCTTGTACATCGTCTCGGCGCCGGCATTGCAGACGTCGAACAGCGTATCGGCGCCCTTGGCGATAGTCGCATTCTTCGAGTCCTTGACATAGGAGATCCCGAGGCCAAAGACGACGGCGAAGAAGATGATCGGCAGCACATCACCCTTGGCGAGCGAGTCAACCGGATTGGTCGGTACGATGTTGAGCAGGATCTGCACAATCGTCGGCGCGGTTGCGTTCGACGCCTTCAGCGCGGCGTCTCCGACAATATTGAAGCCGAGTCCCGGCCTGAAGATGTTGGCGAACACGAGGCCGATGATGACGGCGAAGGCGCTGGTCAGAAGGTAGTATACCATGATCTTGACACCGACACGGCCGAGCCGCGACGGAGCGATGCTTGCCGCTCCGGCGATCAGCGAGAACAGGATGACGGGCACGACTATCATCTTGAGCAGGCGGATGAACAGGTCGCCGAAGAACTTCGTGTTGTCGACGAATGGTTTGACCGCGCCAGGCATGAATCCGAGCACGATGCCGACGATGGCACCCGTGATCAGGCCGATCAGGATGCGCACCAGCAGATTGGACTTGAAGTACCAATCGAATATGCCTTTCTTTGCAACTTTTTCCGTAGCCATGCTTGCCTCCAGGAATACAGGTCGATCATCCGGCCCATACGGGTCCGGTTTGTCAGCTGTATCCTACGGCCACTTTTCTGGATGCGATATGCACCAAAAGGAGTATTCTGCGACTACGGTGGCATGGAGGCAGAGTCGATCAGACCAGGCGCTCGTCCAGGGCCTTGCGTACGATCTCGGCCTTGCTCGATACGTTGAGCTTCTGGTAAATGTGCAGCATGTGCTTCTTGGCGGTCGAGCCAGCGATGTGGTGCTTCTCGGCGAGCTCACGGTAGGTCAGACCGTCGACGACGTCCCGCAGCACCTCACGCTCGCGCGGTGTCAGGCCATAGTCACCCCCCGGCGCGTCCAGGGCCTCCCGCCGCAATTCGTCAAGAAGCCGTCTGGCAACCGTAGGGCTGATCGGTGAACCCTGTTCCCTGGCGCACAGGATCTGTTCGAGCAGGTCCTGGGGCTTGGTATTCTTCAATATGTAGCCGGTGGCACCGGCCCGGATCGCTGCCAGTATGGTATCGGGCTCCTCGAATATGGTAAGGATCAGCACGGCAATGGCTGGGTAGGTCGACCTCACGATACGAGTCGCCTCGATGCCATCGATGCCGGGCAGGTGAATATCCATCAGCACGATGTCCGGTGAGTGGTGGGTGCGGAGCCAGGTCAGGAGTCCTTCCGCCCGATCGAAGCTCTGTTCGACGCGCACACGATCATCCAGTCCCAGCAGGTAGCCAAGACCTTCCCGCACCTCCTTCTGGTCTTCGACAATGGCGATGGTCGTAGGCCGCGAGCGCCCGTCACCGATCACCGATGCGCCTCCGGTGCCGCAAGCGGGATGGCTATCGCATAGGAAGTGCCATGTCCCGGCGCCGTCTCGAGCCGGACGCTTCCGCCCAGCGCCTCGGCGCGGTACCTGATGTTGCCCATGCCTGATCCCGATGCCCGGCCACCCTGGTCGAAGCCCGCACCGTCATCCGAGAAGCGCAGGATGATGCCCGCGGCCCCGGTAGACAGGCGCATCCTGACCTGGCCGGCTCCCGAATGCTTGAGCACGTTGCTGACCAGTTCGTCGATTATCTTCTCAAGCTCCTCTCGATGCCCGGCAGGCAGGCTCTCCAGCGCGTGTTTGTTGCGTATCCTGCAATCGAGCGCCATGCCCTTGGCCTCCAGCCGATTCCTGACTCCGGCAGATACCGTCAGGGAGAAGGACGCGGCGCGCCTTTCATCCTCGCTCATGCCCAGTATGATGCTCTTGAGGCTGCCAACCGCCTCCAGACAATTGGTCTCGATGGTGGACAGCATCTCGGGCAGCCTGCCCGGCCCGTCCTTTGCCAGGTCGCGCGCGACGCTGTTGCAGAAGAATATGTTGGTCAGCTTGGCGCCGATCGTATCGTGCATGTCGCGATATATCCTGCGGCGCTCCTCTATGACACGCAGCTTCGTGTTTTCCCGCTGGAGCCGGCCCAGTTCTTCGGTCCGATTGCGAACCTTGGCTTCGAGGGTCGTCGAGTATTCCTCGACCGTATCGAGCAGGCGGTTGAACTCGTCCCCGAGGAAGCCGAATTCATCGGCAGTGTTGACCGACACCCGGACGCCCTTCTGGCCCGACTCGACGCGGTTGATTACCGAGACGATGTGTCCGAGTGGTGCGACGATGAGCCTGCCCGATATGAAGGCCAGTGCCAGCACCAGGGCAACCATCAGCATCGCTTCGACGACGCCTATCAGGTCCAGCAAGGCGCGGACCGAATCGCGGATCGGCGCCAGAGGCAGGGCGACGACGACAATCCAGTCCAGACCCTCGATGCGGCGATGCACGAACTGGGTTGCCTGTCCACCTATCGAGCCGATGATGCTGCCGGACGGGCTGCCGAGCACATCGCCGGCTCCGAAGCGCTTGAGTATCATGCCCTCGGGTCGGTCCTGGGCAAACTGGCTGGCTATGATCTCGCCTCCGGAACCCAGAATGATGGCCTTGCCGCCCTTGGGGATGGCCAGCCCATCGAGAACGCTGCCCAGGCTCGCCAGCAGTATGTCCATGCCGACGACGCCCGCGATCGAGCCGTCCGAGGCCTTGACCGGCAGGGCGCAGGTGATACCGATATCATCGACGCTCGCATAGCGATAGGGAGAGGAGACGGAGAAATCGCCGCGATCCATGGCGCTTCGATACCATGGCCTCGTTCGCGGATCGTACCCGGCAGGGAATTTCGGAGTGTTGTCCATGAACTCGGCTCCTACACCCCACTCATACATCCGTCCGTCGGCGGTTCCCAGATAGATGGCCCTGAGGTAGTCGCTGCGGGAGTTCACTGATGCTATGAATATGTCACGCATCGCCGCGACATCGACCCGCTGGACAGGCCTCATCGACGCCAGGCTCCGGGACAGGGCCTCCAGCTCGGAGAAGAACGCGACCAGGCGTTTGTCGGTCTGGTCCAGGATGATGCCAGCGGTCTCGTCTGCGGCCCGCAGCGCGTAGTCTTCCAGCATGGTCCTGGTAACGATGAATGCCGTAACCATGAAGGCTGCCACGGCCGCGGAGATGAGCATGATGAACTTGTGGCTGATGCCCCGGGGCCGGCGACTCATGCTCAGGCGCTCTTCAGACCGGCTCCGCACAGCGGCAGCACGACGAGGCCCTCGTCGACCCCGGCCGCCTTGCGCTCGAAAAATGCCGCAAACGTGGCCGCGCTCGTCGTCTCTATGAAGAAGCCGCGTGAGGCGACATGGTGTTTGGCCATGGCTATGCCCGCTTCAGGGGCCAGCACGACCTCGCCGCCAAGCTCGCGCAGCGCCGCGAGCACGCGGCTGCCCCGCATCGGAGCCGCGATCGCAATGCCTTCGGCCTCGGTACCGATATTGGTGACGGCCTCGACGTTCGTGTTGCCATGCTCGAAAGCCTCGAATACCGGGGCGCAGCCGGCCGCCTGCACCGCCACGATGTGCGGGCTTCTGGACACCAGCCCGAGCGTGATGAGCTCACCGATGGCAAGGTATGCGCCGAGCACCAGCGTACCGTTACCCAGCGGTATGTATAGCGTGTCGGGCAGGCGTCCTCCGAGCGACTCGTACAACTCATATACATAGGTCTTGGTACCCTGATAGAAGAATGGGTTATAGACATGGCTCGCGTAGAAGGTAGAGCCATCGCGCGCGCCCGTCTCGGCTGCTTCGAGGGCGGCGGCGGCTGTATCCTCCCGGCTGCCCGGCACCAGGACGGCGCGGGCTCCATACGCCTCTATCTGGGCAACCTTGCGCGGTGAGGTACCGGCCGGGACGAATATGTCGCAGCCCATGCCGGCGCGCGCGGCGTATGCGGCGACCGCGGCTCCGGCGTTGCCCGAGCTGTCCTGCACGAGCCGCCGCGCTCCGGCCGCACGGGCGACGGCGACCAGCACCGCCGCGCCGCGGTCCTTGAACGACAGGGTCGGCATCGCATAGTCGACCTTGACCAGGATGTCCGCCTCGGCCGCATCGAGAGGCAGCAGCGGCGTCAGGCCCTCACCCATCGATACCTGGTGCCAGGCGGCGGTCCAGCCAGGGTAATCCGCGGCCAGGGGCGGCATCGCCTCCACATACCTGAAGATCGATCGCTCGCCCGAGCCGGACGCGGTTACCGGGAAGCGGGGCTCGAACGGGGCAATGTCGAGCAGGCTGCCGCACGAGCACCGAAAGGCCAGAGACTCCAGCGGATAGTGCGCGCCACATTCGGGGCAGACATAGGGTTCGTACTTCATGACAATCGATTATGGCAAGACCTGGCCGAATTCACAACCACCGATCCACCCGTCGGTGGCATTTTCCCCGGGGCATGCCCCACTCAACCAAACCACCCATTTCCTGTATACTGCAACGCATGGCCACAGTAGACGACAAGAAGATTATCTATTCGATGTACCGCGTCTCCAAGAAGCACGGTACCAAGCAGGTCCTCAAGGACATATCGATCAGCTACTACTATGGCGCCAAGATCGGCGTCATAGGACTGAACGGCTCGGGCAAGTCGAGCCTGCTCAGGATCCTGTCCGGCGTCGACACGGAATTCGCCGGCGAGACGACCTGCGCGCCAGGATACTCGATAGGCTTTCTGGAGCAGGAACCCCATCTCAAGGCCGGCAAGACCGTTCGGGCCGTCGTTTCGGAGGGTGTGCAGGAGATAGTCGATGCCCTCGCCGAATTCGAGGCCGTCAGCGAGGCCTTCGGCGATCCCGATGCCGATTTTGACAAGCTCGCGACGAGACAGGCAGCCCTGCAGGAGACGATCGAGGCCCTCGACGGCTGGAACCTCGACGCGCGCCTCGACCTGGCGATGGAAGCGCTCCGTTGTCCGCCGGCCGATCAGGTCGTCGACGTGCTGTCGGGAGGCGAGCGCAGACGAGTGGCGCTCTGCCGGCTGCTGCTCAAGAAGCCGGACATACTGCTCCTCGACGAGCCGACGAATCACCTCGATGCGGAGACCGTGGCGTGGCTCGAACACCACCTGCAGCAGTACGAAGGCACCGTGATAGCGGTAACCCATGATCGTTACTTCCTGGACAACGTCGCCGGATGGATACTCGAACTCGACCGAGGTGAAGGCATACCATGGAAGGGCAACTATTCAAGCTGGCTCGAGCAGAAGGCCGAGCGGCTTGAACAGGAAGAGAAGGGCAATTCCGAACGGGCCAAGACCCTGGAGCGGGAGCTGGAATGGGTGCGCATGAGCCCCAAGGGCCGGCACGCCAAGAGCAAGGCCCGCATCACGCAGTACGAGAAGCTGCTTGCCGATGGCGAGCGCGAGAAGGTGAAGGAGACCAGGCTGTTCATCACGCCAGGCCCCCGGCTCGGCTCGGTCGTCATCGATGCGAAGGGGCTGACCAAGACATATGGCGACAAACTGCTGTTCCAGGACCTGGAGTTCTCGGTGCCGCCGGGAGCCGTGGTCGGTATCGTAGGCCCGAACGGTGCCGGCAAGACGACGCTGTTCAAGCTGATAGCGGGCATGGAACAGGCCGACTCTGGCGTTCTGAGACTGGGCGATACGGTCAAGCTGGCCTACGCCGATCAGATGCGCGCCGGCCTCGACGCGGACAAGACCGTATGGGAGCAGCTGTCCGGAGGGCTCGACATCATCAAGCTGGGCGGTGTCAAGGAAGTGAACAGCCGGGCGTACTGCTCATGGTTCAACTTCTCCGGCGGCGATCAGCAGAAGAAGGTCGGCATCCTGTCCGGCGGCGAGCGCAACAGGCTCAACCTCGCGATGATGCTCAAGGATGGGGCCAACGTCATACTGCTCGACGAGCCGACCAACGATCTGGACGTCAACACGCTGCGCGCCCTTGAAGAGGCGCTTGACGGATTCGCCGGCAGCGCGCTGGTCGTCAGCCACGACCGCTGGTTCCTCGACCGGGTCTGCACGCACCTCCTGGCGTTCGAGGACGGCGAAGTTGTCTGGTTCGATGGCAACTGGTCGGAATATGCCGAGTACCGGCACGAGAAGCTCGGTGGCGAAGCCGACCGGCCGCACCGGTACGTGTACCGCAAGCTGGAGCGATAGGTCATGCCTCGTCCATTGAATGCCCGCAGAATTCGCGGCGGCATGGCCACCGGGGTCTTCAAGCCGGCCGGCATTCCAGGGCGCGAACTCGAAGAGATCATACTGGGCCTCGATGGCGCCGAGGCGATTCGTCTCGCCGACCTCGAAGGTCTGTATCAGGAAGCCGCCGCCCGGCAGATGGGCGTCTCGCGACAGACGTTTGGCCGCATACTCGAGGACGCGCACCGCATCGTCGCCGACGCCATCATCAACCGCAAGATGCTCAGGCTCGAAGGCGGACAGGTCGTTGAACAGAAGGAGCAATGCATGCATCAGAAGGTAGCCGTTCCATCACGTGACGGCATGGTCGACGCGCACTTTGGACACTGCCAGTATTTCAGTGTCTTCTCCATCCAGGACGGCGGCATTTCGGGCGAGCAGGTCGTCGACAGCGCCGAAAGCTGCGGGTGCAAGAGCGACATAGCATCGATCCTGGCCAAGCAGGGAGTCACGCTGATGCTGGCCGGCAATATGGGAGAAGGTGCCGTCAAGGTGCTCAAGGCCAACGGCATCGAGGTGATACGCGGTGCTTCCGGCGCGGTGCGCCCGGTCGTCGAGGCTTGGCTCGCCGGCACCATCACGGACTCGGGAGTCGGCTGCGCCGAACACGGAGACGCCGACCACCACTGCTCGCACTGAAACGCAGCACCGGCCATTGCCGAGGATGAACCCGGCGGGATAGTATCGCCGGCATGACAAGTGCAGAAAAGGATCGCGGCCTTGGCGCTCTGGCCCTGGCCGCGACGGCATTCTTCTGGAGCCTCGCCGGGCTCCTCATCAAACTGATAGACTGGAACCCCTTCGCCATAGCCTGCGGCCGCAGCCTCGTCGCCGCGTTGTTCCTGCTGGTGTGGATGCGCAGACCCAAGCTGACCTTCTCGGGCCCGCAGATCGGCGCCGCCATCGCAAGCTCGGCCACGATGCTGCTCTTCATCTATGCGAACAAGGCGACGACTGCCGCAAACGCTATACTGCTGCAATACGGGTCGCCCATCTATACCGCCATACTAGGCGCGATATTCCTCAGGGAGAAACCGAAGCTTGAACACTGGCTGGCGTTTGTCGCCGTAGCGGGCGGCATGGCCCTGTTCTTCATGGGCAACCTCGGCGGAGGATCGATCAGAGGGAATATTGCCGCCATACTTGCGGGCGTCACCTTCTCCGCATACTTCGTCTTCATGCGCATGCAGAAGGACGGTTCGCCGCTCGAATCGAACCTGCTGGCCCATCTGCTTACCGCGACAATTGGCCTCGTGATAGCCCTGTTCATGCCGGCACCCAGAATCACCGGTGTTTCGATTGCCGCAATCGTCGCTCTGGGCGTCTTTCAGATAGGCATGGCCGCCGTTCTGCTGTCGTGGGGCATCAAGCGGGTCAGCGCGATTCAGGGTTCGATCATTGCGGGGCTCGAACCCGTATTCAATCCGCTCTGGGTATTCCTGGCTCTCGGCGAAAAGCCAAGTCCGAACTCGCTCGCCGGCGGAGCGATCATACTGCTGGCCGTCGTGCTGTCTTCGATCGTCACGGCCCGACGGGCCATGCGGCCGCCGCGAGTATCGAATGGTGAAAGGAAGCAGGCGCTCCGATGATGCAGGCAGTTGCCAGTTACGATCAGATGCAGGACATCGTCAGCCACGACCAGGCGGCGCTGTTCTATTGCTCCACTCCCGACTGCGGCGTCTGCAAGAGCCTGAAGCCGAAGGTTGTCGCGCTGGCCGAGGAGAATTTCCCGGCGATGGGCCTGTACTATGTCGATCTCGACGCGGTGCCCGAAATACGCGGCCAGCTGGCCATCTACGCGGTGCCCGCGGTGCTGGTATTCATCCAGGGCAAGGAGACGATACGGGAAGCCCGCAATTTCGGCATCATGGAGCTCGGCCGCGCCATCGACCGTTACTATGCGATGCTCTTCGATGCACCGGATTCGAAAGACTGATTTCGATTCACGGAAGTCGTAGTATACTGATCAGGCAACAAGGGGGAGGCGCACATGGTTCGACATGAAGATGATGTTCCATCGGTCAAGATGGCTGGCGATGGTGTAGTCGGAGTCACCAAGAAGATCATGATTGGCCCGAAGGATGGCTACGATGGCTACCTCAGGGTGTTTACCGTGCAGCCTGGTGGATCCAGCCCGTACCACTCGCATCCGTGGTTCCACGCGAACTACATACTGGAGGGCCAGGGCACGGTCATCATCGACGGCAAGGAGGAACCGGTACACGCCGGGTCGGTAGCCTACATACCCGGCGGGTTGAAGCACCACTTCGTGAATACCGGCTCCACCCCGCTCAGATTCATTTGCCTCGTGCCACCGGAGGGTGACGCGTACTGAGCCTCGACGACCGGCAGGCGTTATCGAAGGAAGCCCCGTGTTCGGGGCTTCCCTTTTTTTGCGCACTCATGCGGCATGCCTTGCATTGCTTTTCCTGACTATTTTACTTAACTTTATCCTGCGCTCGATCAGAAAACAATCGATTCGTATCGACGCAGGGGAAGATGATGCAGGAAATGAAACCAGGAGCCGTACTCAAGGCACTGCTCGACAACAGCAAGGTCGGTCTTTTGGCGACGAGCAGTCCCGATGGTCAACCGCACACCCGCTGGGTAACCGCCGCGATGCTGCCGGGGCAGGACCGGTTGCTGTACTGCGTTACCATGGCAGGTACGAACAAGGCCAAGGACATTGGCGCCAACGACAGAGTCGCGTGGTCCTTTCAGAGCCCTCGCCTCGATACCATCATCAGCGTCAATGGCCATGCACGACTGCTCGACCTGCCCGAACTGAAGGCACAGGTTCTTGAGGCACTCGGCCGCGACCTGACAATCTTCTGGCGAATCAATACCAGCCCGAAGCACCTGATCGTCATCGAATCAACCGTCGATGACATCAAGGTGTATAGACCGATGCAATCCGCAGCGCACGAACTGAGGCTGCCATGAAAGCCATAGAGAGCGCACAGTACTGGAATCTGCGCAATGTGATGACCAGGATACGCCATTTCGAAGAGACGACCGGCCAGATGTACGGGCTGCGCAAGATCGGTGGGTTCTGCCACCTCTACAACGGACAGGAGGCGGTTGCCGCGGGATTCTCCGCTGCCCTCGACCACGAGCACGATTATGTGCTTACCGGGTATCGCGACCACGGGCACGCCCTTGCCGCCGGCATGAATCCCGACGAGATCATGGCGGAGCTCTTTGGCAAGATCACCGGCAGCTCCCGGGGCAAGGGTGGCTCCATGCACCTGTTCGACCCGAACCGGCACTTTCTGGGCGGCAATGGCATCGTGGGAGCCCAGATACCCGTCGCCGTCGGCGTCGCGTTCGCCCAGAAATACCAGAAGACCGGCGGGGCGACGGTCGTGTTCTTTGGTGATGGCGCGATTCACCAGGGCGCGTTTCATGAGGCGCTCAACCTGGCAAAAATATGGAACCTGCCCGCGGTACTGGTGTGCGAGAACAACCAGTGGGGCATGGGCACCGGCTGGAAACGCGTCTCCGCTGTCGATGACTTCTCGCTGATGGCCTCGGCCTATGGTGTGCGCGGCGAACGGGTGGATGGCATGGATGTTCTCGCCGTCTACGACGCGGCGCGGCGCGCCCTGGAGGACGCCCGAGCAGGCAAACCGGTCCTCATCGAGGCCCGCACCTATCGGTACAAGGGCCACTCGATGAGCGACCCGCAGAAGTACAGGACACGCGAAGAAGTCGATGCATACAAGCAGCAGGATCCAATCTACCTGCTCGAACAGGTTATGAAGGAAGCCGGAATCTGGGATGAGGCGAAGGCCCAATCCCAGGATGACGAGGCGGATTCCATGGCGGCGGCGGCCGTAGCCTTCGCGGAGTCGTCGGCCGAACCTGCCCTGCACACGATGTATGAGGACATTTACGCGGGCGAGCCTTTCTACATGGGGAGGGCCTGACCATGGCAATCATGAGCTACCGTGAGGCGCTGAACCGCGCCATGGATGAGGAGATGGCGCGCGATCCCGCAGTCGTGCTGATGGGAGAAGAAGTAGCCGAATACGACGGAGCCTACAAGGTATCGCGAGGCCTGTTGGACAAGTATGGAGCCGAACGTGTGCTTGATACGCCCATCACGGAATTGGGCTTCACGGGCCTCGGCGTCGGCGCGGCTGTAGCCGGTATGCGTCCCATCGTAGAGTGGATGACCCACAACTTCGCGCTCCTGGCCCTTGACCAGGTGGTCAACGAGGCGGCGAAGCTCCGGCACATGTCAGGCGGCAGGTTGTCGGTGCCGATCGTGTTCCGCGGTCCCAATGGTCCGGCGGAGTATCTTTCCAGCCAGCACTCGCAGGCGCTGGCAAGCTACTGGGTCCACGTGCCAGGGCTCAAGGTGGTGTCGCCATCGAATCCGGCAGACGCCTACGGTCTCCTCAAGTCGGCCATTCGCGACAACAATCCCGTCGTGGTCCTGGAATCGGAGATGCTGTACTCAGACAAGGGTGAGGTGCCCGACGAAGAGACGCTCGTGCCGATCGGTGCGGCCGCCATACCGAAGACCGGCACCGATGTCACGATCGTCGCGTTCGGTCGTCCGGTCAAGTACGCGCTCGAGGCGGCGGCCGCTCTGCAGCTCCGCGGCATATCGGCCGAGGTCATCGACCTTCGCAGCCTGCGCCCGCTCGATGAGCCGGCGATCATGGCAAGCGTGGCCAAGACCGGCCGTGCTGTCGTTGTCGACGAATCGTGGCCCGCGGCCAGCGTCGGGGCATACATCGCCCACCGCATCGCATCGGAGCGCTTCGACTCCCTCGATGCGCCGGTCGCCTTCGTTTCGAGCGAGGACGTGCCGATGCCCTATAACCACACGCTCGAGCTGGCGGTCCAGCCATCGGCCGCCAAGATAGTGGCAGCGTGCCTGGGCACCCTGTACCTGGAGGAATGAAATGGCAAAACCATTGGTTATGACGGCGCTGTCACCGACCATGCAGGACGGTGTGATAGCGGAATGGCTGGTCCAGGAAGGACAGGCGGTCAAGGCCGGGGACGCCCTCTGCGAGATCGAGACAGACAAGGCCACGATGCCATACGAAGCGCCATCGGCCGGAACCATGCTGAAGATCGTCACGGCTGCCGGGCAAAAGGCAACGGTTGGCCAGACCATAGCGATCATCGGCAAACCCGGCGAAGACTGGCAAGCGCTCGTGCCTGCCGCTCCCGCGCCGGCCAAGCCCGAGCAGACGGCGCAGCCTACCGGAGCAGCCTTCCCGGAGCTGGGCCCGATACCGGCACAGCCAGTGCAGCAGACGCAGCCAGCTCAGCCGGCATTGCAGACGCAGCCGGCACGGCCGGCACGGCCGGAGTCAGCACCGGCGCATATGCCGGTGTCGCCATCATCGCCGCTGCCTTCATCGCCCCTGGCTCGAACGCTTGCGCGCGACCGTGGCATCGACCTGCGAACGATCCGCGGCTCCGGTCCGCACGGCAGGATAGTCGCGCGAGACATTCCCGAGCGGGCCGCGCCGGAATCGGCGGTCAAAGGCACGGCCGCGTTCAAGCCAGGCGCGATGCTGCGTGACGAGCGCATACCGCTGTCCAGGATGCGATCGGTGATAGCCCAGCGCCTCGGTGAAAGCTACGCCACCGCCCCGCACTACTTCGTCAGGGCGGCGGTCGACATGGAGCGCCTCCTTGAGCTGCGGACCGCCATCAACGCGGGCCGCGATCGGCCCATCGGCCTCAACGCGTTCTTCATGAGGCTGGCTGCGGCGGCGCTCGAGCGCTACCCGGTTGTCAATGCATCGTGGGAAGGAGACGCGATACGATACCGCCAGGCGGCAGACATCGGGCTGGCGGTAGCGCTCGATGCGGGCCTGATAACGCCGGTGGTCCGATCGTGCGAGCGCACATCGGTCGCGTCGATAGACGAACGGCTGACCGACCTGGTCATGCGCGCCCGTGCTGGAACGCTCGCGCCCGATGAGTATTCGGAAGCAAGCTTCACGATATCTAACCTCGGCTCGTTTGGAGTCGAGGAGTTCACGGCCATCATCAATCCGCCTGGTTCGGCGATACTGGCGCTTGGCGCCATCACTCCCGAGGCAGTCGTCAGGAATGGATCGATCGTGCCAAGGCGGATCATGCATATGACCCTGTCGAGCGATCACCGTGTGATAGACGGTGCTGTCGCGGCGGCATTCATCGCCCAGCTGAAGTCACTGATCGAGGAGCCAGCGCTGGCGTTGCTGTGACATGTCCCGCAGCTTCCCCTCAGCGATAGTCGAACCGGTACGCCTTGCCAATGGCCATTGGCATGTCGTCCAGTTCGACGAAGTGCAATCCGCCCATGCTGCCCGCCGCATCGACGACGGCCTGGGTGACAAGAACCTCACCCGCCTTGGCCGTGTCCTCGCCAAGCTTGCTGGCAGAGTTCACTTCCCTGCCGAACACGTCGGTATCACCGATGCGCAGGACGCGGCCGAACCCGACTCCAGCGCACAGGAGCACGCGCTCCTCATCCGCCCGACCCACGTTGTATGCGGCACATGCCGCTTGCATGCTTGCCACCGCCTTGAGCGCCTTGATCGTATTCCTGAAGATGATCAGCATCGAATCGCCTTCAATCTTCAGGATGATGCCGTCGTGGTCATCGATGATGGGCACCAGTATCCGTTCGCTCTCGTAGATGGTCTGCAGGAAATGGATGATGCCGAAGGCCTCGACATTGCGGGAGAATCCGGATAGATCGGTGAACACAATGGCCCATTCCTCACCGAACAGGTCCCAGATACGTTCGTCGATGTGCTGCTTGTTGGCACCCGGCGCCATCCGCTCGGCAATCAATCGTGACAACCGGTCTTCCGATGCCGCGGCGCCGACGCTTCGTTGATACATCATGTCAGTGTCCTCCAGACCCGCATGGCACTATGTCAGAATCCATACCATCGCGCACGGCTCCAGCGACAGCGGCTCCTGCGGCAACACGAGGCAGCCATCGAGCAGATCGGTTCCGACGGCGCCATGCAGCAGTGATGATACCACATGCTGATCGAGTCTGGCAGGCTGATCGGAGAAATTCCCCACCACGGTGACAAGTTGCCCCGCATGCTGCTTGTGGAAGGCCAGCACGGAAGGATGGCCCGAATCGATGACGGTCAGCCCCTGCGAGGCAAACACCGGGTGAGCCGCGCGGATTCTGGCCATGAGCACAAGGCCCCGATGCAATCTGCCAGCCGCCGTCCTGGCATCGGTGCGCAAGGCCGCGCGCTCGTCGCTCCACCGGGGGCGATGCACCCACCGGCTGTCGGCTGACTCGGCAGGATCAACCTCGTATGAGTAGTCATTGATGACACCAAGCTCGTCCCCCATATAGATGAGGGGGATCCCACCAACCGCGAACGCGATTCCATACAGCAGCAGCACCCGACGGATGGCTGTATCCAGATCGGCTCCATCGCCCTCGAGCTGGGCACGCTCGATGCCGGCCAGCGACGCGGCGGTGCCGCATATCCGCCGGTCACCGGTGGCTGGATTGTACTGGAAGCTGACGCCCCGGCTGAAGCTTCCGGGAAAGGTTCCCATATAGAAGTCGTTCAGGAAGGCGCGGTGATCATGGCCGTTCATACCCAGTTCGGCGGCATCCTCGTCGGCGAAGGTCCAGCCTATGTCATCATGGCACCGGACGTAGTTGATCCACGCGCACCCATCGGGCAGTCGGTGACGCCTGGCCAGCGACAGCGCCAGCAGCCGTACCTGCTTGGTCGCCGAGGCTTCCCACAGCTCCGCCATCAGCAGCGGGTTGTACGACAGCTGGCATTCGCGCGGGTCGATGTACGCGGCTATGTCATCGGGATGGACGATCGCCTCGGATAGGAAGAGCATCGACGGGCACGCGAGACGGACGATCGACTGGAATGCCCTGATGATCGTATGGGCCTGTGGCAAGTTCTCGCAGCTGGTGCCACGCTGTTTCCAGATGAAGGCAACCGCATCGAGCCGCAGCACCGATATGCCGCGATTGGCCAATGACAGCATCTCGGCGGCCATCGCCCGGAACACCGCAGGGTTGGCGTAGTTCAGGTCCCACTGATATGAATGGAATGTCGTCCAGACCCAACCGTGCATCTCTTCAGACCACGTGAACGATCCGGAGCGCACCTCCGGGAAGATGTCGCGCAGGTGGCTCTGGTAGGCGATGGTCTCCGCGTGATCGGGAAACACCAGGTAGAAGTCCCGATAGTCGGCATCGCCGGATCGAGCCGCCCGCGCCCATGCATGGTCGTCCGATGTATGGTTGAATACGAAGTCGGCGACCAGGACGATGCCCTGATCGGAAAGTGCCTGCGCGAGCGCCTCCAGATCATCCATGCTGCCAAGGCCCGGGTTGGCATCGCGGTAACTCGAGACGGCGTAGCCACCATCATTCTGCCGTTCCGGAGAATGGAAGAATGGCATCAGGTGCAGGAAGGTGATGCCGAGTTCCTTCAGGTATGGGATCCTGTCCATCATGCCTCTGAAATCATGGGCAAACCGATCGACATAGGCTACGGCGCCTACCTGCGACGAGGCGCAGAACCAGCCGGATTCAGGAGGAAAGTGCCGGTCACGGGCCTTGAGCGCCGGCGACCTGACGCGGCTGGCGGCGAATACCTCTACTATCAGCCGCTCGAACTGGAACGCGAAATCGGGCCTGTCCCGGTACAATGACCAGAGCAGCTCTTCCAGGCGTCGCCGCTCGGCCAGCAGCCTGGCTTCGAACTCTTCCCATTCTGGCGCGGCCATCAAGCCGGCGGCGCGCCAGTATTCCATGCATGTCCGCTCGAAGACGGTCCAGTCCCTGTCCATCACTTGATCGATCCGGCGACCATTCCCTTGACGATGTACTTCTGCGCGAGCAGGAAGCATATGATGACCGGTATCATCGCAAGGAGTATGGCCGTCAGGATCAGGTCCCATTGCTTGACGAACGCGCCGGCGAAATTGGAGACCGCCAGCGGTATGGTCTGCACCGCGTTGCCCTTGCCCAGCACGAGCAATGGCAGCAGGAAATCGTTCCATATCCAGATGCCATTGAGCACGAGCACCGTCGCGTGTATCGGAGTCAAAATGGGAAAGATGATCCTGTAGAATATCTGGGGCCGCGTGCACCCATCGATGGTCGCGGCCTCCTCGAGCTCCACCGGTATGCTCTTGATGAAGCCATGGTACATGAAGATGGACAGCGAAACGCCGAACCCTATGTACGCGAGTATCATGCCGGCATAGGTGCGCAGCAGGTGGATGCCCGTCAGATTGGTAATTGTCCTGAACCATGACAGCAAGGGGAACATGACGATCTGGAATGGTATGACCATCGCCGCCACGAACATGAAGAAGACGGCGGCCGACATGGCCGTCTTCGTCCTGACGAGCGCCCAGGCCGCCTGTGCCGACAGGAGGCTGATGGCCACCAGCGATACCACCGTGATGATCACCGAAGACAAGAGCGACGCGGGATACTGGATATTCTGGCTTGTCCATATCGACGCGATGTTCTTCGCGATCGTTCCCCAGTCCGAGGGCATCCGGAGCGGGTACTGAGTAACCTCGAATGCGGTCTTGGCGGAGTTTATCAGGACCAGAAAGAATGGGAACAGAAACAGGATGAAGAGCGCCAGCGTGATGATCTCGGCCGACAGTGTGCCGATTCTTCGTGCATTCACAGTTCCAGCTCCTTCTTCTTGTTCACGTAGACCTGAATCAACGCGATCACGGCCAGCACGAGGAAGAACACGACGGCCCTCGCCTGTCCCATGGCCAGGTTGTTCGATATGAACGCGGTGTTGTATATGTTCAGCGCAAGCAATTCGGTGCCGAGTATCGGCCGACCCATGAATATGGTTGATGGGCCACCACTGGTCAGCGACACGTTGACGTCGAACTGCTTGAACGATTGTACCAGAGTCAGGAACATGGTCACGGTAAAAGCCTGAGCCACCATCGGCAGCGTTATGGCGCGCAGTCGCTGCATCGGGCTGGCTCCATCGATCATCGCCGCCTCGTGCAATTCCGCTGGAACATTCTCTATCGCGGCTATGTATATCATCATGATGTAACCGGCATACTGCCAGGTGCCAACGATGACGAGCGCCATCACCGCCGTGGTGTCCTTGCCCAGTATCAGGTTGTCTGCCTGGGCCAGCGGGGCCAGGGCGGGCACGATCGCTCCGAGCGACGGCACCGCGTTGTTGAAGATGAATTGCCAGACATAGCCAAGTATCAGGCCGCCTATCAGATTCGGCACGAAGAATCCGACACGGTACAGCTTGCGAAGCCGTATCTTGCTGGTCACGAGCATGGCCAGGGCAAATGCCATGAGATTGATGAAGAGCATGTTCAGGATCGTGTAGACGACGGTCACACCGAACGAGTGCGCAAAAGCCGGATCCTTGAAGCTGTCGGCATAGTTCTTGATGCCGACGAATTGCAGACCGCCATCGGCGCGTGCCGACGAAGACCAGTTGGTAAACGAATAGTAGACGCCCAGCATGAAGGGCACGATGATGACCAGCAGAAATGCCAGAAGCACGGGTGCAAGAAACAGCCAGAATACAAGCGAATTTTCCCTCTTGATGTTCATGAACCCTCCTTGGTCGGCCCGACCCCTGGCGGTGCGGAGGAAGCCTACCAGGAGGCTTCCTCCTGTTTTATTATTTTTTATTCTCGATGAAGGCCTTGGTCATCAGATCGATGAACTTGGCCTTGTTGATCTTGCCGGTGGCAAACTGGTTGTATATCGGGGTAAGCACCTTGTCGCGGAAATCGCCGGTAAAGTAGTACTGATCCCACGAATAAACCTTGCCTGCCGCGGACCAGGCCTGGACCGACTGCGACAGCTGGCCATCGGGCTGCAGGCTGATGCCGGAATAGGCGGGAATCATGCCGGCGTCCTTGACCATGTACTGCGCGCCTTCCGGCGTGGTGGCGAGGTCGGTCAGGAATTGCTTCGCCATCGCGATGTTCTTGGAATCCTTGTTGATCGCGTAGAATGAGGGAGCGGCTACGAAGATGCCGTCGGTCGTCGCCTTCATCGATCCATGGGGTGCAAACGCCATCTTGAAGCTCGCGACGCCCTTGAGGTTTCCATCAACCCAGTTGCCCTGGTGCAGGAAGACAGACTTGCCAGTCGCGAAGGCGCCGACCTGCGAGTCATAGTTTCCGGTCGTCAGGATGCTCTTGTCGGAATACTTGAAGAGCAGCTCGACCCAGTCGGCATACTCCGACAGGCGGGTCGCGTCGACCTTGCCGGCCAGCAGATCATTGACCACGGAGAGGTCGCCATAGGGCAGGCCATTGGACAACAGCGAGTTGAAGTTGTGGTGGGCGGTGACCCAGCCCATCTCGACACTCGCGGCCATCGATACGACCGAGTTGATGCCGAGTTCCTTCTTCATGCCATCAAGCTTGGCAAAGGCGGCCTTGTAGCCATCGTAATTGACCAGCGTTGCAGGATCGATGCCAGCCTTGGCGAGCATATCCGCGTTGTACGCCATGCCCCAGCCTTCGACCGCGACCGGGAAGCCATAGACCTTGCCATTGTACTTGAAGGCCACCGATGTCTTCGCGACCCACGGCTCGGCTGAAACATCGAGTACCAGGTTCTCCCATTCCTTGTAGGTTTCCAGCCCGTCAAACGCAAAGATGTCGGGCATGTCACCTGCCGCGTAATCTGCCTTGAGCTGCGGTCCGAGTCCACCCGAGGTACCGCCGATGGACTTGATCGTGACGGTGACGTTGTTCTTGGTGCCCCACGCTGCGGCATAGGCCTTGAGCGCGGCATCGATCTCTGGCTTGCCCTGTGCCAGGGTCAGTGTGGTTACCTTCACCGGCTCCACCTTCTTGGCGCACCCGGTGAATACCATTGCCAGCGCAAGCATGGCAATGATGATGATCAGCATCGACTTCTTCATACAGAATCCTCCTTGATCCAGACAAGAAACATAGAACCAAATGCCCTTTGACGCAAACAACCTAAGCGGTTGATCGTTCCACTACCTGCACCCGCAGCTGGATGTTCTGCAGCGGCCGCTGCGGCTCCGCTATCCTGCCCAGAATCAGCTCAGCAGCCAGACGCCCCGACTCCTTCAGCGACTGGCTGATGGTCGACAGCTCGACATAATCGGCGGCTTCTATATCATCGAACCCGAGTATCGCCACATCATCGGGAATCCTCAGGCCCAGAGCACGCGCCGCCTTCATCGCACCTATCGCCTGAAGGTCGGACATCGCGAACAATGCCCGTGGCCTGTGGCTTCCACCCAGCAGGTCCCTGGCCATTGCATACCCGCCATCGACGGAGACATCGCCGAGGCGTACGAATTCAGGTCGCAGGGGCTTGCCGCCTATCAGCAGGGCGTCCCGGTATCCGGCTATGCGCAGCTCGCTGGGCTGCAGCGAGTACGGCAGCGCCATGCTCTGGCCCAGGTATCCACACGCACCATAGCCCCTGGCAAGGAAGTACTCGGCGGCGAGGGCGCCACCACGGACATTGTCGCACTCGATGCAGCAGAAGAGCGGGTTGTGTTGCTCGATCAGGACGACCTGCAGTCCGGATCGCTGCAGGTGGTGGGCATTCTCTTCGGACATGGACATGGCCATCACGATGATGCCGTCCAGCCGTCTGGAGAAGAATCCGGTGCGCACATGGTTGTCCAGCTGCTCGGGTGAATCGATGCTGTAGACCAGCATCTCGCAGTTTGCCGCATGGAAGACAGGCGTCATGCCCTCCATCCGCTCCACGAAGGATGGAGCGGGAAAGAAGGGAGCAAGCAACCCGATCCTGATAGTCTGCCGGTTCTGCCGGCTGCCTGCATTCCCGTGCCTGACATATTCCAGGTTTTCCATGGCCAGCTTGATGCGGGCCCCCGTCTGGGCGTTCACCGCGCGGGGATTGTTCAGAAAACGCGACACGGTCGATATGCTGACACCGGCCTGGTCGGCGACGTCATATATCGTGGGTATCGTGGTTCTGGCCATGCGTTCTGCCCCGCTTCGGCTTCACCCTGAAGATGAAAGCCAATTCATGAAAGTTCTTTCATAGCATTGATCCACTCGGCCCTTTTGTCAAGCGCAGAAATCACCACAGTGCCTTGCAGCCGGACGATTACTCCGGGAAGCGCCGGTTGACCAGCTCCAGGAACGCGGCACCGTATTTCTGAAGCTTGACCCTGCCCACGCCATGGATCACGGCCAACGCTTCCTCGGTGCGGGGTTTTGACAGTGCGATTTCCTTCAGGGTCCTGTCGGGAAAGATCACATAGGGTGGCACATCCGCCTCGTCGGCCAGACGCTTGCGCAGAGCCCGGAGCGCCATGAACAGCTCTTCGTCGGAGCCGCCATCGCCCGAGGCACCGAACTCGGCGACCTGAGCGGAGGCGGCCGTACTGCCCCGTCGCTTGCGGGCGGGCTTGCCAGAGCCGCCCGTCTCCGTGGCGCCAGCCTGCCCGACCAGGCCGCTTGGCACGAGATAAGGTCCATTGTCACGGAAGAGCGCATAAGCCGGGCCACCCAGCGACAGCGTCGCGTGCAGTGGCTCGCGCACGAGGTGCCCGGTCGACACCAGACGACGGGCAAGCGCCATCCATGCGGTCCTCCCCAGTTCGGTGCCGATGCCGAAGGTCGAAAGTCCCTCGTGGCCAAAGCGCTCAACCTTCTCGGTGGTCTCGCCGAGCAGTACATCTATGACATGAGCCGCGCCGAATCGTTCGCCACTGCGTTTGACGCATGAGAGCAATTTCTGCGCTGGAATCGACATGTCGATCATTTCGCGCGGTCCGGCCCGGCAATTGTCGCATATCCCGCAGGGCTGGCCATCATGCGGCTCGCCGAAATGGTCAAGGATAAGCAAACGCCGGCAGCGATCGCTCTCGGCATAGTCGCGCATCGCCCCGAGCCTGCCGAGCGCCGCCCTGCGCTGCTCATCGGGCAGTTCGTCGAAGAGCCTTGAAGCGACCGAGACATCGGCCGCCGAATAGTACAGCAGACAATCCGCGGGCAGGCCGTCACGGCCGGCGCGGCCAATTTCCTGATAATAGTTCTCGATGCTCTTGGGCAAATCCGCGTGGACGACCCAGCGGACATCGGGCTTGTCGATGCCCATACCAAACGCAACCGTCGCCACGACGATCAGCACATCGTCGCGCACAAAAGCCTCCTGCACCCGCGAGCGGTCATCGGAGTCCATCCCCGCGTGGTAGGCGGCCGCCTTCAGCCCCGCAGCCCTGAGCTGCGCCGCCAGTTCCTCGGTACGCCGCCGCGAGCCGCAATACACGATTCCAGACTGCTCCGTTCTGGCAAGCGCGAAACCCAGCAGGCGCTTCTTCAATTCCTGCTTGGGCGCCACCGATATGCGCAGATTCGGCCGCTCGAAGCCACCAAGGAATACCGCCGGCTGTGAGAGCCCCAGGCTGTCGATGATGTCGGCCCGGACCCGCTCCGTCGCGGTCGCGGTCACCGCGAGCCAGGTGGCGCCGGGAAATCGGCGGCGCAGGCTGGCGAGCCCGCGGTATTCGGGTCTGAAGTCATGGCCCCATTCCGATACGCAGTGCGCCTCGTCGACGACCATCAGCGATGGCCGCGCCGTATCGATCAACGCCAGGAGCCTGTCACCGGACAAGGACTCGGGCGCAGCGTAGAGCAGGCGCACGTCGCCGGCCCTCACCCGCGCCTCGATGCCACGCCGCTCCTCGGGCTCAAGCGAGCTGTTGATGAACGCCGCATCGACGCCCGCGGCCTTGAGTGCCGCGACCTGGTCGCGCATCAGCGCTATCAGCGGCGAAACGACCAGCGTCGTTCCTCCGAGCAGGAGCGCGGGTATCTGATAGCACAGCGACTTGCCGCCCCCCGTTGGCAGGACAGCCAGGCAATCCCGCCCCGAAAGCACGGCCTCTATTATTTCCCGCTGCAGGGGTTTGAACGAGTCATAGCCAAAGACCGTCTTGAGTACTGTATCCGGTGAACGCGTCTGCATTGGTCAGAGTGTATCAGAAAGACGAGGATCTTTCCCGCCCGGTAGCCTTCCGCTTGCCGGGCCGGTGGCCAATTGTCATTGTCGTGCGATAATTCTATAATCATGCAACCGATAATTCGACAGACAGAGCTTCTCCGGAGTCAATCGATGCATATAGACATGTGGAGCCTGCTCGTTGCCGGAACGGCCATGAACATGGTCTTTCTCGGACTTTCGGCGTTCACCTGGAACCGCGCCAAGGGAACGGTGCAGGGCCCTCAGTTCTGGTTCGCGGGCTTCGCCTGCTTCATGGTTGGCATCGGTCTTGTCGCGCTCCGCGGCATTGTTCCGGGCTGGATGTCTATCGTCGTCGCCAACTCGGTCATACTGGCCGGCGTGATGATCAAGACGCTGGGCGTGCTTCGCTTCCTGAACATCCGCAAGGCAGCGCTCGAACGCTCGCTCGGTGCGATTGTCGTGGTGGTCGCGTTGCTTCTGGCATACTACTTCAATGTTGACGAGAACCTGCCCGCCCGCATGCTCGTTACCAGCGTGGCAAATGTGATGATCGGCAGCGTGGCCTGTTACGCGCTCCTGTTCATGTCACCCAAAGGCATACGCAGCCATGCCGCGCTGGCCGTTGTCTTCTACGGCTCGTTTACCGGTCTCTATCTATTCAGATCGGTATATGCCCTGATCTGGAGCCACGGCAACAAGTGGCTCGATTCGGGCGATCCTGTGGAACCCTGGCTGCTCGTCGTCATCATCGTCATCCTTGGCGGCATAGCCGTCGGCGAGCTGCTGTTGCTGCACGGGACGCAGGAACAGAGGCTGCGCATCGTCTCCGAGAAACTCGCACGCAGGAATGAACGGCTGCGCAATGAGATCCACAAGCGCATGCAGGCGGAACAGGATCTATTGGCCATCAACCATGAGCTCGGTTCCACGCAGAAGGAGATCATGATTACGCTGTCGGAGGTGGTCGAATTCCGCTCGAGGGAGACCGCGCTGCATGTGGCCAGGGTCGGCGAATATGCCAGGATTCTGAGCCTGGCGGCCGGACACAACGCAGAGGAAGCCGCCCTGATAGCGGATGCAGCGCCCATGCACGACATAGGCAAGATAGCCATTCCCGATGATATCCTGAACAAGCCGTCAGGCCTAACGCAAGGCGAGATCGAGCTGATTCGCACCCACACCACGGTGGGATACCAGCTGCTGCACAAGTCGGATCGGGCGCTCATCAAGATGGCTGCCACCATAGCGCTGGAACACCATGAGTACTGGAACGGCGAAGGCTACCCGGCAGGCAAGCGCGGACTCGACATTTCGTTTGCCGGCAGGGTTGTCTGCCTCTGCGACGTCTATGACGCGCTGGCGGCCACCCGTCCCTACAAGGCACCCTGGGAATTGACCCGCATACTCGACTACATGCGTACGCAGCGCGGCCTGATGTTCGATCCGGACCTGGTCGACGCCTTCTTCACGCGGCTGCACGAATTCATAGCCACCTCGGAGACATTGAAGGATGCATGAGTCGAGCGCTGCACCGCGCTGCCAGCCGCTCCAATAAGAGAGGCCGCCCTTCGGGCGGCCTCCATCAGATTCCTTCAGACAAGCGGCGTGTCAGCCGCGGTAGCAGAGCACCGGATTGCGCGCGGCGGCGACCTCGTCGAGCCGCCCCACCGGGGTGTGGTGCGGCGCGTCGTGCAGCAGGGCGGGATCATGCCTGGCCTCGTCGGCTATCTTCAGCATGACCTCCACGAAGCCGTCCAGCGTCTCCTTGCTCTCGGTCTCCGTCGGCTCTATCATCAGCGCCTCGGGAACGATGAGCGGAAAGTAGATTGTGGGCGGATGGTACCCGTAGTCTATCAGCCGCTTGGCTATGTCCAAGGTATGGATACCTTCGGCGAGCACGCCACCCATCGCGACGAACTCATGCATGCACCGGCGCGGGTACTTGACCGTGTAGGTCTGTTCCAGCCGGGCCTTCAGGTAATTGGCATTGAGCACGGCGGACTCCGAAAGCCGCCGCATGCCGGCCTCGCCGAGCATCCTGACATAGGTATAGGCCCGCACGAGGACGCCGAAGTTGCCGTAGAATGCCTTGATCCGGCCAATCGAGTGCGCCGGCATCTTCATCGAATAGGTGCCGGAAGCCTCCATCGCTATCGGGCCTGGCAGATACTCGGCCAGTACGGGCGCGGCTCCCACCATGCCAACGCCTGGACCGCCACCGCCATGCGGCGTGGAGAAGGTCTTGTGCAGGTTGAAATGCATCACGTCGATGCCGACATCGACAGGGCGCAGCACGCCAGTCAGCGCATTCATGTTCGCGCCGTCGCCATAGACGAGTCCACCGGCATCATGGATGATCTTCGCAATCTGCTCAATATTGCGCTCAAACAGACCCAGCGTGCTCGGATTGGTTATCATGATGCCGGCGACGGTATCGTCACATTCCGCCTTCAGGGCATCGATGTCGATGCCGCCCTCGGCGTTGCTCGGAATCGTCACGGTGGTCAGACCGGCCATCGAGCATGACGCTGGATTGGTGCCATGGGCGCTGTCGGGAATCAGCATCTTGACGCGTCCGGGCTGACCATGGGCGTGGTGGTAGGCGCGGATCATGAAGACTCCGGCAAGTTCGCCATGGGCGCCGGCCGCTGGCTGCAGGCTGACCGCCTGAAAACCGCCGATCTTCTTGAGACTCTCCTGCAATCGCCATATCAGCTCGATCGATCCCTGGCTGTGCTGGTCAGAAAGCAGCGGGTGCGAACCCTTCCAGCCCGGCTGGGAGGCCGCCACCTCGTTGGCCTTGGGGTTGTACTTCATCGTGCAGCTGCCCAGCGGGTAGTACTCGGTATCGATCGAGAAATTCTTCTGCGACAGCCTGGTAAAGTGACGGACGACGGTCAGTTCGTCGAGCTCGGGCAGTCTCAGCGATTCGCGTGCGAGATTCGCGGGTACCTTGGTAGCTGGTACGTCGCACTTCGGCAGGGCTACGCCTATCCGTCCGGGGCTGGACAGTTCGTATGCGAGTGGTTCGGGGGTCAGGTTCATCGGGAGGCCTCCTTGAGCGATTGAGCCAGAAGCTCGATCTGGGCCTTGGTGTTCATCTCGGTAACGCATACGAGAAGCTCATGGGTCCGCGACGGATAGTACCGTGCCATGTCGAGGCCGGGCACGACGCCACGCCGCTCCAGGGTCTCGACGATCTGCCTGGCTGGAACCGGGGTCTTGACGACAAATTCCTTGAAGAAGGTGCCATCGGCAATCGCATAGCCGGGAATCGTCGCGATCTGCTCCGCTGCCCAGTGCGCCTTGTTCCAGCACAGCTCGGCCACGGCCTCCAGGCCGCTCTTGCCGAGCGCCTCTAGGTATATCGTGGTCTGCAGCATCACGAGCCCCTGATTGGAGCATATGTTGGAGACGGCCTTCTCGCGGCGGATGTGCTGCTCCCGCGCCGTCAGCGTCAGGACGAAGCCACGCCTGCCATCATGATCGGCAGCCTGCCCCACAAGCCTGCCTGGCATCTTGCGCACAAACTTTTGAGTAACGCCAAAGACGCCCAGAAATGGGCCGCCATAGTTCATGGCGTTGCCGAGGGCCTGCCCTTCTGCCGTTACGATGTCGGCGCCATAGGATCCGGGACTCTTGAGCAGGCCGAGCATCAGTGGGTCCGCCGAGACGATGAACACGCCTCCGGCTCCATGAACAGCATCGGCAATGCCCGACAGGTCATGCACACGGCCTTCGAAGTCCGGGTACGCGGCAACGAAACACGACGTGCTGGCGTCCGCCTTCCTCGCGGCGATAGCCGGCGCCTCGACATACTCCACGATCTCGACGGCAAACGCCACCAGGTAGGTGCGCAGGACATCCTTATACTCGGGATGCAGCGCTGCCGGAATCATGATGCGCGGTCTGGAGTCGCCACCATGGTTGACCGCCATGATCACGGCCTCGGCAAGGGCGGTCGCTCCATCGTAGTGCGACGCATTGACCGCATCGACGCCGAGCAGCTCCGACATCATCGACTGGTATTCGAATATGGCCTGCAGCGTGCCCTGGGAGACTTCCGGCTGGTATGGGGTATACGCCGACAGGAATTCTCCACGGGATGCGAGGGCTGGAACGGCCGCCGGTATGAAGTGGTTGTACGCGCCGCCTCCCAGGAACCAGGCGCTGCTCGACGCCGAGGTGTTTCTGGCCGCGAGTGACTCGATCTCGCGAAGCGCCTCGAGCTCTGAGACGCCTTCGGGCAGACCAAGCTTCGGGAAGCGCTTGGCCGCCGGAATATCGGCAAACAACGCATCAACCGACTTGACGCCTATCGCGGCGAGCATGGCCGCGCGGTCGGCATCGGTGTTGGGTATGAAGGGCACGATGCTACTCCTTACCGGCTTCAGTCTCGTAGGCGGCCGGGGTCAGGAGCGTGTCCCATTCTGCAGGGTTTGAAGGTTCGATCGCGAGGAACCAGCCGCCGGTGTAGGGTTCCTTGTTGACGAGTGCCGGATCGCCGGCCAGCGCCTCATTGACGGCGACGACCTTGCCCGACATCGGCAGGTACACGTCGCTGGCTGCCTTCACCGATTCGACCACGCCAAAGGTATCGCCCTTCTTCAGGGTCTTGCCAATCTCCGGCAATTCGATGAAGACGATATCGCCGAGTGCTTCCTGGGCATGGTCGGAAATTCCTACGATCACCTTGGCTCCATCCTTGCGGGCCCATTCATGTGAGGTGAGGTATCGTGCGTTCTTGTCGATGTTCATGGCTTCCTCCTGTGCGTATTGAAAAAGATATCAGATCCGATTCCGTTGCTAGTTCGTTCCGCTGACCGGACCGATACGGGCTCAGCGCCGGTATGCGGGTACGTAGAGCGGGCGCTTGACGACGACAGCCGTGACCGGCTTGCCTCTGATAACCACCTTCAGTTCGGTTCCGGACTTGGCAAAACCTGGTTCCACGAACGCGTTCGCCGCGAATTTCTTGACGGTCGGGCAGAACATCCCCGCTACGACCTTGCCAATGGTGCGTCCCGCTCCGTCCTGCACCTCGTAGCCTTCACGCGGCACGCCACCCTGCACTTCAAGCCCTATCAGCTTGCGGGTAACGCCTGCGGCGGCAAGCTTCTCGAGTGCCGCCTTGCCTACAAATTCCTTGTCAAAGTCACAGGCCCACTTGAACCCTGCCTCGAGCGGATAGATCTCCTGGTTTATCTCGTGACCATGCAGCGGCATGCCGGCCTCGAACCGCAGGCTGTCACGGGCGGCAAGCCCGATCGCCTCGACCTCGATGCCGCGCTTCTTGCCTTCGGCGAGCAATCCGGTCCACAGCTTCTCGGCGCTGTCCGCCGGGAAAAACAGCTCGACTCCGTCTTCGCCGGTATATCCGGTCCTGCCCACGAGACAGGGCACGCCGAGCACCTTCGCGCGGCCCGAGGTGAAGCGTGGATACTCCGATATCTTCGCATCGGAAACCAGGTCCAGCAGCTCGATGGCGCGGGGCCCCTGTACGGCTATCATATACGTCTCTTCAGAACGGTCGACGATCGTGACGTCGGTGAGCTTGTGCGTCCGCACGTAGTCGTGCATCCACGCTACATCTTCAAGCCGGTTCGACGCGTTGACGACGATCCACCACGCCCCCGGTATCTTGTATACGAACAGGTCATCGATGACGGTGCCGCGCTCGTTGAGCAGCAACGAATACCGGGCATCATTGTCGTGCATGTCGAGAACCCGTGCGCTGACCAATCCCGAGACAAAGGCATCGGCACCAGGGCCGGTGACTTCTACCTGTCCCATGTGATCGATGTCAAAAAGGCCGACAGAGCGTCTGGTCACCAGGTGCTCCTCGACAGAACCAAGCGGGTAACTGATGGGCATGTCGTAACCGGCGAATGGAGCCATCTTGGCTCCGGCGGCGATATGCCATGCATGAAGGCGGGTCTGATTCACGATTTCGTCCTCCTGATACGGCGGCTCGGCTGGCGCCGGATGCCGTTTACGACGGCGTAATTGTAGCTTGAAAGCCGGGGAGCGGCAAGGTCGTTATCCTGAAATGTCATTTTAATCATTAAAATATCGATACAGAATTATCAGGAATTACCTATTGGTCTGCATGCGGCGCGGAACGCCCCTCCTTCGTCGATGATCGCACGCGCTTCGAGGCCAGCCGCCGCTCTCTGGCCGCTCTGGTGGGTTTCGTCTGCACGCGGCGCTTGGGAAGGTGGGCAGCCTTGATGACGAGCTCGACGAGGCGGGCTATCGCGCCGACCTCGTTCTGAAGGCGGCTTCGCTCCAGATCCACCGCGACAAAGAGGCGGCCTTCGGCATCAAGCCGCGCGGCGAGCTGTTCGCGGGCGTGCTGCCGCTCCGCGGCGGACAGGCCTTCGATCCTGTCAAGATCGACGCGGGCCCGAACCTTCGTCTCGACCTTGTTGACGTTCTGGCCACCGGGGCCGGACGAGCGGGCATATTCAAGCTCGACGACCAGTGGCATCGATCGCCTGATCGCGTCAGCGCGCATCGCGCCCCCCGATCAGAACGATGCCCTCGAGAGTGGCTTGCCGATGAACACGCCATCGCCGCCCAGATAGTCCCTCGTCTGACCATCTATCAGTATCTGTACGTCCTTGACCGTCGGAAAGCCCGTTGCCGTGTAGACGATCTGCTTGAGCTGGCCCGCGTACCCTTCTATGCCGTACCGGTTGTACATGAATGCCTCATTGAAGTTCAGATAGGCGGTAGAGCCGCGCACCTGTGCGGATAGCAGTCTGGCATCCGATGGAATCAGGCTGATGAAACCGCGCGCCAGTTCGTCGGCGTCGGGGCCCGCCATCAAGGCATTCAGGGCGTCGGTCATCGGCGAGTCCGACTCGTCGACGGTGCGTTTCACCTCATGCCGGCTGATGACGCCATCATCATCGACACGTATGAAATACAGCACCGCAACCCTGGTGGACTTGACCACCTCCATCGGGCTCGCCTTCGGCGCGGGACCCGTCGTCGGAGTCTCCTTGGGGGAAGGTTGCGGCTTGGTTGTTGTAGCGGTCGGGGTCGTTGTCGGAGTGGCCGTCGCGGGATTCACGGGAACGGGCGCCGCGGGCTTGGGAGCATCCGGCTTTGGAGCTTCCTGCGGTGCGGGCTTTGTCTGAGCCGGCTGTTCCGGCGCAAGGCTCCCGTCACCATGCGCCGGCGCGGCCGGTACCGTCGCGGGCGTCCTTGACCCGACGGCATCGATGAAACCAGTCGAAGCCAGGGTGCTCTTGATCTTGTCCCAACTGAAGACAAAGAGCAGCAACGTGACAAGGAGCATCACCAGCCATACGAGGCAACCTGTTCCGTGCTTTGTCCCGGATTCTCCGCGGGATGCCGTCTTGCGTTGTGCCATGATAGGCCGATACTAGCCGCCACTCGGCCCGGGGTCAAGGGCGGCCAGGCATCTGGTCAGGAAGCGCCGAGTTCGGTCAGCTGCGCCCGGGCCAGGGCGTCGCCCGGTTCATAGTCGAGCACGGTCCTGAAGAAGCCGATGGCTTCCTCGAGCCGGCCCTGTTTCCGCGCGACGATGCCAAGATTCGATATGATCTTGATGTTATCCGGTTCCTTACGCAGGGCCTGCACCAATCGGGAACGGCTCTCCGCGAACAGCCCGAGTTCCATCTCGCATATGGCCAGCTCGTTCAGGACATCGACCTCGTCGGCTCCCAGGTCGAGCGCCTTGAGGAAGGCTTCCCGTCCGGCCTCCCATTGTCCAAGGCGCCGCCGTCCCCAGCCGACCAGGAACCAGCCATTCCAGATGCCGGGATCCTGCCCGACGAACGCCAGCGCCTTCGCCACACCGGCCTCTTCCTTGCCCATCCTGATGAAGTCGTAGGCTTCCTTGAACAGCGCATCGGCGTCGCCGCGTATGTGCAGCTTGTCCAGAATTTCTTTGGCCTTGCCGATCTTCGCCTCGTCATCCCCCATCACGATGTACGACTCGAACATGCGGGCGGCCTGTTCGTATGAACGGCCCTTCAGATAGAAGAATCCGGCATTGAAGAAAGCGTTCGGATACGCTGGCTCGAGGGCCAACAGGCGCTTGTAGAGCTCGAAGGCCTTGCCCCGGACGGCGTCCGCCAGCTCTTCCTTCTCGGATTGATCGAGGGCATCGGCCTTGTCTTCGTACAGTATGGCCAGATTGAGGAGCGGTTCGGGCACCTCGGGCGCCAGTCCCGACAGGGCCTTGAATATCTCCTCCGCCACATCGAGATCACCGTTGCGTGCCTTCAGGATACCGGCTTCAGACAGTTCGGCAAAGACGTCCGGCTTGACCGCCAGCACGAACCGCCTGAAATATGGAGCATGCTGGTTGTCCGGGTCATAGGCGAGCAGCCGCAGCATGCCGGCCACGATCATCTCCCAGGACAGTCCTGACAGGTCCTTGGTATTCTGGCCGAGTTCGACCGGAATCGGGATCGATGGATCGACCTCGAAGGATCCTATCGGACGGGCCATATTCTCCGGAATTTCTATGAATATGATATTTCCAGGGATACGCGGGGAATCTGTTTCGGGGTTCATGGTGTCTCCAGAGTGGCCGTTTGTGGCCGTTTCGAGTGGTACAAATCCGTCGTCACACCGAAGCGGGATCGCTTGCTTCTTCTTCCGTGGTGGACTTGCGCTGTCCGACAAAGTCGTTGATATGCATCTTGTACGAGAGCGGCACCGCCGCATCGTCATACTTGATGGCGATGGCGGTCAGATCCTTGCGCCCCTCGACGTCCTCGTATCGAACCGCACGTCCCGCTATGGCGACCGTCTCGCGCGGCTCCTCAAAGTCGACACGAAGATGGCAGGTCTTGCCCACCAGGTACTTCGCTATTCCGACGATGATCACCTTGGCGCCGGAGAATGAGAGGTCGCGCAGTATGCATCGGCGCGGAACGCCATCGATGATGATGGTCGATTCCTTGCGGGCCAATCCAATCTTGCGTATCACGTCGGGCGTCAGAAGGATACGCTCCTCGCGGCGCCTTGCCGAATTGACATTTGCCTCCAGCATGCGCCCCATGATTTCGACAAAGTCGTCGGGTGGCCGCTGGGTATACTGAATGTTGATGAACTGCAGCGTCCCGTTCGATTGGGCGTACGGCGAGAAGCCATTGACCCGGCCCGACACGAAGAAGGTAACCGCCTCCGACTTGTCGGACACCTTGAACGAAAGACGCACGCTGACCAGGTTGTTCGCCTTCGTGATGCGTTCCATCAGCGGCTGTCTGGTCGGAGCCAGCACCTTCGCCTCGTCGAACGAACTGGAATAGACGACACAGGGCCATTGCTCACCCAGGCATTTCAGAAAGACGGCCTGTGGCTGCAACCCCGTGGACTTGACGATCTCCTTGGTGAAAGTGACCGCTATCGCCCGGTAGGTCTCATAGTATCTGCTGATTTGCTGGCTGGTCGCGATGGACATACGATAGCGTGATCATACGGTATGGACTGCCTTTGGTCAATGAATGGGAGTCACGGCAGAACATGATTGACAAAGGGGGGTACCACCCCTATCTTGTGCCCAAGCCGCGCTCTAAGCGTCGGCATCATGCCCGTATAGAGGTAGGAGCGATGAAAGAAGAGTACGAGTTCCCGCTTGAAGATTACATGCCGCGGGAGCGCTTTGAACGCATGAAGCGCTTTGCCCAGGACAAGGAGACTCCATGCCTGATCCTGGACCTCGATATCGTACGCGCCAAGTACGAGGAACTCCGAAAGAACATGCCCTTTGCGAAGATATTCTATGCAGTCAAGGCGAATCCCAATGACGAGGTCGTCTCACTGCTTCGCGATCTGGGCTCCTGCTTCGATGTCGCCACCCGATTCGAACTTGACCAGCTGCTCAGGCTCGGCGTCACGCCCGACCGCATGAGCTATGGCAACACCATCAAGAAGGAACGCGACATAGCCTACTTCTATGAAAAGGGCATACGCCTGTTCGCTACCGACAGCTTCGAGGATGTTGAGAAACTGTCCCGGGCGGCTCCAGGCTCCAGGGTCTTCTTCCGTATCCTGACCGAGGGACTCGGCGCCGACTGGCCGCTGTCAAAGAAATTCGGCAGCCACCCCGAAATGACCAGGAACCTGATACTGCACGCGCGCGACCTTGGCCTGGAGCCGTATGGCATCTCATTCCACGTGGGAAGCCAGCAGCGCGACATCGGCCAGTGGTCAACGGCTCTGGGCAATGTCAGCAACATCTTCTCATGGGCCGAGGACCATGGCATCAAGCTGTCCATGATCAACATGGGTGGCGGGTTTCCGGCGGCCTACACCGACCCGACCAACCCGATAGAGCATTATGCCGGTGATATCAAGTCGTTTCTGATCAACAACTTCGGGGACGAACTGCCAGAAATCATCATAGAGCCGGGCAGGTCCATGGCCGGAGATTGCGGCATGATAGTCACCGAGGTGGTCAACATAGCCAAGAAGAGCACCCACGACCTGTATCACTGGGTATTCCTGGATATCGGCAAATTCGGCGGGCTCATCGAGACGCTCGACGAGGCGATCAAGTATCCAATCTACTTCGAAAAATCGGGACCGACCCTCGACATCATCCTGGCTGGTCCGACATGCGACAGCATGGATATCCTGTATGAGAAGACACCATACGACATGCCAGCCGGTACCAGAATTGGCGAACGCGCGTACATCCTGTCGACGGGGGCCTACACGCAGAGCTACAGCTCCATCTATTTCAACGGCTTTCCACCGTTGTCGTCATACGTCTTGAAGTAAGGGCCGGCGCAGGAGCACTCCGGTTGCCCTGCGCCGTGTCAATACGCTCCGTTACGAGGCGATCATCGCCGAGGCGGCATCGAACAGCTCGGTGTACAGCCCGTCGAGGTCGTCCTCGTCCACGCTCGAGAATGCCACACGCAGCCACCTATCCTGTATCGAAATGGTTCCGATGCCGCGCTTGTCGAGCAGGTTCAGCCGCAGCGCCTCCGCCGAGAATCCCTGGCACTCGAAACACATGAAGTATCCCGAATTGAACGGCAGCGCGACGAACCCGGCAGGCGCCCGGTGGGATGCCAGAAACGCCTTGACCTTGTGGTACCGGCGCTCCAGGATGGCTCCAAATTCCTGCTTCTGCTGCAGGTACCTCGGGTCGGCTACGGCCTTTGCCAGGATATGCTGGGTCGGCGCCGTCGCATTGGAGATGCTGGAACGGATCACACCCATCAACTTCTTGACAAGCGCGTCATAGCCCGGCTCGCCCAGCGCAGGGTTGGCAAAGGTTACGAAGCCACCGCGGAACCCCCACACGTAGTCTTCCTTGGTCTGCCCATCGACCTTGGCAGCCAGAATTCTCGGGTGCGCGGCGGCCATCCTGGCGAACATGGACTCGCGCAGGTTGTCGGGCTCGTATTGCAGGCCGAAATATGCATCGTCCGATATGACCAGAAGGTCGACACCACCGTTCGCGACGCGAACCAGCGCGGTCCTGATCGCCTCCGCCTCGGATTCCGTGGGTGTGTAACCCGTTGGGTTGTTCGGATAGTTCAGGATGACGACCGCCTTGTGGCTGTCTTTCGAGGCCTCGATGATGGCCCGCTCGAGACCAGCCACATTGAAGCCACCCTCGGGCGTGAAGAACTTGTAGGAGGCCAGCCGCGCGGCCTTGCGCTCTTCCATGATCAGCCGGTAATTCGGCCAGAACATGTCGGCCACGATGACCGGATCGCCCTCGTTGATGAAGAGGTCCGCAAGATATGAAATGCCCGCGGTCAGCCCCGGTACGACCACCGGCAGCGAGAAACTGACACCGGCGAGCGATGGGTTCTTCTTCAGGATCTCGTTGCGCCAGGCCGTCCGGTTGGCTGGCACTCCGGCCGTCGGCGCATAGGCGACGGCTTCACGCCTGGAAAGACCCGGCAACTGTGACAGAACGGCATCAAGGGCCATGGGCTCGCCGTGTGCAACGGCCATGCCGATGGTCGCGTTGTAGCGCTTTGCCCGCTCGGTCGCCTCTGCGCTCTGCGACAGTATTCCCTTGGGAAAATACATTCTGGTTCCAATAGCAGACAGCAATCGTCCGGCAGATGTTCCATCAAGTGCTCGGTTCAGCTCTTCAGCCAAGGCGTTCATCGCATTCCTCCACGTCGAATTCGGCACGCCGGACACTCCCGGCGATTGCGCCTATCGGTATAGGCGTCCCGATCGCCTCTTGTCAAGATTGGCGACGTGTCGATGCCATTGCGCTATCGGGAGTGCGGTCATATACTTGACCATGTCGCAACAGACCCGGGAGGTACCATGATAAAGAAACGCTATTCGCGTGATGGAACGTCGTGTACCGTAACATTCGTCATAGAAGCCGAGCAGGCAAGCGGCGTACACGAGGCGGCGCTCGCGGGCGATTTCAATAACTGGAGCAGGGATGCCACTCCGATGAAGCTGACCAAGGATGGCGGGTTCGAGGCAAGCGTACGGCTCGATACGGGACGCGAATATCACTACCGGTACCTGTTCGATGGTTCCCGCTGGGAAAACGACTGGCATGCCGACAAGTACGCGCAGAGCCCGTTCCGCGACGCGGAGAACAGCGTTGTCATCACCTAGATGCATAGCGATAACGCTATATCGATACTATTGACTTTTTTTAATATCAGTACTTTAGTATACTATGTATGATAACCATGCGTGTGCGTTGCACACGTCAATCGAATCGGGAGGTACCATGAAAAAGCATGGTGTAGTGCTTTTCGCCTTTTTTGCACTCGTTGCGATAGTCTCAGCAGGCGCTCAGGCGAAACTCAAGGACGGGTTCTATTTCGCGCAGGATTCGGAATATGCGTCGAGCGGCTGGAAGGAACAGGTCGTGCTGCAGGTACAGGGCGGCAAGATTGTCAGCGCCAACTGGAACGGTATCAGTACCAACGCCGTCCTGGACAAGAAGACGGAATCGGCCGCCGGCCGCTATGGCATGATCAAGGCTTCGAAGCTTGGCAAGGAATGGCACGAGCAGGCCGCCGCCGTCGAGAAGTACCTGGTCGCCACACAGGACACCGCATTCTCGAAGTATACCAGTGCCGAAGGCACGACCGACGCGATCGCCGGAGCCTCCATCCACGTGAAGGGCTTCTTTGACCTGGTCAAGGCCGCTCTCGCAGCCGGCCCGGTGGCCAAGGGAACCTACAAGAAGGATGGATGGTTCTTCGCCAAGGCCCCCGCCTTCGACAAGAGCGGATACATGACCACCGCGCTCCTGACCATCGTCAACGGCCGCATCGTCGATGCCAACTGGAATGGCCTGTACAAGGACGGCGGTGATTCCAAATACGTCAGGGCCATCAAGGGCACCTACAAGATGAACGCCAAAGAGGGTGAATGGAATGTGCAGTCGGCCCGCGTCGAGGCCGCCCTCATCAAGCAGCAGGACCCCGCCAAGATAGCCGTCAAGGCAGATGGCAAGACCGATGCCATCTCCGGTGTATCAATTTCCATCAATGACTTCATAGCCGTCGCCGTCGAGGCGCTCAAGGCCGCGAAGTAATAGTCTCTCGCTCATGCACGAGGCTGTCCTGCAGAGGGCAGCCTCTTTTTTTGTCGATGATGACCATGCGTGGTGTCGATGGCGGGCTCAAAAAAAGAACGGTATGCCTGGACGTCTGCGCATACCGTTCTATCATAGGCAATTGTGCCTATACAGAATATCGGTGTTGCCGCAGCAACCCTTGAAGGAAAAATGCAGCCACCTGTGATTCATCCGGTCGGACCCGCCGTCAGGGTTCCGTGCGTTGATCAGGAACGCCCCAGAATCTGCTCGGCATGCCATCGGGCGCTTGCGGCGACAGCGCGATAGAGTCTGGATGTATGGCTGAGGCTCTCCTGAAAACTCCTGGGTGGAGGGCCGAGCGCCTGTGCCGCCGAGGCGAACAGGAATCCGACGACATCCCTGGCGCGACTCGCCAGCACGGCCTCGTCGATCAACGCCAGACGGCGTATGGTCGCATCGTGCGAGCACCCATCAACGGCCTGGGCCTCCTCGGCGATCGCTGTCGCCTCGTCCGCGAGCCCGGCGACATCGTTCAGGTCATCGACCAACTGCCTGAGAATCGCCTCCAGTTCCGGGATGGCGATACCGGACGAGTCATCGACCAGTGCATCGAGCGCTGCATCGATGACATCGCGCCGTGCAGGCAGGGCAAGCGCGGCCGCCAGCGACACGCATGGCATGCCGGGTATCTCCAGTCCCTGCGTGGAGAGGTTCAGGGTCGACGTCGCCGGACTGGCTGCCAGCCTGCTCGAGAACCACCAGGCGTAGAGGGAAAGCCGTTTGTCACTGGTCACCGACGAACCGTCGTTGGCACGTGCCTGATACGGCTGGCCGCCACGCATGGCCTGAAAACCGTCGCCTGAAGCCGGCCTCAGGCGGCAGCCACCGGCCAGCGAGCGCTGTTCGAAGAGGCTCGCGCGCGCGTGGGTCCGCCCCCCGGGAAACGACAGGTCGAGGCCCGCCATGTAGAGAGGCGTGCAGCCGAGCGTTCTGGCAAAATCCCATGCGGTGGTCGCCACCGACCCGCCGGCGCCAAGCGCCCCCTTGGTCGATCCGAGCCGTTCCTCGACATACCGCCCGAGCGGATAGATTGACGAGCATACGAAGGTCCGTCTGGTCCGGAACCTCAGAACCGATGGCCATACCGCGGCCTCGACGACGAGCACACTGTCGCCGATGTCGCAGCGATCGAGGTGACGGGCGTTCCAGTATTGCGGGTCGACCACGACTACAAAGTCGGGACTGACTCCCGCGCGCAGCACGGAGCGAAGCGCCGTATCGACGCATACAATCACCATCCGAGCCGCAAGGTCCTGCAGCCTTGGCAGCACGGCATCGAGCGACGGCCCCGCCGCCACCACGAGTGCCGGCAGGCCGGCACATGTCCCCGCGATATCGGAGACACCGGGCAGCCCCGCCGTGGTCCTGATGTTGCGCGCTATGTTGCGCACCCACAGCCGGCCGAAGCGCTCGAGCGTCGCCTGATTGATCGCATCCTTGCGGCTGAAACGATCGAGCTGCTCATGCAGGCGAGCCGCCGCGTCCGCATAGCTGCCAAGCGTCGTCTTGTTGTCGATCACCGCGATCGAGCGTGGATTCACGACTTCGAGGTACGATGCCAGGCCTTCGCCGGCGGGGCACAACAGCAATGAAAACCGGGAGTCGGCAAGCAGGCTCGTCATGTCGGCGATATGGAACAGTGATGCGAGCCACGCCGGGTCGACCTCGATGGCTGCCACGGTTCCGCCCGCGGCGAGTACCGCCTTCGCCACATAACCGAGCCCCAGGCCCAGCACGACCACAAGATCTGGCCCCGTGGCCATCGCCTCATCGGTGAGCCGGCGCGCCTCCAGAGATGGGTTGTAGCTCGAATGAAGCCACCGCTGGCCGGCGCGCGCGGTAGCTTCACCATTGCGCGCGGTGCCGGCTTCGAGCGGGGCCGGTTCGATGTTCGACAGGATATCGACCAGTTCGCCCGATCGAGCCGCGAGCGCCGCCAGGTTCGACGCGAACAGGCGTGCGCCGTCGATGCTCACTCGAGCCTCAGGGTAATCGTCATGCCGGCCGTAATGGGCGTACCCGGAGCGGGGGATTGTTCACGAACCCACCCATCGCCAACGATCTCCACGTTGATGTCGTCGCGTTCAAGCAGCGCCGTCAACGATCGCTTCGGCGTGCCGATCAGGTCGGGCATCGTCGAGCCGATGCTGGCGACGTCGACGCCGCTCACCGTGATGCGTCCGCTGTGCGAGACGACCGTCGAGCCGGTCCGTGCGACTCCATACAGATCGGCGACGGTGTTGGCGACATCCTTGACGAAGGGTGCGGCGATGCGCCCACCATAGATCGACGCGCCCTTGGGCTTGAAGATGGCCGCGTACACGATGTACTCGGGCGCCTGGCTTGGAAACAGCGCTATCGTGCTGGCTATGAAGTCGGTATCGGAATATCGTCTGGTCGCGGGGTCAATCATCTGGGCAGTACCCGTCTTTACCGACATCCGGAGGTCGTCGATCCTGGCCCGCCAGCCGGTGCCGGTCTTCAGAACCACCGCCTCCATCGACTGCAGTATCTCCTCGGCCTCCGGTTCGTTCATGACCCGCCTGACGGAAATGGGTTGCGGCGCGTCGATGATCGTGCCATTCTGGTCGACAATGCGGCCGAGTGTCCGTGGCCTGACCAGCACGCCGCCATTGGCTATGACCGTCGCCGCTCCTGCCATCTGCAGGGCGGTAACCAGCAGTTCCTGGCCTATCGCAATGGTCGGTTTGGTCCGGGCGGACCATTCGGCCGGTCTCCTGATCAGTCCCGGACTCTCGCCGGCGAGATCGGCTCCGGCTCGCTCGCCGAACCCGAACTCCCGAATCTTGGCATAGAAGTCTATCGCCGAAACCGTGTCGGAGGCGTATGCGGCGCCCGCGTTGCACGAGTACTCAAGAATTTTGGTGACATTGACGACGCCATGGGAACCCAGGCACTTGATGACCACATCCTCACCTGAACTCATGGTCTTCTCGTACTGGCCGTCGCAGACAAAGGTGGAGTTCGCATCGATGCCGCCCAGGGCCATCAGGGCTCCCATGCTGTACACCTTGAACACCGAGCCCGGTTCGTAGGCATAGATCGATACCCGATCCACCCAGGTTGATCGGTCAGCGGACAGGAAGTTGTTTGGATCAAAATCGGGCAACGATACGTAGCCGAGTATTGCCCCCGTGTGCGCATCCATCACCACGAGCGCAAGGCCTTCCGCGGCATTCTCGGCAAGGGCCGCGCGGCCCAGCTGTTCCAGCCGGAATTGCAGGTCAGCATCGATGGTCAGGTAGACCGAATCGCCATACGCATACCCGCCGCTCGCCTTGGTGGTGTCGGGAGCCAGCACCGACTCGAACGATGCCTCGGCCCCGGCCAGGCCCTTGTTTTCGGTGCCTACGAACCCTATCAGGTGCGACGCCAGTGCCCGTTCCGGGTAGACCCGACCAGCAACCCTGTCCAGGCTCAGGCCATTCATGCCGGTCGATTCGGCGGCATGGTCGACAGCCTTGGCCGTCTCTCCGGAGACGCGGCGGGCAAGGTACACAAAATCGGGCCCATCGCCGGTCAGTCGCGCCAGCAGGTCATCTTCAGGCATGTCCAGGGCAATCCCAAGCGCATGGGCGAAGGCGGGTTCATGCCCCTTGGCTACCGACGGCCGCCATACCGAGACATCATAGAGATCGGTATCGGCGGCGAGCAGGCGACCTTCCCGATCGTATATGGAGCCGCGAATCGATACGACGCGAGGTGCCGTGGCCCCTGCCCCCCCGGCGCCCAGAGCCAGCTTGCCATAGCGCCCGAGCGTCGACACCGCCACGAGCACGATGGCGCCGAGTATGACGTAGTGTCGTATGAAGCGCCTATCGATCGACATCGCCAGAGGTTTCCTTGAACTGCAGGAGCCGTGATACAGAGCTGGCCAACCAGCCGTGGTACACTACCACTCTTCCTGCTATCGTCTCAATCGGCACGGAGCCATAATCCCTTGAATCGAACGAGACCCCGGAATTGTCGCCCACTATGAACAGGCGCTCCGCCGGTACGAATGTTGAGCCGGCGAACCTGGCGGCAGCTGGCCCAAGCGGCACCGAACCGCCCCTGCCATGCAGCACGCCGGCCTCCGCCGACATGAACGCCGGACCGATTTCCAGAACGCGCTTGACCGCCCTGGCGGATCCACCGGGCGAAGGCGACACGAGCACCAGATCGCCTGGCGCTGGATCCGCCCACCGCATCAGGTACCGATTGAGCAACGGCAGGTGGAGCCCGTAGGCACAGCGGAATACCGCGACGACCGATCCCGGTTCTATGGCCGGACGCATCGATTCTCCGCGGACCAGCACCAGATCGAATACAAACAGCTTGAGGAGCGCCGCGACTATGGTAGCGGCGATGATGATGCGGCCGGCCGAGAGCGAATGGGGCAGACGGTGCTTCATGGCATGCAGATCCTTGTTTGGCAGGGATACGAGGCTCAATCCTCCCGCAGAATCAGCCGATAGTCTAGCGTATGGAGATGCAGAGCGTCATTGCCGACCAATACATTGTGCGGCGGAGAAAACCAGTCAGAATAGTCCTCGATGCCGGCATGGTCGGCCGTGTCAGAAATGGGCCGGTCGAACACGCTGGCAAGGCACGCCCTTCCGTACGGAACATGCTCGGGACTCTGGCGGGTCGGTTCAATCCGGCGCTGATGCCGACCATGGTCGTGGCAGGCGTCGTGGCGCTGCTGTCGCTCGTGATGGTTGCCGCTGGTGCCGTCGAGCCGAGAGTCAATCTGAGCGGATTCACGTTACCCGAGGACACCATCATCGCGTCGGTGCTGCTCGATTCGGTATCGCCGCCGGACCAGGTGGCCAGCGACGAAGAACCACCGCCGGCCCTGCCCTATACGCTCACGCTGACCAGCTATACGGTACAGAAGAACGACACGCTTGACGGCATAGCCAGGAGATTCGGCGTACGCCTCGATACGCTGATCAGCGTGAACGGCATACGCGATGTCAGGCGAATCGGCGCCGGCACGACCCTCAAGGTTCCGAACATCGATGGGGTCATGCAGACGATTCGCAAGGGCGACAGCCTGTCCGCCATCGCGGCGGCCAGAGGGGTCTCGTTGCTCGACATCATCGATGCGAACGACCTCGGCAGTCAGACCATCGTGCCTGGACAATCGCTGTTCATACCCGGAGCACGGCTCTCCTCATACGAGTTGAAGCAGGCTCTGGGCAAACTGGTCACCTGGCCCATCAAGGGCGCCATCAGCTCCTACTTCGGGTATAGAGCCAATCCATTCACCGGCATACGCCAGTTTCATAATGGACTGGATATCGTCGGCCCCGAGAATATGGTCATCAAGGCCGCCATGGATGGCCGCGTCGCGGAAACCGGCTACAGCACCCTCTTTGGCAACTTTGTCATCATTGCACACCCTGACAACTACCAGACGCTGTACGCGCACCTCAACGCCATCAAGGTCAAGACCGGTGCATCGATCGCACAAGGTGCTCCGGTCGGGTTGCTCGGCAGCACGGGATACAGCACAGGTCCGCATCTGCACTTCGGGGTATTCAGGAGGGGCGTCGCGGTCGATCCGCTGAAGATCCTGAATGGAAAATAGCTGGATGGCGGGGACAGGCTCCTTGCCCATTTCAGGCGGAGTGCATATACTGGTGGCGTTCTGGAGGAGAGATGAGAAAGCTCGTAATCGTCATCGTGGCGGTGCTCGCACTATTCACCTTCATCAGGGAGTATTCGGTGCCCTCCGGCCGAGGCGTCGAACAGGCGCAGATTGAGCATGCGCTGCCCAACTGAGTTTCGTTTGACCGTGATGATCGCAACCACCCTGCACAGGGTGGTTTTTTATTATTTAGTAGACATCCATAATCCACATTCGTGTACATTTGTATACTAATCCTGCGCCGATAGTTCCAATCGCTTCAACTGCTACGAACATTTCTTTTCCAGACAACATTTTATATTATTCTCTGGAGAAAATGCTGGTTTGGCATGCAGATTGCTTCATAGTAGCAAGAGGTCATAGCCATGAGCGCACATACCGATACGAGCCGATCAGAGGACACGCTCAAGATCTATTACGAGCGTGTCAAACAAATTCCGTTGCTGACCGCCGAAGAAGAACGAGCGTTGTCGATGCGGATACAGGCTGGCGACGACGCGGCGCGCTCGCGCCTGATCGAATCGAACCTCAGGCTGGTCATAAAGATAGCGCGCGCATTCGCAAATTTCGACATTCCTCTCGTCGATCTGATTCAGGAAGGCAATATGGGTCTGATCAAGGCCGCCGAGCGTTTCGATTACCGCCGCAATGTCAGATTCTCGACCTATGCCTCGTGGTGGATCAGGCAGGCCGTGACACGTTCACTGGTCAACTCCCGGCGTTCCATACGGCTGCCCCATCGCAAGGAAGACCTGATCAAGCGCATCCACAAGACCTATGGGTACCTGTCGCAGGCGCTGTCACGCGAGCCAACCCGGTTCGAGATTGCGGTGGAACTTGGCATCGACGAGCACCTGGTACAGGAAGCGCTGGAGATGTCAGGGGCCATGATACCGCTCGAAAATGACCATGATGATGAAGAGGCGGGAAGCGTGCTCGATGTCTTCGCAGACGAGACGTACAGCCCCGATGCGGAGTTCATGCGGATGTGCCTGCGCGAAAAGACCATAACGATGCTCGAGGCGCTGCTCGAGAAGGAACGACAGGTGCTGATCTACCGCTTCGAGTTCTACGGCAATTCCAAGCGGACGCTCAAGGGCATTGGCCAGACGATGGGACTCTCGGCCGAGACAGTGCGCCAGATAGAGAAGCGGGCGATCAGGAAATTGCGCGAACAGGGCGACTACGCGGAGTTTGTAGGCGCCTAGACATTCCTGCCTTGCGACAGTGGGTCCGGTCGTCGTATAGTCGGCATGCAGGATGCCAACCACACGACACGGACACTCCAGAAGAAGAAGGAATATCCTTCCGCTCCTCTATACCGCGGTCGTGCTGGTATTTCTGGCATTCGGTACGGCCATCGTCATCGTGCATCCCGGAACAGCCAACGTCGGCGACCGGCGTCCCGCGGTTCAGCAGAATACCCATCCCGATCCGTCCGGCACGGCCGCTGGACAGCCACCGGGAGCCGTACAGCGGCCGGTACCGCCTGCGGCCACCAGAACAAGGCCCCGTGGCACGCTTGTCTTCGTCATCGACGATGTGGGTTACAACGTGTGGCAGCTACAGCCATTCCTGCAACTTCCATTCCCGGTAACCCTGGCCGTGCTGCCTGGCGTGCCCCATACCGATGAAGCGGTACGCCTGGTGCAGGCGGCGGGCAAGGAGCTGCTATTGCATCAGCCGATGGAGGCGATCGATGGCTCGGATCCAGGTCCTCGCGCTATCATGACCGATATGGACGATGACACGATCCGGCAAACCATCCGCGCCAACTTGGCGCAGGTGCGCGGGGCGGTCGGCATCAACAACCACATGGGCTCCAAGGCGACATCGGACACACGGACCATGACCATCGTGCTCGATGAAGCGAGGAGAGCCGGTATATACGTTCTGGACTCTTTAACCATAGGTGATTCCGTGATACACTCGGTGGCTTCACTCATGAGACAGACTACGTGGGAGCGCGCTGTGTTTCTAGACAACATGCCCGACAAGGCATCCATACTGCACTATATCAACGAGGGCACCAAGGTCGCGGAAAAGCGCGGATACGCGGTGATGATCGGCCATGTCTGGTCGGCGGAGCTTGCCCAGACGCTCAGCGAACTTTATCCCCAGCTCGTCGAGCAGGGCTTCAGCCTGTCGACGATCTCCAGAATCATGATGGACAAGGACGACGATGACGATCTTGGGGATTGAGTCATCGTGTGACGAGTGCGCGGCGGCCGTCGTACTCGACGGCCGCCGCGTCATTTCAAGCGTCATTGCCACGCAGATCGAGCGCCACGCCGAATTCAATGGCGTCGTACCCGAGATAGCATCGAGATTGCACACGGAATGGGTATACGATGTCGTGGCGCGGTCACTGATGGAGGCGTCGATGACGATGGCCGACATCGATGGCGTGGCGGTTACCGCCCGTCCGGGGCTGGCAGGTTCGTTGCTCGTCGGTGTCTCGTTTGCCAAGGCGCTTGCCTGGTCCACCGGCAAGCCATTCGTCGGGGTCAACCATGTGCTGGCCCATCTGTACGCACCGCTTCTGACCGAGGATGTCGAGTACCCGTTCATCGGCCTGATCGTCTCGGGAGGTCATACGCTGATCTGTCGCGCCGATGGCTTCGATGACATCACCGTACTGGGGACGACCATCGACGATGCCGTCGGCGAGGCCTTTGACAAGGTGGCCAAGCATTACGGTCTGGGCTATCCTGGCGGCTCGGCCATAGACCGACTGGCGCGATCGGGCAATCCGGCGGCGTGCCGCTTCCCTGTGCCAAACCTGTACAAGCGAGATGGCCGCTTCGATGTCTCGTACTCCGGTATCAAGACCGCCGCGATACGGCAGCTCGACCAGTTCTGGAACCCGGCGTTCGAGCGCAGCAACGAGAACCTCGCCGCGGCCTTCGAAAAGGCCGCCATCGACATGCTGGTAACGCGGCTCTTGCGTGCGATCGACGCTACAGGCATCACGACCGTGGTAGCCGGCGGCGGCGTGGCCGCGAACAGCTACCTGCGCGCAAGCCTCGGCGCCCGTCGCGACCTGCGGACACTGTTCCCGCCACTGGCCTTCTGCGGTGATAACGCCGCGATGATAGCCGGGCTCGGATACCACATGCTTGCACGGGGAGATCGCGACGGGCTCGAGCTGAATGCCTCGCCACGCGTCAGTGGTTTCAAACGCCCCGGCAAGTCGGTCGCTACTCCCTGAGCTGTCTTCCCTGATCGACGAGCCTCATCGACTCGATCCGGTTCGAGAATCCAACCCGCACATAGTGCATATCAGCTACGATCGCTCGCTTGGCGTCTCCGCTGCCATTGAATATCAGGATGAAACGCAAGGCGCCCTCGGACGTGGTCGCCAGCTCGTAGAGTTCATACCCGCCACGATCGAGTGATTCGATGTCGAGGTCGGTGGTGAAGGCCTCGCCGGTCAGTTCGGCCAGCGAGGCGCTATCTCTCGAGGCGTAGGCACGAAAATACTGGGTAAGCAATGATTCCCTGGCGCTCTTGCTGCCGGTATAGATATTGAGCGCCAGGAAACCGGCCACAAGCATCAGAACGAGTACGATACCCGCAACCAGCATGACGGTCTTTGGATTACGCATCGTTTTCGATGACCTCACTTCCTGAGCGCACCGAGTTCAGCGCCCACCTTCGCAAATGCGGCGATGGCGGCATCGATCTGTTCCGTGGTATGGGCCGCCGAAACCTGGACCCTGATACGGGCCTTGCCACGAGGCACGACGGGAAAGCTGAAGCCGATCACATAGATGCCTTCCTCAAGGAGGCGATCCGCCATCGTATGGGCAAGCTTCTCATCATAGAGCATTACCGGGCATATAGGATGGACGCCCGGCCGCACGTCGAGGCCTGCCTTCGCGAGCCCTTCCCGGAAGCGTTTGGTGTTCGATTCGAGGCGGTCACGCAGCTCGGTGGAGGCGGACAGCATTTCGAGGGCCTTGATGGTACCACCGACGATGGCGGGTGCCAGGGTATTCGAGAACAGATAGGGTCGCGCCTTCTGCCTCAGGTAATCGACTATCTCGGCATGGCCGGCAATACAGCCACCGGATGCACCGCCAAGCGCCTTGCCGAAGGTCGTCGTGATGATGTCCACGCGTCCCATGACACCGCGGTATTCATGGGTGCCGCGGCCCTTCGCCCCAACGAAACCGGTGGCATGGCTGTCGTCGACCATCACCAGCGCATCATAACGTTCAGCCAGGTCGCATATGCGGCCAAGGTCCGCAATGTCGCCATCCATAGAGAAGACGCCGTCTGTGACGACCAGGCGGAGCCGTTTGGTCGCGGCGGCCTTCAGCTTCTTCTCAAGATCATCAAAATCGTTGTGTTCATATATGAAGCGCTCCGCCTTGCTCAGTCTGACCCCGTCGATGATCGAGGCATGGTTCAGGCTGTCGGCTATGATGGCGCATTCGGCATCCAGGAGCGGCTCGAAGACAGCCGCGTTGGCATCGAAGCATGAAGAGAAGAGTATCGCATCGTCGGTGCCCAGAAACTCCGAAACGGCCTTCTCGAGGCGCTTGTGCGTATCCTGGGTGCCACAGATGAAGCGCACGCTTGACAGCCCATAGCCCCATTCATCGATGGCCCGCTTCGCGGCGTTCTGAATCTCCGCGTTGTTGGCAAGCCCCAGGTAGTTGTTGGCGCAGAAGTTAACGACGCGCTTGCCGCTCTTGACCGCTATGACCGCCCCCTGTGGCGTCATGATGACCCGTTCATCCTTGTACAATCCTTCGGTGCGGATAGCATCGAGTTTCTGTCGCAGTTCCTTTTTCATGGCTCCATACATACGAGGCTCCTTTTTGCGAGACGGTGGCGTGCAGAAGATCGCGTCATTCTGTGCTGGTGATGCCCCAGTCTACCATGCAGGCGAGCGACACGGCAACGTGGCTCAGCCAGGCAGAACGCTGCCGTTGAGTATCTCATCGACGTCTGCCTCGAGTCCGTTCAGACGCTCCATCAGCGCATCGATGTGCTCGGCACGTGCACGCGACTGCATCGTCTCAAGGCGGCGGAATGGCGCGTCGGTCGCCGTGTCCAGCTGCGGGCCCGCGTGCAGGGCAATGCCGCAGTAGGGGCAATAGACGAATCCCCTCAGGATGACGCGTCCACACGACTCGCACAGAGCAATCTTCATCGCCATCCTCACAGAAGGCTCGTCGCCAGTTCGGCGAGCTCGCTCCGCTCGCTCTTCTGGAGCGTCACATGGCCATACAGTGGCTGGCCCTTGAATCTGTCGACCAGGAACGAGAGTCCGTTCGAGTTCGCATCGAGGTACATGTTGTCGATCTGGTATGGATCGCCGGTCAGGACGACCTTGGAGCCCTCCCCCGCCCGCGATACGATGGTCTTGATCTCGTGTGGCGTCAGATTCTGGGCCTCGTCGATGATGATGTACTGCGACGGCAGTGACCGTCCCCTGATGTATGACAGGGCTTCGATCTCTATCAGCTTGTCCTTCAGCATCTGGTCGACCGTTTTGGCCTTGTCGCGCTTGTGAACGCTCAGGATGTACTCAAGGTTGTCGAACAGCGGCTGCATCCAGTTGGACATCTTGGCCTGTTTCTCGCCTGGAAGGTAGCCGATATCCTTGCCCACGGGGACGACCGGTCTGGTCACCAGCATCTTGGCGTACGACTTCTCGTCATAGATCTTGCGCAGTCCGGCGGCTATCGCGAGGAGCGTCTTGCCGGTGCCGGCCTTGCCCACGATCGTGACAAGCCGGAGCGTATCGTCGAGCAGCAGCTCGAGTGCCACGCGCTGGCGCGCATTGAGCGGGCTGATACCCGAAACGGAGCCGACATCGGACGCCACGGCGACGATCGTGCCATCATCCGGATTCCATCTTCCTATGCGCTCCTCGGTGCCACCACGCTCGCGCAGGATTACGAACTCGTTCTGCCGCATCCTGTCCTTCCAGGGTATGACGCCTGTGGCGACGAAGGCCGCAAATACATCGGCCGGGACCTCGCTCTCCGTCACGCCCTGGTAGAGCGAGGCGATATCCACCTTCTCCTTCTCATAGTCGACGGCGCGCACGCCCAGAGCGGTCGCCTTGACCCTGGCGTTAATGTCCTTGGATACGAAGAAGACATGTCTGCCGCCCTCCTTCAGGGCCGCGGCGCACAGTATGATGCGGTTGTCGTTCTTGGTCGTGTCGAAGCCCTTGGGGGCCATATCGGCCTGGGCGAGCGAGACGCGGAGCAGTGAACCGTTCTCCAGCTTGACGCCATCGTTCAGGTCGCCCTTCTTGGCTATCGAGTCGAGGAAGCGTATCGCGTCACGCGCGCTCTTGCCACGCTGGTCGGAATAGGTTTTCAGGTTGTCGAGTTCCTCGAGCACCTGCAGGGGTATGACTATCTCGTTGTCCCTGAACGACATGATCGATTCCGGGTTATGGATGAGGACATTCGTATCGACGACGAATATCTTCCTGTCAGCGTTGTCTTGCATCGTTGCTTCCTCCAATCACCGCAGGGTTCGCTCTCTGGCTACCTCCAGTATACGCCTCGTGGCGCAGGACGCAAGTTCGATGCAAGCCAATGCGCCTAGCGCCGTGCTGGCCTCAGGTAGCCAAAGATGCTGCCGCAGAGGCCGCCGATGATATGGGCAAACTCGGAGATGTTGTTGGCCTGGAAGGCGGCGAATATCTCGCGGCCAAGGTACAGCAGCAGGATCAATATGAAGGTGAGCGGTACCTCGCCCTTGTTGAAATTGGTGAATGATGACAGCAGTATCATCATGAAGACGATGCCGCTCGCGCCCATCAGCCCCGTCTGAAACAGCAGGACATTCAGGAGGCCCGTGACGACGGCCGTAATCAAGGTCATGATCAGGAGGCCGACCGATCCATAGGTTGTCTCGAGTATCGGGCCCAAGAGGAGTATGAACGAGAAATTGGACAGGAAGTGGTTGATATCGGCGTGCCCGAGTATGTGCGTGAACAGCCGGACATAGTCCCGTGCGGAATGGGCGTCGAATCCGCCCCGTCCGGGTACCGAGAACCATGCCGACGCAAGGCCGGGGACGAGGCTGCTGGCCAGCAGCACCGCGGCGCACACCAGGGTAAACGTGAGGGTCATCGGGGCGTTGTATCGAATCGTCATCGGTTCATCCTTTCAGAGCGCCAGATCGACTATGACGGGGCAGTGGTCCGATCCGGTCACCTGTTTCCGGATTGCGGCCTCCCTGACCGAGGGCATCAATCCCTCGTCGACGCAATGGTAGTCCAGTCGCCAGCCTATATCCTTGTCCCTGGCCTTCATCCGGTAGCTCCACCAGCTGTAGTGTCCCGGTTCGCCCGGATGGAACCGCCTGAAGGTGTCGGCATAGCCCGAGCCCAGGAATCTGGACATCCAGGAGCGTTCCTGCGGCAGGTAGCCCGGATTGGCCTCGTTGGCCTTCGGATAGGTCAGATCTATCGGCTCATGGGCAATGTTGTAGTCGCCGGCGAGCACGACGTGCCGGCCATCCCTGACGATTGCGTCACAGCGGGCAAGGACCGCATCGCAGAAGCGCAGTTTGTAGTCGATGCGGGCTCCTGCCTCCTGGGAATTGGGAAAGTAGGCGCTGATGACGACGAGGTCACCGAAGTCGGCCTCGAGGTACCGGCCTTCGGCATCGAACTCGTCGATGCCGAGGAGCCCGGTACTCCTGGGTTCCTCACGGGCATAGATTGCCACGCCCGAGTATCCACGTCGGATGGCACTCGACCAGAATGGCTTGTATGCCCGGCCTTCCGCATCGCTCACCTCGAAATATTCCTTGCCCAGCTGGACCGGATCCGCCTTGGTTTCCTGCAGGCAGATGACGTCTGCCGATTCCTGTGCCATCCACTCGAAGAGGCCCTTGCTTGCGGCCGACCTGATGCCGTTGACGTTCCATGATGCGACTCGTACCATGAGGCTCTCCATTCAGCACGCGATGACGCTGGCTAGGCGAAGAATCCGTCGAAGACCATATCACAGGCTGCACGTCCCGCCAGGATGGCATCCCATCGATAGCCGCGAATTCGCGGCACGCTTCCGTCAGGCTTGGGTCGGGCGGCCAACCGACTCGTCGCTTCATCCGCCAGAAACCGCGACAAGGCATCTGACCTCGATATGATCATGAACTCGTCGGGGTCGAGCAGGTGTCTGACATTGAGCAGGGCATTGGCCACGATATGCGCGGCCGGCAGCAGCGCCGCGAGCACCGATGCATCGCCGGCGGCGATCAGCCGGTCCAGCGCATCGATATCGGGACATGCGACAATCGTGGCCGCCGTGGATATCAGGACATCCTCGGCAAGATAGGTCTCAAGGCAACCCTGGCCGCCGCAGGGGCAAGTCGGGCCGTCCGGATCCATGATCATGTGACCAATCTCGACAGCGGTCTTGCCTCCGCTCTCGTATGGCACACCATCGCGCAGGAGTGCGCCGCCGACTCCGGTACGCAGCAGCAGTGCGAAGACCCCTGACCTGCGCTCTTGCGGTCGCGACCGGGTCGTCGCGGGCTGGGGCTTCGCGCCGTATCGATAGGCTGCCATGGCGGCGACCGTCGCGTTGTTGCTCATCCTGACCGTGACGCCAAAGCGTTCGCGAAGGCGGGCCGCAAGCGGAAACCCGGACAGCCCGGGTATCCTCATGTATTCGAGTACGGCGCCACCGGCCAGATCGACCACGCCGGGGGCACCGACGCCGATGCCGAGCACCGGGCCGCCCGGCGCCCTGTCGAGTGCATCCGCGAGCAGCCTTGAGACCAGATCATAGGCTTCGTCGGCATTGGCGCCGGCTGGAATGGCACGCTCTTCGGAGTACAGCACGCGCTTGGAGAAGTCTTCTATGACGACAGAGGCGACGCCGGCACGGAAATCCAGTCCGGCGACGCGGTATGCATCGGCGACGGTACCGAACCAGATTGGTTTTCGGCCCTTGTGGTCTGCGGCCATGGGCGGCGGCGCGTCGAGCGGCGCGATCAGTCCAAGCCGCTGCAATTCGGCGAATATCCTGAAGACCGTAGGGGCCTTGAGGCCGGTAGCCCGCGCTACCTGGCTCTGTGATGCGCATGCCGAACGGAATACCATGGCCAGGACGAGGCGTTCATTGCGCTCCTTGATGTCGGCGGCCCGTATGGGAGCGCGGTCACGGAGCTCGGTCATGGGGAGGTCACGATGTCGAGTTCGACCGACAGGATAACCTGATAGGTCTTGCCCCTGAGCGCCATGAACTTGCGGCTCATCGAGTAGTCGCCGATTCTGAAGAACAGCGCATGTTCACCTGGTTCGACCGCGAGCCCAGTCATCTCATTCTGATGGACAACCTGGCCATCGATCGATATGAATGTCCCTGCGGGGGCCTGAAACACCAGGAGCGGCGCGTTCGGGGTCAGATTGATCGAGACCGGAACAATCCTGCCTGATTCGACCGCGACGGTGATCACTTCTTCGCGATACCCATCGGCGCTGACACGCACCACATGGGCGCCTTTCTTGGCGAGTATCAGCGAACGCGGGTCTTCGATGCGTCTGTCATCGACAAAGATGGACAGGGCGCGCTCGGTGGCATCGGGCGCCGTTACCGAGACCCGTATGCCGCCCTCGTCTGCCAGTACTGGCCTGATCGTCAACTTGAACTCGGCTGACTCCATGGCGGAGGTGGTGCCCTTGCCTATCGGAGTGAGCTTGTAGACGAGCGGAAACCGGTCGGGACCGACGATGACCGGTATCAGCGTGGCGAATGGACCATTCTTGATGCTGTGCCGTTCCATCGTGGGCACGACAAGGTCAAGCGACACGCGCGAAGGCAGGGGCTGGGTGGCGACCATATCCGCGGCATAGTCAAGCTTCTCGGGTGATGGAGCGGGTGTGACACGTGAGAATATGGTCCACGCGACCGATGATTCGGCGCCCTGCATGGCCTTGGGGATGCGAAGCTCGAACTCGATGCCCTGGATGAAAGGCGTGTCGACCGGATAGGCGACTGCCACCGCTTCGTTATAGCGGAGCGAGACGGTCATGCCTTCAGGCTCGGCAGGACTGAGAACGACGCTGCCGACGACATTGGCCCTGAACCCTTGCGAGTACACCGGGGCAGCGAGGATCAGTGCCATAAGAATGACGAATGCAGATATACGCTTCATCGCTTCAATCCGGGTAGATAACTCGAAGGATCACGCGCCGCACCACTCAAACGTATCTCAAAATGGAGATGCGGCCCGGTGGATAAGCCGGTCGAACCGACCGCGCCGACTATTGTACCCGATCGCACCGATTGGTTCAACACGACCGCGACGCTCGACAGGTGGCCATAGACGGTCTGAAGCCCGCCTTCGTGCGATATGATCAGATGCAGCCCGAGCACCGGGTCTGTTCCGACGAACACCACGGTTCCCTCCCGGGCAGCCATCACCTCCGTGCCTTGCGGAGCGGCAAGGTCAATGCCCTCGTGCATGCGGTCGTGACCGTCGATCGGGCTCTTGCGGAATCCGAACCCGCTGGACAGGACGGCCTTGGGCAGCGGCATCCGAAAGCCAATGTTCAGAAAGAAGGATCGCTCCGTGCCAAAGAACCGCGACCCCGGGTAGAAGGTGAACCCGAGGCGCCCGGCCTTGCTGTCGACGCTGACACGTATCGACGTGGCGGCAGGATCGTCGAGCCTGGCCGACAACAGCAGGTCCAGATCGTTTCGCGGCTGATCCGGCACAAACACGCCGGCTATGGATGGAATGATGATGTTCTCGCCAGCCGCGAGCGAGCGTGGCCGGCCAATGCCGTTCAGGGTTGCCAGGGTCTCGTATGGCAAGGCGAGGCGCGCCGCAAGCGCGTACAGATCTTCGCCGCCGGCCGCCGTCCACAAGCAAAAGAACAGGTCGGGGTAGACATCGGACTGCTTCTCGGCACGGTAGCCCTGCGAAATCGAGTCCTGGACCTGCCTGAATACAAGATCCGACAGGGACAGTCGGTCGATGCGCTGATACGCCGCGGACGGTGATGCGCCGGCCTGAATCGTCACAAGACACACGCCGAGTATGGCCAGAATTCGGCGCAGGCTTCTCATGGTGTGTCGCGCCGGCGCCGCCTCGTGGCCATCAGGTATAGGGCGGCGACGGCAATGCCGCACAGTACCAGAGCCGTGTAGAGCGCGGTATGCGTGGTCGCCAGATACCAGAGCGGCCAGACCACGATCATCGCGACGGCCATCACGGCGGCGGCACCGGCCAGGCCAAGCAAGGCACCGCGCAGCCAGGTGGCGGCGCTGGACACGATGGTTCTTCTGCTCATTCAGGCCACCGCACCGGTCAGCGGTATGAGGCGCAGGTATGCGAGTGCCAATCCGCTCTCTTCCGGCCCTAGCTGGCGCCTGAGCCTGTCCAGCAAGGCCCCTGATACGCTGCCCTTGGTAGAGGCGACATACACATCGGACACGATGCTCCTGGACTTCCAGCGGGCGGCCAGCACGGTGCAGAGGTCTATGGCTTCCGAAATTTCGTCAGGTTGCAGGACGACCGCAGCGGCATCGTTGCGGTAGAACGATGCCGGGCCCAGCGTTATCGCCTCATCGCGCCATGACTCAACAAGATCGACGACACGGCTCTCGGAAAAATATGCGCCATCGATCGCACGGCGCAGCGCAAGCACCGCTTCGATATGCCCGCGTGAGGACAGCGCCTTGCGTTCGGACCCGAAGTAGAAGGCGGCCGCGGAGAAGCCACTCACCGCCAATTCGTCGATAAGCGGAACTGGATCACGTACGACTATCGAGAGAAACAGATAGGCGACGATGAAGATGGCCGCCGTTGTGGCGAGCCGCAGGTAGTATCCCTTTTCCAGAAAGTGGCGCCGCGCGCCCTTTTCCATCGCGGCATAGAGCTCCTTGCGAATGGCATCGGCCGATCGAGGCATTTCGCCGGCGCCATAACGCCCAAGGATGGTTCCGGAGTCGCTCGCTCCGAAGATCTGGCCGGTGTCAAACGGATGCAGCATGACGGGATGTTCGCCGCCAAGAATGAACACGTAGTTGGTATGACTCATCACGAGCTAAAGTACGGCCCATGGAAGCGGGCTGTCAAGCGCGCTCGCTGGAGAGCACGGCATCGGCGAGCGCCTTGAGCTCGGGGTCCTGCGCATCGCACCCGGCGAGCGCCTCCTTGTCGATCGTGTAGACCCCATCGACCATCACGATGACGCCGTGATCCTCGCGAGACCCGGAATCGTGAGCCGGCTCCTCTGCGATCTCCACGGGTGCATCCTCGCCTAGTGCCTGCAGCTCAACGACCGTCGAATCGACAAACCCCAGCCTGTGATAGCCCGAGCCCGAGCGAGTGTACGGCAGGTCGGGTAGCTGCTCCAGCTCGGCTGCTTCGCCATCATCCGTATCGGCGCTCTGCAGTTCCTCAATCTTCTCGCGCTGCTCATTGGAGAGCATCGAAATTTCACTGGTGCCCTCATCAAGCATGTACTCGGATTCGTCGACTTCGGCCTCGGGAAGCTGGTTGAAGTTGACGCTGTCAAGTTCAAGGAAGCCCTCCTCATCGCGGTAGCCGTCGAGTCCGCTCAGGTCCAGTGATCCAAGGAAAAGATCGAACTCGACCTCTTCAAGCATCTCGTCGACCGATTCGGGCTGGAGCGCGTCGGCATCCTGGTATGTCGAGATATCGGAGCCGGGAGCTTCGGTCTCCTCGTCTGTGGCGGGCTGGCTAGCCGATGCTTCAATCGAGTCAGTGGCAGGGCCAGTACCGGCACCAGCAGACATCAGCGCGACAAAGTTGAAGGCAGCAGACGAGACGTTCTCGAACGGTGATGTGAGCTCGATGTGCATCATCTCATCGTCGGCATAGGTCGGCGCACCATCGGGCACCATCTGGTCTTCGTTCAGCCCCTTGTCCATGTACCCGATGACATCGGCAAGGTCGGTTTCCTCTACCAGTTCGAGCCCTAGGCTCTCCGGTATGATCGGCACGTCCTCATCTTCATCGGCCGATAGCGCCAGGGCTTCTGCGGACAGACTGCCCCAATCAACGCCGGAATCGATGGACGGTGCCGGCACCTCGTCGATGACATCGAGCTCTTCGAGTTCATCCAATGCTTCCGCGGCGACGGTCTCTCCGATGGCAGGCTCGATCGCTTCGGCAAGCTCCTCGGCTTCCTCAAGCTCTTCGAGTTCATCCAATGCTTCCGCGGCGACGGTCTCTCCGATGGCAGGCTCGATCGCTTCGGCAAGCTCCTCGGCCTCTTCAAATTCCTCGAGCTCATCCAATGCTTCCGCTGCGACGGTCTCTCCGATGGCAGGCTCGATCGCTTCGGCAAGCTCCTCGGCCTCTTCAAGTTCCTCGACCGCTTCAAGCTCCTCGGCGGCTGGAGGCTCCCTGGGCTCTTCCCGCGCCACGGCCACTTCGGGTTCGTTCGCTTCCTCAAGCTCCTCGGCTTCCTCGAGCTCCTCGGCCTCCTCAAGCTCTTCGGCCTCTTCAAGTTCCTCGGCTTCCTCGGGCGGTTCGATTGCTTCGGCGACTCCTCGTGCCTCATCATCGGTATCCAGTTCCTCGAGTTCTTCGATTTCCTCGGCTTCTTCAGGCACCTCGGGTGCAGGCGATGGCCTGGCCGTGGCCACCCGACGAGGCGGCTCCGCCGCGGTGTGCGGCATCGCCTGTTGCGAACCAATGACGAAAGAGCCCTTGCTCAGCGCTTCCTTGAGCAGGGCCTCGAATCTGGCCAGATCCGTTCCGCCCGGGCGATCACCGCGCGACGTCATCACCGCGATAATCTCGTCCCACGACTTGTCTATCAGCGCATCGACCTCTTCGGAGCGCTTCCTGGCCAGGTGACCGGCGCTCTGCCTGATGCGCGCCTTGGTCTCGCCGCGCCTGGCTTCCAGTTCGCCTCTCCAGCGATCTAGGTCAAGATCACCCTTGCGCTCGAGGTATTCCTCAAGCAGCTCTATCTGGAAACGCTTTATCCTGGTTGCCAGCACCGCCAGGCGATCCTGCCTCAGGTTGAGGACGAGGAACAGTACCAGGTAGACGGTCACGAAGAACGAGGCCAGCAGCAGCCAGCGCAGCGAATCGGGCATGACGAACCAGGAGGCGGGTACCAGCCGTCCCATCAGCCCCGAGGTACCCCTCCGGGAGAACAGTATGAAGCCGCCCGAGGCACTCGTCGAGCCGACGGTGACCGGCTCCGCGTTGGGTCCTGACGACCATATCGACTGTACCCTGGCAACCAGGTCGGAGCCGCCCCAGGATGGAGCGCCGAAGAGTATGCCGGAGTCACCAATCGTGATGACATCATCGCCAAGCGCGATGCGGCCATCCCTGACCAGCCGTTCGAGCAGGCCCGAGAATGATACATAGAAGATCGCGGTGCCACGATAGACACCGAAGCCGTCGACAAAGGGAAAGCGATAGGCAAAGGCGCGTCGTTCCGCCAGCGTCACAAGGCCCGCGGCGGCCCCCTCGGCGATACTCAACCCGCTGAATGGCTCATCGCCTGAGTCCCCATAGTTGCGATATACCACCTTGAGGGGATCGGCGCGTACAATGTCGGCTGGAAAGGTCGAAAAATGGATGCGCTTGCCATCCTGATCGAGGAATCGAATGCCGAGCAGGCCCGGCGTCTCCTCGGCAAGCAGCCCGAGTTCCCTGGTCCTATCGAACTCGTCCTGTGCGCTCTGGTTCGGCAGGAAGCTGCGTCTGACATAATCCTTCTCGAGAATGGTGGCGAACCGGGCCCTATTCTGCGTATGATAGTCATCGGCGGACGATGACAGCTCCTGCATCGAGAGATCGACGGACTGGCGAACGCGCTCGTCAAAGAAGCGCGCCTCTACGACAGTGAACAGACCGGACCACGCCAGCGCCGCGAATCCCGCGGCGGCCAGCGTTGAGGCGAGAAGGCTTATGGCAGCTTTCTGTCCTACGTTCATTGCCATCCTTGCTTTATACTACTTCGTTTCATTATCGGCCACAAAGGACCGAAAATGAAGTCTTCAGTCGCTTGTTGCGGGTTGCCCGCCATATTATACTGCCCCCGGTGTCGCCTGCTAGCGGTGACCGAAAGCGACTGGACCACACGTGGAGTTCTTCATGCACAGGCATCATCGGTTCTGCACGTTGTCTTGCACCCGGATCGGCATTGAACGATGAAAGCCAGTGAGCGCTTCACCGACGGGGCCGCGGCAGAACTGCGGGCGGCCATCGTCGATGCCGGATACAACGAGGTCTTTGCGGCAGGCAAGCTCGACGAGGAAGGCCTGGTAGCCGAGATCATCGTAGGCGCACGCGGTGGAGCCTCGAGCGTACCGGCGATCGCCGGATTCCTCGACCGCGGCGACGTGCTGATACACAACCATCCATCAGGCCGGCTCGAACCGAGCGACGCCGACCTTTCGGTGGCGTCCCGTGTCGGCGAGCAGGGCGTCGGGTCATACATCGTCGATGGCGACGTGCGGCATGTATATGTCGTCGCCGAGCCCGTGCGGGCCAGGTCACTCGTCGCCCTCGATCCGGACGAACTGGCCGGGGTGCTCGAGAAGGGCGGCAAGCTGGCCGAACGGTTGCCTGGGTACGAGCCGCGTCGCAGCCAGATCGACCTGGTCAGGGCGATAACCGATGCGCTGAACGAAGGCTATGTCCTGGCCGCCGAGGCCGGAACCGGCGTCGGCAAGTCATTCGCCTACCTGATACCGGCCCTCGCCTGGGCCGCTCGCAACAAGGAGCGCGTCGTCGTCTCGACCGCCACCATCAATCTGCAGCGCCAGCTGATGGACAAGGACATTCCGCTCGTCTCGTCCCTGTTCAAGAAGCGGCTCAAGTCGGTGCTGGTCAAGGGGCGCGGCAACTATCTGTGCAGGACTCGGCTCCTCGACGCGCTCGACGAGGAAGGGCTGTATGCCGACGACGATCACCCGCTGAGGCGCATCGCCTCCTGGGCAGAAACGAGCGCGACCGGCGATCGGTCCGACCTGTCATTCTGGCCGGACGATGCGCTGTGGTCGCGCGTGCGTGCGGAGGCTGACGAGTGCCTGAACATGCGCTGCCCGTTCAGGGAATCGTGCTTCGTGCTCAAGGTCAAGCGCGACGCGGCTGATGCCGACCTGATCGTCGCCAACCACCACATCCTCTTCAGTGACCTTGCAGCCCGTTCGGGCGGCGCCGGGTATGAATCGACGGCGGTACTGCCACCATACGGCACCATCATCTTCGACGAGGCTCACGCGATAGAGGCGAGCGCCACCAGCTTCTTCTCCGACGAGCTGACCAGGTTCTCCGTGGTGCGGCAGTCCTCGCGCCTGTACCGCGAACGCCGCGGGCGGAAGTTCGGCATCATCGTGCGGCTGCAGAATCTCAAGAACCTGCCACAGGGTGTCCTCAAGCAGTTTCCTGAGGCCGCCGCCTCGCTGCAGTCGGCCATCGACGCAGCGGACATCGCAGCGATCGCGCTGCTCGGCCAGGACATGAACTACAGGCTGCTGGCCGAACGCCCCGAACCGGCCGCCGGCATCATCGAGGCACTCGGCGCCGTCGAGCGCGCGCTGCTGTCGATCGCTGAACTGCTCAAGGACGCGCTCGACGGAGTCCCGGACGACGCGGAGACCGACCAGTCGGTACATGAGGCAGAACTCGCGCTGGTCAGGCTTTCCGCGCTCGCCGCGACCTGTGCGAAGTTCAAGGGTTATGACGAGGATCCGGCCCATGTCTACTGGATCGACCGCGGCAAGACCAGCCAGGGTGAAGCCTTCGCCCGCTTCTGCATAACGCCTCTGGACATAGCCGAAACGATGAACGAGGCGGTTTTCGACCGGCTCAGGTCGGTAGTATGCCTGTCTGCGACACTGTCGGTGGGCAACTCGTTCGAGTTCTGGAAACGCCGGGTGGGACTGTCAAATTCGGGCGCCAGATCCGAATGCCTGGCATTCCAGTCGCCATTTCCGTTCGAACGCAATGCGATGCTCGCCGCCGTCAATGACGCACCACCACCGGATTCGGCCGAATGGCAGACATGGATCAACGATGCAATATACCGGCTGATCGAGGCATCGGGGGGCCGCGCCCTGGTCCTCTTCACATCGTACACGGCACTGCGGGCGGCCTGGGATTCCGTCAAGCCACGGCTCGATGTCCTGGGCATTACCGCGTTCAGGCAGGGCGACGATGAGCGGAGCCGCCTCCTCGACGCGTTCAAGACCGACATAGCGAGCGTGCTGTTCGCCACCGATTCATTCTGGGAAGGCATCGACGCGCCTGGCGAGACGCTCGAGCTGGTCATCATCACCAAACTGCCGTTCCGGGTACCGACCGATCCGGTGCAGAAGGCCCGGGCAGAGGCGGTTGAACGACGTGGTGGCAACTCGTTCATGGATCTGTCGCTGCCGGAGGCCGTGATTCGGTTCAAACAGGGTTTTGGCCGACTGATTCGCCATTCCGATGACCGCGGCGCCGTCGTCGTGCTCGATGTCCGGCTCATCATGAAGCGGTACGGCTCGATTTTCGTCGCTTCGCTGCCCCGGACGAAGACGTGCTTCAAGCCGCTGGTGTCGCTCGTTTCCGAGCTGCGCGATTTCCTGGCCAGAACCTGATCGCAGGCTTCACAGATGTCGAATGCCTGTATACAATCCTTTCATGTCCATCTTTGTGCTTGAGTCGACAATCCAGAAATACGCGTGGGGTTCGCCGGTTGCGCTTTCCGAATTCCTGGGCCGCGACAACCCGGCGGGTGAACCCTGGGCCGAGCTCTGGATGGGCGCGCATCCGAAGGCCCCGTCCTGTGCTGTCGATGTGGAGACTGGAGCCAGGCGCGACCTCGATGCGTTGATAGCCGGCGACCCGGAGGCCATGCTGGGCACCTCGACCGCGGCGCGTTTCAACAAGCAATTGCCTTTCTTGCTCAAGGTACTGACCGCATCAAAGCCGCTGTCGATACAGGCTCATCCTTCGAAGCGCAAGGCCGAGCATGGCTTTGCGCGCGAGGAGATCGCAGGGCTGCCGCTCGATGCTCCGGAACGCAACTACAAGGACTCCAACCACAAGCCCGAGACCATCGTGGCAATGACGCCTTTCAAGGGGATGTGCGGCTTCAGGCCCATCGATTCCATCATTCAGAATGTCAGGATGATCTCGGACAGGAATTGGGAACGCAGCCTGCGCAGGCTCATCACCAATCCGGGGAAGCTCGAACTGTCGGTATTCCTGTACACCTTCTTCGCGGCGCTGTCGGAGCACAAGGACAGGAAATTCCGGTACATACGGTTGCGCAGCGAGCGCGTTGTGCGCGACGAGCGACGTGAAAGTCCGATGGGCATGCTCTTTTCGACCATCATCAATCTGATGGATGAGTACCCCGACGACCTGGGCGCACTCGCGCCTCTCGTGCTCAACCTCTTCGAGCTGCAGCCTGGCCAGGCGCTGAACCTGATGGCGGGAGACGCGCACGCCTATCTATCCGGCATGGGCGTCGAGATCATGGCAAACTCCGACAATGTCCTGCGCGGCGGACTGACCCGCAAACATGTCGACATCACCGAGCTCTTCTCAGTGCTCGGCTTCGACAGCTATACGATCGAACCGGTGCTGGCACGGCCCGGGCTGGACGGATTCCTGATCTACCCGTGCGATGTGCCCGACTATGCGCTTGGCAAGGCCGTCATGCGGGGCAGACTCGCCATCCGCTCGCGGCCGCCGGTGCCCGAGATTCTGCTGTGCACGGCTGGCTCCGTCTCGGTGCGAGCCGGAGAGGGACCAGCCGCCGTGTTGCCGCGAGGGGCAGCGGCCTTCGTTCCGGCCTGCGAGCGAGACTACGAGCTGTCCGGCGACGGCGAAGTCTTCAGGGCGAGTGTGCCGGCATGACGATCTGGGCCGACGCGGACTCGCTGCCTCGAGAGGTCAAGGAGCTGATAGGCAGAAGGACCGGAACCGTCATCGGTTCGTCCCAGGCGGAGGCGTCGGGCAATCCCGGCGACAACAGGATTCGCGCCGTCTTCGTGGCCAACCGGCCGATGCCGCTGCCGCCGGGCAAGAACCTGCAGGCCGTCACCGTTGGCCCGGCAGGCGCTTCGGCGAAGCCACGGGCGGCTGCAGAGGCGCAGCACGGCGACCCGGCACACCGGGACGCCGCCATGACGGCTGATGACTACATCATCGGCCACGCGTCCGCTCATGACATTCTGGTAACACGTGACATACCGCTCGCCGCCAGGGCGATCGATGCCGGGGTCATAGCGATCAATGACCGGGGCGATGTCTGGACGGCCGACAGCGTCAGGGAACGCCTGTCTGTGCGCAACCACATGGAGTCACTCCGCGAGGCCGGTATCGCGCCGCCCTCATCCCGCTCCCGCAGCTTTGGCCCGAAGGACGCAAAGGCATTCGCGGGAGCGCTGGACAAGGCCATCCACACGGCTATCACCGCTCAGCGCGTGTAGCGTTCCATCAGGAAGTTGTAGCGGGTCCTGAGCAGCGAACTCCGCAGTATCGTCGTGGGCGAATACCTGATGGGCGACGACAGGATAGCCATCAGCCGCGCGGTCTGGTCGATGTCGAGCTTGCTCGTCGAGACGCCGTAGTAACGGCGCGAAGCCGCCTCGATTCCGAACACGCCCCTGCCCCATTCTGCCCAGGAGAAATACAGCTCGAGTATGCGTTTCTTGCCAACAAACAGTTCCAGCTCGAAGGCGACGATGACCTCGAGGTACTTGCGGACATAGCTCTTGGTCGGGATAAGGAACAGCGTACGGGCTGTCTGCATGGTCAGGGTCGAACCGCCATACAGCGGCCTGCCAAGCTGCCTGTTTACCTCGATGGCGCGCTGGAAGGCCTCGAGGTCGATGCCATGATGCTCGTAGAAGCGATAGTCCTCCACCGATACAAGCATCTGCCTGGTTGTCTTCGGAATCTTGACCAGCGATACCGGTATCGGTCTGGTTATCTTCCAGCCATCGACATACTTGCGATACAGCGACAGGGTCGTCGCGGCCGGCGTCATGCTGCCGAAGCACAGTACGAGCAGACAGGTCACGCCCAGGTACCAGACATGGAACCAGACGATCGCCCGCAGCACCAGGCGCGCAAGCCGCTGCGGCACGCCGCGGGCGCGCGCTGGCCCGCCCCCGGCGATCTGTGGACCGACCTCGGAGCCGTTTGTCATGGCTATGCCTGGGATGACGAGGCGAGCATCGCGCCTCATCGCCTTGACCGAGCGGGCAAATGCCCGGTCTGAAAAACGGAAGAACATCTGGAGGATACTACCGTACATGGTGACTGGGCGACTAGGCTTTTCCTTGACAGGCTCGCCCAGCTCCCCTACGCTGTACATCGCTCGACACGAGGAGGACTTGGTCATGAAACGCAGTTTCGCGCTGGCGGCCGCATTGGCGATGGCGTCGCTCGGCTTGGTCCATGCAGACGGCACACCGATACAGGGTCTGCATCGGTATCGCCTGGATAACGGGCTGGAGCTCTTTGTTCTCGAGAACCACACGGTTCCACTCACGCGGGTGCAGATTACGTTTCGCTGCGGCTCCATAACGCAGACGCCCGAGACGGCAGGCCTGTTCCATCTGTATGAGCACATGCTCTTCAAGGGCAATTCCCGGTACCGGACCGAGACCGAGTTCTCGGCCGCCATGACCGACCTGGGCGTGGCCGAATGGAACGGTGGCACCTCGACCGAGTACGTCACCTACTACTTTACCGTGCCATCGGCCAAGACGGAAGCGGGTCTGGAATTCTGGTCGTACGCGATGCGCGAACCGCTGTTCGATCCTGCCGAGCTGCAGATCGAGCAGGGCGTGGTTTCAAACGAGATCAACGGGTTCCTGTCCGATCCCGACCATGTGTACTCGTCGGCGATGGACAAGGCGCTCTTCTCCAAGTACCCATGGCGCCGTGATATCGGGGGCAACGAGGCGGTCGTCAGGTCAGCCACCGTCGCGACGCTCCGTTCCATTCAGTCGACCTACTACCTGCCGAACAACGCGGCGCTCTTCGTCGGCGGCGACGTGGATCCCGACCAGGTATATGCCATGGCCAGGCAATGGTACGGCAGCTGGAAGGCGGGAGCCGATCCATGGAAGTCGCCCGCGCCACCTCATCCGACCCCCGGCGTGCCCAAACCGGTCTATCTGGTCTATCCCGATGAATCGCTGCCGGAAGGCATAGCCTACATCGAGATGCGGTACCGCGGGCCCGATGTGATCATCGAGCCCAAACCGACGTATGCGGCCGACGTCTGGGGATACCTGATACAGAAGCCCGATGGCGCGTTCAAGACGGCCGTCTTTGATGAGGTGCCGGGCCTGTACGACAAGGACTACCTGGGCGGTTACTACTACACGCAGCGGGACGGCGGGCAGGTATCATTCTATACCTACTGCTTTGTGGACAAGGACAAGCCGCTGGCGGTCCGCGCGCAGTCATCGTTCAAGGAAGTCGTGACCGCTCAGATATCGAAGATGGCATCGGACCGATCCTATTTCTCCGATGCCGAGTTCGGCATCGTCAAGCAGAAGCTGGAGGACGAGCAGATACTCAATCTCGAGACTCCGGAGAAGTTGATAGAGACGTTGTCATTCTGGTGGTCGGTCGCATCGACCGACTATTTCTTCAATTACGTGCCGAACATGAAACGCGTGGAACGGGCCGATGTCGCGGCCTTCCTGCAGAAGTTCGTGCTTTCCAATGTCCCTGTGGTCGCGGTGCGCGTCAATCCGGCCGATTTCAAGGCCGAGGCCGACGAGTTTGCCCGGTCAGGCTACCTGACCATAACCGCCGATACGGCGTTCTGGTGGAAGGATGGTGCCAAATGATACGCTCGATAGCGGGCATGAGCCGTGTTGCGCTGGTTGTTCTGGCGGCATGCGCCCTGGCCTTCTCTTGTGTCAGCTCGCCCGCCGCTCCGGCTGATGGCGCTCCCGATGTGGCGCCAGCGGATGCGACGGCTGGCGCCAGCGAGGTGGCATGGAAACTGCCAGAGACGCCCGTCTCACGGTGGAAGCTTCCATCGACGCCCAGTGCCTACATGCAGGCGAATCTGCCAGGCATCGAGACGCGTATCCTTGCCAACGGAGCGACGCTGATCGTAAAGAAGAATCCAGCCAACCGCATCTTCTCGATGAAGGTTGCGTTCAAGGGCGGTTCGGCGCTGGTATCCCCCGACAAGGCCGGCCTCGAGGCGATGACGCTGGCGCTGATGGCAAGGGGGTCGACAACCTACCCCTATGCGGAACTGCAGCGCCTGCAGTATGAGAAGTCCAGCGCGATCGGTTCCACCGCGTCGAGCTACGACTGGGCGAGTCTGGACCTCAACACGATCGACAAGTATTGGGACGAGATATTCAGGGTCTTCGCCGACTGCGCCCTGCATCCAGCGTTCGATCCGGCGCAGTTCGCGATAGTCCAGAATGACTTCAGGGTAGCCATCCAGAAGTCGATGGCCGATCCGTACAACTATGCGGTGACAAAACTGCATGACAAGATGTTTGCCGGCCATCCGTACGCGGCCGAATTTGGTGGTACCGCCGCATCGATATCGAACATAACGCTTGACGACGTCAAGTCGTACTACGCCCGCACGATCGGCGCCGACCGCATGGTCGTCGTCGCGGTGGGCAACTTCGATGCCGATGCGCTGGCGGCATCGCTCAATGCGACGATAGGAGCTATTCCTTCCAAGGGCGTGGCGATTCCGCCGGTCGGGCACTTCACGCCCAAGGCCGCACTCTATCTGGAGAAGTTCGACAAGTCGAAGGGCGTCGCCTATGTCCGCGGCGACTTTCCCATCGCCGACATCAAGAGCCCGGACTTTCCAACCCTGCAGCTCGCCTTCTCGATGCTCGACGAGTTGCTGTTCAGCATCGTGCGCACCGACCACGGCGCGTGCTATTCGGTCTGGTCGCGCGCCTTTGGCTTCCTGAGCCCGTACGGTTCGCTGGTGGTCTACAAGACGGACAAGCCAGGCGCCGCCAAGGGCTGGGTCGATGAGTCGATAGCGCTGCTCGCTTCCGGCAAGACGCTGAACCTGAAGGGCGGGGAGGACAAGTACGCACCTATTGCCTCGACAATTGACGCGTACAAGGCCAAGTATATCAACGCATTCTTCGGCAACCAGGAAACCAACGCGCAGACGGCCACCCAGCTGGCCTCCAGCTATCTGTACTTCGGAGACCACACGGAGTACCTGCGCTTCATCGACAAGATCAACGCGATCAGCGCGGATGATGTCGTCGCCGCCATCAATGCCTATGTTGTCAACGCGCCTGTCAGCTGGATAGTCGTGGCCGACCAGGCGACGCTGGCCACCGTGGACAAGACCAGGTTCGATGGGTTTACCGGCACGGTCGGGCAGCACTAGAGGCTGCCGGCATTCCTCATACGAGGTCGGCGAACGTGGCGTTGGCGGCCCGGGCCAGATCGGCTGGTGACAGCACCATCTGCAGCCCCCGGGCGCCGGCGCTCACATGGATGGTCTCCCAGAGTCCGGCCGTCTCGTCGATGTACACCGGCAGGGCCTTCCTCGTGCCGACCGGCGAACAGCCGCCCCGGACATAGCCGGTCAGCGGCTCAAGCTCGCGCAGGGGCAAAGGCTCGACCGACTTGTTGCCCGATACTCTGGCCGCTTTTTTCAGATCGATCTCGGCCAGTCCGGGCACGACACAGAGGAAGGGGCCGCTCGAAGCGCCCCGCACCGCTATCGTCTTGAACACCCGGTCAGGATCGACGCCGAGCTTCTGCGCCGCGGCCGAAGCCGACAGGTCTTCCTCCGACCACTCGTATTCCTGCGTCTCCACCGGTATGCCGAGCGACCTGACTATTCGAAGCGCGTTCGTCGTCATGGCGGTGCCCGATGGCTAGCGCTTGTGCCGGAATACCCGGTAATTGATGTTCGGGAAGATGTTGTTGCGCTTTTCAAGCCGGGTCAGCCACTCGGTTCCGACAGTATTGGCACACAGCATCTCGTAGATGCGGTTGAAATTGGTAACCGCGTCTTCTATCTGCTTGCGGGCGAATGAACCGGACTTGCCAGCCCGCAGCAGGAAGGGCCAGTCCGAGGCCTGCGCCAGCAAGACCTCGCGTGCGGCCTGGTTCAGAACGCGCTCGCGCAGGCCGTTCTCGTTCGGGAAACGCTCCGCCAGCTCGGTCATGCGCTCTATCATCTTGAAGACGTGCCGGTATATCCAGTCATTCGACTTCTCGAGCCACACGCTGCCATACCCGCCATCACCCCACGAAGAGTATTCCGGCACCGACTCGAAGTTGTCCGGATGGGAACGGCGGTATTCCGCCAGAGTTATGAAACGGAGCCCATCGAATTTCTGGGCCTGCCTGAACAGGGCCTCTATCCACTGCGGGCCTTCGAACCACCAGTGGCCAAAGAGTTCGGCATCGTAGGGTGCGACCATCAGCGGCGGGCGGTCGTCGATGTCACGCGCGGCCGCCATGGACTGGGCCAGCCGGTCGCGCAGGAACTGGTCGGCATGCTCGAGCACCCGCTCCGAGGCCTGCTGCGGGATGTAGGGCCGCTTGTCGACACCGTGATCGGTCACAGCCCAGTACTTGAAGCCGGTAAAGATCCTGACCTGGTTCTGTTCTATGTATGGCTCGATATAGTCGAGCGGAAGATCGAATCCGATGTCGCGGTAGAAGTCCCGATAGACGGGGTCTGCCGGATATCCGCTGCGTTCCGACCATACCGCCTCGGTGGCCGCGACGTCTCGAATGAAGGTAGTGAAGCCATTGGGACACGAGACCGGCGCATACGAGCCGAGACGCGGCGTCGGATCTCCGAGCAAGGCGCCGCGCGTCGACACGACGCTGTACTGCAGGCCATATGCGCTCAGTGTCTCCTCGACACCGGGATACCAGCCCAGCTGGGGCATCCAGAACCCTGAAGGCGAGCGGCCGAATGCCGACCTGAATGACACGACCGCCGCCTCTATCTGCGCGGCGGTCGCCTCGGGGTACGAGCGGTACATCGGCATGAAGGCGCCGGTGGCCCCGCTCGTCATCAGGTCGATGCGCCCCTTCTTGTAATAGAAGTCGAGCGCTCCCCTGATGTTGCCGCCATACAGGACGGTAAAATCTTCATAATCCTTCCGGTACAGGTCATGGTACATCGTCGCGAGCGGGCCGAAGGCGGGGTCACCGGCGCAGCGCTTGACTTCCTTTTCTGCCAGGGTCAGCTGCATGGCAAGCCATTCGGTATAGCGCTCGCGCAGCAGCGCGTCGCCGAGCATCGCTTCCAGCGTCGGCGACAGCGCCATGCTCAGTCGCCATGGGACCTTGTCGGCCTCAAGCCTTGCAAAGACGCGGAGCAATGGCAGGTATGTTTCGGAGAGCGACTCAAAGAGCCAGCGCTCTTCAAGGAAGCGAGGATAATCGGGTTGTCGCACGAAAGGCAGGTGCGCATTCAGAACCAGCGCCAGATATCCGCTGTCCACGAAGGTCCTCCGTTACTCGAGGGTTTTGAAAGGGTCAGCTGCCCCCGGAAATTGGATTACTCGTCAAAGTCGCCAAGAATGCGCGATGGATGATGATTTGGAATTTCTGCGATCTCGAGGCTCGCGAGCCCCGACAGAGCAACCAGACGCGAAACAACGGGGTCCAGATCCGACAACGCATCTGCCATCAGCGCCCGCGGCGTGCGAATCACCGCGGAGCGAGCCAGCATCCGCGGATGCGGCCCGCACTTGGCATAGAGATCCACACGATATGCCCGGTCTTGATCGGGCAGATGCAGGTACCAGTGGTCGTCATTCTCACCGACGACGACCTCGAATGACGATGCCCCTTTGCCGTCGTATCCTGGCTCCTTGATGACCCTGAGGAACAGGCTGCTTATGCCATCGCACGACTTGATCGACTCGAAATCTTCATCGCGTATGTCCCAGAATACGAATGCCCATTCCGGATCACGGACGATGGCGTGTATCACCGTTTCGTTGTAGCGATTGGCTATGCAGGGAGCGGCGTCCAGCGACGCATCGATTTCATCGAGCTCGGAGCCTGAGTATTTCTTTTCTTCTATGTGTACCGCGGCATCGCCCGTGGACCTGCGATCCTCATTGTCCTCTTCGAATGCCTCGATCAGCGCCTCGATGATGAAGACCCGTTCAAGCTCCGCAGGCAAGTCGAGGCCCATCTTCTCCGCAAGGGCGTACAGGGCTTCAATTGACAGTGCGTTCAGTCGTTCGACATTCACTTGCGTATCATCCGGGAAATTCAGTTGCCGTGTCAAGCCACCGGGTTGCCGAGGCTGACACCGCGATGTCCGGTCTCATGTCGGATCGGCAGGGCGCGTCCCTTGATCGTCGGTTCCGCTACCCGGCTTGCGCCGCCGCCTGTGGCGGGGTCGTTTGGCCTTCTGCTTCGGTTCCGGCGGCCTGAAGACCGCGCTGACGGCAGCCTCGACCTCGATACGCGGCATCGTCAGCGGTGCCAGAAAGTCGCGGGCCGCGTCGAGTGCGTTCCTGAAGGCGATCTGTGCATCCGGCGCCGGCAAGCCTTCCGCCGCCGCGACGGCATCGCGCACGACGAACGACAGCAGTATGCCGAGCGTCTTCTCGCCCGTGGCGGCGACATGGGCGTCCAGCGCCTGCAGATTGGCGCGCATCGACGCGGCCGCGCCGCCGCGTGCGGCCAGCGATGCCTCGACGCCAGGCATGATCGGCCGGAGGAGCCCATAGCCGGCCAGCGCATCGATGATGGCGGTAGCATTGCCCGAATAGAATATCTTCGTCGCTTCCTCGCCCAGCCGGCTGATCGACGCGCCCGCCAGCAGCGGAGCGTGGCGCCGTATCGCAAGACGCGTCAGCAGCGGTATGGCAAAGCCTGTAGCCACTGCATACTTGACCGCCCTGATCATCCGTACCGGGTCTTCGGAGAAGATGGTATTGAGCGGTATGACCGGCACGATGCGCCGGGCACGCATGTCCTTGAGTCCGCCAACGTAGTCCACCAGTTTGCTCTCGAGGGGGTCATAGTACAGTGCATTCATGCTGAAATCACGCCGGCGCGCATCCTCATCGATGGTGCCGTAGGTATTGCCGACGGTGCCGTTGACGATCGACCGGAAGGTGGAGACCTCGTAGATCTTGGGCCCGACATAGACGTGTACCAGCCTGAAACGCTTGCCAATGATGCGGCTGCGATAGAACAGCTTCTTGATACGGGGAGGCTCGGCGTCGGTGACAATATCGTAATCTTTTGGGACACGGCCCAGTATCAGGTCGCGAACGGCGCCGCCGACGATATACGCCGCGTGGCCATTGTTCCGGAGCCGCTCGACAATCCTGACCGCGTCCGGATCGACATCGTGGGAATCGATGCCGTGTTCGCGTTCGGTATAGACTATTGCCTTCTTGACCGGTTTGCCATCCGGCCCATTCTGATATCGTATGAGCACCTTGTCCCCTGCACTGTCCATAAAGGGATCGATCCGCGAAGCTGGATGCGCGGACGAGTGACTATACCCCGGCCCGGCCATCACTGGTCAAGGCCAGGCCGCATACGGGCAAGCGGGCCGTATCCTAGACTCTGGCCTCGAACCAGGCAAGTACATCGGCGGCGGCTTCATCGCGACAGGTATCATTGAGCACTTCGTGCCGCCCATCGGGATACAGCTTCAGCTGCAGGTCGGCGATGCCGAGCGATGTGTATGTCTTGTACAGCCAGTCCAGCGTTCCGGCGGCGGCCCCGACCGGGTCCTTGGCGCCCGCTATCATCAAGATGGGCAGGCCGCGCGGGACCATCGCCATCGTGGCCGGAGCATGTATCCATGACAGCCCGGCCAGAAGGTCGCGGAAGAACCCATAGGTGCAAACGAATCCGCAGAGTGGATCCTCGATGTACTTGTCGACCTCGGCGGCATCACGCGAAAGCCAGTCAAACGGCGTGCGAACGGGCATGAAGGCCTTGTTGAACGAGCCAAAGCTCATCGTATTGAGGAGCGGCGCCCTCGTTCGCTGCCCCCTCAGGGCGCAGCCGATGGCCGCGACCAGCCGTCCGGCCCTGACCGTGGCGCCGCCGTCACCGGCAGTGCCGCTCAGCACGCAGCCTGCCAGCTCGCTTCCGTACAGCGCACAGTAACCCTGCGAAAGGAATGAGCCCCAGGAATGACCGAACAGGAACAGCTTCTTGCCCGGTTGTTCGCGCTTGATATGCCCCGAGAGCCCGTGCAGGTCCTCCACGACGCGCCTGAAGCCATCGTGGTCGGCAAGCCAGCCAAGCTCGCCTTCCGATGCTGTCTTGCCGTGGCCACGGTGGTCGGGAGCCCAGACCTCGTAGCCCGAAGCGGTCAGCTTCGCCGCGAACCGAGCGTAACGCGACGCGTGTTCAGCCATGCCATGCGCGATCAGCACGCATGCCTTTGGAGCGGTATCGGGAGCCCAATGATATACATGAATGCTCTTGCCATCATCGGCTATGTACGAGAACTCGTTGGTTTTCATGGCCTCGAGTATACACCCGCTGGAGAATCTCCGCAAATTGCCCTCAAGTTATCAGGAGAACCTGCCGATAGTTGAAGGGAACAAGGGTCAACGATTCAGGACTGGCCGTATGGCTGCCATGGATCTACCCTACTCTTCGATAATCGGCTCCGGCTCGACCAACTTGAGGACAATTCATCAATGAGTTGTCCGGGGTCGCCGAATGATGAAAGGAGGACGGCCGGCGACGGAGACCAGGAACCATATCGACCCGCGGGACAAGGATGCCCCGCGTAGAGACTCAAGGAGGAAGTCATGATCATCAATCACAATCTCAGCGCCATGTATGCCAACCGCCAGCTCGGTGTCAACGGCGGCCTCGTCGACAAGAACATGGAGAAGCTGTCTTCCGGTATGCGCATCAACCGCGCCGGCGACGACGCTTCGGGTCTTGCCGTGTCCGAGAAGATGCGCTCGCAGATCCGGGGCCTGAACCAGGCCTCGAAGAACGCCGCCAACGGCGTATCTTTCATCCAGACCACAGAAGGCTATCTCCAGGAGAGCTCGGACATACTGCAGCGCCTCCGCGAGCTTTCGGTCCAGGCCGCAAACGGCATCTATACCTCCGAGGATCGCATGCAGATCCAGGTGGAAGTGTCACAGCTCGTCGACGAGATCGACCGCATCGCCAGCCACGCCCAGTTCAACGGCATGAACATATTGACCGGGCGTTTCGCCCGTGAAGGCGGCGAGAACGTCGTCACCGCGTCCATGTGGTTCCATATCGGAGCCAATATGGATCAGCGCGAGCGCGTCTACGTAGGCACGATGACGGCCAAGGGCCTTGGCGTCAAACAGGTCTCAAGCGATGAGATCCTCAGCCTCGCGGCGCCGGATTCTGCCAACCGCTCGATCGGCGTCCTCGACGAGGCCCTGAAGAAGGTCAACAAGCAGCGCGCCGACCTCGGAGCGTACCAGAACCGGCTCGAGCACGCCGTGCGCGGCATCGATATCGGCGCGGAGAACCTCCAGGCCGCCGAGAGCCGCATACG